>OGNY01000278.1_pt1 | contig 51588 bp, 64 predicted proteins | sample 1573551 | NCBI WGS metagenome assembly OGNY01 (sample SAMEA2581885, study PRJEB24529) | metagenome | biome: Human gut stool | place: China | collected 2011
TTGCAATCCGAAATTTTAAATTCCTTGGCTTTGCATTGGGAAGGAACGGAAAAGGCATATATGTCCGAGTTCATCCGAAGTCATGGAAGAAGTTTAAGTCCAGACTGAAGGAGTTATCTTCCCGTAAGCGATGTCAGTCAATCAAGCCAAGCCTTGAGAAAATCAAAGTATATGCAAGAGGATGGCTTAACTACTACGGAATTGCAAGCATGAAGAACAACATAGATGACATCAACGGATGGCTCTATCACAGAATACGCATGTGCATATGGAAACAATGGAAGAAACCAAGGACGAAGGTACGTAACCTTATCAAGATGGGAGTACCCAAAGACTTGGCAATGCAAGCGGGTAATACCCGACGGGGACATTGGTTCGCAACGCATACAGTTGCAGTAAACATGGCAATGACAAAAGAAAGACTGATAAACAGCGGCTTTTATGATTTAGCCACAGCCTATCAGTCAGTGCACGTCAACTATTGAAAGCGCCGTATACCGAACGGTACGTACGGTGCTGTGAGAGGACAGCGGTTAGCCACCGCCTCCTACTCGATTCGTTTAACTTATTATTGCTTGAATTTATATTTTATCGTGGTAAAATAGATAATCTGAGTAGAATATATTTAAGAGGTAGATATAAGTGAAGAATAATAAGTATGAAATTGATATGGTGAACGGCACAATAATGGATAAGCTTATTTCATTTGCGTTGCCACTTATGATTTCGGGTATTTTACAGCTGGCATTCAATGCGGTGGATATTATTGTCGTGGGGCAGTTTAGCGGAAGTAAGGCACTGGCGGCTGTTGGTTCTACTACGGCACTTATCAATGTGTTTGTCAATCTGTTTATGGGTATATCGCTTGGTGCGAATGTGCTCGCTGCCCGATTTTATGCGGCAGGCAAGGATAAGGAGATGTCTAAGACGGTGCACACCGCTATTATGATTGCGCTCATAAGCGGTATTGTGATGGGCGTGGTCGGTGTTATTTTTGCAAGGGGTGCGCTGGAAATAATGGGTACACCGGATGATGTCATAGGTCTTTCTACTATTTATATGAGGATTTATTTTTGCGGTATGCCGTTTTTTATGCTTTATAACTATGGCGCGGCAATTTTGCGTGCTGTCGGCGATACAAAGAGACCTCTTATCTTTTTGATTATTTCAGGCTGTATCAATGCACTGCTCAATCTGTTTTTTGTAATAGTGTGCAAACTGGGTGTTGCAGGTGTTGCAATCGGTACAATTGTTTCGCAGTTTGTTTCCTGTGTACTTGTATTATATTGTTTGAGCAAAGCAGATACCAGCTATAAGCTCTGCTTTAATAAGCTTGCGATTGATAAGGCATATATGCTTCAGATATTTCAGGTAGGAATACCGGCCGGCATACAGAGCACAGTCATAAATGTCTCAAATGCCATGCTGCAGTCATCAGTCAATTCCTTTGGCTCAATAGCCATGGCAGGATATACGGCGGCAAACAATATACTTGGCTTTTTGTATGTATCGGTTAACTCAATCACACAGGCTTGCATGAGCTTCACAAGCCAGAACTATGCAGTAGGAAAACAAAAGCGAATGGACAGGGTACTGATAGACTGTCTGTTTCTCACGACAGCGGTAGCACTTGTGATGGGAAGTGCCTCATACATATTTGGAACACAGATACTTGGCATATATACAAGTAATAGTGAGGTAATTAAATCAGGACTTGAGATTATTTCGATTACTACAATCCCATATTTCCTATGTGGAATCATGGATCTTTTTCCGGGAGCACTAAGAGGAATGGGATACTCAACTGTACCTATGATACTTTCTATAATAGGAACAGTCGGAGTCAGAATTATCTGGATATATGGTCTGTTTCCAAGCCACAGGTCGTTGTTTTTCCTGTTTATATCATATCCCGGTTCATGGATAGCGACAATCATCATGCAGGCTATCTGCTATATGTTTGTCAGAAATAAAGTGAAAGCTACAATAGGAGCTCGGAAATTATAATTAAAATCTATTTGTATATGTGTTAAATTGTGATATAATATTTTCAGTTGATTATTTTGGAGGAATATTATGAAGGCAAAACACACAGATTTGGAGAAACTTGAGCAGCTCTATAAAGAGTCGGGCAACCAGCTCGTAGTGCTCTACGGAAGGAGAGGCTGTCAAAAGGAGGAGCTCATAAAGGAATTTTGTGACGGAAAGAAATTCTTTTACTACAGATGCAGACAGGCATCGCCAGAGCATCAGCTTGAGATGATGGGGGAGGAGATAAGCCGTCAGTACAAGGTGAGCCTGAGCAGACAGACATATGAGGAGTACTTCGCGAGAATCAAATCAGGAGGCCCTTCCAAGCTTGTCGTGATAATCGATGAGGCACAGTTTGTGGCAAAGAGGGATGCATCATTTATGGAAGCAGTTGCAAAGCTTAAAAAGCACAAGCTGTATCCGGGACCTGTACTTATAATACTTGCCACATCATCTACAGTCTGGGCTACACAGGAGGCAGCAGAGCAGTTTAAGGGAGCCGAAATGAAGCTTGAATCGCTCAATTTCCTTGAGGTTGTAAGACATTTTGAAAGTCTTCCGGTCGCGGAAATCGTGAGAATTTACGGAGCAATCGGTGGCGTTCCGGCATACTTGGATAAGTGGGATGCAGCTAAATCCTTTAAGGATAATATATGCAGGCTCGTATTGACACCATCGGGAGCACTGTATGGTGAGGCGGATGCTGTTATAGCCGCAGAGCTTCGAGAGCTTTCTGCATATAGTACAATACTTGCAGCAATCGCAAGAGGTGAGAACAAGCTCAATGATATTTTCCATGCGACAGGATTTTCGCGTGCCAAAATCAGCGTATATTTAAAGAATCTTGCCACCTTCAATATCGTGGAAAAAGTAGTTTCATTTGAGACCGGCGGATGGGAAAATGCCAAGAAGGGCGTATATCAGATAAAAGACACATTTGTTAATTTCTGGTTTAAGTTTGTCTATCCGAATATGTCTAATCTGTATCTGCTTTCACCGGAAGAGTTTTATGATACATATATAGAAAAAGAGCTTGATGCGTATCTTGAGAGATATTTCAGGGAGGTCTGCACAGAGTATCTGCTTATACTAAATCAGATGGGACAGCTTCCGTTTACCATAAAGCGTGTGGGTACATGGATTGGAAAGACAGGCCGCATAGACATCGTGGCTCAGAGCGAGGATAGAAGGAGTATCATCGGCTTCTGCAACTGGGACAAGCCAATGATGACCATGGATATGTGCGAGAATATGGCTATGGCTATGGATCAGGCAAGGCTTACATCTGATGACTATTATCTGTTTTCGGCAACGGATTTTGAACCTGCACTGCAAAGCTATGTGGTCAGAGACCCTAGGTTCAAGCTCATCAACATGAATGAATTATAGAGGAGCTTATGGGAAAATCACTGATATATGTTGAGCTCTACATAAATTATTTTTTTTTGAGTTTTAGGAAATGTTGAGTTTACGTTTAAATTCATTGATTTTTCTCCTTTTTTTTAAATATTTATCCACATAATAATGCGGATATAGTTTTTTCTAATACATAAATGTAATAAAATATAATTTATGAGGTATAAATATGGCATTTACAGATCTAAAACAACTTAGAAAAAATATGCAGGATGAAGAGATTGCGGTATTTTCTTCTGTTTTTACATACAATAAAGTAAATTGTTATATAGCATATTGTCTTTTAACGTCAGATGATAGAGAACACGAAAAATATAAGTATGCTATTTTGCGTATGCGTTTCATAAAACAAGATAATTTTGATGAATACATTGACTGTCCTGCAAATTCTAATGGTATAAATGTGAAATACGGTCAATTGCGCAGGTTTTTTAATATAGAATATGATAATAGTGGAACTGACAAATGGTACAATGCACTTATAAAAAGTATTGGTAATGCTATTAAACCATTTATTCCAATGCAAACAGATGAATTGATTAATGCAAGCATAGACACTGTGTGTAGACACGAACATCGAGATCCTAATCGCATTTATAGACATCATCTAATGAGACATTTTGTAGATGAAAATGGAAATGGAAAATGTCGAACTGAATACAATGCTCAACTTGCTGCTCTTAGATTTCCAAAGCTTTATGACATTTACCGCGAGGACAAACATGTAAGTTTTGTTTTTACGGATAATGAAGCGGAAGAAGTCAGCGAACAGGAAGCCTATAATAACTTCATCTATCTTGAAAACCATAGGGACACTAAGAACCAATAATTACAATATTATCTCTATCATCAAAATAAAAACAACGACTCTCAAGCTCTTCAGAAGATGTTTTAAGGATTTCAATATAGAAATCTCTTTCTGTATTAAGATTTACAAAATGGATTCTCCAACTATTTTTTTCTTTGTCGATTCCATTCATGGTATTATCTTCGACAGACAGGCAAATCACATTTTCTAAAGTCTGTTGTTGTACTATATTTAAAATACATATTTCAACCCTTCTTTCAGTCTCTGAACTAGATAAATAGTTATTTATTATATTGTATATATTTTCATTATGCATATTAATACGAATCCTTTCTGTTTATTGACGGCAAACTAAACAATCATTATTATTTTCTGCGGGTGAAATAAATCACCCGCTAAAAAATGTTAAATTAAGTTTCTTAACCAATCCATCAGACCTTCATCATCCTTCCATTGTGGCATAGACGGGGAATCTTTTAGTGGATTAGCTTTTTCAAGAGCTTCACGTTTTAGTGCTGTGTCTGCTCTTGCATATATTTCTGTTGTTGTTACGCTAGTGTGACCGAGTAGATCACGTATATATACCAAATTTACATTTGCTTGTAATAAATGCATAGCTTTTGAATGCCTAATGCAATGTGGAGAAAGTTTTTCTGGAATTAGTTCTGGATGAACCTCCCTAGCCATATCTGTATATTTGGTTAAAATATAGCCGATACCGTAACGAGAAAGCTGTTGTCCACCTCGATTTTGAAATAAATATGCTTCATTTCCCTGTTCAGCAATTCTAAATTCTTTAATATATTGCTTTAATATATCTTCAGTTCTTGATAGTATCGGGACAACTCGTGTTTTGTTTCCCTTTCCCGTTAATCTAATTGTTGCTGGAGCACTAAAGCGTATATGTGAAACACGGATATCAGCAATTTCTTGAACTCTTGCTCCTGTGTCATACATAAGACTAAGCAAGGCAAGATCTCTGCGACCATATTTTGTGCTAATGTCTGGTTGCTCTAATAAAACTTTTATTCCTTCTATAGTAAGATACTTTAATTCAGGCTCAGATTGCTTCATTGGTTTGATGGCTAGTGCCTTTTGACATTCCAAAGCTTTATCTGGTAAAGCAAATTGTAAATATGAAAAGAACGATTTTAATGCTCCCAAACGTTGATTACATGTACTTGAACCACAGCTACGTTTTTCTTTAAGCCAGAGTAAAAATTCTTCCATATTTTTTCGGTCTACCATATTTAAATTCAAACGATTAGGTTTTATATTCTTTTCCGTATCATAAAATATGAGTAGGAGTCGGAAAGTATCTCTGTATGACGCAATAGTATTTGGACTTAAATTGCGTTGTACTGGTAAATATTCCGTAAAAAATTTTGTTAAATGATAAGAAAAATCAGCAGTATTATTCTTCTTCATATAAAATACCTCCTATTTCCGGAAAAACATATCCAGTCAATTCTTCCATTTGTTTTAGTACATTTGGAAAAACTTCAGCCGTTAATTTTAGATAGTATTGAGTAGAAGCTATACCGGTATGTCCAACATATTTTGATAAGATTGGTAGCATTGTTGTGAGATCCGCACCTTCTTCTGCCCATTGATTCAAGCGGTGGCAGATAAAGGTATGACGTAAATCATGAACTCGTGGACCTAGTTCTCTTCCTAAATAAGGAATTCCTGCCAACCATAGTTGCTCCCTGAAATCTTTTTCAATGTTGCTTACACAATAGCTGCTACCATCTTTTTTAAAAAAGAAAGGAAATGAGCTATCATGTTTAGAATGTACTTGATTGGAATATGAACGGCATCTAATAAATAAACTATCAGCCATTGGAACAAAACGTTCATTCCCATTTTTTGCATCACGCACATGTATTATTCCATTTTCTAAATCAACATCACCTACTGTCAAATTTAAGAGTTCTGATATTCTGAATCCACAACCATACAGCATCCGATATAATAGCGGAAACGCAATATGACGATATGGTGAGATAGGTGAATATGTCATATTATCTAAAGATGAGAAGAGTTTATGAAGTTCATCTTTAGTAAAAACATAAGCGTTATGTTGTGAATAATGATATTTTTGAGGAGCTGAAATATATCCACAATAACCTTGACTGTTTAAAAATACTGCAAAATGTTGCAGATACATAATCCTTGCTGAACGAGTGGCTTCATTTTCATTGGGACGTTTTTGTGCCCAATCCAAAACGATATTTTGAGTTAACTCATAATTTTTGACTTCGTATTTTTTACTAAATGTATCAAAAACATGAAGGGCATTATAACCACCAACATATTCATAGCCTAGAGCCTGTTTTTGTTTTACAAATAAATCAAGCATTGAAGCAAATGGACCATCAAAGGTTCCTACAGTTCTCTTTTTCATAAATCCACCTCCAATCCACACTTAGACAGTTGCTTTAAACTGACTCGTAAGTAAATCTCGGTACTTTCAATATCTGCATGTCCCAGAGTTTGTGATATAACCGGAAGCGGAACATCATTTTCCAGCATTCGTGTTGCTAATCCATGTCGAAATGCATGCATTCCTATACGTTTATTAACAGGAGCTTTTAATCCGGCTTTTCTCATTTGTTGCGGAATTATTTTTCCTAGTGATGTTAATTCACCATAAGGGTAAATGTGTGATACAAAGATATTTTTTACATCAGTTTCAGGTCGTCCATTTTTAAGGTAATCAATAATTGCCCACCCTACATCATCCGGCATTGGTAGAGTAAGAGAACGTCCTGTCTTTTTCTGCGAGAAAGAGATTACTTTTGTATCCCAATCTATATTTGAAAAAGTTAATGTACGGATATCACTGCTTCTCATGCCAAGTCTTGCTGCCATTATAAAAATTGCGTAATTACGTTTCCCGATTGGATTTGCTCGATCTACTGAATTGAGTATCTGTTCAATTTCGGAAATAGTAAAAGTGCTCGGTATCTTTTGCTGTCTTAAATTTTTTACATGAGGAATAAATTCTTCTAATTGGGCATCTATATACTGATTATCAAATGCCCATTTCAACATGCGACGAATCTCACGTAATGTTTCTGATACATATGTTGTAGAAAATCTCGCCAAAGATAAAATATATGTATTAATTGTTTGTCCCGATATATCTTTGAAATCTCTAATTCCTGTATCATATAAATAATCGTGAAATCGAAAAAGCCTTGTTCGCAGTGACTTTATAGTATTTTCTGTAAAATTCCGTTGTGATTCTTCCTCTAAAAATCCTAGAAAAATATCTTTTAGCTCTTCCGAAAATGCTGACTTTGATGTACAATACTGTCGGAAGATAACATGGAATTGTGTAAAGTCTGAGAACATGTTGATTGCTCTCGTGATACGATACATTGAATCACGACGCTCTAGTGATTCAGAGTAAACATCCTGAAGGAATTTTTGACGAAAATTTTCTGTAAATTCCTGTTCTGGCTGATTCGTTGCGTAGGAAATCATATTGTTCCATATTTTACTGTAAGTTTGAATTTGGCAATTACTGTAGCCTTTCTTAAGCATCACCTCCTTTAGTTCAAAAATGTAAGGTTCCAGTTCTGTTGTAAAAACCTTTTTGATACCTTCCATATTTTTCTCCTTTCTATGCAAACTGTGGTTACTGTTATAATCACAATAGCAAATAAACAGAGAAAAATGTTAAGTAATTTTAATAAAAATACCAATATTGAAAGGAATGAGTGTATTGACTCAACATAATATATGGCTCACAAAAAACTGATAATAACAGAGAAGCCATCCGTGGCACAGGAATTTGCGAAGGTGTTGCGGGTGAGCGGACGCAATGACGGTTATATAGAAAATGGAGAATATGTGATTTCATGGTGCGTGGGACATCTGGTCGGGCTGGTCTACCCTGAGTCCTACGACATGAAATACAAGAAATGGCGTCTTGAGGATCTGCCGTTTCTGCCAAAGGAATACAAATATGATGTGATAGACAGCGTGCGCAAGCAGTACAATATTGTGCACGCTCTTTTGCAGAGAGAGGACGTTGACAGAGTTTACTGGGCAGGTGATGCCGGAAAAGAAGGACAGACCATCGAGGAGAATATCAGAAACTTTGGTGGTGTCAGGGAAGGCATGGAGGAGCTTCGAGTCTGGATAGATTCGCAGACAGAGGAGGAAATCCTAAGAGGCATAAAAGAGGCAAAGCCGATGAGTGCGTATGCAAACCTCGGAAAGAGCGGCATCATGCGTACCATCGAGGACTATGCGATGGGCATCAACTTTTCGCGTGTCATGTCGGTCAAATACGGCAATCTGCTAAACGATGCAGCGGGTACACGCTCGTATACGGCAATCGCGGTCGGACGAGTGATGACCTGTGTGCTTGGAATGGTAGTAATCCGTGAGCGTGAAATCAGAAACTTTAAGGAGACTCCGTTTTACAGGGTAATCGGCAGGTTTACGGATGCCGGTGTAGAGGCAGAGTGGAAGGCTGTAGAAGGCTCAAGGTACTTTGAATCACCGCTTTTATACAAGGAAAACGGCTTCAAAGAGGAAAAAGATGCACTTGCTTTAATTGAAGAATTAAACGGCAAACAGGCGAAAGTTAAATCTATAGTTAAGAATATTGCTAAAAAAAGAGCACCGCTTCTTTTCAACCTGGCGGAGCTGCAGGCAGAGTGCTCAAAGAAGTTTAAAATCAGCCCTGATGAGACATTACAGGTGGCTCAGGATCTGTATGAAAAAAAGCTCACCACCTATCCCAGAACAGATGCCAGGGTGCTCTCAAGCGCTGTGGCAAAGGAGATTGGAAAAAATATAAGCAGGCTTAAAGGCTTTGAACCGACAGCAGACTTTGTGGAGCATATTATGCAAAAGAGGCTATATGCCAACATAGCTGATACACAGTACACGGATGACAGCAAGGTAACAGACCACTATGCTATCATTCCGACAGGTCAGCTTACGGAGCTTTCGGGGCTTACATCGCTTCAAAGAGCAGTGTTTGAGCTGATTGTCAGGCGTTTTCTTAGTATTTTTTATCCACCGGCAGAGTATGAGAATGTGAAGCTTGTCGTAGATGTGGATAAGGAAAGTTTTTTTGCATCATCAAAGGTCCTAAAGAACGAGGGCTATTTACAGGTGGCGAATCCGCCGAAAAAGAAGTCGTTTGAGGAATCAAACGCACGAATACTTGGTAAAAACAGTGAAACTGCAGATAGTACAGATGAAAACAGCACAGCAAACGGCAGCAATGATGAGATAGTCGTAAATCCCAAGGTGATGCTTGAGCTTGCCGATAAGCTAAAGTCGGGTGATGAGATAGCATGCCAGGGCTATAATATCAAGTTTGGTAAGACATCTCCGCCAAAGCGCTATACATCAGGCTCCATGGTGCTTGCCATGGAAAATGCAGGACAGCTTATCGAGGACGAGGAGCTTCGTGAGCAGATAAAGGGCTCAGGAATAGGCACCTCAGCAACGAGAGCGGAGATAATCCAGAAGCTTGTCCGTATAGGATATCTGAATCTGAACAAAAAGACACAGATACTCACACCCGAAAGCCTTGGCGAGATGGTGTTTGAGGTCGTTTACATGACAGTTCCGGCACTTCTTAATCCAAAGATGACAGCCAACTGGGAAAAGGGACTGGACGGAATTACAAGGGGCACGGTGGATTTCTGGGAATACAGGGGAAAGCTTGAGAGCTTTATCCGCAAAGAGACAGAAAAGATGATTGAGCAGAATCTGCGCCCTGAGATTGCAGACCGTATCAGCAGCTTTGCAGGCAAAAATGCCAGAGGTGCGGCGGCCAGACGAAAGATAGGTGTCAAGTGCCCGGTTTGCGGCGGCGAGATAGTGACCACACCGTTTGGCTATGGCTGCGCAAATTACAAAAATGATAAATCAGGATGTAATTTTAATATCGGACAGGTGGCAGGACTTGATATTCCGGAGGAACAGGTCAAAAAGCTGATTGAAGAAGGAATCACCGATACAATCCGTGGTTTTAAGTCGAAGAGCGGCAAACGCTTTGATGCATGCTTAAAGCTCAACAAGGATGAACAGACGAACAAGGTATCAGCCACCTTTGATTTTGAAAACGTAAAGCCGCAAAAGGTCGAGGGCATTGTATGCCCGGACTGCGGAGGCGATATATATGTATCGCCATACGGCTACCGATGTGCAAACTATAACAGACAGACAGAGGATGGCTGCCATTTCTTCGTTGGAAGGATAGCAGACAAGCAGCTGTCACAGGTACAGTTTTTAGAGCTCATGGCAAACGGCAGAACAGAGACGATAAAGGGCTTTAAATCAAAATCGGGAAAGCGCTTCAACGCATGCCTCGTTTTAAAGAAGGAGCCGGTCACAGAGGGAAGTGAGAAAATGCACACCGTCGTAGCATTTGACTTTGACAATGTGGAGGACGAAATCATAAAGGATGTCGTCTGTCCGCTTTGTGGTGGTCAGATAAAAAAGACATCGTTTGGCTATGGATGTGTGAACTACAAGGGTGATGAGCCGGGAAGCTGCCGCTTTTCGGTGGGACAGATTGCGGGAAAGACAATCACAGCCGCAAACCTAAAGCAGCTTCTTAATGATAAAAAGACCGAGACTATACGAGGCTTTAAATCCAAAAGCGGGAAACGCTTCGATGCGTGTCTGGTGCTTAAGGAGGATGAAAACAAAAAGCTTTCTGTCCAGTTTGATTTTGACCATGTAGAGCCAAAGACAGTGAAGGATGTAGTATGTCCGAAGTGCGGAGGCAAAATCCAGGTGGCGCCGTTTGGCTTTGTATGTGAGAACAACAGACGTGATGATCCTGAGAGCTGCCGTTTTATGGTGGGCAAGGTTGCAAGCGTCAAGATAAAGGAATCAGTCCTTAAGGAGCTTCTGACAAAGAAAAAGACAGAAGTTATATCAGGATTTGTCTCAAAGACAGGCATGAAGTTTGACGCACCGCTAAAGCTCACAGAGGACGGAGATATAGCCTTTGATTTTCCCGAAAAACCAAAGCCAATCGAGACAAATGTACTCTGTCCAAAGTGTGGCAGACCTCTCAAAAAGACACAGTGGAAATATGAGTGTGAGTGCGGCTTCAATGTTTGGCATACTGTGGCAAAGGTGGAGCTTTCAGAGGAAATTCTCACGGAGCTGTTTACCACAGGAAAGACCAAAAAGAAGGTCACAGGCTTCACCTCAAAGGCGGGAAATGTATTCGATACATGCCTTAAGTTTGAAAATGACCAGATATCATTTGATTTCGATAACCCGGGTGAGGAAGAGGTGCAGAGCACGGCCGATGCACAGAGCAATGCTGATGCATATAACAATGCTGAAGTACAGAGCACGGCAGATGATGCGCCGGATGAGACAACCCTGAATGAGATGGGAATCCCCGAGGAATTTCTGGCTGGTCTTGATATGGCAGCAGAGGGCGCACAGGCAGATGATGTGTCGGAGGCGGCACTTGCGGCGGCGCATGAGCTGTTCGGTGAGTAGCTCTGCATATAATTAATTATTAAATCTATAATTAATATGAATTTTTATATTTATGTTTAATGCTTATATTTAAGTTTAAATATTAAAATGACAGTTAAAACAATAGTCAATAATTTTCACATAATAAATAAAAGAAAGGACATAGAAAAATGGAAAACGCAAAAATAACAAATCTCTATAATCTGGATGAAACAATCGCAAAGGAGTATTTATCACAGTTCACTTATCCATGGGAGGCACTTGCCGGAATAAGTGATTTCATCAAGGAGATAGGACCAACACTCGACCCTGAAATCTATGAGAAAAGAGGCGAGGATATCTGGGTGGCAAAGAGCGCAACAGTATTTGACAGCGCATATCTGCACGGTCCGCTCATCATCTGCGAGGACGCAGAAATCAGACAGTGTGCTTTTATCCGTGGCAGTGCAATCGTAGGCAAGGGCTCAGTAGTGGGAAACTCCACAGAGCTTAAAAATGTAATCATCTTCAACTCAGTACAGGTGCCTCATTACAACTATGTAGGAGATTCAATCCTGGGCTACAAATCACATATGGGCGCAGGCTCTATTACATCAAATGTAAAGAGTGACAAGACTCTTGTAGTCGTAAAGGATGTTTACGATACAAAAGAGGAGATTGAAACCGGCCGCAAGAAATTCGGCGCTATGCTCGGTGACCATGTGGAGGTGGGCTGCAACTCGGTACTCAATCCGGGAACAGTAATAGGAAGAAATTCAAACATTTATCCGCTTTCAAGAGTACGCGGAGTCATTCCTGCAAACCACATTTTTAAAGACAAGGACAATGTAGTTCTTAAAAAATAGTAATGTTGTTTGAAAAAATATTGTATTTTTGTTGTTTTTTGTCGATGATACTCTAGACTTATGACAAAAAATATGAGAAAATAAATTGGGTATGTTAAAACCATAACGAAAGGAGTCTTAAGATGATTTACACTAAGGAAGTTGAAAACATGTGTCCTGTAGCTAAGGGCGCAAAACATGAGCCAGCTCCTATCCCAGAAGAAGGAAAATGGGTTCATTCTAAGAAAATTGAGGACATTTCAGGATTTACACACGGTGTAGGCTGGTGTGCACCACAGCAGGGTGCCTGCAAGCTCTCACTCAATGTAAAGAATGGAGTAATTGAAGAGGCATTAGTTGAGACTATCGGATGCTCAGGAATGACACACTCTGCAGCTATGGCAGCAGAAATCTTACAGGGTAAGACAATTCTTGAGGCATTAAACACAGACTTAGTTTGTGATGCCATCAATACAGCTATGAGAGAGTTATTCTTACAGATCGTTTACGGTCGTACACAGTCTGCATTCTCTGATGATGGACTTGCTGTTGGAGCAGGACTTGAGGATTTAGGAAAGGGACTTCGCTCACAGGTTGGTACAATGTACGCAACAAAGGCAAAGGGAGTTCGTTACCTTGAGATGGCTGAGGGCTATGTAACAGGAATCGCTCTTGACAAGAACGATGAAGTAATTGGATACCAGTTCGTTTCTCTTGGAAAAATGACAGATTTTATCAAAAAGGGTGATGACGCTAACACAGCTTGGGAGAAGGCTTCAGGATCATACGGTCGTGTAACTCCAGAGCAGGGTGCTGTTAAGATCATCGATCCAAGACAGGAATAAGAGGAAAGGAGAACGACAATGGCATTATTTGAATCATATGAAAGAAGAATAGACCAGATCAATGCTGTACTTAACAGCTATGGTATCAGCTCAATCGAAGAAGCTGAAAAGATTACAAAGGACGCTGGACTTGACGTTTACGATCAGGTAAAGAAAATCCAGCCAATCTGTTTCGAGAACGCTTGCTGGGCATACACAGTTGGTGCAGCAATCGCAATCAAAAAAGGATGTAGAAGAGCAGCAGACGCTGCAGCAGCAATCGGAGAGGGACTTCAGGCATTCTGTATCCCTGGATCAGTTGCTGATCACCGTAAGGTAGGTTTAGGACATGGTAACCTTGGAAAGATGCTCCTCGAGGAGGAGACAGAGTGCTTCTGTTTCTTAGCAGGTCACGAGTCATTCGCAGCTGCTGAGGGTGCTATCGGAATTGCTGAGAAGGCAAACAAGGTTCGTCAGAAACCACTGCGTGTTATCCTTAACGGACTTGGAAAAGACGCTGCACAGATCATCTCACGTATCAACGGATTCACATTCGTAGAGACACAGTATGACTACAAGGCAGCTAAGCTCAACATCGTTTCTGAGCATGCATACTCAGATGGACTCCGTGCAACAGTTAAGTGTTACGGTGCAGATGATGTTCAGGAAGGTGTTGCAATCATGCATCACGAGAACGTTGGTGTTTCTATCACAGGAAACTCTACAAACCCAACTCGTTTCCAGCATCCGGTAGCAGGTACATACAAGAAAGAGTGTATCGAGCAGGGTAAGAAGTACTTCTCAGTAGCATCAGGCGGTGGTACAGGACGTACACTTCACCCAGACAACATGGCAGCAGGACCAGCTTCATACGGTATGACAGATACAATGGGACGTATGCATTCAGATGCACAGTTCGCAGGATCTTCATCAGTTCCGGCTCACGTTGAGATGATGGGACTTATCGGAATGGGTAATAACCCAATGGTTGGTGCTACAGTAGCAGTTGCCGTTTCTGTTGAGGAAGCAGCGGACAAGGGTAAATTCTAGGAAATCCAGTATTTACGCGGATATGCGGAAGTATGGAAACCTACGGAAAAGTACGGGTAACTTACAAGTAACTAGCACGTAACTTACACACGTAACTTGCAAAATATAAGAGGGCAGCAGGCGTATAAAAACACCTGCAGCCCTCTTTTTTAATTGCCGCATATTTGCGGCAATTTAATATACTATTTTTTCAATCTCGGCGGCTAATTCCTGTATAGTTCTATGTGTATATACTGCCTCTGTAACGTCGCTTATCTCGTGACCGACAAGCAGCTTAAGTATATACTCATTCATACCGATAGAGGTAGACTTACCGCAATTAATAAAAGTATGTCGCGTGTCGTGCGGCTTATGCGACATATTAAAGCGTTTGTTTATTTTCTCGAAGCGTCCGCGGTATTTATCGTATGTTAAGTGCGTGCCCTGCTGCCCGTTCTCATCATTAAACAGATAGTCGCTACCCATAGCAACAGCTTTGTTATAATTGGCTACGACTAGATCATATATAGCGGAGTGTATAGGTACAACTCTATTACGCCCTGCGTCAGTCTTAAGACCGCCGAACATTGTACGCGCCTCTAAGTCTATGTCTGCAACCTTTAGTATTGCCAGCTCTTGCGGACGCCAGCCGCTATATATGCCTATAAGCACCATATCGACAAAAGGAAAGCTCACGTTATCCCAAAGCGTTTGTATTTCCTCGGAACTAAACGGAATACGTACAATTTTAGGCTTGCCACGCTTTACGCTCTCACATAATGCCGCGTAGTCCTTTTCTACAATGTCGTATTTAAGGCAGTACTTATACATTAAGTTATACATACTTTTCATACGCTGCTTAGTGCTGTCACCTACCTTGGCGTCGTGTATGGTGCCCTCTAAGTGGTTCGGGCGTATGTCACGCATACGCATATTATGCAGCGGCTTAGAGTGATTAAAGGCAGCGATCCAAGACCGGCAAGAGCTGGGAGTAACCTTTACAAAATGCTCTTTGCTCCAACGCTCGTATACTTCAGCAAAAGTAATAGAGCTTGCCTCTATGTCGTACGGGTTTTGGTTGTAATTCATAAGAGCAGTTAAAGCCTCTTGCCTCGTCGGGAAATACCCAATAGTTAAATAACGCTGCTTAGTCCTGCCTGTAGCCTCGTCGATTTCCCAACCTTTAGTTTTTCGAGCGATCCACGGGTTGCGGCGCTTGCCGCCCTGCTTATATACGCTACCCATTCCATTAGCAAGTTTCATATAACATAACCTCACTTTCTTATTATGGCGGCTTATTTTTCTAAAAGGGTATAAAAAATAAGCCTATCGGAAACCCTAGGCTTATGCTATAATAGTACTTGCGGGGTACATAACAAGCGAGCAGCCTTTAAGGTCCGTTAGTTGTGTGTCTATGTAGCCGTTCCTGCGCCAACAGGGGCGGCTATTTTTTGTGTATTGATTTTTCCAGATATTACCATAAGACATATGCACAGCCAGCCAGTATAATAGATACTAAAAGAGAGGCTTACATAATGACATACAACTTATGGCAGATACGAACGGCCAAGGGCTACAGCCTGCGAGAGCTGGAAGAGTTAAGCGGGGTAAGCAAGACCACAATAAACAATATTGAAAACGGAAAAGCAAACCCGACCATAGAAACCCTGCGCTTACTTGCAGCAGCCCTAGAAGTAGAGCTATTCGATCTATTAGAATTATAATATTGCAAGTTACCGTTGCCAAGAGCTACGGGGCATACGTCCGACATAATGGACAAAACAGCCGAAAGTCTTACATATCTTACCGACTGGCGTTATAATTACCACATCACAAAGGAAAGAGGGCGAGCCAGTGGATAAGCTACGGCGGCAGATACGCGAACTACTCGACAGCATAAGCGACGAGCACGCACTTAGAATAATATTACAATTCATACGAGGAATTAAAGGCAGCTAGGCGACTAGCTGCTTATTTAAAATATGACGCCACAATAAAATCTTTTATTTTTTCCAATTCATTAACAGAAGCAATAGAGCTTTTCCAGTGAAAGTGTTTTTTATTTATCTGAGCAGCAAATAAAGGGTTATCCCTGTTTTTATCTGCAAGAGCAAATGGTAGCCGCAAAGATACCCAAAAGGCACGCGGCGAAGCCTTAAAACGCATAAAATCGTTTTCACCACACAACAAAGATATATAATTGTCGCTACGGCGCGCTATTCCAAAATCGGAATATAGTTTACTCGAAGAAATAAAGGACTTTACAATCTCTATAACTTCTACCTCTCTGTCACTTAAAGATAAATCTTTATACAATTGACTGACTGGGGCTTGCGGAGCAGGTGTATAAGAGATATTTACAATATCATAAAATACACTTTCCGGGATAACCTCTATATCGTAACCTTTTAACTTATATTCCTCGGCTTTCTTTTGTTTACCGCTCTTGCCATTCTTTATAGTGGTGCAATAGTCGTTATTGCCTAGAACAAGATAATTAGTTTTCTTTGTAACATTATCGCCATTTATACCGCCCATATTTGCCACGAGCTGCATAGCGTCTTTGCGTAGCATTTTTTCAAGTGTGCCGGTAAATACAACTACCTTATCAAGTAGCGGGCTATCTGCTGGAATTTCTGAAACTGTAGTACTGATGTCAGCAGCTTTTACTTGCGAATGTTTAGCAAGCGTATTTAATTCTATTGCGCCGTCCGCACACTCTCTCTTAAATATTTCATATATAGAATTAGTCAATGTACAGTCAAAGCCAGCTCTATGCGCGCCCTCATAAGATAAATTATACTGCTTTGCTAAATCAGATAAGCGATTATGTTTATTTTCTTTATGCAAAAGTCTAGCAATGCGCATAGTGTCTACAAAGTCGTTAGAGAGTGGTTTAGATAAAATACTGGTGCAATAGTCATATAAAAAGTTAATATCAAAATTAACATTGTGACCGACTATAATATCAGAGCCGATAAAGTCATATAACGGCTGCATAACATCTACAGCACTTGGAGCACTAGCAAGCATATTATTTGTTATGCCTGTAAGCTGCGTAATAAAGTCGTTTACCTCACGATCCGGCTTAACAAGTGTACTATACTTGTTTACAAGTTCACTACCGCGATACTTAAATGCACATATTTCTATTATCTCGTCGTACTCTGGCGACAAGCCCGTAGTTTCAATATCAACTACGGTATAATCATTTGGAAAAGTTAATAAACTATGCCCTTTACTATCTCTCATATGTAACATCTCCTTTGTAATATTATTTAATTATCAGACTTAATCTTATCAACAAACTTTTTAATAAGTTTCCACTCATTAGGGGATAACTGCCCCAGGGCAATAAATGTATTAAGTATAAACTCGTCGCCACTGCCAAGAGCTGCGCCGACAATTTGCGCAGCCTTTTCTGCGCGGCTCATTTCCTCAAACATAGATCCAGTGCCAGTACGTAGCCATTCCTCATTAACTCCGAACTCACGGCAGATAGCAGTAACATTTTGATTAGTTACATTTACTACGCCACTTTCTATACGGCTAATGGCAGAACGGGTAACGCCGATACGCCCGCCGAAAGTTTCCATACTTAAACCTAGCGCTTTACGTATCTCTTTAACTCTTTCGTTCATATATTTTTACTCCTTTCCTAGATTTCAACATCATAATAACACTATAGCGTAACATAAGCAACAAATTTTTATAAAAGATGTTGACAAACGTAACCCACGCAACTATAATACGTAATGTAAGCAACATTACAACAGAACAACAGTACAAGCGGGGTACACGAAAGAGAGGCAACAATATGGAAAATAACAAAACAGTTGAAATCAACGAAAAGAAAAGAAGAGCTTTAGATAGACTTTACAGGCTTAGCTTTTTCTTTTCAAACGAAATGCTTAAGTACGAAGAGGAACACAAGGAATTTGAGAAGAAATGCAAAGAAGCCAAGGAAAGTGGCGAAACAGTAATTATAGTAAGCGCGTCAAGCAACAATGCGAAATGCATGAAAAATTGCTTACAAGCTACAAACAAAGTTATCGACTATCTTAACAAGAAAGAAAACGCGGACTATATAGAGTTGTGGCAGCTCGACGGAGTTAATGCAATGTTAGATAGTTGCAAAAAAGAAGTACCGTTCGATTTGCCATACGCAATACAGGGGGTATTAGGAATGTGGGACGAGTTAAAAGAGATTTACTAAAAGAGAGGCAGCATATGAGATTTAAGAACGACGACGACAACAGATACAGAGTTAATTTTACGAGAGCTACAGAGGCACATATAGACAAAATGACAGTAGCCGAGTTTATAGAGTACTTGGAAAATAACGCGGAGTTCGAGGACGAAAGCACCCCCATATATATAGACGGCAAAATAATATGGTGCAAAGACTGCATTTTAAAAGAAACATACAAATTACGTAAAGAGTTTTTAGTATCAGAGGACGGCAGCAGGCTTTTTTATTCAATATCAGTCATAAAGAGAGCAGAGCTCGTAGACGACAGCACAGAGGCAGCAGCCGACAACGAAAGAGAGGAAAATAAGGACATGAGCACATATACGCAGTTTGAAAAAAGACTAAAAGAAGATATTAAAGCGGTCAAGAGAGCAAGAAAAGTAATTGGCGACGATTGCGTCACAAGCGAGGGCTACACCAAGTACGACGCCCTGCATATACTGGCCTGCGATTTAGCATTATGCAACACCATAGACGAGTTAAAAAAGCAGGTAAGGGCAGACAGTAACGACTTACCAAGAGACGTATATGAGCAAATGCAGCAGTACATAGAGCAGAACGTTAAGGAGATCGAAGAGACAGAGGAACCCGCGAAGCCGTGGGAAGAGCAGGAGAGGACAGTAACGCTTACCAACGAGTTATGCAATATGCTGCAGTGCTATATCTTAATGACTACGAACCACAGAAAGGGCGAGATTGAGGCGTGGGAAAAGCTGGCACAGGAAACGGACGAGAACGGCACACCTAAGTTTAAGAACGCAGCCAGCAACGCCCAGTTCTGGCGAGATATGGAGATACAGTTACAGCAGATATATACAGCAGCAGACTAACGAAAGAGAGGCAACATATGGAAAACATAGACTTTAAGGTCCTTTTTAATAAACCGGAGCCGGACTCAATAGAGCAACAAAAAGCCCACCCGCCGTGTGTATACCATTGTGGCATACAGCAGCTAGAGCCATACAGACAGCAGGAGAGAAAACCATACACACACGAAGAGTTGCAAGAGCTGTATAACGCAAAGATAGAAGCACGTACGTTACAATGGGGCGCAGATCACTACTACACAAGACTTTGTGGGCTTGTAACAGAGATTAACTTAAAGAGCTTTGACGAGGGCAAAGTAGTAGAGGTATACAGGGAGCAGTACGCAGAGGACGGCGAGCAATACGAAAAGTACTACTACAGCGACGGCACAAGCGTAAAGTACTGGTTAGGCTTTAACGACTAGGGGGCAAGTATGGCAAATATGGTAAAAGACAAAGACGGCGTAGTTAAATACTGGGTACGTGCGCACGAGATTACTTGCAACTACACAGAATACGAGCACGACGTAGAGTACGACAGATATTACATGCTGCGCGAAAGCAGAGAGTATAAAAAGCACGGCAAGGCAGTACGGCAGCGTATTACTAAAAAAGAGTACTTAGCGGTAAAGAAGATAACAGAGAAATTCATAGCACTACACAGCAAAGAGGGCGAAAAATAACAGCGTATGTATATGACACAAAACGAGATAGCAGACAGATACATAAGGCGTGGCACAAGTATTACCATACTGGCCGAGCTAAACGCCGTAAGTATAGACCGAATTAGAGAAATACTTACAGACGCAGGCGTAGAGTTGCCAGAAGTAAAGAAAATAAAGCAGCAGCGTATAGAGTGCTGCTACGACGCGCTGGACGATATAGAGCAGCGCATAAAGGAACATACGCAGGAACACAAAGCAAAGGATCATAAGCAGGAAGTATTAGAACTGGAATACACAGCGGTAGCAGAACTTATGCAGCGCTTATCAGACGAAAGCTTAAGGACAAAGAAGAAAGAGAGGTAAAACAGTATGCAGCAGACATTAGAGAGAACGGAAGAGCAGCGGAGCTTAGAAGATTTCAGCGAGCTTATGCAGGAAGTAGCAAAGCTGCCAGAGGACAAGCGTAATATAGTTGCGATTTATTCACAGGGCGTACTTGCTATGGCACAGGCACAGCAGAATACAGCGAGGTAACAGGATATGCAGGCAGTGAAAATTAAACCAGCAGAGGCAGCCGCTATTATGGGCTGTAGCCCGCAGTTTGTCCGTATAGGACTACAGCAGGGAAAGTTAGACATAGGCGACGCTATTAAAATGTCGTCAATATGGACATATAACATAAGCGCGGCTGCACTTGCTAGGCGGCAGGGCGTAACAGTAGAAGAGCTAGAGAAAGAAATAAAGGAATTGCGGGAATGAACAGTAGACAGAGAAAGAAGAAAGACGCAAAAGGCTTAACACTTATATTTAGCTGCAAAATGGTATGTAAGCAAGAAACCTACGCGAATTTAGAGCGAATGATACAGGCACAGCTTAATAAGGAAAACGTAATAGTATTGCCGCCATATCTGCGACTAGAGGGAATAGCAGGCGGCAGTAGGGTTAAAAAAATAAAAATAATGGAAGAGGGACAGGCACAATGCAGCAAGTAACACTAAGCGCGCTTGCAGCGCTTATAAGCTCGTCAGAACGCGCAAGGGTAATAAAAAACGGCGCCGTAGTGTTTGCAGACTGGGGCTATTACTTAAAAGAGCACTACCAAGAAAAAGGATTTACAGGCGACGAGATAGTAACAGACTTTAGGGCGCACTTGGACGTAGCGCATAAAGACTGGCACAAGCTGGGACTTATGCCACCGCTCGACCAAGAGAGCACGCCGCAGTACATAGCGGGCGATATGCGTATAGATATGTATTACGACATTTACATATAAACGCCTCTAGCTTAAAGGTAAAGCAGCAGCCGCAAGGCAGTATATGCAACTTTCGAGGGTTGCGGGGCGTATCGTCCGACGAAACGGACATAAAAACAGAAGAAAGGAGAGCGGAAACGTGGAGACAGACAACGCAGTAGCATTACAGGGCATATTAAAGGAGCTGCGCAAGGTAGATAACATTAATACGCTGCCATTTAACGGCTACGAGCTTACAGTCATTACCGAACGACGCAGCGGAGCACTTGACGAGACTATAGTGTACTCGCAGGGCGATAATGTAGACAGTATCGAAGTAAATACGCCAGTTATGGTACTTGGCAGCCTGCAGGCTTACAAGAACTTTATAACAGGGAAAGTACTTGTATACGTGCTAGCAGAGACAGTACAGCAGATCGCGGGCGAGCATTGGAACTATGAAAACGAGGTGCAGCTAAGCGGAGCACTAGGCGGCGGCATTACATACAGAGAGACGCCGCTAGGCAAACACATAAGCGACATAAGCATACTTGTAGAAAACAGGCTAAAAGACTTACACGGCTGCTATATCCCGTGTATTGCTTGGAACGATACCGCAGCTATGGTTAAGGAATGGCACGAGGGCGAGCACGTAACCTTAAAAGGAAAGCTACAGAGCAGAGCCTACACTAAACGCATAAGCGAGCAACAGGAAGAGCAGCGGACAGCGTACGAGGTATCAATATATGCAATAGGAAAGGCGTAAACATGCAGAGCAGGACAATAACAGGCATACACGACACTTGCTTTACGGGCAAAAGTAAATGTAGCCCAGAGTGCAAGTATAAGAATACGTGCATACACAGCACCCACAAAGAAAGGAAAGTGGAAAAATGCAGATAAAAAAGACAATATTAACAGAGAGCGTTACGCTCGAAGAGCTTAGAAAGTTTATAAGAGAGGGACGAGCTGCGGAAGTATTGACAGCAGGCAACCAGATCTATATTGATTTTGACGGCGCAGCAGTGCCATACGACGTAATAGGCATAGACGTAGACAAACCAGCAGCCGAAGAGCTTAAGCATACAGTTACTATACAGGCACACGAGCTCATAGAGAAACGCCCGTTTGATACAAAGGGACGTTACGGCTCTAACGACTGGGAAACAAGCGAGCTTAGAGAGTACCTTAACAGCAAGACATACGCGGCACGCTGCGCAGAGCTGGCTAAGTATGCAATACCAATTACTAAAATGAACACAAACGGCAGGGAAACAGTAGATACGTTTTTCTTGTTATCTGTAGACGAGTATAACGCTAAAAACACACCATACGAGTATTACAAAGACAAGCCATACAGAGCAGCCAAGCACGCAAAGGACGACTTTAACGACTGGCATAGAACCCGTAGCGCTAATCGTGGCACCTCGTCCTATGCGTGGTACGTGAACTCGAGCGGCTCCGTCAGCGACGGCGGCGCGAACGGCTCTATGCGCTGCGCGCCCGCTTGTGCAATAGGATAAATATAAATAATACGCCCTGTACGCTTACAGGGCGCTATATAAAAAGACATAATAAAAAGCGCCTACGATACTGCAATATCATAGGCGCTAAGCTATAGCCGAAGCGTATAGCATTACTACGTTTATATTATACGTTACATACGGCAAAAGGGCAAGGGGAATAACGGGGCGGCGCCCCGTAAAAACACTTGATAAAAGTATTAGCTTACCGACAGAGATACACAAAAATATATATACGTGAGGTAAAGAGATATGCCGTATGTTAAGAGGACTACCAGGGCAGGCAAGACGATAGAAGTAGAATATTTCTATACGTCCAGACTAAACAAAAAAGGTGCAAAGAGAAAAGACAAAGTAAAACCTACACCAGAGGCACAAAAAAGAGTAAACACTAAACAGGCAGGGAGAAAATTAAGACTCATAATGAACGCTAACTTTGGTTATGGGGATTACCACTTGGTATTAGACTACATAAGGCATAAGGGAGAGCCAGACAGAACACGCGAGGAAATGAAAAAAGATATACAAGTATTTTTACGTGAGTGTAGAAAGCTGTATAAAAAAGCTGGATTAGAGTTTAAATACATACACGTTATGGAGATAGGCAAGAAAGGCGCAAGACACCACCACTTGGTAGTAAACCACATAGATATAAACCTGTTGCAGCAGGCATGGTATAAAGCGTACGAGGGACACAACCGAGTTAAAGTATTTCCGCTAGACGACAGCGGACAATACGGGGATCTAGCAGCGTATTTTATCAAATACACAGATAGACACATGCAGGACGCACCAGAGCAGAGGCTACAGGGTAAACGCTGGGCGGCAAGTAAGAACTTAGTACACCCAGAACCAGAGTACGAGTACGTAACTGCTCGCTCGTGGTATCGCTGCGAGGCAAAAGCACCAGCAGGCTATTACGTGGAAAAAGGCAGCGAAGAAAAGGGCACAGTAAGCCCCGAGTATTACGGCTACGGCTATTACCGATATAGGCTAGTACAGCTAGAATAAAGCAAGAAAGGCGATTATATGCGAAATGTGAGAATTGACAACGAGGCAGGGGCACAAGAGACACTATTCAACTGGACGCAGTACCAGTACGCGAGATACCCAGAACTAGAGCTGCTATACCACATACCAAACGGCGGCAAGAGAGACGCACGTACAGCAGCCAACCTAAAGAGGCAGGGCGTAAAGGCTGGCGTACCAGACTTACACTTACCAGTAGCACGAGGCGGCTACAATGGGCTATACATAGAGCTTAAAGTAGGCAGTAATAAACCAACGCAGCTACAAAAGAAATGGCTAAGCAGCTTAAACGAGCAGGGCTATTTAGCGGTAGTGTGTTACGGCTGGCAGCAGGCAGCGGAGCAGTTAATAAACTACTTAGAGCTGGAAACGGCAGCAGGCGGCTTAAAGAGTGCAGACAATGAGACAGCGCAGAGCGGGTTAATGCCTGCGACATAAGAAAGGCGGCAACATGGAAAGGCGCATACTAGACACAGGAAAAATAAAAACGTTACTGAAAAGGCGAGGAATGACGCAAAGAGAGCTTGCAGAAAAAGCAGGGACAACAGAAGTAAGCATTAGCAGATATATGAAAGGGCAACGCGTACCGAGGCTGTCTGCATTAGAGGGCATAGCGCAAGCACTGGGTACAAACATAGACGGCCTGCTAACAGAGAGGCAGACTAGCAGATACACGCCACAAATGACAGAGGCAGAGGCACTGCGAGTACTTACAGGAACGCGAGACGACTATAACGACTACGCAAGAGCATTAAATATTGCAATACGGGTATTAAGGGAACGCGTAGCCGAGATAGATAAAAAAGAGCCAGAACCAACGGAGAGAAAGAGAGGCAAACTATGAAAGTAATAAGCATTATTAACCTTAAGGGCGGCGTAGGAAAAACGTACACGGCATACAACATAGCCTACGAGCTGCAAAAGAGAGGCAAGACAGTATTACTACTGGACAACGACAAACAGGGCAATTTAAGCAAGGCAGCAGGGGCATACAAGGCAGCGGGAAAGAGCGCAGCCGCTAAAGCATTGTTAGGCGAATACAAAAACCCACTAAAAGAGTTGATAACAGAGCACCCACAGTACAACAACGTGGATATAATAACGGCTAATATGTCTCTTATGCAGGCAGTATGGACAATGGCAGGCAGCAGCGGCAGCCAGATAAGCGCATACGACAAATTAATACATACGCCTATTACCAACTTAGATCTGCCATTCCCAGACGATATAAACGACTGCTACGACTATATGATTATTGATAACCCGCCAGACATAGCCTTTAACGTAATAGCAGCGCTAAAGATTACAGACGAGGTTATAGTGCCCGTAAAAATAGACGAGTGGGCGCTAGAGGGCTTGGACATTATAGCGGAGCAGATACAGGACGCTAAGCAGCTTAACCCAGACATAGAACTACTCGGCGCGCTTGTGACGATGTATAAAAACAATGATACGAACATAGCGGGGCTGGAATGGCTACAGCAGAAAAGCAAAGTTAAAATACTGGGGCAGATACGCTACACCGACAAGGCAGCAGAAAGCACGTTTTTTAATAAAGCGGCATACGAGTATAGCCCACGCTGCGGCGCAGCGCAGGATTATAAAAAACTGATAACAAAGTATCTGGACGAAAGAGAGGCGTAAAACTATGGCAGCAAATAAGTTTAGCTTTATGGATATATTGAACGCACAGAGCAAAGCAGACACAAAGGCAGCAGCAGTAACAGAGTACACAGAAATATATTTAAACCCGTACGACGTAGAGGAAACAGAAAGCAACTTTTACAGCCAAGAGAGCATAGAAGAGCTGGCAGACACTATACTTGCTGTAGGACAGCAACAGCCGACAGTATTAGGCAGAATAGACGGCAAATATAAAATTATAAGCGGCCATAGACGAAACAAGGCTAACAGGCTACTTATAAACAGAGGCTACGAGCAGTATAAGAGCGTGCGCTATCTTTACAAAGACATAACACCCGCAGGACTCGAGCTTAGCTTATTAGTCGGTAACGCATTTAACCGAGAACTTACGGCGTACGAAAAGACAGAGCAGGCAGCAAGATTAAAAAAAGCAATTATAAGAGCCAGAGACGAGGACGGGCTAGAAATACAAGGACGCCTGCGCAGCTTAATAGCCGATGTACTGGGCGAGAGTGCGACAAACGTAGGACGTATGGAGCAGATTAACAACAATCTTACGCCAGAAGCTAAAGAGCAATTTAAGGCGGGTAACTTAGGCATAACTGCAGCATACGAGACAAGCAAGTTAGACGAGGACGAACAGAACGAGATAGCGCAGCAGGCAGCAGCGGGCGAGGGTATAAGAGCAAAAGAGATAGCCGCAAAAGTAGCAGAAAAGAAAGCGGGCGACGATTACAGGACGCCGCACCCAGAAAGTATTACGAGCCTATGCTATAGCTGCTTGAATTACAGCACTTGCAACGTAAAAACGGGAACGTGCGAAAAGTGCGACGAGTATATTAACAAGGCAGAGGCAGAAAAGACGGACGAGCAACGCTACGACGAGCAGCAGGCGGCAATAGATAAGCAGACGCAGAAAACGCTACAGGCCAGAGAGCACGAGGCAGCATTAGACAGGGCGCTACAGCCAAAAGAGCAGAAAGTACATGGGCTTAAGTTAGCTGCTATGTATTTTAAGGACGTGGCGACAGGAAAAAAGAGCTTTGAACTACGAAAGAACGACAGAGGCTTTAAGACCGGCGACGCACTACGCCTTAACGAGTATGCCGACGGCAAAGAGACAGGCAGGTACATAGAGGCAGACATAGTATATATGCTGGAAGATCACAGCGGCTTACAAGAGGATTACTGCATACTCGGTATAAAGGTTACTAAGGTGCCCGAAACGGACACACAAATAGACGGGCAGATAGATACAAAAGACTTCTTAAGCGAAAGCGAGGCGTAATATGAATTACAGACAATGGAAAAAGAATTATAAAAAGTGGCACGGGTATAACCCACCGTTTGAAGCCGATAAGCGGCAGCAGGCAAAGGCACTTAAAAAGGCTATGAGAAATACAAGCGTAACTACAAGCGACATAACGGCAGCAATACAAAATATGGGCGACACAATAGCAAGAGCTATTGCGGAGATATACAGAGGCTTAAGTAACGGGTTTAGAGCGGCAACAGACGCGGCGCAAAGCATAGCGGAGCGAATAGAAAGGGGCAACGAATGACGGCAATAGAAATATTTAAAACAATAGCGCTTGTGGCGGGCATATTAATAGCGCCGTTCATAATTGTGGCAGCGGTATGCACAATAGCGCTTGTAGTGGGGTTTATTATAGCCTTTCCGCGTTTCCTGTTTACAATCGAGGTAGACGACGGCGGAGGCGTACGCGAGTGTATCGGCTGCCATTCTTACGGCAACATAGAGTATTGCGAAAATTGTAAGATCCACAAGAAAGCACAAAAGATTATAGCAAAGCGGAAACGACGAGAAGAAAAGGAACTAGCGGACAGACAAAAGAGACAGGCAGAGGACGAGGAACAAATAAAATACTTACAGGAATACAACAGGAAGAAAAGAGAGGGTAAAAAGTGAACAACGTAACATTAAGCGGAAGATTGACAAAAGAGCCAGACGTACGCTACGGCGGCGAAAATAACAGCGTAGCAATAGCGCGCTTCACGCTGGCGGTAGACGATTATAAAAGCACAGACTTTATAAACATACGAGCGCTCGGCAAAACGGCAGAGTGGGTAGAGAAATGGCTACAGAAAGGCAACAAGGTAGAACTAGTTGGAAAAATTAAAACAGGGCACTACACAGGCAGGGACGGCAAAGAAATTTACTACACCGAAGTATTGGCAAATAGCGTAAGTTTTGGAGAGACAAAAACAGAGGCGCAGCAGAGGCAGCAGGCAGCAGGCAGCAGACCGCAGCCGGCACCAAACGACGGCGGCTTTATGGACATACCAGACGGCTACGACAACGAGATCCCATTTAATTAAAAACAACGCGGCAGCAGAAAGCGAGGAGTAATTAAGAGTGAGCGAAATAAGGCTAAACGAGGACGAACTAGAGCAGATAATAACAACAGCCGCAAAAAAAGGCGTAGAGATTTACAAGCGAGAGGAACAGAAGAAACATAAAGCGGATAAATACCACGACACATTTAGCCTTATGAAGTGCTACAGAGACGCAGTTTTTCATAGAGACAACGCAGTAAGCGAAGCTGCGCAGCTACAGCAGCAGGGAGAATTAACAGAAGAGCAGCAGACTACATACTTGCGTAGCATACGACGCACGCGCTTTAAAACCATACTAATGCTAGACCACATAGACAAGGCAGTAGAAGAGATAGAGAGGCGCAGGCAGCAGCAGGGGCGCGAGGTAGAATATAAAGCATTTGAGCTATACTTTATGCAAGGCTTAGACTATGTGGACATAGCCGAAGAATTGAACACAGGCAAGAACACGCCGCGCCGCTGGATAAGCGGAATAATAAACGAGCTAAGCGTACTACTCTGGGGGATAGACGAGGACGTTATAACGCAGAGGTAAAAGCGTGGTAAAAAGCTGGGGTTTACGTGGGGTATTGCCTGCGGTAAAATGATAGCGTGAGAAAGAGCGGAAAGCTAAGCTACTTAAGCAGCATTAGTTAGCCGCTCTTTTTTATTGCATTTTTCTAGCCTCCTAGCCTAGCGTATGAAATCTAGGACGCTAGGCAAATAAAGAGAGGCAGGCTATGAAAGAATGGGCTAAAGAGTTCTACCACAGCAAGAACTGGATAGACACACGGCGGGCTTATCTTATATCGCAGCATTACTTATGCGAGCGCTGCGGCGAGCCTGCAAAGGTAGTACACCATAAGCACTACTTAAACAAACACAACATAAACAACGCAGACATAGCGCTTAACTGGGACAACCTCGAGGCGTTATGTCAAGACTGCCACAACAAAGAACACCACGCGGCAGCAGATACACGCCGCTACAAATTCGACGCAGACGGCAACGTAATACAGACGTAGCCGCGAGCATATCCCCCCCCATTCAAAAATTTTGAATAGCCCAGCGGAGACCGAGGGGTGGAGTCTAAAAAAACTCTACAGGGGCGCGCGTACGTGGTGTAGGGGGGGTGTGGTGTGCGAGAAGTAAGGCGAAGATATGGCAGGAAAGAAAGAGTACACGAAAGAAGAGAAAATTAAGAAAGAAAAAACCAGACTTAAAGGTATTTTTAAGAACCTCGACGAAAACAAAAAGAAACTTGTTACGCCGCTTATCGAAAAGGCTGCTTTTATGTCTGTCGAGCTCGATATATTGCAGGATAGCATACAAGAAAACGGCTGGACATCAGAGTATCAAAATGGCGCAAATCAGTGGGGCAAAAAGCGCAGCGCAGAGGCAGACACCTATATAGCGCTAAGCAAGAACTATACGGCAGTTATAAAGCAATTAACCGAGCTTGTACCAGCAGCAGAGCGCAAGAAAAGCAAGCTAGCCCTGCTGCGTGAGGAATAGTCCCAGAGTGCCGTATAGAAATTACATTTACGAGTATTACGCAAAGATTACAAGCGGCGAAATCGTAGCGGGTAAATGGATATTAGCAATTTACAAAATACTTGTAGACGGACTGAACAAACAGGAGTTTTTTTACAATGCAAAAAAGGCAAATAAGGCAATAAAGTTTATCGAAAATTTCTGCCACCACAGCAAAGGCAGGAGCGATTTATTAAAGCTGGAATTATGGCAAAAAGCCATAGTATGCGCTATGTTCGGCATTGTAGACAGCCAAAATATAAGAATTTTTCGCGAAATTTTTATAGTTATTGGACGAAAAAACGGCAAAAGTTTATTTGCAAGCGCCATTATTGCATATATGGCGTACCTCGAGCCAGAGTACGGGCAAGAGATTTATTGCTTAGCGCCAAAGTTAGACCAAGCGGCGCTCGTTTACGACGCTTTTTACAAAATGGTAGAGGCAGAGGACGAGTTAAAAGAGCTTGCTAAAAAGAGGCGCAGCGACATTTACCTAGAAGAGACTAACACGACTATTAAGCCTATTGCATTTAATGCAAAGAAAAGCGACGGCTTTAACCCGCAGCTAGTTATATGCGACGAAATGGCAGCGTGGAGCGGCGACAGCGGCTTAAAGCAATATGAGGTTATGAAGTCGGCGCTGGGTGCAAGGCGGCAGCCTATGATACTTAGTATATCTACAGCAGGCTATATTAACGACAGTATCTACGATGAGTTAATGAAACGTGCCACCAGCTTTTTAAAGGGCAGCAGTAAAGAGCGCAGGCTATTACCATTTTTATACATCATAGACGACGTAGAGAAATGGAACGATATAACAGAACTAAAGAAAGCTAACCCAAATATGGGCGTAAGCGTACAAGAGGGCTTTTTTAAAGACGAGATAGCAGTCGCAGAGGGCAGCTTAAGCAAAAAAGCAGAGTTTCTTACGAAATACTGCAACATTAAGCAAAATAGTAGCGTTGCGTGGTTAGAATACACACTTGTAGACAAAGCAAGCGAAGAAAGCAAGCTAGAGGACTTTAGAGACTGCTACGCAGTGGGCGGCATTGATCTAAGCCAGACAACAGACTTAACGGCCGCAAGTATCGTAGTCGAAAAAGACGGAATACTACACGCGTTTACTCAATTCTTTATGCCGCGTAACAGACTCGAAAGCCTGCAGGCAACGGACGGCGTACCATATGACGTATTTGTAAAAAAAGGCGTACTTACGCTATCTGGCGACAACTACGTAGACTACAAAGACGTATTTAACTGGTATGTAGAGCTGCTTAACACATACGGCATACGAGTATTACAGATAGGCTACGACAGATACAGCGCCCAGTACCTAATTGATGACCTTAAGGCGTACGGCTTCCACACCGACGACGTATACCAGGGCGAGAACTTAACGCCAGTTATACGAGAGTTTGAGGGAATTATTAAAGACGGCAACTTTAAGATTGCAAGCAATAACTTGCTTAAATCCCACTTCTTAAATGTGGCGCTTAAGCAGAATTTAGAAACAAGAAAATTTAGACCTATAAAGATAGAACAGCGCGCGCATATAGACGGCTTTGTAAGCGTAATAGACGCTATGACAGTACGCCAGAAATACAACGCGGAGCTGGGCGAGCTGCTTAAAAACGCAGCATAGAAAGGAGTGAGAAAAACGGGGCTTTTTGATTACCTTTTTAAAGGACGAAAAAACAAAGAAATAATAGGCGAATACTTTAAGCTGCTTAACGGCTATAGTCCTGTATTCTCTACATTCGACGGCGGCGTATATGAAATGGATTTAACCCGCACGGCAATTAATAGCTTTGCTACGCATTGCAGCAAACTAAAGCCAGAGATAGAGGGCAGCGCATTAAAGAACTTAGAGCGCACGCTACAGTTTAAGCCTAACGCGTTTATGGACACAACAAAGTTTATAGCGCGAGTCGCGACAATACTAGAGTGTGAGCATACAGCTTTTATTATACCGATAGAGGACGCATACGGACAGCTTGCGGGCTGGTACCCACTACTGCCGCAGAATTGCGAAATAATAGAATATCAAAAGCAAGTTTTTTTGCGCTATACGTTTGCAAACGGGGAGCGCGCGGCTATTGAGTTTGAGCGCGTCGGAATATTGACGACACACCAATACAAAGACGACATTTTCGGCGAAGATAACAAGACAATGAAACCAACTATGCAGCTCATACAGACGAGCAACGAGGGTATTATTAACGCCGTAAAGAACTCGGCAAATATACGTTTTCTGGCAAAAGTGGCAAATATGCTTAAGCCAGAGGATATTAAAAAAGAGCGCGACAGATTTACGCAGGACAACTTAAGCAGCGACAACCAAAGCGGAATGATTATATACGATAGCAAGTTTAGCGACGTTAAGCCAGTAGAAAGCAAACCATATACGCCTAACGCGCTGCAAATGCAGCAGATCCAAGAAAATGTATGTACGCATTTTGGCACTAATATGGACATATTACAAAACAAATTCAACGAGGACACTTGGAACGCTTACTATGAGGGAAAAATAGAGCCATTCGCTATACAGTTATCACTTGTAATGTCAAATATGTCACTTACACCACAAAAGCTTGCACGCGGTAACGCTATTACATTTAGTGCAAACAGACTACAGTACGCCAGCAACAACACAAAGCTACAGGTAAGTACGCAGCTATTCGACAGAGGCTTACTTAATCGTAACGGGGTTATGGACATATGGAACATGGCGCACGTCAAAGACGGCGACAAATACTACATACGAAAAGAATACACAGAGGTTAGCGAACTGGACAAACACAACAAAGAACCACAGCCGGTAATTACAACGCAGCAGCCACAGCAAACAGGCGACGGGCAGCAGACAGGCGAGAAAGGAGAAGAGTAGCATATGCCAGTAGTAAAAGAAAGAGAATACAGAAACGTAGCGGCGCCTTTATCGGCAGCAGCCGCCGTAAAACAGTTTAACAGTGATTTTTACGTAGAGGGTTACGCTACAACATTCGATACGCCATACGTGCTTTACGAGTTCGAGGACGGCGACAAATACTACGAAAAAATAGACAGGCATGCACTAGACGGCGCAGATCTAAGCGACGTTATTATGCAGTACGACCACACGGGCAGAGTGTACGCCCGTAATAGTAATAATACGCTTAAATTAACAGCGGACACAAAAGGGCTTCTTATTGCAGCCGACCTTAGCAAAACAGAATTAGCAAGGGGACTGTATGAGGATATTAGCGCGGGAATGATAACAAAAATGTCATGGGCGTTTACAGTCGCAGAGGATAGCTACGACAGAGCGACGCATACCCGCACTATTTTAAAAATCAAAAAGGTGTACGACGTTAGCGCGGTAAGCGCACCAGCCAACGACGGGACCAGTATAGCAGCACGCAGCTACGCAAGCGGGAGACGCGAAGCAGAGCAGCGGGAGACGTTAGAAAAGCGCGCAGCTATGTTAAGAATTTTAGCAACAATTTAAGACAAAGAAAGGAACAAAGACAATGAGACTAAAAGAGATCGAATTAAGACTTGCAGCTATCAAGAAAGACGTAGAGGAAAGAGGCGCACAGCTCACAGCCGAAGAGCTGGCAAAGTACGAGAAAGAAGTAAAAGACCTGCAGGAAGAAAGAGCGGCAATCATCCAGCAGCAGGAGCAGCGTACAAGTTTACTTGCAGCTATCGCAGCAGGAGAAGTAACGGACGCAAACGGAAACCCAACAGCGCCTACAGTACTTAGAAATATCGCACCAGCAGACGGCAGCGGAGCAGAGCAGCGTACAGCAGTAAACAAGTACGAAACAATGGAGTACCGCAAAGCGTTTATGGAGTACGTCACAAGGGGCGTAACAATCCCTAAAGAGTACAGGCAGGACGCAGTAAGCCAGACAACAGACGTAGGCGCAGTCATCCCGACGAACGTATTAAACCAGATCATTACAAAGCTCGAAAGCGTGGGTAATATTCTGGCAAAGGTAACACGTACAGCATACAAGGGCGGCGTAACTATTCCTAAGTCAACAGTTAAGCCGGTTGCGACTTGGACAGCACAGGGAAAGGGCAGCGACAAGCAGAAACAGGACACAAGCGGTACAGTAACATTTGCATATCACAAGCTGCGCTGCGCCGTAGCTGTATCGCTCGAAGTAGATACAATGGCTATTACAGCGTTTGAGAACCTGTTAATTAATAACATTGTTGAGGCTATGACAAAAGCACTCGAGCAGGCTATTATTAGCGGTACTGGCGCAGGACAGCCGAAAGGAATTACAGCAGAAACAGCCGACGAGGGGCAGACAGTGGAAACATCAAAGCCAGCGTACGCAGATCTTATTACAGCAGAGGGCAATTTACCGGTTGCTTACGAAAAGGGCGCCGAATGGTGCATGTCTAAAAAGACATATATGAGCTACTACGGCTTAACTGACAGCAACGGGCAGCCTATTGGACGTATTAACTATGGGCTTGCAGGAAAGCCAGAGTATACACTCTTAGGCAGACCAGTAAACGTATGCGATTACTTACCAAGTTTTGCCAACGCAGAGAACAACTCTATTGTAGGCTTTTTGTTTAACTTTAAAGACTATGTGCTTAATACTAATTACGCTATGGGCGTTAAGAAGTATGAGGATAATGAGAACGACGATATGGTAACAAAGGGCATCATGTTAGCAGACGGCAAGGTAGTAGACACAGGCAGCTACGTACCACTCAAAAAAGTACAGGCAGTCTAATTTATAAGCGGGCGGCGTAAAGCTGCCTGCTAAAGAAAGGCGAAACAATGAAAGGGCATTTAGATAAAAAGCAGCTCGAGGAAGAGTACAAGGTAGACGAACTTAGAGAGCTTGCTAAAAGTCTGGGGTTAAGTCCAGACGGGAAAAAAGCAGAGCTTGTAGAACGTATCGCGGCAACAGAGGTAGACATACCCGACGAGGACGACGAGCAGCAGGCAGCAGCAAACACGCCGACAGTAAACGAGCAGCAGACGGCAACGAACACACCGACAGCAAACGAGCAGCAGGCAGCAGGCGCTAACGTGTCCGTTTCGGACACAACAGTAAAGGTTATTGTAACAGAGACATACAAAGACTTGCAGCGAGATATTACACAGCACGCGGGCGACACGTTCGAGGTGACAAAAGAACGCGCAGCGCAGCTTATAGAGGCAGGCGTAGCAAAAGCAGCAGAGTAGGAGGCGGCTATGAGGACAGCACTAATAAAAGCAATTAAAGACGGTATGCGTATGTCTACCGCCTCGACTATCATCGAGGACGATATAAGCGGCTGCATAGAGGCTTGCTTTAAAGACTTGCAGCTTGCAGGCGTGGAAAAGATAGACGAAAACGACGCGCTTATTATTAGAGCTGCACAGCTCTTTACAAAAGCAGACTTCAACTATAACAACCTTGCAGACAAATACAGGCAGAGCTACGACGCTCTTAAAATGTCTTTAGCGTTATCTGGCGAGTATAACGAGAAAGAAAGCGAGGGCAAATAATGTATGGAGAAATAACCTTAAAAACGCAGCTAAACGCAACAGAAACAGAGAGCGTAACTATATGCTGCGAGGTAGACAGCATAACCCAGAGCGAATACGCAACAGCAGGCGTTAAGGATATTAAGCCAAGCTATAAATTTACTGTATGGGCGCATGAATACAACGACCAGACAGAGTTAGAGTACAACGGGCAGCGATTAACTATTTACAGGACCTATAAAAAGCCAAACGAGGAAAAGTTAGAGCTGTACGCAGAAAAGAGGGCGGGCAAGCGTTGAGTAACGAGAACATAAACACAGCAGGCGCAGCTATAGCCGAAGCACTAGCAGAATACGATCAAGAAATAGCAGACGCAACAAAGCGAATAACCGACGAAGTAGCAAAAGAGGCTGTAGACTCTCTTAAGAAGAGCAGCCCAAAACTTACAGGCAGCTACCGCAAGGGCTGGCGTAAAAAACAATCATATGCAGACAAGAGGACAAAGCGGAATACTGTATATAACAAGACAGACTACCAGCTAACCCACTTGCTGGAATATGGACACGCAAGCAGGAACGGCGGCAGAGTTAGAGCTATACAGCATATAGCACCTGTAGAGCAGGCGGCTATAGAGGCGCTGCAGGAAAGGATAGAGGCAGCAGCGAGCAAATGAGATTAGAGACAATTATAGAACGAGCCCGCGCGCTGGGGCTACCCTTGGCAAAGGACGAGTTCAGAGAGACAAAAGAGACACCACTACCCGAGCTGCCGTATCTGGTATACATAACACCGCAGGACAACGTAAGCAAAAGCGACGACGGCGCAGTAGGAGTTAGGGCGATACAGGCGGCTATAGAGCTTTACACAGACAAAACAGCAGACAGCAGCTTAGAAAAAGAGGTAGAGCAAAAGGTATTATACGACGTAGGCTTTAACAAATTCCAAGAGACAATACAAAGTGAAGATATGGTGCAGACGGCATACGAATTTACCATATACGAAAAAATAAGAAAGAGAGGATAGTAACAATATGGATAGCGAGAGAATAACACTCGGCAGCGGTAAACTTTACTGCATTAAATTTACGGGAGAAATCCCAGACGACGCGGCAATAGAGACAGAGGATAACCAGCTTGCACACATTAAAGGCGGCGCGTCACTTGAGTATACAGCAGAGAGCTACACAGTTAAAGACGACTTAGGCGTAGTACAGAAAACTAAAGTAACAAAAGAAGAGGCGACACTTAAGGCGGGGTTACTTACTTGGTGTGCCACAACATTAGAAAAGTTATGCGCAACAGCAAGAGTTACAACGTCAGCAAAAAAGCGTACTGTAAAAATTGGCGGCTTAAAGAACCAGAAAAGCGACAAGTACTTAATTAGGTTTTTACACGAGGACGACGAGGACGGCGATATTAGAGTAACAATCGTCGGAAAGAATGAGGCGGGCTTTAGCTTCACATTTGCAACAGACGCAGAGACAATACTAGAGCCGACATTTACGGCTTACCCAATGGACAAAGAGGGCACGCTTATAATTTTCGACGAGGAAATAGTACAGAACGTATAAGAGATCAAAGCGGCTGCGCAAAAGCAGCCGCGATAGAAAAGAGGTTAGAAACATGGCAAACAAAAGTTTTGATTTTGGAAAATTAAAGCGCAGCTTTTACCCTACTAAGTTAAAGGACGGCAAAACCCTTGTAGTGGAAATGCCTAAAAAGCGCACTTTTGAAAAAATGCAGAGTATAAACGACATTGACACAGACGAGGCTAAGAGCGGCGAAGTATACGACGAAATGCTTGAGCTATTAGCGGAAATCTTAAGCAACAACAGAGGAAAAGAGCTTATTACAGCGGAGTACTTAGAGCAGGAAGAGTACGACATAGAGGAAATTATAGCGTACATTAACGATTACGCCGATTTTGTAAACAGTATTAAGAATAACCCAAACTAAAATTGCCGCACTACCCAAACGGGCAGGCAGAGGCGGCAGAGTATACATACACCGCAGACACACGAGCAGAGAAATTAGTTATAGATTACTTAAATATAAGCATATTCGACGTACAGGAAATGCCGATAGACCTATATTTATACTTTATGCGAGAAAGCTATATATATATGCTTAGCCAAACAGAAAATGGCAGAAAGTATTTAGAGGACTGCTACAGAATGACGCAGACCAAGCCAGACCGCAAAAAGATACGAGAAAAGATTAAGAGCCAGAAAGGAACGTAACAAGTGGCAGGCAGTATTAAAGGTATTACAATCGAAATAGGCGGCGACACCACTAAGCTATCTAAGGCACTTTCTGGTGTTAATAGTTCGTGCAGCTCTTTACAGAAAGAGTTACGCGAAGTAGACAAGCTGCTTAAACTAGATCCGACGAATACGGAATTATTAGCCCAGAAACAGAAAGTACTAAAAGAGGCTATAGGAAGTACAAAAGAGAAGTTAGACACCTTAAAAGAGGCAGAAAAACAGGTACAACAGCAGTTTGAGCGCGGAGAAGTAAGCGAAGAACAATACAGAGGGTTACAAAGAGAGATTGCAAGTACAGAGCAGCGCTTAAAGGACTTAGAGGCGGCGGCAAAACAAAGCAATATATCGCTCGAAAAAATAGGAGAAGTAACCGAAAAAATAGGAGAAAAAACCACAGCCGCAGGCAATAAACTTAAACCACTTAGCACAGCAGCGGCAGCACTCGGTACAGCAAGTATAGTGACCGCTTCAAACTTTGAGGACGCTATGGCAAAAGTGTCCACCATAGCGGACGAAAGCAAAGTGTCTATAGAAGATATGAGCACAGCTATATTAAAGCTGTCAGACGATACAGGACAGTCAGCAGCGGATATAGCAGAGTCCGTATATAATGCAATATCGGGCGGCGTAGATACAGCAGACGCAGTAACGTTTGTAGCACAGTCGAGTAAATTAGCAAAGGCTGGCTTTACAGATACGGCAAATGCGACAGACATTTTAACAACAGCATTAAACGCATACGGCCTAGAAGCGACAGAAACAGAGCATATTAGCGATATGCTTATAACGACGCAGAACCTAGGAAAAACAACCGTAAACGAACTCGCTAGCGCTATGGGTAAAGTAATACCGACAGCGAACGCAAACAACGTACAAATGAACCAGCTTTGCGCAGCTTACGCAGATATGACCGCGAAAGGTATAGCAACAGCAGAAAGTACGACATACTTAAACTCTATGCTTAACGAACTCGGAAAAGGCGGCACGACTGTAGACGGCGTACTAAGAGAAAAAACGGGTAAATCATTCGCAGAATTAAGCGCAGACGGCAATACACTTTCTGATGTATTAGCGATATTAAAAAGTTATGCAGACGAAAATAACAAGAGCTTTAGCGACCTATGGAGCAGTAGCGAAGCAGGTAAAGCGGCTATGGTGTTACTCGGAAATGGAGCAGACGAGTTTAACAATGTGCTCGAACAAATGAATGACAGCACGGGCGCAACGACAGACGCTTTTAACAAGTTGGACACAGACAGCAACAAAGCTAAAATAGCACTAAACCAGATTAAAAACGCAGTAACAGACTTAGGAAGTACAGCACTAGAAATGTTACAGCCAGCATTAACAAATATTTGCAGCAACGTAAAAGAGGCTACAGAGCGCTTTAAAAATATGGACGACAACACCAAGCGAATTATTGTAACAATAATTGCGGTAGTGGCAGCCCTAGCCCCCGCACTGCTGATACTGGGAAAAATATTTACAGCAATATCAACTATGATAGACGTAATTAAGGCTCTAAAGATTGCAATAGTAGCAGTAAAAGGCGTGCTTGCGGCGAACCCTATTATATTAGTCATAGCAGCGATAGCGGCGCTAATAGCAATATTTATAACGCTATATAACAAGTGCGAATGGTTCAGAGACGCAGTAAACGAAATTTTTGAGAACGTAAAAGAGTTTATAGGCGGCGCTGTCGAGGTAATAAAGGGCGTTATAGGTGCTATCTGGGACAAGATACAAGAGATATGGGGATTTATAGAGCCATACTTACAAGCGGCGTTTGCCTTTTTGCAGCAGTTGGGCACAGATATAGCCCAGATATTTAGCGATTGCTGGGAGATTATTAAAGCAGTCTGGGACTTAGTAGAGCCGTATTTTTCTATGCTATGGGAGAATATAAAAGTTATATTCTCGGTAGTAGGTGAAGTGCTGGGCGGTTTTTTCTCGGTAGCATGGGAATATATTAAAGGCGTATGGGACGTAGCGGTACTTTACTTTACGCTCATCTGGGAAAACATAAAAGTAGTATTCTCGGCTGTAGGCGAAGTGCTGGGCTCGTTCTTTCGTAACGCGTGGGAGATTATTAAAGCAGTCTGGGACGTCGTAGCGGCTTACTTTGCTGCAGTATGGAACGCAATAAAAACAGTATTTAGCGTCGTAAAAGATGTACTTACGGGAGACTTTAGAGGCGCTTGGGACGGAATTAAAAGCATATTTGCAGGCTTTGCAAATTTCTTTAGCGTCTTATGGGACAGCGTAAAGCGTATCTTTTCGGCTGTCGGTTCGTTCTTTAGGGACACTTTCGGGGCAGCTTGGAACGCAGTAAAAGGCGTATTCTCTAATTTTACATCATTTTTTAGCGGACTATGGAGTTCGATAAAAAACACTTTTACAAATTTAGGTACATCAATAGCAAGCGCGATAAGTGGCAGTATTAAAGCTGGCATTAATGGCGTAATTAGCATTATAGAAAACACCATAAACGGAGCTATAGGGCTTATCAATGGAGCTATCAAGCTCATAAACAAAATACCAGGGGTAAGCATTAGCAAAATGAGCAAATTAAGCCTACCAAGGCTTGCACACGGCGGTATTATCGGAAACGGCGGCGCTATGGTAGCAGAGGCGGGACCGGAGCTCGTGCAAATGGTAAACGGCAAAGCTGTAGTAACACCACTAACAAATACAGCAAGAAACACAGCTATAGACACCGCAAAAGGCGGCAGATCACAGCAAATTACAAACAAGATCAATGTAAACATAGAGCATTTTGAAAACAACAGAGATACAGACATAAGAGAACTTACAGAGGAAATGCTAGAGACAGCCGAAGAAATGAAAGAGAGGGATGACAGAGTATATGCTTAGTAATTATTACAATGCGGCTAATAGCTTTACATATAACGGCGTTAATTCTCTCGATATGGGACTTTTTATTATAGAGCAGAGCGGCGCGGACAACGCCGCCGAGCCTGTAATAGAAACTATAAACGTACCAGCGCGCGGCAATTTTGTAGTAGACAATCGTATAGACAAACTGGACAACCAGCAATTTAACGACTATGTACGAAAATACGTATGCTGCGTGGATATAGACGCCTTTAAGCTGGATTTAGAGGAACACGCCCGCAGGCTTTACGCTTGGCTCTACGGCAGCGGTATAGAGTATAAAAAACTCTATGACACTTACGACAGAGAATATTACACACTTGCATACGTAAGCAGCGGGGCGAGCGTGTCAGAGCTTGCTAAGCGTTTACTAGGGCAAATAGAAATACAATTTAGATGCAAGGCGTACAAAAGAGCACTAAAGGGAGACGAAACAATAACGATAACAAAAGCAGCCACGATCATAAACCCAGAGGGCTTTACAGCGACGCCATATATGAAAATATACGGCAGCGGCAACGTAACGCTCTATATAAACAATCGCGCGCACGGTTTTAAAAATATAGACGGATATATAGAGGTAGACAGCGAGAACATGAACGCATACAAGGGCGATACATTACAGAATAATAAAATGCTTGTGGGGGCGTTTCCTAAGCTGGCAGCAGGAGACAATAACATAAGTTGGGCGGGTAATGTAACAAAAATCGAAATAGTACCGCGCTGGTGCAAGCTATGATACCGATTTTATACGCTGCCAGCGAGACGGACTTTACAACAAACGGCATAGGCTTACTTACAGACGCGGTAAGCTGCACAGTAACAGAAGAGAGAAACGGGGCATACGAGGCGACGCTTGTATATCCAGCAAAAGGACACTTAGCGGAATATATAGCAGAGGACGCTATTATTAAAGCAAAGGCAAATGACACGGACGAGCCGCAGCTTTTTAGAGTATACAAAAGCGGCAAACAGATAGGCAGTAATACGACGTGGAACGCCGAGCACATAAGCTACGAGCTTACGGGCAACCCTGTAGAACGGTTTAGCGTAAGTGGGGTAAACGCAGAGCAAGCACTTAATAGGTTACTTGCAGCAGCAGTATTTAAACACAAATATACGGCCACAAGCGACATTACAACAGTAAACAGCACGAGTATAGCGGACGTGGTAAGCGTGCGTAAAGCACTCGGCGGCGTAGAGGGCAGTATATTAGATACGTGGGGCGGCGAATATCACTTTAATAACTACAGGATAGAACTATTAAAAGCGAGAGGCGCAGATAACGGCGTAACAATCGAATACGGCAAGAATTTAACCGACGCAAAACAAGAGCGCAACATATCAAATATAGTAACGGCCATATTCCCATACGCGAAGTACACACCAGAGGGCACAGAAAACGAGGTGTTCGTAAGTCTGAAAGAAAAGACTCTAGTACACGCAGGCGCAGCGAACTACGCATATAAGCGCTGCGAGATAGTGGACTTTAGCAGCGAGTGGGAAAGCGGCACGATTATAACCGAGGATATGTTAAGAGCGAAAGCAGAGGCATACTTAGAAAAAATAAGCACCGAGCCAGATATTAATATTACACTTTCGTACGCGCAGCTTAAAAAGACTAAGGACTATAAAAATATACAGGCTATGGAAAGCGTCGCGCTATGCGATACAGTAACAGTGCGCATAGACAAACTACAAATAGAAGCGACGGCGAAAATAGTAAAAGCGAAGTACGACAGCTTAAAAGAACGTTACGACACTATGGAAATAGGCAGCGTACGCACAAACTTAACTAAGCAGCTTACAGCGACGCAGCATGAAACAACAGAGAGTATAAAAAGGAACCAGACACGAGCCGAGCAGATCAAAAAACAGATAGAGCAGACAATAGTAGACGTTACGGCAGCTATAACAGGAAACAGCGGCGGCTATGTGGTGCTCTATCCAGAGAAAAACCCGCAGGAGATCTACATACTAGACCGGCCAGAGCTTAGCAAAGCTAAAAATGTCTGGCGCTGGAACCTTGCAGGGCTGGGACACAGCAGCACAGGAGTAAACGGCAAATTTACCACAGCAATAACAGCAGACGGTCAAATAGTAGCGGACTTTATCACAGCGGGCGAGCTCACAGGCTCGATACTTAGAGCAGGCACAGTATACGCAGAGGCGCTAGACGTTGAATACAGGAATACAGTGACAAAGCACGCAGACGACGCCGCAAATAAAGCGTACGAGGACAGCTTAAGTAAGATACAAACGACAGCCGAAGAACTTAAGCTATTATGCAAGAAAATAAGTGAAAAAGCTATGCACAATTACGCAGCAGACTTTACGGACGACTTAAGCGCACCATGGTATGCAAGCTCGGCAAACAATGTAGTAGAAAGCAGCACAACGCTTGGAAGATATGCGAAAATAGTAAAAGCAAGCGCAAATTATAGCAGCTACATACGCTGCAACACAAAGAAAACGCCCGCAGGCACTTACAGAGTACGTTATAAAGCGGCGACCATAGCAGGGCAGGAAAACACAGCGCGCGTACAATGTAGTTTTAAGACAATGGCAACAACGGCAGCAGGGGAGCTTAAATCGGACGACTGGACAACATTTGAACGCGATATAGAACTAAGCAGCGACTACGACGGCTATATATACTTTTACGCGACAGTATCGGGTACAACAGTATTAATTAAAGACGTGGAAGTACTGGGACTGCTACGAGATTACGCAGAGGCGCAGCTTACAGTAAACGCAGACAACATTACGGCAGAGGTTAAAAGGGCACAGGACGCAGAAAAAGAGCTAAAAGCGTCCATAAAGGTAAACGCAGAGAAAATCGAAACAAAAGTAACAGCCGATGACGTTAGCTCGCAGATAGAGCAAAGCGCAGAGTCCATAAGGTGCCAAGCAAAAAAAATATCATGGAAAAGCGACAGCTCGGAGATGACGGAAGACGGAAAACTAACATGCAACGACGTTAAAATCAATGGCGGCGATATCAATTTAATCCAAATAGGCAATTTGCCCAGCATTAGCGTTTACGATGCAAAAAAGAAACAAGGCTTTGCAATACATAGAAGTAACGTGTATGGCTTCAATGATGAAGGAACCAATACAATCACGGTTACTAACAACAGAACAGGCTCTATAACCCTAAGAGGTTCATCGGCTGGAGATGGTAGTGAATGTTCTCTCTACAATCATACGCTTAGTCTTAATGGTACGCCAGGCAGCGGACAATATACAAATATATCAGCAACAGCATTATATTGTACCGGAAGTAAACACAGAGTTGTGCAAACTCAAGACTATGGTGAACGCTTACTATGCTGTTACGAGACACCAAGCCCGATGTTTGGAGATGTCGGAGCAGCACAGATAGACGAAACAGGAAAGTGCTTAATATTCATTGATGAAAAATTTACTCAAACGATAGATTTGGAATATGTATATGACGTTTTTTTGACAAAATACGGCCCTGGCGATTGCTACGTATCAGAGCGCACACTATCGTATTTTGTTGTGGAGGGAACAAAAAATTTAAAATTCGCTTGGGAAATCAAGACCATACAAAGAGATTATGAGAATTTAAGATTGGAAGCACACACACGGGAAAAGGATGATACAGACTATATATATGATGTATCGGCATACATGAGCACATTACTTTATCAATTAGATTAATAAGAAAGCGAGGAATTAATAACATGATTAACATTAAGGCAATAGCAACAGCAACAGACGGAAGCGTTAAACGTATGGCTATAACATACGACGTTATCAATGACGAGGGAAAAGTTATAAGCTCAAACGCGAAACTAAATAGAGTGGTAATAGACCAGTCAGCGCTAAAAGCTATAGATACACTTGAGCAGTTAGCGCAGGAGAGTATTAAAACAGCACTATCCGATAACGCAGAGAACTAAAACGGAAAGGCAGTGACAACATGAGTATAGTTAATATTCAAAGCATAAAAGTACCGATAGACGGCGCGCCGCCGTTTGAGTACATTATAGCCAAGCAGGGCGAAATATCCAGCCGACAAGTAGAGGTAACGTTACTACAGAATAACAGCCGATACACAATACCGAGCGGAGTAAAAGCGCGTGTAAAATACTATAAGCCAGACGGCAACAAGGTAATAAATGACTGCACAATAAGCAACAATAAAGTAATAGTAACATACACGCAGCAGATGTTAGCGGCAGCGGGCACAGGCTTTGCAGAAATACAGTTATACAACGGCTCTAGCGTACTGGTAAGCGCAACATATTATACTAAAATCGCAGAGAGTGTATATACGGACGATATAGAGAGCGCGGACGAGAGCACGAGCTTAACAAAATTAATTATAGAAACAGAACAGGCAAGGGACAGCGCACAGGCAGCAAGGGTAGCAACCGAAAAAGCTACAGACAATGCCAACACAGCTACAAGTAACGCAAACGCGGGCACGAGCAACGCCACAAGCGCAGCAAACGCAGCCAATAAAGCAGCAACAATAGCAAATAACGCGGCAAGTGCGGCAGATATAGCAAAAAAAGCAGCCGACGAAGCAACCACAAACGCAAAGAGAGAAACAGAAAACGCGAAAAACGCTACGAGCGCAGCAAACGGGGCAGCAGGGAACGCGAACACGGCAACAACTAACGCGAACAACGCAGCCAACACAGCTACAGCAGCAGCAAAGACAGCACAGGACGCAGCAAAAGCAGTCTACACAGACAGAAATTACAATTTACTTGTAGACGACGACGGCGCAGTAACATTTATGTATAACAACGAGAAGTAAAGAAAGAGAGGGCAATAATGGCAGTACAAAGTATTGATTTACCACGCGATACAACTATGAGAGATATAGCAACGAGCCTGCGAGCGATTGCAGGGTTTACGGCCGCAGACCTCGTTACTATGAAACAGGTAAAAGCTATTGTAGAGGGAAAAAAAGAAAAAGAAGTATTTGCAATAGGCGACCAGATCACAGTACCTTGGACGGATAAGGCAACAAATGTAACATACGCGGCAGTTATGGACGTCGTGCACTTTGGAGACGTAGAGCTTAAAGACGGCGAAACCACAAACGCTATGTTTTTACAATGGCATTATTGTACGCCATTCGGGGTACAGTATGACGCAGCAGAGGCGGAAGTGGCAACAGAGGCGACATTTAGCGCAGACTATAATTATTACACAAAAAACAACGACGGCAGCTTTAGCCTTGCGACTGTAACGACAGGCGGCGCTATTCCTGCGGGCACAACATATTACCACAGCGCAATTAAAGACACGAGCGGAAATATTTGTAGATATGGTTACAACCGCTGGAGTCATAGCGCTATGAGGCAGTGGCTTAACAGCAAGGCGGGCGTTAATGCTTGGTGGGCCGCACAGCATAAGGGCGACGTTAAACCCGCGGAGCTTGCGACAAAGGCAGGCTTTTTAACGGGCTTTAACGACGATTTTTTAAGCTGCTTAACGCCTATTAAAATCGTAACAATACCGAACACCATAAGCGAGCCAGATAAGAACACACCGACAGAAGTTACATACGACAAAATCTTTTTACCAAGTATGGAGCAGATGTACTGCGCGCCACAGGCAAGCGGCGAGGGTGACTACTGGGAGTACTGGAAGAGAGCCAGCGGGCGTACAACACCTTGCGCACAATGGCAGACATACCCAGAAATGATTACATACGCCATAGAGAACCATAATTCAGCGCAGTACGTCCGCTTGCGTAGCGCTTATCGTGGCAACTCGTACGATACGTGGTACGTGAGCTCGAGCGGCAACGTCAACAGCGGCAGCGCGAACAACTCTATGCGCTGCGCGCCCGCTTGTGCAATTACGGGCACACCCGTAGTACAATAACGCTAATGCCCTGCCGACGCCTCGGCGGGGCTATCAAAGCGGAAAACAAAAATAAAAAAGAAAGGACAAGCGCGACGTGTCGGTAAACGAGAGCGAAAGAGGCAAAGGAAAGTTTGACGTACTTATAAAGGCGAACGGCTTAGCAGTATATACAATAAGAATTACAAAGAACTCTAAAATATTCCTACCAGAGTATCAGACGGCATTAACAAATGACATTATACATACGGCAAAAGAAATATTTACGAAAGCATGGACAGCGAACAATATAAGAGTAGGCGACGAGCCGCGTAACTGGCTCGAGCGTAAAAAGCTACAGCAAGAGGCGGCCAGAGAATGTAATAACCTACTTGCACTAATTCAAATAGCCAAACCTCTATACCACTTGACAAGCAAAAGGGTTAAGTACTGGGGACAAAAGACCATAGAAGTACGCCAAGCGTTGCGAGACTGGAACGCGGGCGATACAAAGAGGTACGGAAAGCTAGAATAGATAGCAACGCCGCAAGGCGATACTATAAAAGGGTTGTAGGCTAAACGCAGAACGTCCGCATGCGTAGCGCTAATCGTGGCAACTCGTACAATACGTGGTACGTGAACTCGAGCGGCAACGTCAACAACAACAACGCGAACAACTCTATGCGCTGCGCGCCCGATTGTGTTATACAATTAGTCACACGGCAGCCCTGTAAGAGCTGCGCACTATATCTAAATGCACAAGGAGCCGAATACCCAGCCGCAAGGCTAAACAACGCCGAGGCGATACAAACAGCTTGCGAGCTGCGCGTTATACACGTCGCGGAACTTAAAAAATGAATGAAGATATTAACGAGAATATCGAAGAGAATATAATAGGCTTTGACGCCCTCTATAGATCAATGGAGAAGTGTAGAAAAGGCGTTATCTGGAAAGATAGCGTAGCACATTACTACTTAAATGCGATAGAGGAAACACTTAAACTAGAGAAACAGCTTAAGACGGGCACATACAAAGAGAGAAAGCCCGTACAATTCACAATAATGGCGCCAAAGAAAAGAGAAATAGTTAGCATAGCTTTTAGAGATAGAGTCTATCAGAGAAGTTTAAACGATAACGCAATATACCCGCAAATGACAAAGGGCTTTATAAATACTAATGTAGCCTGCCAGAAAGGAAAAGGCACGGATCTAGCAAGAGAGACACTTAAAAAGTACTTAAGGGCGATGTATAGGAAGTACGGCAAGAGTTTTAACGTGCTACAATGCGACATACACGGCTATTACCCGAATATGCAGCACGAGACAGCACGCCAGACCTTTAGAAAAGGACTAGAGCCACACATATACGCAAGAGCAGACCGAGTACTTACAAACCAATATGCGGGAGAAGTTGGCTATAACCCGGGTTCACAAATGATACAAATAGCGGGAATATCAGTATTAAGCCCGATAGACCATTTTATTAAAGAGCGGCTACACATAAAGTACTATATACGATATATGGACGACTTTATACTACTACACGAAAGCGAGCAGTACTTAGAATACTGTAAGCAGGAGATAGACAAGCGCTTACACGTTATGGGCTTTGAGTTTAACCCAAAGAAAACACACGTATATAGCGTAGGTAAGTGTATACCATTTTTAGGCTTTAACTTTAAACTGGACGATAAGGGCAAAGTAGTAATGCTGCTTAAGTCGGACAACGTGAAAAGAGAGCGTAAAAAGCTGCGCAGGCTTGTTAATAAATGCAAGCGCGGCGAGATAACAAAAGAAAAAGTAAACGTATGTTATGCAGGCTGGCGAGTACACGCAGAAAAAGGCGACAGCAGGCGCTTACTCGACAGAATGGATAAATATTATAAAGACCTATGGAAAGGGGCGAAATAATGATTTTTGAGAAGCTAAAAACCACTATTAAAGAGCAGCGAGAAAACGAACGCTTGAAAGCTACAGTACAGGAGCAGGCGGCGTTACTCGAGTATGTAGCAACTATGGCAGACATTGACTTACCAACGCTGGCGGAGGACACAGAGCATATGGAAAGCGAGGAGGCAGAGAATGAGTAAAGCGGCAAAGAGATATAAGAGCTATTATGCGGCAGGCTGGTATAACGAGGAAATGCTTAAAAACCTCGTAGGCAAGGGAAAATTAACACCAGAAGAGTACAAGGAAATTACAGGCGACGACTACACAGAAAGAGAGGACAGCGCCGAAGCATAAGAGATCAACAAAAGAGTTGCACAAAAGAAAAAATAAAAGGCGCGGTAGCGCGGAAAGGCGAAAAGATGAAAATAAAAATTTGTGCAACTATTGGAGCGCTCGGCGGGGCTATTGCTGCTTTGCTGGGCGGTTGGACTACATCCCTTGCAACACTCGTAGCTTTTATGGTTATTGACTATATCAGCGGTGTAATTGTAGCGGGGGTATTCCACAAGAGCAAGAAAACCGAAAGCGGCAGCCTAAAGAGCGTAGCAGGAGCAAAGGGACTTTGCAAAAAAGGTATGATTTTACTATGCGTATTAATTGCATACCGCTTAGACCTTGCGACAGGCGTAAACTACATACGCGAGGCTGTAATTATCGGTTTTATGTCAAATGAGCTTATAAGCATTGTAGAAAACGCGGGGCTTATGGGCGTACCTATGCCAGTAGCTATTACTAAGGCTATCGACGTATTACAGAGCAAAGAAAGAGTAAAAAGCGATTAACTAAAGAAATATGCAAAAGAGTTTTACCAAAGAAAGCTATTAACACGAGCTTATAAAGAAAGGTAAAACCATTATGAACAAACAGGAGTTTTTATCGTTAATCGTACCACTTGCACAGTCAGAGGCAAAAAGAAGAAAAGACGCAGGCACAGGCTTCGTACTTCCTAGCGTGTGTATCGGACAGGCGGCATTAGAGACAGGCTGGGGCGGCTCTAGCCTTATGACTAAGGCTAACGCATTTTTCGGCATTAAGGCTACTGCGAGCTGGGGCGGCAAAGTGTTCAATTCTAAAACACATGAGTGCTACGACAGTGTTAATTACACAACAATTACAGCAGCATTTAGAGCATACAACACACCAGCGGACAGCGTAAAAGATTATTACGACCTTATCACAGGCAGCACACGTTATGCAGCAGCAGTAAACGTAACAGACGCACGTACAGCTATTACAGCCATTAAAGAGGGCGACTATGCCACAAGCCCTACATACGTAACAGATGTTATGGCGGTTATTGACAGCAACAACTTAACGCAGTACGATAATGTGGTAACAGGAAATGCAGAACCACGGCCAGCGGAAAGCAAGAGCGCCGAAGAGCTGGCACAGGAGATTATAAACGGCGCATGGGGCAGCAATCCAGAACGCCGCAAAAATATCACAGCCAAGTATGGCGCAGCAGCATACGAGGCAGCACAGGCGCGCGTAAACGAGATTATGGGCGCAGCTACCATTAAGAGCAAAACAGCCGAAGAGCTGGCAGACGAGATTATTAAAGGCAAGTGGGGCAGCAATCCAGAACGCCGCGAGAATATCATAGCCAAGTACGGCGCAGCAGCATACAAAGCAGCACAGGCTATCGTAAACAAGCGCATGGGGTAAGAACATGGCAGCTATGGGAGAAATCGAAGCGCAGCAGATTATCACAGCAAATGCAGCTTGCCAGATTGTAGGCGGCTGCGATTTGTGCCCGTTCTTTAAAGAGGACATAGAGCGCACAAGAGAGTGCGGAAAGTGCCAAGAGGCCATTACTGCAGAGAACGTTAGAGAGGCGCTTATAACACTACGAGGACGGCTTAACGAGTAAGTACAAAATAGCACCGCTGCGGCTGAGTAATAGGCATGTAACACGCAAAAGGGCTTGCGAACCCAGTAAATAGCGGGGCTGCAGTTTATGTTCAGCAGGCTGCTGATGAGGGCAAATTCTAAATAGAAAGCTTGATTTTATAGGCTTTTTGGAGACTCATATCATTTTTGGTATGAGTCTCTTTTTTTAGCTCATTTTCTGGATTTGGTGTAAAAATAGCTGCACGCTGCCCTCAAGTCGCCATATTTAATTATTGGCGACGTGGAAAGTGAAATATTGGCGACTTGGGCGACGCAGGTTGACAAAAATAATTGTTTATGGCGACTTGGAATACTAATTCCGGTTATATTTTATGCCTCGCAGGTCATAGCCTTTTGTATTTTTATTTATTAAAATTTCTAATATCTCTTGTGCGAAAGGAGAAGTAAATGAGCGAAGTAATTGTAAGAGAAAGATATTTGAAAAATGGTAAGAAAGTGTATGAGTATTGTTTTGAATTGGCACATGAAGGGGGCAAAAGAAGAAGGAGAACAAAATCCGGATTTGCCACAAAACGTGAAGCAAGAGCTGCAGGACGGCAGGCATTGTATGAATATGAGAATGTTGGTGAGGTAGTTGTTGACAATAATATTTCTTACTCAGATTTTCTTGATTTCTGGATAGAAAATGATTGTAAGAATACGTGTAAAGAACAGACGATTAAAGGATACGAGAAAAAAATTAAATTATATATTAAACCAGAGTTGGGAGCATACAGAATAAAATCTATAAATAAGGATAATCTTCAGGCATTTATTACAGATTTATACAATGATGGATTTTCAGTGAATACAGTTACTTCAATTAAGGGTTTGCTCACCAAGTCATTTAATTTTGCGGTAGACAGAAATTATATACCTGCGTCACCGGCAGTTAACCTTGTTATCCCAAAGAATAAACAGCCGGATAGACCTACTAGATTTAAGCAGCATATTTTCCTTGAAAAAGATCAGGTAGATAAGATATTTGAGAGATTTCCAAAGGGTACGAGCAGTTTTATTCCTTTAAAGATAGCTTATCATACAGGAATGAGACCGGGTGAGGTATTTGGGCTGATATGGGATGATATTGATTTTGTGAATAAGACTATAACAGTTAATAGACAGGTACAGTGGTATGCTGGTAAGAGAACTGAAGAAGAAAAAAAGAGGACTAATGGAACATCGGAGTCAAATGGATATTGGTATTTCTGTGAGCCAAAGTATAAATCATATAGAACGATTGATATAGACGATACACTACTCGATATTTTAAAAGAAGAATATGAAAAGCAACAGAGGGCATGTGAATATTATGACGAGTACTATTCACATTATTATTCAGATTTTAAGGTGACGGATGAAATATTAAGAAGAAACACAGTTTTTCCGCAAAACAGAATAGGTGAGACCTGTACAGAGCATGAAGTAAATTTTGTATGCAGGCGTGAAGATGGTTCATATGTAAGTTCGCGTACTATGCAGCATGTTTCAAGGATTGTGCACATGCAGCTGGTAATAACGGATTATGATACGTATAGTTTAAGGCACACACATGGAACCATGCTTGTTGAACAGGGCGCAGATATAATATATGTTCAGAGAAGATTAGGACATAAAAGTGCTGGAGCTAAGCCTGTGAGGAATCCTGAGAGGGAAAAGCCTAAATGGGAGGATACCATCACAAATCGAATGCTGCACTGGTCGTATACACCGGAGCAGAAAGAGGAAGTGAAGAAAGCTCTTGCTGCAGGCGTTCCCAAAGCAACGATTCTTACTTACTTCTATCCAGAGGTTACTGTGGAGAAGATGAGTTCATATCGGAAGAAGCAGTAAATGTTATCGC
>OGNY01000291.1_pt1 | contig 49985 bp, 46 predicted proteins | sample 1573551 | NCBI WGS metagenome assembly OGNY01 (sample SAMEA2581885, study PRJEB24529) | metagenome | biome: Human gut stool | place: China | collected 2011
GGCTAAATCCTCTCCTCACCAAAGGGTTCGGATTTTGCTTCGCAAAACAAGGAGGCTAAATCCTCTCCTCACCAAAGGGTTCGGATTTTGCTTCGCAAAACAAGGAGGATTAAGATGGCAGAAAGTAATAAGATGAAGGAGATGCCGGTAAATAAGCTTATGGTTCAGATGGGAATACCGATGATTTTATCTATGGCATTGCAGGCAGTTTACAATATTGTAGATAGTGCCTTTGTTGGAAACATGAAAACAGGAAGTGAGGCAGCACTAAATGCGTTGACATTGGTGTTTCCGGTTCAGATGCTCATGGTAGCAGTTGGAATAGGAACCGGAGTTGGAACTAATGCGCTTCTTGCAAGGACATTAGGACAGGCAAATGAGAAAGAGGCAGCCAAAGTAGCAGGGCGATATAGTGCGCAGCGCGGGTTTATGAGAGCATGGCAAATAAAGAGTAACATATGGTATAATAAATAACAGCACCAGAATTTAATATAAAAAGAGGTTATTAGGTAATGAATGGATTATTTAATGTAAGAAAAGCAGATATAAGTGATATTAAAATTATACAAAAGCTTATAAAAAATCTGGCAGAATATGAGAAAAGGCCTCAGGATATGACGGCAACAGAGGAAACGTTATGTTATTGGATTTTTGAAAAGAAAATAGCAACAGTATTGATTGCACAATATGATGAAGAAATCATAGGATATGCTATTTATTACCCAGTGTTTGGCTCATTTGCGGGCGAGGCAGGGGTGCATCTTGAGGATTTCCTTTTAAAAGAAGAATATCGTCATCGCGGCCTGGGTAAAAAGTTTTTTTCTAGAATAGAAGAATACGTTAAAGAGGATGGATATTCTAAAATAGAATGGAGCTGTCTTGAATGGAATACACCATCAATCGCATTTTATAACAGCATCGGTGCTATGCAGGAGCAGGGAAGAAAATATTTTTCATACATTTGCAGCTGAAGTGATATATTTACCAATTTCCAATATTGATATATGAGATTAGTGTGAAAAATAAGATTTTTCACACGCAAGAATGGAGAATTATTATGCAGAACAGTTACCGTTACTTTAAGAATGAACAATGTAAATACTTTCCATGTCACAAGGTAGAAGAGGGGCAGGATTTTAACTGCCTTTTTTGTTATTGTCCGCTGAACCAGTATGAGGATTGTCCAGGCAATCCTCGGATTATTGAGCGGGAAAGTGGGAAGAAGATTAAAGATTGCACGAATTGTACATTTCCACATTTACCAGAGAATTATGATTACATAGTAAAGTTTTTGTCAAAGAAAATGAAATGATGAAGGATAGCTGCAAATAATGATATCGGAGGTTGTGATATCGGGGTTAAATAAATATCTTGCATTTAAAAGAATTATATGGAATAATATATCATTATAATTATATTTTGAATAATTATAATATAGATGATAACGAAATAATCACTGTAAACGAAGTAGCTAATATATGGAGCAATATGTTAAAACATATATCATTTACTTCAGGGAATCAGGTGTGAATCCTGAACAGTTCCGCTGCTGTATACAGGGAGGCGGTATCCATTATGCCACTGGAGAGTAATACAATACAATCCGGGAAGGCGGATATCACTTATGATCTGTGAGTCAGAAGACCGGTTTACAGGCAGAGTCACAATAGTCGTTGCGAGAACAACAGACTATTGATTTTTATGCCGGCATATATAAACAAAGCATATCTGTATATATGTGCCGTTCCTTTCTGCAGAGAATGACGCAATCATCTTCCGGTTATCACATATACGTTGATAACCATACATCTTCATATGAAAAAGGAAAGGAAAAAAGAATGAAGAAGAAAAGATTTCTTGCACTATTACTTGTGCTGGTAATGCTTGTATCAACTTTAGTAATGGGTGGATGTGGTACAAGCTCAGGAAACAATGCGGACAATGGAAACAATTATGATGGTCAGTTAGTGTTCGATCATTCTATGGAGCTTAAGTATGCAAAGCTTTTTTCTGTAGATTATTATAAGGGCGGTTATAAGCTTCTTACTATAACTAACAGAGATGAAGATACAGCTATTGTATCAAAGCAGTCTAAAATATTACTTGTTCCAGATGGAATGTCTACACCATCAGGGGTAGATGCAGATACATTAGTATTAAAGGCTCCTGTAACTAACATGCTTGTATCATCTACACCAGTTACATCGCTTATGAATGCGAGTAACTGTCTTTCAGGCATAAGCCAGGTTACTTATGATAAGAAATCATGGTATATAGATGCCGTAAAGAAAGCATTTGATGATGGAAAGCTTACATATGTTGGTGATTATAAGGCTCCTAATTATGAATCAATCATAGCAGGTTCACCTTCACTTGCCATATATTCAACTATGCTTACAAGTGTGCCTGACGTTGCAGCTAAGTTAAAGGAACTTGGAGTTAATTATATATTAGACCAGTCTACCTATGAGGATCATCCTTTAGGCAGAGTAGAGTGGGCTAAGCTATATGCTGCTCTTTGCAATGAAGAGGAGGCTGCTACAGCTATGTTTAACGAACAGGCTGCTTATGTGGATACACTCTCTAAGGCAGAGAATACAGGAAAGTCTGTTGCAGTATTCTATATAACATCAAAGGGAAAGCTATATGTAAGAAATGCAGGTGATTATCTTGCACAGATGGTTAACATAGCAGGTGGTAACTATATATTCTCTGATCTTAACCCTGATAAGACAGGTACACAGGAGCTTGGAATCGAGAGCTTCTATGAGAAGGCTAAAGATGCAGATTACATTATATATGTATGGAATTTAGGTGGTAAGCCATCTACAATGGCTGATTTTACGTCTTATAACAGTGTACTTTCTGATTTAAAGGCAGTTAAGGATGGCAATGTATGGTGTACAACACCAGATTTCTTCCAGATTGCAGATACAATCGGAAGCATGATCAACGATATCAATCTTATGTTTAAAGCAGACGCTGGCACATCAGAGCTTACATATTTAAAAAAGCTTAAATAAAGTGAATAAATATTAGTATCAATGACTGTCACATTAAGCAAATACATCTTAATGAGACAGTCATTTTGATAAGCACAGGGTTGATAAAGAATGAATTAAGATATGATGAACGCAAAGAAAAATGAGGATAAGTGTGGATAACAACATTAATCAGAAAAATAATAAATTTAAACAGATATTCCGCTATCAGTTTGTTTATGTTGCGCTGCTTATATTAATGGCAGCAGCAGTTATAATGAATATTAATACAGGAAATGTTCATATATCTCCTGTACAGATTGGTAAGATAATATTTTTAAAGGGTGATTCTGGAACACCTGAATACAATATTATATGGAAAATACGCCTTCCACGATTATGTATGGCAGCTATTCTTGGTGGAGCATTATCACTATCAGGTTTTCTGCTGCAGACTTTTTTCAGAAATCCTATAGCTGGTCCCTTCGTGCTTGGTATATCATCAGGAGCCAAGATGTTTGTTGCTATTACGATGATATTTTTACTTGAACATGTTTGTGGCATGCCGCTTTGGGCACAGGTTGCAGCAGCCTTTGTTGGTTCACTGTTTGCCATGCTTTATGTACTGTTTTTTGCCAATAAGGTAAAAAGCATGTCCATGTTATTAGTGGTTGGAATTATGATAAGCTATATATGTTCTGCAATAACAGATTTCTGTATAACATTTGCCAATGATTCTAATATAGCTAATCTTACACACTGGGCAATGGGTAGTTTTTCTGGAAGCTCATGGGCAACTGTAAAGCTTGCAGCATTTATAATATTTCCTACAGCGATTGTTACATTTCTGTTTTCCAAGCCGATAAGCGCTTATCTTTTAGGTGAGGGATATGCACAGAGCATGGGAATCAATATTAAATTTTTCAGAGTATGTATAGTATTACTTTCAAGTTTACTTTCAGCATGTGTTACAGCTCTTGCAGGACCTATATCCTTTGTTGGAATAGCTGTGCCACATATAACGAGATTATCACTTAAAACAACGAAACCATTAATAACCATTCCTGCCATATTCTTAAGTGGCTCAGTATTCTGTATGTTCTGTGACCTTATTGCAAGAACTATATTCTCACCATCTGAGCTTGCTATAGGAACAGTGACAGCAATATTTGGTGCGCCTGTTGTTATATGGCTTATGATTAAGCAGAAAAAGTAATGGCATGTTTTTACAATAATAAGCAGTTTTTAAAATGTAGTATAAGTGGAGAATATATGGAACAGATATATGTGCAGACAGAAGATTTAAGTGTAGGATATCATGGGAAAGTACTGTTATCGGATATAGCCATGAAGGTAAAACCAGGCGAGATTCTTGTACTTATAGGACCTAATGGGGCTGGTAAATCAACTATACTTAAGAACATAATAAGAGAATTGCATCCAATAGGAGGAAACATATACATAAAGGGCAGAAGGACTGACGAGTTTACAGGAAAGGAATATGCTAAAACTATGTCTGTTGTCCTTACTGAAAAGATAAAGACAGAGATGATGACATGCCGTGATGTCGTTGCTATGGGAAGATATCCTTATACGAATTATTTCGGAAAGCTGACAAAGGAAGACGAAGAGATAGTGACAGAATCCTTAAGAAAGGTTTCGGCGGCTGATATAGAGAATAAAGATTTTTCACAGATAAGTGATGGACAGCGCCAGCGTATTATGCTTGCAAGAGCGATATGTCAGAAACCAGAGATTATTGTTTTAGATGAGCCGACGTCTTTTCTTGATATAAGACATAAGATAGAGCTTCTTGATATATTACAGGATATGGCAGTAAGAGATAAAGTTGCAGTTATAGTATCTTTACATGAGATAGAGCTTGCAGCAAAGGTGGCTGATTATGTTATGTGTATCGGTACAGATAAAACGATAGAATTCGCAAGACCAGAAAGCATATTTACAGATGAGCGGATAAGCAGGCTTTATGGACTTACACAGGGAACATATAACAGCCTTTATGGAAGTGCTGAGTTAAAGAGACCACAGGGTAAGGCACATGTGTTTGTTGTTGGTGGTGCAGGGACAGGTGTATTTACATACAGAGAGCTTCAGAGGGCAGGGATAGCATTTTTAGCAGGAATAATATATGAAAATGATTGCGAATATCCTGTAGCAAAGTCGCTTGCCAAAGATGTGATTGTTAACAGGATGTTTGAACCGATAGATGAAGAAACATATAAAAAAGCATGTGCAAAGATAGATGAAACAGACTATGTTATAGATACAGGATGTCAGGTTGGTGCTATGAATAAAAGATTAAAAGACCTGATAGAATATGCAAAAAAACAGGGAAAGAAAGTGCTTGTAAAGCCAGACAGAGAAGCACTTAAGCAGCTTGTATAAAATAAATATCATGTACCAACAGAAGAAACTATAAAACAAATATAACGTAACAACAGAAAAAGCTATAACATAAATATCATGTAACACGCGAATGGATTAAGGAGAAGATTATATATGAAACCTATGGATATTGAAAAACAGTCATTTGCTATAATAGAAAGTGAACTTACTACTGATATACCACATATATATAAACCGATAGTCAAAAGAGTCATACATACCACAGCAGATTTTTCATATGAGACAAGTATGACATTTTCTGATGGAGTAGTTAACAAGGCACTTAACGCCATACGTTCAGGAGTGGATATTGTTACGGATACCAATATGGCAAAATCAGGAATAAGCCATAAGATGGCTGAAAAGTTTGGATGCCAGCTTAACTGTTATATGGCAGATGAAGATGTGGCATGTGAGGCTGCTAAAAGGGAAGTAACGCGGGCAGCCATAAGTGTTGAAAAAGCGGCAGAACGTAATGCAGGATGTATTATGGTTGTTGGCAATGCACCTACTGCACTTATGAGAATAAGAGAATTATATGATGCAGGGAAATTCTGTCCTTCACTTGTTATTGGAGTACCAGTTGGCTTTGTTAATGTAGTTGAAGCCAAAGAAGATATTATAAACAGCAGTATGCCATATATAGTAGCACGTGGAAGAAAAGGCGGAAGTAATGTTGCAGCGGCTGTTATGAATGCATTGTTTTATATGGCAGCAGATGATGATAAAGAGTGGCGCAGATGTTAGAACGATACGTATATAAAAACCAGCAGAAAATGAGATGTGGATATACTACTGGTACATGTGCCTGTGCTGCGGCAAAGGCAGCTGCACAGATGCTGTTATCAGGAAGAAAAACAGACAAAGTTAAAGTTATGACACCATCAGGAGTCAGTCTTTTACTGGATGTTGAAGATATATTAATGAATGATACGCAAGTATCATGTGCGATAAGAAAAGACAGTGGTGATGACCCTGATGTGACGAATGGGATATACGTGTATGCCAAAGTATCGTATGCAGAAGTATCATATGCAGAAGCATATTATGATAAAGGACAGAATGAACAAAAAAACGATAAGCGTATAATAGTTGATGGTGGTAAAGGTGTCGGACGTATTACTAAAAAAGGTTTATCAAGACCTGTAGGTGCAGCAGCTATCAATCCAGTGCCTTTAAAGATGATAGAAGCAGGTGTGATGGAGGCAGCAGAGGATTACTGCTATGATGGCGGTCTTCTTGTGGTTATTTCAGTTCCGGATGGTGAAGAGATAGCAAAGAAAACTTTTAATCCTAACCTTGGCATAACAGGCGGCATATCTATACTTGGAACAACAGGAATAGTAGAGCCTATGAGCGAACAGGCACTTATAGATACAATCCGTACAGAGGTCAGTATGCATGTTGCAGAAGGTGAGAAAATGCTGCTGGCAGCACCTGGTAATTATGGACAGGATTTTTTACTCAATACTCTTAATATAGAATTGAAAAGAAGTATCAAATGCAGCAACTATATAGGAGATACTATAGATATTGTGTGTGCTTCGGGAGCAGAAGGCATGCTTCTTGTGGGACACATAGGAAAGCTTGTAAAGCTTGGAGCAGGGATTATGAATACACATTCAAGGATTGCAGATGGACGTATGGAGGTGCTTACTACGTGTGCAGTGCAGGCAGGGGCAAAACCTGATGTGCTAAGGCAGCTTCCAGGGTGCGTTACAACAGATGCAGCACTTGAAATATTGAAAAAATCAGACATGCTTGAAGCGGTAATGGAACAGCTTATGATGCGTATTGAAAATGTACTCGAAAGAAGGAGTGCAGGCAGTATAAAGATTGCTGCCATAGTGTTTTCCAATGAATATGGAATACTTGGTAAAACTAAGCTGGCAGATGAGCTGCTGGAAAAGATAAAAGATTAAGCATAAGAAGTATATAGAAGAATGGAGATTTATATGGTGAAGATTGTTGGAGCAGGACCAGGTGCAAAGGATCTTATAACTGTGCGTGGGATGAAGCTTTTAAATGAAGCAGATGTTATTATATATGCAGGTTCACTTGTCAATGAAGAATTGCTTGAGTATGCAAAAGAATCATGTGAGATATATAATAGTGCATATATGAATCTGGATGAAGTTATAGATGTGATAGTTAAGGCTGAAAATGAGGGTAAAAAGGTTGTACGTCTGCATACGGGTGATCCTTCATTATATGGAGCTATACGTGAGCAGATAGAAGAGCTTGCAAAGCATGGAATAGCCTGCGAAGTATGTCCGGGAGTTAGCAGCTTCCTTGCAGCGGCAGCAGCTGTACAGTGTGAGTATACAGTTCCAGAAGTATCACAGTCAGTTATTATCACGAGGATGCCAGGAAGAACGCCAGTACCAGACAATGAGGATATAGGCAGACTTGCAAAGCACAAAACATCTATGGTTATCTTCCTTAGTTCATCCCATCTTAAAGAACTCACGGAAAAGCTGTATGAAGGTGCATATACACCAGATACTCCATGTGCATTGGTGTATAAGGCAAGCTGGAAGGATGAAAAATGTATACGCACAACGCTCGATAAACTTGCAGAAACGGCAGAAAAAGAGGGTATAACAAAGACAGCTCTTGTCATGGTAGGCGATTTTCTTGGCGATAAATATGCATTTTCAAAACTATATGATAAGGATTTTAAGACGGAGTATCGAAGATAACAATGAGAACTATCATTATTACATTTACGCATGATGGAATGAAGGTGGCTAAAAAAGCTGCACAGAGCATGAAGGATGATATAAACAATGATATAAACGATGATATGAATGTTGATATATACTGTCACTCAAGATGTTCAGATAATTATGATAACGTCATATCATTTGATTCGGTTGGAAGAGTTATACGTGAGCAGTTTATGAATTGTGACAGAATACTGTTTATATGTGCAGCCGCTATTGCGGTAAGAACTCTTGCACCATACATAAAGAGTAAGGTTACAGATCCGGCAGTATTAGTTGCTGATGAACAGGGAAGATTCCTTATATCTCTTCTTTCGGGGCATCTTGGAGGTGCAAATGAATGGTGCAGCCAGTTATCATGTAAAATAGGTGCAGTGCCAGTTATTACAACAGCTACGGATGCAAGAGGTGTCTTTGCAGTTGATATGTTTGCCAAGGAGAACAATATGCGTATACTTAATCCTGTTATGATTCAGGATATATCAGGCAGAGTGCTGAATGGTGAACCTGTCGGAATAGCAGGTGATAAAGCATATAAAAAGCTGTTAGAAAAAACGGTTAAAAAGTGGAATGGGCAGCTTACAATGTTTGGAGAGGAAGCAGATGGAACAGCCGGACAAAGCAGTATAGATAAATATGAAAGTGGAATACAGATTATAACAAGTCCGTCTGACCATATGATATTCAGGCGTACATTAAAGCTTGTGCCTATGGATCTTTTCGTAGGAATAGGCTGTAAAAGAGGAAAAACAAGCGGGCAGATAAGAAAAGCGGTGAGCAGTACATGTGATAAGAATGACCTGCTTATGGGAAGAATAGCGGAAGTTGTTTCTGTTGACAGAAAAGCTGACGAACAGGGGATAATAGATTTTGCACGCGAACTGAAAGTACCATATAAAACATATTCAGCACAATATCTTAACACTATCAGAGGTGAATTCACTGCATCAGGCTTTGTTAAGGATAAGGTTGGAGTTGATAATGTGTGTGAGAGAAGTGCATGTGCAGCCTCAAAAGATAAAAGGTGTATTGTAAAAAAAACAGTCTGTGACGGAGTGACAGTGGCAATATATGCATAGAATGATAATTATGTAAGAAACGGTTAAAATCATAAAATATAAAGGAGGTAAATACCTCTGCTCCTGCGAGAGCAGTCGCATTTTACTTCGTAAAACAAGGAGGTATGTATGCTTAAGATAGTTGGGTTTGGAAGCGGGGCTAAAGATAATATGACACTAGAAGCCTTTGCAGCTATTTCTGACGCCAGGCTTATAGTTGGATATAAGACATACGTTAACATATTAAAACAGTATTTTCCTGAAAAAGAGTATTATTCTACAGATATGATGCAGGAAAAAGAGAGGTGCCAGTACGCTATAGATAAGGCAGAGGAAGGCCTGGAGGTAGTACTTGTATGTAGTGGTGACAGCGGGATATATGGCATGGCAGGTCTTGTATATGAGCTTGCTCAAAAAAGAGTACAGATAAAGGTTATCTCAGGTGTGACAGCAGCAAGCAGTGGTGCAGCTATTCTTGGAGCTCCGTTATCACATGACTTTGCTGTTATAAGCTTAAGTGACTGTATGACACCATGGGAGCTTATAAAGAAAAGAGTGAGGGCTGCTGCAGACAGTGATATGGTAATGTGCATATATAATCCGTCCAGCCGAAGAAGAGCTGGATATCTTAAAGAGGCATGTGAGATCGTGTCTAAGATACAATCACCGGATACAGTATGCGGATATGTTAAAAATATAGGCAGGGATAATGAAAAGGCAGAGATACTTACGCTTAAAGAACTGGCAGAATGTGATGTTGATATGTTTACAACTGTATATATAGGAAACAGCCATACTAAGGTTATAGATGGCAGGATGGTCACACCAAGAGGGTACAAGGTTATATGATGAAAAATGTTACTGTTATGCTTTTTGCAGGCACGACAGAGGGAAGAAGACTGTGCGGATATCTGGCAGAAAAAAGTGATACAGGGTTTATCACGCATGTATATGTGACGACAGAATATGGAAAAGAGATTATTTTAGAGCTATCAGAAAATATATATAAAGAAAAGCTTCACATACATGTAGGCAGACTTGATGAGGAAGCTATGCAAAAGGAACTTGCATATATAAAACCGGATATTGTTATAGATGCAACACATCCATATGCCAGAGTAGTAACACGCAGTATAAAAGATGTATGTGATAAAGCGGATGTACAGTACATAAGAGTGTTAAGAGAGGAAACGGTTCCCAAAGCAGCATATGAGGATGGAGCATCCTTAGATTACAGGCTTGTGTATACAGACACTATGCAAGAGACTGTTTCTATTCTAAACAGTAAAGCTTATCTAAAAAAAAATATATTACTTACAACAGGAAGTAAGAACATCCCTGAATATGTCAATATAAAAGACTATAAAAAGAGAGCTTATCTAAGGCTGCTGCCTGATCCGTGTATGCTTCAGAATGCTATAGATGCAGGCTTTTTTCCAGCACATCTTATAGCAATGCAGGGACCATTTTCTACGGAAATAAATGCAGCATTAATCAGACAGTTTCACATAGATGTGCTCGTGACGAAAGAGTCAGGAAACAGTGGTGGATACAATGAGAAGCTTATGGCAGCAGAACAGACAGGAGCGGATGTTGTGGTTATAAAAAGACCTGTTGAACATGAAGGAAAATGTATAAAAGAGGTCATAGAGTATCTTGAAAAGCTGTAAATACGGCTTATCATATGGTTAAAAAGCAGAGTGATATAAGGGAGAAGCAGATGAAACAGGTGTATATCATAGGAATGGGGCCGGGCAGCAGAAAATGTCTTACACAGCAGGCAAGTGAAGCAATAGAACACGCAGATGTTATTATAGGTTCTAAAAGACTTCTTGAGGCTTATAGTAACACAGATAAAAAACTTTTTTTTGCTGTTACAGCCAGGGATATTTACGATATTATAAACAAAGAAAAGGCTTTAATATATGCAGTTTTAATGTCAGGTGATACAGGCTTTTACAGCGGAACAAAGAAGCTTATGGAGCAGCTTTATAAAGCACAGGAGGAAAGTGTTATAAAAAAGTATGATATAAATATTCTTCCTGGAATATCTTCTGTTATATATCTTGCTTCAAAGATAGGACAGCCGTGGGAGATGGCGGCAATGGTCAGTCTGCATGGCAAGAAACAGAATTATATTCCGCTTGTCTTAACTAATGAATGGACATATTTTCTTACGCAGGGCGATGTTTCTCATATCTGTAAGCGGCTTTGTGAGTCCGGACTTGGCGGGGCAGATATATGGATAGGTGAGAATCTGTCATATGATAATGAAAAGATATTATCAGGGCACGTAAGTGAATATGCAGAATATACGGCAGCAGGACTAACAGTTATGGCGGTTCATAATCATTATCCACAGGCAGCTGTTATGACAGGTTTGCCAGATGAGAGTTTTATACGTGCAGATATTCCTATGACAAAGCGCGAAATCAGGGCAAGTGTTGTAAGCAGGTTATCACCGGCTAAGGATGCCATAGTGTATGACATCGGTGCAGGAACAGGTTCGGTTTCTGTAGAACTTGCCATGCATGCCTTATATGGAACTGTATATGCAGTTGAAAGAACGAAAGAAGGCTGTGATCTTATAGCGCAAAATGCCAGAAAATTCGGACTTGATAATATAGATATCATTAATGCCAGTGCTGCAGATGTGATAGAGAAACTGCCTGCTGCGGATTCAGTATTTATAGGTGGAAGCGGTGGAGAGCTTGAAAAAATAATGGACATAGTATTAAAGAAAAATCCTGGTGTACACATAGTTATAACAGCAGTGACATTAGAAACGCTTAATGATTCCGTAAGGCTTATGGAAGATAAAAAAGTGGATGTTATAGATATTGTACAGATAGCAGTAACACAGATAAAGAAAAGAGGCAGATATCATATGTTAGCTGCCAACAATCCAGTATTTATTATTGAAGGAAGAGGTAACAGATGAGTCGAGTCATGATAGCTGCTACAGGCAGTGGAAGCGGCAAAACAACTATTGTATGCGGCTTATGCCAGTGTATTAAAGATATGGGCTTAATGCCTTTAGCGTTAAAATGTGGACCTGATTATATAGATTCAATGTTTCATTCAAGAGTATTAAACATGAAAACAGGCAACCTTGACAGCTGGTTCTGTGATGAAAATACTATAAAAGAGCTGCTTTTTAGAAAAGAATCAGAAAGTGACATAACTATAATAGAGGGAGTTATGGGCTATTATGATGGACAGGGCTTTAGCACGAAGGGAAGCTCATATGAGATAGCTGATATCACAGATACACCAGTTATTCTTGTAGTGAACTGCAGAGGCATGAGTAATTCAATAGGAGCGGTTCTTAAAGGTTATAAAGAATATATAGAAAACAATCATATACAAGGCGTTATATTTAACAATCTGTCTTCTAAGTTATATAAGGATGCAAGTATGGCGGCACATATGGCTGGAATAAAGCCGCTTGGTTATCTTCCTGTAAACAAGGCCATAGCACTTGAAAGCAGACACCTTGGTCTTGTTACATCCGATGAGATTGAACATTTTAAGGAAAAGGTTGATACTATTGCGGGTCTTATGAAGGAGAGTATTGATATCAAAGGTATTATAGAACTGGGACATACAGCCACAAAGTGTAAGACAGGCTGTGAATTAAATGCTTCTGATAGTAAAGCCTGCAAAAAAACAGAAAAAAGTAATAAAGAAGATATCATACATATTGCAGTAGCAAGGGATGAGGCATTTTGTTTTCTTTATGAGGATAATCTTGAATTCTTAAGGGAACATGGGTGCGAGCCTGTATATTTTAGTCCGCTGAGGGATAAGAAGCTTCCAGATGATATTGATGGCTTATTATTGTATGGAGGCTATCCAGAGCTTCATGCCAAAGAACTATCGGATAATGTTTCCATGAGAAACGATATAGCGGATAAGATACGGGGAGGACTTCCATGTATAGCAGAGTGTGGTGGATATCTGTATCTTCATAAGAAGCTTGAGGCACCAGATAAAAAAGTATATCCAATGGCAGGAGTTATAGATGGCACAGGCTATAATGCCGGACGTCTGCAGAGGTTTGGATATATGACACTCACAGCAGGCAGAAATACTATGCTTGCTGATAAAGGCAAGAGTTTTTCAGCCCACGAATTCCACTACTGGAATAGTGACTGTAAGGGTGATACTTATTCTGTGACTAAGGCATCTGATGGAAGCGTTGAGATAGAAGGTTATGGAAGTGATACACTGTATGCAGGTTTTCCTCATATATATTTTCCAGGAAACAAAGAAGCAGCCAGAAGATTTATTAAGACATGCAGATGCTACAGACATAAATTGAGTGGTATAGATAAAGATATAGAAAAACTGGCAGCTATATTCCCAGAACTTACAACAATAAAAGCTCCGGATAATAATGCTATGAAACAGGCAGAAAAGCATTGGGACGGTATAGCAAAACCACTTCATGGACTTGGAATGTTCGAGGATATGATAGTACAGATAGCAGGAATACAAGGAAATGCAGATGTATCTATAGACAAAAAAGCAGTTGTTGTTATGTGTGCAGATAATGGTATAGTAGAAGAAGGTGTTACCCAGACAGGACAGGAGGTAACTGCTGTTGTAAGCTGCAACATGGCAGATGGAATATCAAGTGTATGCAGGATGGCAGACTGCGTTAATGCAAAGGTTATTCCAGTAAATATAGGAATAGCACAGGACCTGCCTGGTAGTCTTATAAAAACAGAAGATTATAAAGGACTTGTAAACAGAAGGGTTATGCCTGGAACTAAGAATTTCTTAAAGGAACCAGCTATGACAAAGCAGCAGCTTATAAAGGCTGTAAAAGCAGGAATAGAGCAGGTTAAATGCTGTAAGGATGATGGATATAACATACTTGCCACAGGAGAGATGGGTATAGGTAATACAACAACAAGTGCAGCATTGGCATGTATACTTTTGGACATGAATCCCGGGGAAGTAACAGGCAGGGGAGCAGGTCTTAGCGATGAGGGGCTGTTAAAAAAGACAGAAGTCATAAGAAAAGCAAAAGAGATGTATGGCATATATAAGAATGATCCTTTGGAACTGTTAAGATGCATAGGTGGACTTGATGTTGCAGGACTGACAGGAGTGTATATAGGGGGAGCAGTATACAGGCTTCCTGTTGTGGTTGATGGTGTTATTTCTGCCGTTGCAGCACTTATTGCAGTAAGGCTGTGTCCTGTAGTAAAGGATTATATACTTGTATCACATCAGGGAAAAGAACCAGCGATAAAGGCTTTGCTTGCTGAACTTGATAAGAAGGCAGTTATACATGCAGAGCTTGCACTAGGCGAGGGAACAGGCGCAGTTATGCTTTTTCCACTGCTTGATATGGCTATGCAGGTATATAAGGAAAATACAACATTTGACGATATACAGATAACAGCATATGAGGATTATGGGAAATGTTGATAGTAGTAACAGGTGTAAGTGGCAGCGGAAAATCTGAATATGCAGAACAGATATGCTGCAGGTTGTCAGGAGACAGAAAGAAATATTATATAGCTACAATGCAGCCGTATGGTGAAGAAGGAAAGAAAAGAATACTAAGACATCACAGGCTCCGAAGTGGAAAGGGTTTTGAAACTATAGAACAGTATATGCATATCAGTGAGGCTGCGCAAAGAATTTCCAATAAGCCGGTAGTATTACTTGAGTGTATGTCTAACCTGCTTGCTAATGAATGCTTTGAAAAAGGCGGTAATCCGGATAACATAATAGATGAATGTATGAAGCTGTATCAGGTGTGCGGGCATCTTGTGATTGTAACTAATGAGGTGTTTTTTGATGGATGCGAATATGATACAGATACAAAGAACTATATAAAAAGACTTGGAAGGCTTAATATACAGCTTGCTAAAAAAGCTGATGCTGTAGTTGAAGTGGTGTATTCTATTCCTGTGTTTCATAAGGGAAAGAATATACTAGAGGAGGAAAGTATATGTCAGTGATTAAATCTTTGGTGATAGCATTTTCAATGTATTCTAAAATACCTATGCCACATCTGGAATTAGAAGAAAAGGACATGAGATATGTTATGGGCTTCTTTCCGCTTGTAGGTGCAGTAACAGGACTGATAATGTATGGTTTATATAAGATATCAGGTTATCTTTATGTACCATACATAAGTGTATCACTTATACTTATGATTCTGCCTGTAGTTATTACTGGTGGGATTCATCTTGATGGTTACATGGATACCTGTGATGCACGTAACTCATATGGTGACGTAGAAAAGAAGCTTGGAATATTAAAGGACTCACATATAGGTGCGTTCGCAGTTATAAGACTTTTGGTATATTATGTCGTTTTTTTTGCATTTATATACTGCATAGTGTTCAAAGGATGTGATGGACTTGCTATAGCATGGGCATTTACTTTCTTTTTATCAAGGATAATAAGCGGTCTGGCAGCAGTTAATCTTAAAGGTGCTGTAAATAAAGGAATGCTTTATTCATTTACAAGCAAAGCAGATAGAAAACGTGTAAATATAATGCTTTTTTGTCAGCTTGTACTATGTTTTGCAGGAATATGTTTTATTAATATAATACTTGCATTTATAATCTATGCTGTTTGTGGGGCAGTGTTTTTATATTACAGACATATGGCATATAAAGAGTTCGGTGGTGTTACAGGTGACCTGGCAGGATATCTGCTTTGTGTATGTGAGCTGTGTATAACAGCTGCGATAGGCATAATCTCACTTATTGTCTGATAGCTTAGCTTATTATAGTGATGGAGAAATACATATGGAAGTTTATTTTGGAGGTGCATTTCAGGGGAAACTTGAATATGTACTTAAAAAAAAGGGCTGTTTAAAGGTAGCTGATGGCGCAGGCTGCAGCCTTAAGGATATAAAAGAAGCACAGGTGCTTAATCACCTGCATTTGTATATAAAAAGGTTGATCAATAAAGAAGGTGCTGCATATAACACTACAGTTGATGACACCATAACGGCTGACACCACAGCAAAGACAATGCCTGCCGCTGAAATAATAAATGATATATATGAGGCTAATCCTGATATCATACTTATATGTGATGAGGTAGGGGGTGGAATAGTTCCACTGAAAAAAGAAGACAGAATATACAGGGAAGCTGTCGGAAGGGCGTTATGCTGTGCAGTCAAGAAGTCAGACAGGGTAGAGCGAGTTATGTGTGGCATAGGACAGTGCCTTAAATGTGATGGAAGTAATAAATGAGGACAATACGTGTATGAAGGTTATATTGATAAGGCATGGAGCCACCATGGGGAATCAGGAAAAAAGATATATAGGAATAACAGATGAAGCTTTGTGCGATACAGGTATAGAAAAGCTGTTAATAAATGTACATAAAGACATATATCCGGCTGCAGATAAGATATACGTAAGTCCAATGAAAAGATGCATCCAGACGGCACAGATAATATATCCGGGCAGAGAGGCTGTAGTTGTTGATGATTTAAAGGAATGTGATTTTGGCAGGTTTGAAGGGAAAAACTATATAGAGCTTTCAGGTGATTCTTATTATCAAAAATGGATAGACAGCAATGCTACGCTGCCATTTCCAGAGGGAGAGGATATTAAAGCTTTCAGGAAAAGATGTACAGAAGCATTTATAAGAATTGTAAAACATGCTAAAGATAATGAAATTGTTGCTTTAGTCGTCCATGGTGGAACTATTATGTCAATATTATCGGAATTTTATGGTGGTGGTTATTATGACTATCATTGTGGCAACGCAGAAGGTTATATATGTGAAGTAACGCAGAATGTCAGGATAATAAGTGCAAAGAAGGTATTATAATATATGTTTTTAACGATAATAAAATGTCAGACAATAGCGATAGTGCTTGGATATATACTGGACCTTATAGTAGGAGACCCACACTGGCTGTATCATCCTGTACAGCTTATTGGCAGGCTGATAACATTTCTTGAAAAGCTTTTGTTAAAAAAAGACGACAAAGATGGAAAAAAATATATAAAAGGGGCTGTTCTTGCAGTTCTTGTGTTATTTATCACAGGAGCTGTTGTGATATTGCTTCTTGCAGTGTTTTATAATATCAGCATAGCAGCAGGCTGCATAGCAGAAACTATAATGTGCTATCAGATTCTTGCTGTTAAGTCCTTAAGAGTGGAAAGCATGAAAGTATATACTGCATTAAAGCAGGAGGGAATAGAACAGGCAAGGATAGCTGTATCCATGATAGTAGGACGCGATACCATGCAGCTTGATAATCATGGTGTTATAAGGGCTGCGGTTGAAACAGTTGCAGAGAATACATCAGATGGTGTTGTGGCACCATTGTTTTATATGCTTTTTTTTGGTGCACCGGGAGGTTTTATATATAAGGCTGTGAATACTATGGACTCCATGATTGGGTATAAGAATGATAAATATATGTATTTCGGAAGATTTGCAGCAAAGATGGATGATGTGTTTAATTATATACCGGCACGAATCGGAGGCTGTCTTATGGTTGTAGCGGCAGGTGCTGCACAGATATGTGAAAAGCTTAAAGGAACGGATAAGATACATTACAGCATTAAAAATGCATGGAAAATATATAAAAGGGATAAAAAAAAGCATAGCAGTCCTAATGCTGCACAGACAGAGGCAGCCTGTGCAGGTGCACTTATGGTAGCTTTATCAGGCGATAATTATTATTTTGGCAGACTTGTAAAGAAACCGCAGATAGGTGATGACATAAGAGAACTTGAAACAGAGGATATAAAACGAAGTAACCTTCTTCTTTATATTACAGCTTTTCTTATGGTTGTCATGGTGTCAGTGATAAGACTTGTACTGCTTTTACAGGCTGGTTTTTAAAAAGTGCAGGCTCTTAGTGGAAAAGGAGGATTACTGTATATGGAAAAACAGATACACGGCGGCAATATATTTGATAAAGATATTCTGCTTGACTATTCTGTAAAGAAGCATGAGGATAACGAATGTCTTATAAAGAATATAATGGAGGTGCAGTAATATATGGCAAAGAATCTTATGATTCAGGGAACTATGTCTAATGCAGGAAAGAGCATAGTGACAGCAGGAATATTAAGAGTGTTAAAACAGGATGGGTATAAGGCTGCACCTTTTAAATCGCAGAATATGGCCTTGAATTCTTATGTGACCAGGGATGGTTATGAGATGGGAAGGGCACAGGTCATGCAGGCAGAAGCTGCCATGATAGAACCTGATATATGTATGAATCCAATACTTTTAAAGCCGACAAGTGATGTCGGTTCACAGGTTATAGTAAATGGAACTCCGTTAAAAAATATGCCGGCAAAGGAATATTTCCAGTATAAAAAGAAGCTTATACCGGATATTATGCAGGCGTATGACAAGCTTGATAAGGCATATGATGTTATAGTGTTAGAGGGAGCTGGAAGTCCGGCAGAGATTAATCTTAAAAAAGATGATATTGTAAATATGGGGATGGCTGAGCTTGTAGATGCACCAGTACTTTTAGTCGGGGACATTGACCGTGGAGGTGTGTTTGCACAGCTTGTCGGAACGATTATGCTTCTTGAGGAAAAGGAAAGAAAACGTGTCAGGGGATTAGTCATGAATAAGTTCCGTGGCGACAGGAGAATATTAGAGCCAGGCATACAACAGCTTTATGATATATGTCATATACCAGTTACAGGCGTTATTCCTTATACAAGGCTTGACATAGAAGATGAGGACAGTCTTTCTGAAAGAATAGATACATCACATAAGTCTGTCAGCACACTAAAGAAGCAGCTGGATATAGTAGTTATAAGGCTGCCTCATATATCTAACTTTACAGATTTTAATGCATTGGAGCGTATGGATATAGTTAATCTAAGGTACGTTGATAATGCAGCTATGATAGGAAGTCCGGACCTGATTATTATTCCTGGAAGCAAGAATACTATAGGAGACCTTAAGTGGATGAGATATAACCAGATAGAAGCACAGATTATAAGGTGTCTAAGACAGGATGTTTTAGTGCTTGGAATATGTGGAGGTTATCAGATGCTAGGGGATGTGATAGATGACAGCTGCAACGCAGAGACAGGTGAGACTATACCAGGAATGGGACTGCTTCCAGTTGTAACAACATTTTCCAGAAGCAAGCACAGGACAAGAGTGGAAGGGATAATATGTGATCAGTCAGGCATATGGAGTGGACTTACAGGAAAAGTATGTGGTGGTTATGAGATACATATGGGAGAGAGTGTTGTAAAAACAGACGTGGCATTTGCAAAAATAAGAAATACAGTGGATGGATTGGAATATATGGATGGATGTGTATGTGGCAATGTGGCAGGAACATATATGCATGGAATCTTTGATGTGCAGGAATTCTGTGATAGTTTCATAGAAATGTTATGTAAAAGACGGGGAATATCACAAGACAGCACTCATATAAGCTATGATATGTATAAACAGGCTGAGTATGATAAGCTTGCAGATGTTATAAGAGCCAATATGGATATGGATTATATATATCGTGTTATTGGTTTATAAAAGTATTAATAAATAAAAGTATTAATAAAAAAAGTAAACAAAAGTAAATAATTACAAAAAAGAACAAAAGTAAATAATTACTTGATTATTCAAAAATAATCTAATAGAATGATGTAAGAGTCAAAAGTATAAATCGTGTTTGGCAATTATGATTATGATAGATTATAGGGATTATATATGAGAAAAAGATTATTAGTATGCATAAGTGCTATGTTATGTATAGTTACAGCTGCAGCGTGCAGTAAAGCGGATAAAAGCACTTCATCAGAACAGACAGTTAGTGTGAATGAAACTGTTATGTCAGATACAGAAAAAGAACAGCTGACTAAAGAGAATAATACAGAGGAAACAATCACTGAAGAAGATAATGAACAAGAAACAAGTATAGAAGCAGCTGACACTACTGACAACAATGCAGCTGTAAAGCCTGCATATTCTGACAAGGAAGGAGTCGAGCTTGATCCTTCATGGCAGTACGCTGGAAATGCAGTCATAACAACAGGAAATGCAGTATATTATAAAAGCAGTAGTGAACGTAAAGGCATAACAGTAGCAGTGAATGCAGGACATGGTACAGTAGGTGGCACAACAGTAAAAACATTCTGTCATCCGGATGGTTCACCTAAGACAACAGGAGGAACTACAGCAAGTGGTTCAACGATGGCTGTAGCAGTGTCATCTGGAATGACATTTAACGATGGTGTTGCTGAAAGCAGAGTAACACTCCGCATGGCAGAGATATTAAGAGACGGACTGCTGGATAACGGCTATGATGTACTTATGTTAAGGGATTCTGATGATGTACAGCTTGATAATGTGGCGAGGACAGTTATAGCTAATAATGCAGCTGATTGCCATATAGCACTTCACTGGGACGGAGATAACTTAAGCTATGATAAGGGGTGCTTTTATATAGCTGTTCCTGATGGCATAAAGGACATGGAACCAGTTGCCTCACACTGGCAGGAACATAATGCGTTAGGTGAAGCACTTATAGCAGGTCTTAGTAACAACGGTGCTAAGATAAACGGACAGGGAAGTATGAAGATAGATCTTACACAGACCTCGTACAGCACAATACCATCAGTTGATATAGAACTTGGAAATCAATGTTCAGATCATAACGACAGCAGGCTTGAGACTTTAAGAGATGGCCTTATAGATGGAATAAGACGTTACTTTGAATAAATTCATTGGAATAAATTTATTGTCTAAAACTTATTGTCTAAAATTATTATAAAAAAATGTTGAAAAATGTCTGAAATAGATATATATTAGTCTATGACAATTTCGATATGAAGTTTGCAGGAAAGTGACTGATGTCTACCGAAGGAGTAACACTCTCAGGTGCCAGTGTAAAGGACTGGTGCAACTGTAAATGGATCGACTCTCTGGAGATTCTGATATAATACAGAAGCCGAAGGTGCAACATATACATGCGTATATGAATCTCTCAGGCAAAAGGACAGAGAAGGCCATATGTTCTATATATTATACAAGTATATATAAGTATATATATTTATATATAAGTCAATATAATCTTAAGGTCATGTATTCCATTCAGGCTGAAAAGCTTGTCAGTTTTCCATAGAAAGTCATATAACCGGATATTTGTCATTTATATTTATGAAAATAAAGAAAGGTAGTTAGGACATATGTGGAATTTAGTTAATCAGGTTCTTACAACAATTGATAATTTTGTCTGGGGTGTACCTCTTATGGTTCTTATCATAGCAGGTGGTATACTGCTTACAGTACGTCTTGGTGTGCTTCAGATAAGAAAGCTTCCTCTTGCATTAAAGTGGATGATAAAGAATGAAGAAGAGGGCGAAGGTGAAATATCAAGCTTTGCAGCCCTGTGTACAGCTTTAAGTGCCACGATAGGTACAGGTAATATAGTTGGTGTGGCAACTGCTGTATGCGCAGGAGGTCCAGGAGCATTATTCTGGATGATAGTGGCAGCATTTTTTGGAATGGCAACTAAATATTCAGAAGGACTTTTAGCTGTTAAGTACCGTGTTGTTTCAGAAGATGGACATAGTCTGGGTGGACCATTTTACTATATAGAGCAGGGCATGGGAAAGAAGTGGAAATGGCTTGCTAAAATATTTGCATTTTTTGGTGTATGTGTAGGTCTTTTTGGTATAGGAACGTTCAGTCAGGTAAATGGTATATCAAGTGCTGTTAATGGCTTCTTTGATGCAGATAATTCACATTGTGTGAATATTCCATTTCTAGGAGAATATTCATGGTCAGTTGTTATAGCTTCTCTTGTGCTTGCAGTATGCGTAGCTCTTGTTCTTATAGGTGGAGTTAAGAGAATAGCAAGTGTAAGTCAGGTTATTGTACCATTTATGGCTGTGTTATATGTGTTGTTTGTTGGAGTTCTTGTTATAACTAACATAACAAAGGTTCCAACAGCATTTAAGATTATAGTGGAAGCAGCATTTTCACCAAGAGCTATAACAGGTGGTGTTGTAGGAAGCATGCTTGTAGCTATGCAGAAGGGTGTTGCAAGAGGTATCTTTTCTAACGAAGCAGGACTTGGTAGTGCACCTATAGCAGCGGCAGCAGCACAGACAAAAGAGCCAGTACGTCAGGGACTTGTAAGCATGACAGGTACATTCATAGATACAATAGTTATATGTACACTTACAGGACTTTCAATAGTTATAACAGGAGCATGGCAGGTAGAGGGACTTCAGGGTGTCCAGGTTACTACATATGCATTCCAGAATGGACTGCCATTTCCAGCACAGGTTTCATCCTTTGTGCTTATGCTTTGTCTTGTATTCTTTGCATTTACTACTATTCTTGGCTGGGATTACTACAGTGAAAGATGTCTTGAATATTTAAGTAACGGAAATATGAAGCATGTAAAGATATTCCGCTGGATATACATATTAGCAGTATTTATAGGACCATATATGACAGTAAGTGCTGTATGGACCATAGCGGATATATTCAATGGACTTATGGCACTCCCTAACATGATTGCACTGTTTGCACTTAGTGGAGTTGTAGTGGCAGAAACTAAGAAGTTTTTTGAGAAGCACAATGCTGGCATGTAATATCGTCATTTGTCTTATATCAGATGTGCGGGCTCATGTGGGGTTAGACTTTTGAAACTCACATCATATTATAAACAATATTATAAACAATAAAAAAATAGATTGTAAATATAAAAAGATATATTTACAATCTATTTTTTATATGTAAGTGTGTTTATTTGTCTGCTGGTTTTGCAGGTATTTTCTTATCAGCGCCAAGTATGTGGCTGGCTAACCAGGTTACAAGGAAGTTTACAAGGTCAAGCAGATATTGCTGCTGGTTGTCGTCCATAGCTTCAAGCTCGTGTATATCAATATTAACAAGCTTATCAATGAAAGATGCATGAGCCTGCTGCTGGGCCTCAAGTCCCTGATAATTGATGCTCTTCATATATTCTTCTTCATCATGGAAGTGGAACTCAGTATAGTCCTTAAGCTGATCAAGTAAAGACATTATCTGGTCATATTTATCATGGATAAAGTGGTCATGAATAAGCTCATAGGTTTCATCTATTATTTCAAACAGACGCTTATGTTCTTCATCAATAAACTCAATACCTGTTTTATACTTATCAGTAAATGTAAAAAGTTTTTTTCCATCAGCATCAGCAGAGCTTTCATTTTCCTTATTGACAGGAGTACACATTTTACCAATCATCATATCGTTACTGAGTATATGATGGTATAACCAGCGTACAAGAAATGAAATACATTCGTTAAATGAGGCTTTAGCTGCTTCCTTTGATGATGTATCAAGACAGAACTCATTAACCTTTTTCGTAAATGCAGCGTGTTCTTTTTTCTGAAGGCCTAGTTCAGGGTCATTGATGCTTTCCATATAAGCCTCCTCATGTGTAAAATGAGTGGCAGCATAGTCCTTAAGACCTGATATAAGGTTATTAGCGACAGGAGCTATGTCATCAAGCTCGTTGCCCATAGATATTGCATCGTTAATCATTTTAAATAACTTTGCATGTTCATCATCAATTTCTTTAATGCCTATAAGGCAGTCATTAGTGAATTCGTACATAGTTAATCCTCCATTCTTGCGCTGATTTTCAGCGCATCTCAAGTTTGTGCGAAGCACAAATCTTGCGTGTGAAAAATCTTATTTTTCACACTAATCTCCATTTCTGCGTATGTTGTCAGGGGATTGCGCGAATTATGTAGCAATCCTGGTATTTATAGATTAATATATCACACATTTGAAGAATATGGTATACTACAAAAAATGATTTAAGAAATGATTTATGGAATTCCTGTATGGAAGAGGCATTATATATAAGGCTTCTGGTCAGGAAAAAAGGAGGTTTATATCGTGAAATCAACTAGTATCAAAAAATTATCAATAGCAGGTATATTATGTGCTGCTGCTGTTGTAGGAAGTCTGTTTTCGTTTCCGGTGTTTGGAAGCAAATGTGCACCTGTACAGCATATGGTTAATGTATTCTGTGCAGTTCTTTTAGGACCGGGTTATGGTGTCATGGCAGCATTTGTGGCATCACTTATAAGAAATATGCTGGGAATAGGAAGTCTTATGGCATTTCCGGGAAGCATGTTTGGTGCATTAGTATGTGGCGTAGTGTATAAAAGATTTCATAACATTATAGCGACAATGATAGGAGAAGTGGCTGGAACCTCTATATTAGGTGGACTTAGTGCGTACCCTGTTGCTATATTCCTTATGGGAAAGAATGCAGCCAATCTGGCGTTTTATGTGTATGTATTTCCGTTTTTTGTATCAACAGCAGTAGGTGCGCTGATATCGGGAATGATAGTTCTAAGCCTTAAAAGCTCGGGACTGCTTGCAAAAATGCAGCAGAATATAGAATAACAATGGGTGTTGGAGTAAAGAATAACATGTTTGATAATATTATTGGAATAGTGCATAAAAGGAAGCCGCTTATTCATAGTATAACTAACTATGTAAGCATGAATGATTGTGCAAATATACTTCTGGCATGTGGTGGTGCAGCTATCATGGCAGAGGATGCACTTGAGGTTAGACAGATAACAGCTATATGTGATGGATTAAATCTTAATATAGGCATGTTAAATGAGAATAAGCTTGAGGCGATGCTGGTTGCTGGCAGAAGTGCAGCAGCTCTTCATCATCCGGTTGTGCTTGATCCGGTAGGTGCAGGAGCCTCGGATTTCAGAAACAGTGCAGCCTTAAGAATAATAAAAGAGATAAGTCCGACTGTCATAAGAGGAAACATATCAGAAATAAAAGCACTTGCAGATGGAATGGCTGACATTAACCACTCTAAAGGTGTGGAGGCTAATGATATTGACCGGATCACAGAGGACAATATATATGATGTGGCAGCCTTTGCAGAAGCATTTGCTAAAAAAACAGGGGCTGTGTTGTGTATAACTGGTGTTATAGATATAGTAACTGATGGGAATGTAGTATATTGTATAAGAAACGGACATCCTATGATGAGCAGGGTGACAGGTTCTGGTTGTCAGCTTTCAGCACTGATAACAGCCTATATTGCAGCTATCAGTATGGAAAATGTGTATACAGGCTCTGCACATGTGGATAAAGCAGATGCAGATAAAGCAGATATGTGCATAAGTAAAGAGCATGATACAGCAATACAGGGCAGCATAGCCAAAGCTGTGGCAGCGGCAGTCTGTGTTATGGGAATAAGTGGAGAGACAGCATATAAAAGGCTTAACGATATGGATGGAAATGCCACTTACAGAAATTATGTGATTGATGCGGTATACAATATGACAGATGATATGCTGGAGAGATTATGCAGAGTTGAGGTGATAAGGCATGAGTAGTTATTTTTATTTTACAAGACATGGGCAGACGATATGGAATGTTGAAAACAAAATATGTGGTGCAACAGATATTGCACTTACAAGTCTGGGACATGACCAGGCGACAGAGCTTGGAAAAAGAATAAAAGAGGAGCATATCCATATAGATGAAATCCTGTATTCACCATTAGTAAGAGCAGCAGATACTGCAAAGCATATATCAGAGGTGACAGGAATAGCCTGCCGTGAGGAAATAAGACTTAAAGAACAGAATTTTGGACGGTATGAATCAACAGCAAGAGATGGAGAAGAATTCGCAAAGGCAAAGATGAACTTTGTATATGATTTTGATGGTGGAGAGACTATGCTTCATCTGTGCCAGAGAATATATAATCTTATTGATGATATTAAGAATGACAGTGAGGATAAGGTTTATCTGCTTGTAGCGCATAATGGCATATCAAGAATAGTAGAATCATATTTCAATAATATGACAAATGAGGAATTCTCGTCATTTGGAATAAAGAACTGCGAATTAAAGAAGTATACATTCAGATAAAGGCAGAGTATGTAAAATCACGACGTAAACATAAAGAAGACATTAAAGAAGATATTAAGGAAGATATTAAGTAAGATGTAAGGAATCTATCAAGGAACCTATAAGGAAGGAGGAGGCAGAGATGATACAGGCAGTTAAGGCTGGTGATACAAAAAAAGAAACTACAGGAACGGATGTGAAGAAAACAGGGCAGCCGGATTATAAGCTGCTTATTGATACGGCGGCACTTGCAGGTACTATTATGTTAGAGAGCGGAGCTGAGATATACCGTGTAGAGGAAACGATAAATTATATACTTAAAACCTCAGGTCTTAAAACAAGTGAAGCATTTGTAGTGTCAACTGGTATTATGATATCACTTGATGATCCATCCATAGATGCTCTTACAGTTATAAGACGCGTGAATAAGGGCGCGACCAATCTTAATGTAATAGCCCAGGTAAATGATATATCAAGAAAGTTCTATATGAGGATTATATCCTTAGAGGAGGCCTTTTCACAGCTTAAGCATCTTAAGAAATCCCAGTATCCATGGTGGCTTAAGGATATATGCACAGTCTTTGTTGTAGCTTTCTTTGCAGGGATGTATGGTGGTGATTTTAGGGATATGGGAGCAACGGCAATAGTTGGAATATTTCTTGCAGCGTGGCTTCATATCGGAAAGAAAATCGCACTTAATCCACTTATAAATGATCTTGTGGCATCAATAGTCATATCGGTTATAGCTTTCGTTATGGTGCACGTTGGAATAGGTTCGCATATCGACAGGATAATCATAGGCTCGATTATGGTGCTTGTACCTGGTGCAGCCATAACCAATGCCATACGAGATACGCTTCATGGGGATTACGCTTCAGGTAATGCAAATATACTGCAGGCGTTTACAGAGGCAGCGATGATTGCCCTTGGAGTATATGTGGGATTATTATTATTGTAGCCTGTCAATGTGATTTAAAGAATGGAGAATTATGCTATTACAAAGTATATTTGCTTTTGGTGCAATAATAGGCTTTTCAGTTCTTATTGAAGCACCGAAAAGATGTCTGGTTGTTAATGGAATATTAGGGATGGCAGGATGGGCTGTATATCTTTATACGGAAAGGTATACATCTATGCTTATGGCTACCTTTGTGTCAGGACTGGTGCTGGCAGTCATATCGCATATTCTTGCAAGACTTATTAAGACACCGGTAACAACAACGCTTATTCCGTCTATACTTACGATTGTGCCGGGAGCAGGCATGTATGAGACAGTTTATTACCTGTTTACAGCAGATACACAGGAGGCACTATTAAGTCTTGTGCATACCATCGGGGCAGCAGGAGCGATTGCTCTTGCTATATTCATAGTTGATGCATTTGTGGCAGTTGTTAAGAGGCTGGTGTGAAAGCCGGCTCTTAAGCATGTTAGCAGATATGAATAAAAAAGAGAAAAGCTATAGTGCAAGACTACCATAGCTAGAGTCTTAAAAGCTGTATTATATATGTAAAGTATTCTTTTGGAAAATAAACGATTTTTTTGGTTTGTTGCAATATAAACAATTTTGTGATATCTTTAACAAAAGCTTTTTGAAGAAGGATTGTAAGGGCTGGAGAATATCGGAATTTGTCTGGCCTTTTTATAATGTGATTCGGAAAAAGTTTATTATTACAATATAATTTAAAAACAAAAGAAAGGGAAACTATATGGAAAAGTTAAGAAATTGGATAGCTAATTTAAGAGTTGCAGCAAAATTAAAGGTATATCGGATGGCAGTGCTTGTTATGACAGCTTTTTTTGTAATGGTTGCGCTTATATCAACATTAGTGATTCGTTCGAATATACATAGTATTACGGAAGTGTGGTCTCCTTCACTTGAGTGTCTGCAGGAATTACAAACAATAACTGCTAAATATAGAATCAAACAGTATCAGCATCTTGTAGAAACCGATACAGCAGTTATGGCAGCCTGTGAAAAAGAAACTAATGATATGGAGAATCAGATAAAGGATATATCTTCTAAGTTAGAGACAATAATTAATTCAAATAAGAAAGCACAGGCAGGTAAAGCTGATTATGAAAAGGCAAACTCTGCATGGGAGGATTACAGGTCAGCCTCAGATAAAATATATAAGCTTAGTAAAGAAGGCAAACAGGCTGATGCTGCCAATCTTATGACTGGAAGCGTGTATGAAAGTAATAAGGAATTTGTAGAAAAGTTAAATTCAGTACGCGATGATTTTCAGGCGGAATTAGATAAGGCAAAAGTAATTGCTAATATATGTACAATAATTATTTTTATTGTCATTATCATAACAGGATTAGCGATTGCAGTGATTGCAACAATTATAGGAAAGATAATATCAGACTCAATTACAGAACCAGTACGTCAGATTGATGAGGCAGTTGCCAGCCTTAGAAAGGGTGAGCTGTCTAACGTGGATATGCTTACATATGAATCTGATGATGAGTTTGGTGAAACAATTACAAAGCTTAAGGAAGCTATGAATATACTTTCAGATTATGTAAGCGAGATTTCACAGGAGGTTAAATTCATAGCACAGGGTGATTTAACAAGAAATGGTGATGATATTACACCATTTCTGGGTGATTTTTCAGAATTAAAGGATTCACTTGTTTACATTTTAAAGCGTTTTAACAGTACATTGTCAGAAATAAGCAATATTGCAGAACAGGTTACACATAATGCCAAGGAAGTAGAAAGTGCATCAAAGTCATTAGCAGATGGTGCAACAGAGCAGGCAGGAGTTATTCAGGAACTTAATGCCACAATAGATACAGTTGTTGATCTTGCAGAGGATACAGCAAGTGAAACAAAGAATGCATCTGAACGTGTAAAGGCTTCTGCAAACAAAGCAAATAATGAAAAAGAAAAAATGAATATTCTTCTGACAGAAATGGAGCACATTACAGAAATATCTAAGGAAATAGGTAATATTATTACTGATATTGAAGATATTGCTTCGCAGACTAATCTGTTAGCTCTTAATGCATCTATTGAGGCTGCAAGGGCAGGTGAGGCAGGAAAAGGCTTTGCAGTAGTTGCAGACCAGATAGGAAAGCTTGCATCAGATAGTGCTAAGTCAGCGGTAAATACAAGAGAATTAATCGATAAGACTTTAGTTGAAATCCAGAAGGGTAATGAAATTACAAGAACAACAGCAGATGCCTTTAACCAGATTATTGCAGATATGGATTCATTCGCAGAAATGGCACAGAATACTATGGAGAAGGCTAATACACAGGCAGAGTCATTAGAACAGATTGGACAGGGTATTGAACAGCTTTCAGGTGTAGTACAGGGTACTGCAGCATCCTCAGAAGAGAATACAGCAATCAGTATTAACCTCGCAGAGGGTGCAGATAAGATGAATGAACGTGTAAACAGATTTAAGCTCTTTAAAGATTAAAAGTTTATCATAAAGCTATTATGAAGGAAAGGTTCTTGTTGTGAGTGAGAATATATTTAAAGTATTTGGTAAGCAGACAAAAGAAACTTTATTGGAAATAATCGCAAAATGTATGGATGATTATCTGTTTGTATATGATCTGCAGAATGATACAATAGAGCTGTCTGAGTCGGCTGTGGACAGGTTTATGATATCAGAAAATGTCATGAATGATGTTGCCAATGATGTTTTACAGGTAGTATATGAAGAAGACCGTAAGATGCTGCAGGAGCATCTTACGGCTATATATGAAGGGAAAGAAAAAGCACATAATCTGCATTACAGATGGCTGGATAAAGAAGGCATGCCGGTATGGGTTAACTGTCGTGGAATAGTGATTGACGATTCACAGGGGAAACCGCAATACCTGGTTGGCTGCATGAATGAGACAGGGAATCAGAGAAGGGCAGATAATGTCACCGGGTTGCTTGGAGGACTTGAATTTAACGCCTATATGCGTTCTCATAAGAAACACATTTCTAAGGGCTTTCTTATGCATATAGGAATCGATGATTTTGGAGCAATCAACAGTTCGCGCGGAGCGGCTTATGGCAATTATATTCTGAAAAGTGTAGCTGACTGCATGAAGGAATGTCTTTCTGATAGTCAGAGAATATATCATCTTGTAGCTGACCAGTATGTGATTGTTGATCTGGAACATTCTGCTGGGGAATATGCCGCAGAGCTTAAGAAAAAAATAGATGACAGACTTTATAGGTTTATAGTATCTGAAAACTATGAGGCTGTTTTTTCAATTTCTGTTGGTGTTGTGGATGCCACAACAGTTTGTGAAGGCTACGATGAGTGCCGTAAGAAATTTTCATTTGTCCTTAAAAAAGCCAAAAAAATGGGAAAAAATGGATTCTATATCTTTGATGAGAATGACTATGAACTTTTTTTACGGAAAGGAAGAATAGTAGCAGCACTCCGTAATTCTGTCATGAACGGATTTAAGGGCTTTGATGTGCATTACCAGCCAATCGTGGATTGTGGTTTAGAGCAGGTTATTGGTGCAGAGGCGCTTATGCGCTTCTCTATGATATCCGGAGAAGATACAGAGGTTATTTCACCTATGGAATTCATCCCATTACTGGAGGAAACCGGATTAATTATCCCGGCAGGAAGATATATATTAGATGAAGCAGCAAAGCTGTGTTGTGAAATACAGCAATATATTCCTGATTTCAGGATGAATATAAATGTTTCATATGTCCAGATCATGCACGGAAACGTTGAGCGTGATATATTGGATGTGATTAAAAGGTATGCTTTAAAACCGGATTCTATATATATTGAAATGACCGAAAGTGGATTTATGGATATGACACCGGTATTTTGCAAGTTCAGGAAGGCATTGGATGAGAACCATATCAGCTTTGTGATTGATGATTTTGGTACAGGATATTCTAATTTTCATTGCATTCGTGATATGAATCCAAGCTATGTAAAAATGGACAAGGATTTTACCGCAAAGGCAATGGATAATGAAAGGGATTATGAATTGTATAAAAATATAATTCCGATGGTACATAGCATTAACGTCAGGATATGTGCAGAAGGTATTGAAAAAAAAGAATGGCGCCAGAAAATGAATGAAATGCGGGTTGATTATCTGCAGGGCTATTATTACGGCAGGCCATGCGCAAGGGAACAGTTTATTAAACAATATACATGTGGTATGGATATCATATAGTAAAAATATCAAATAGCAAAAATATCAGATAGCAAAAGTATCAGATAGCAGCTAGGGGCATCTCACTAATAATTAGTGCGGTGCCCATTTTTTTATGCTAAGGTGAAGACTTTATTCTTAATGTGTCTTGATTTATTTCCAGAAATTTATTTCTGAAAATTTAGGTTATGCTGATTAATTATAAAAATAAGTTGACACATCATAACAATGATGATAATATGCAAAATGCAAACGATTTGCAAATTAGATCAAAGCTGCAAATCTGTTATAATAAGTCTTTTATGAAAGGACATGTCATGCAAAAAAGTTATAAAACAAAGGTAACCCAGGAGATACAGCAGTATCTTAAGCTGCAGAAGCAGAAAAGCTTTAGCGCTTCTGATGTATATCACTATCTTGAGAGCAATAACATAGATGTTAACCAGTCAACTGTATACAGAACACTTGACAGGATGATGGAGCAGAATGTCCTGGTGCGCTTTAAAACTGCAAACAGTGGTAACTATTACTACAGGGTATCGGACGAACATCATAACTGTGATGAACATCTTCATATGCAGTGCAGAAAATGTGGCAGGGTTATGCATCTTGACTGCGATTTTATGAATGATATAAGAGAACTTCTTATGAAGCAGTATGGATTCACACTTGAATGTAATGGTTCAACGCTGTGTGGCTTATGTGCTGATTGTAAAAAACATAATAAAGAGTTGTAAATAAAGCTATAAAAAATTAGAATGAAAGGATTTTATATGGAATTTTTAAAGAAAAGGTTATCGTTAATAAAGCTGCAATCATTGATGTTATGTGTAATACTGGCTGCTTCATTGTTTACATTTACTGGCTGCCAGGGAAATGTACAGAATAATGGAAAGATTAATATAGTATGTACAACTTATCCTCAGTATAACTGGATACAGAATATTATTGGGGAAGAATCAGAAGAATTCAACCTGACCCTGCTTGTGGATGGTGGAGCAGATCTTCACAGCTATCAGCCATCAGCAAAGGATATGGCAAAGATATCCTCAGCAGATATGTTTGTTTATGTTGGTGGTTCATCTGATGCATGGGTGTTTGATGCTGTAAGGGAAACAGTTAACAAGAACATGAAAAAAGTAAATATGATGGAGCTTCTTGGTGACAGAGCCAAAGAGGAAGAGGTTGTTGAAGGAATGCAGGATGATGAACATGGACATAGCCACACAGCTTCTGAGGATAGTCATGGAGAGCATGGAGAAACAGACGAAATAGAATATGATGAGCATATATGGCTGTCGGTAAAGAATGCAGAGATTCTTGTACAGAAGCTTACGGATGTTATAAAGGAGCTGGATACAGATAATGCAGAAGTATACCAGAGTAACGCAGATGCATATATAAAACAGCTTTCAGATCTTGATAAAGAATATGAGTCAGTTATAAGTGCTGCAAGACTTAAGACAGTAGTATTTGGCGACAGATTTCCTTTCAGATATCTTGTGGATGATTATAATCTTGATTATTATGCAGCATTTGCAGGATGTAGTGCAGAGACAGAGGCGAGCTTTAAAACTGTAACATTTCTTGCGGGCAAAGTTGATGAGACAGGAACTAAAGCGATTCTTACTATAGATGGTTCAGATGAAAAGCTTGCTATGACTATAAAAGATAACACAAAGGATAAGAATCAGGAAATATTGCAGATGGATTCAATGCAGTCAGTTAAGATATCAGAATCAGAGGATTATAATTATATTAATGTGATGCTAAAGAATCTTACGGTATTAAAACAAGCATTATCATAATCAAAATGTAATTATGTTGCCTATTATAAGAAAAAAGAAAGGGGTGACACCTGTATGTCATATATCGAATGTAACAATCTTGCTTTAGGATATGATGGAAAGGCAGTAGTGGAAAATCTGAATTTTAAAGTGGGAAAAGGCGATTACCTGTGTGTATTAGGAGAAAATGGTGCCGGTAAGAGTACACTTATAAAAACAATGCTTGGCCTTATAGAAAAAGTATCTGGTGATATTACATATTCAGATGGACTTAAGGCTTATGAGATTGGATATCTTCCACAGCAGACTGTTGTGCAGAAAGATTTTCCAGCAACAGTCTGGGAGGTTGTACTTTCAGGTACTCTTGCTTCAGGCGGATTCAGGCCTTTTTATAGAAAGAAGGAAAAAGAACTTGTAAGGCAGAAGATGGAAGAGCTTGATATATGGGAACTTAAGAAAAAGTGTTACCGTAACCTTTCTGGTGGACAGCAGCAAAGAGTACTTCTTGCAAGGGCACTGTGTGCCACATCCAAGGTTATACTTTTAGATGAACCAGTTACAGGGCTTGATCCTAAGGTGACAGCAGATTTTTATGAGCTTTTAAAGCAGCTTAATAATAAAGGAATAACTGTAATTATGGTTTCGCATGACCTTCATGCGGTGTCATATGCTACGCATATTCTATATGTAGATAGTGAGGACAGTTTCTATGGGACGAAGAAAGAGTTCTTAAATAGCGATAAGGCGGATGTTTTAGGAAAGATTAAAGGAGATGATAAGTAATGTCAGATTTTATTCAGGAATTTCAGTTTTATATGTCATATCCATTTGTCAGATATGCACTTATTGTTGGCGTGCTTATCGCTTTATGTTCATCACTTCTTGGCGTTACACTTGTGCTTAAGAGATTCTCATTCATAGGTGATGGCCTTTCACATGTGGCGTTTGGTGCACTTGCGATAGCGACAGTTCTTAAGATAGCAGATGTTAATCTGTTTATTATGCCAGTGACTATCATATGTGCTGTTCTTCTGCTGAAAACAGGAAACAACACCCAGATTAAAGGGGATTCTGCTATAGCGATGCTATCAGTTGGAGCTATGGCTGTTGGATATCTTATATTAAATGTTTTTTCAGTTTCATCTAATGTATCAGGAGATGTATGTTCTACTCTTTTTGGTTCAACCTCCATACTTACGCTTACGGGTTCAGAGGTTGTTATGTGTATAGCAGCTTCTATAATAGTAGTAGCATTTTTTGTTATATTTTATAACAGAATATTTTCTGTTACATTTGATGAGGATTTCACCCGTTCTATGGGGAAAAATACAGGCTTTTATAATATGGTGATTGCAGTTATAACAGCAGTTATTATTGTTCTTGCGATGAATCTTGTAGGCTCTCTTCTTATAACAGCATTGCTTGTATTTCCTGCATTATCGGCCATGCGTATCATGAAAAGCTTTAAGCTTGTAATAATATATGCTGCTGTATTGTCAGTACTTGGTGCTGTATTTGGTATTGTAATATCAATATTTGCATCAACACCGGTTGGTGCTACTATAGTTACAATATATATACTAATATATCTGATTAATTGTGTTATATCAAGAATATCGGGAATAGCACAGTAATGTTCAAGGTTTATCCCTTTATTTTAAAATTTTAATTCAAATTACAATAAAATATGCTATACTTACTATCGTGGGATGATAATCCCACGATATGCATTTACAGATGAGAATAGTTTTAAAATATAATAATAAGGGATATGTTAAAGTATGAAGGATAAAAAGAATTACAAGGTTAAACCACTGGTTTTCATAATAGCAGGTATAGCTGTTTTAGTTCTCATAGCAGCAGCTATAACCGCAGGTGTTATATCAGAACATAATAAAAGTAAAGAAAATACAGTTGGAATGACTCTTACACAGAAAAATCTAAGACCACAGGATGCAGAAGCTGATAATAATGCAGTTAAAGAGATAACAACAGTAGAGATACTTATGGATGATACTGCTATACCAGTTGGAACTACATTTATGGCAGCAGCTATAGTAGAACCAGCAGATACAGATAAGGCGCTTATATGGACAAGCAGTAACGACGATGTGATGACTGTTAATCAGGATGGACTTGTAACTGTCAAAGGAACAGGTACAGCAGCACTTACTGCTACAGTTGGTGATGTATCAGATGCCATAGCTATAGAAGGAATAGAGAGTGCAGCAGTAGGCTCTAAGAATGGTTATACTGTATATACAGGTAATGGAAGTATTCTTAAGCCATCATCTTCTGTACAGGCAGGAAGCAGTGCAGGCTCTGGTTCTGGTACAGGAAGTAGTTACAATGATAATGGCAGCTATTCATACAACAGTACAGGAAACAACAGCGGATATTCAGCCGGTACAGGAAGTAGTCATGAAAACAGTAACAGTACAGGAAACAATTTATCAGGTACAGGCAGCAATAACAATACAGGAAACAATGGAAACAGTTCATACAATCCAGGAAATAATCAATCAGGTTCTTCAAACAGCGGTAATAGTCAGGAAAATAACAACAGCACAGGAAGTGACGGAAAAACAAGCAGTGATATAGGTGAGGTGTTAAACAAAGAAGGCTTTACACAGGAATATTCCAATGTATATGTATACACAGATGGTGGTACATATTATGGGGAGATAATAACACAGCCAGATGTTTCAATCATATATATCAAGCAGAGAAATGAAGGATTCGATGCAAGAATAAAAGGTGTGTTAGCACAGCTGCTTCCGGAAAGCTGCAATCAGGTATGGAATAATTATGTATCTGCAACAACGGACCGTACATTTACTGTAGAAGACAGAAAAGTAAGAATAGTCACAGCTTCAAGAGGTGGACATTCGCAAATAGTAATATACAATTAAGATAAAATATGGTATATTTATGTAAAACTTATGTAGATTATAATGAGGTGAATGTTTTGCTTAATGAAAATAAGGTTAAAATGATGACCAAGATGGCTATATATGAGAAAAATGAAGGCAGAAGGATGTTAAGGACAGCCAGATACTTCAAGGGTGATTATGTCGCATTTGGGATATTAAAGACATTGATTACTACAACACTTGCCTTTGCGATAGTTGCTATTATGTATGTGTTATGCAACGCAGAAGGATTAGTCGAGAATATTAATTCAATGGATTATCTTGCTTTTGGAAAAAAGGTGGCAATATACTATATAATTATGCTTGTTATATTTGCTATAACAGCAGGATTTGTATACAGCTTTCAGTATGAGAATTCAAGAAAAGGGCTTAAAAAGTATTTTTCAAGGCTTAATAAGCTTGAAAGATTTTATAATGGCCAGAAGAAAAAAAGATAATTGTGGAGGAAGTGATGGCAGTATTATTAGAATTTAAAGAAAAGTTTAGAAGATTTTATAATAAGTATGATACATATCTTGTTCCTGCGTTAAAGTTTATTGTGGCGCTTGTTTCATTCATTATGCTGAATGCAAGCATAGGATATATGGAGAAGCTGAATAATCCGGTTATTGCAATACTTATATCGGTTATATGTGCATTTTTACCGGTTGGTTTTACTATTGTTATGTTATCATTGTTTATGGTAGCACATCTGTATGCCATATCAGTTGAATTCGCACTTATAGCACTTTGTGTTGTTCTTCTTATGTATCTTTTATATTTCAGGTTTGCATCTAAGTCAGGATATCTTCTGATATTAACTGTGTTTATGTGCTGGATTAAGATGCCTTTTGTATTACCTGTTGCTGTTGGATTGTGTTCATCTGTGATTTCAGTTGTTCCGGTATCTTTTGGTGTGATCATATACTATATAATAAATACAGCAAGTGTTTATGAAACAGCAGTTACTAACAAGTCACTTACAGAGAGTATGCTTCAGGTTTCATATCTTATAGAAAGTCTTGTTAAGAATAAACAGCTTTTTCTTGTTATGGCTGCTTTAGCAGTAACGATTATTATTGTATATATAGTAAGAAGGCTTAAGATCGATTATGCATGGGGCTATGCTATAGCAATCGGAAGTGTAGCTCAGTTTGTAGTTGTTGTATTAGGAGAAATACTTTTAAAAACAGGGCTTAATATTATACTGATAGTTATCAGTGTTATATTAGGTGCACTTGCAGGTTATATATGTAATATATTATTCTTTGCTGTAGATTTCAGAAGAACAGAGTATGTACAGTACGAAGATGATGAATACTATTACTATGTTAAGGCAGTACCTAAGATAAATGTTGCCGGAGAGGATGTTAGAGTAAAGCAGATAAATGCAAGAAAGACAAAAAAAGCCTCAGATATAAGTGATGTAAGACAGTCAAAGTCTACAACAGCAGCAACTGAGGAAGAAGATGATATATACTTTATTGACAAGTAATCAGTAAGTGGCAGAATATTTTTGACCTTTACATCAGTAAGTGGCAGAATATTTTTAAGCCTTACATCTTAATATAAAAAGGGGTGAGAACGTGACAACATCGGGTAATCTGTTACAGAATTACTTTTCAAAATTATATATACCAAGGATTACATGGACAGATGTTATAGAGATTATTATTATTGCAGTAGTTTTATATAATATTCTGTTGTGGATTATGAACACCAAGGCATGGGCACTTTTAAAGGGCATAATAGTGGTGGCTCTTTTTGCGGTTGTAGCGTATCTTCTCAACCTTAAAACTATTTTATGGATAGCAGGAAAGACAATCAGTGTCGGTATTATAGCACTGGTTATTATATTCCAGCCAGAATTAAGGCGTGCACTTGAACAGCTTGGAAGAAAACGCTTTATGCTCAGGTTCTTTAACTTTGGAGAAAACAGTGATAAAGATGAACGCTTCAGTGTTAAGACAGCAGATGAGATTGTAGATGCCTGTTATAAGATGGGAGCTGTAAAGACAGGTGCACTTATAGTTATAGAGCAGGATATTGTGCTCGAAGAGTATATAAAGACTGGTATACCTGTAGATGGTATAGTGACAAGCCAGCTTCTTATTAATATATTTGAACATAATACGCCACTTCATGATGGAGCAGTTATAATCAGAGGGAACAGGGTTGTTGCTGCAACATGTTATCTTCCACTCACAGATAATGTTAATCTTAGCAAAGCACTTGGAACAAGACACAGGGCAGGTGTTGGTATAAGTGAGGCAACAGATAGCCTTACCATCATAGTATCAGAAGAGACTGGTAAGGTATCTGTAGCATTTGGTGGAGAACTTATACATGATATAGATTCTGATTCACTGAAGAATAAACTTGAATATATCAGAAGAAGAACTATAGATGTCAAGTCATTTAAGATATGGAGGGGCAGGTTGAAGCATGAAAGAGAAGATATTTAATAATCTCAGCCTGAAAATCGTATCTGCAGTATTTGCGGTGATATTATGGACGGTCATTGTTAATATATATGATCCAAACACTAGCTATACTTTCAGTAATATCACAGTCCAGCTTGTTAATACACAGAGTCTTACTGAAAAGAATTATACCTTTGAGGTTGTTGATGGAGGTAAGATATCTGTTACAGTAAGTGGACCTAAAAGTGTGGTTACAGATCTTAAGACAAGTGATATAGCTGCAACAGCTGATTTAAGTAAGGTTACTGCATTTACAGATTATGTAGATATACAGGTTCAGGTGGTCAAAGATGGACAGGTGCTTAATAACGTTGAAGCTGTTCCAAGAACATCAGCTCTTAAGTTAAGCATAGAAAACAGGGATACAAACACATACGCTGTGAATGTTAATACAACAGGCACTCCGGCAAATGGATATGCCGTTGCATCAACAACAACATCACCAACATATATTAAAGTGACAGGTCCAACATCTTTAGTTGAAGGGGTTGCCTCAGTCGGAGTTGATGTTGATGTATCTGGTGCAAAAGGAACGGTTAATACACAGTCAGACATTAATATGTATGATTCAGATGGAAATATAATAGCAAATGAAGAACTTGAAATGTCATCAGAAACAGCAGATGTGATAGTAGAGATGGCAAGAACAAAAACTGTACCAGTTGTAGTAAAAACAAGTGGAACACCTTCACAGGATTGTGTTGTAACGGGTACAAGTCTTAGCCAGACCTCGGTTGTTATAAGCGGACAGCAGGAGGCATTATCAAAGATAGATAATATAACTATTCCTTCATCAGCTGTTTCGGTAGATGGGCTTAGCGAAGATAAGACGTATACATTCAAGCTGACAGACTATGTACCTTCTGGTGTTAAGATAGTTTCTGATTCAAGACTGCAGGTTACTGTAAAGATATCTAAAGCTTCAACAAAGACAGTTCACATATCATCAGATGCGATAAAGATTGAAAACGTATCATCAGGGTATAATGCTGTGATTGAAGGAACAGGTATAGATGTTATAATATCCGGAACAGGAACGATATTAGAAAATATCAGTGCTACAGATATAACATGCAATGTTAATGCAGCTGGACTATCAGCTGGAACACATAGTGTAGATGTAAGTGTGAGTGTGCCAGATGGCTGCAGTGTTTCAGGAAACAGCTCAGTGAAGCTTACGTTGTCTGCTAAACAGCAGGAAACAACAGTTGACAATAGCAGCAGCCAGACACAACAGACAACTACAAGATAGTACACATATATAAGTTTAATTAAATGCGTAAAGATATGCATAGAAATGAGGATTGTTATGGTAAGTGAGAATATTTTAATAACAAGTCAGCTTGGAATACATCTTCGCCCAGCCGGAGCAATGTGTAATGAAGCTGTTAAGTATAAGTCTGATATATCTTTTAAGTATGGTGAGGGTAAGACAGCTAATGCAAAAAGTGTTATTTCAATACTTGCATCAGGTGTCAAATGTGGTGAAGAGATAATACTTACAGCCGATGGAAGTGATGAAGAGGAAGCACTTAAGGCTGTATCAGAAAGTTTTAAGGAATCACTTAAAGAATAAATGATAGTTCAGATTTTCTTAACAAGTAAAACACAATATGAACACATTTCGTGAATATACTAAACGTATGAAAACGAAATGTGTTCATTTTATATTTCATATACAGGTAAAATATATATGACCACATTTTCTATAGAAAACTACAAAAAGGAGTGTTGGATATGTATAATAATGAAGAAAACAATTATGAGAATAATAATTCTTATAATACTCAGGGTACAGGCAATAACGAAAATACAGGCAATAACGAAAATACAGGATATAACCAGAACTCAGGCTATAGCCAGAATACAGACGGATATAATCAAGGTGCTGGAAACAGTCAGAATACTGGAAACAGTCAGAATACTGGAAGCAGTCAGAATACTGGAAGCAGTCAGAATACTGAATTTAATCAGAATAATGGATTCAATCAGAATACTGGATATGCACAATACAGCAATACAAATAATGCAAACAACACAGATACAGATAGCCAGTCAACTTACAGATACTCATATGTAGCTGGTAATAGTACAAACAACAGCCAGACAGCAGATGAGCATCAGAAGAAACAGAAGAAGCATAACCGGTTTTTGGATGGACATAGTGCCACAAAGACTACATGGCCTAAGAAGTTTTTAAGCATAGTTTTATCAGCAGCTATATTCGGTGTTGTTGCCGGTTCAGCTATGTATGGAACTTATAAGCTTGAGAAAAAGTATCTTGGTGGTTCTGATAACAGAAACTATACGATATCGACTGTTTCAAGTAATATAGGAACTACAACAGACCAGTTAAATACTTTGGGAGATGCCAATCTGTCAACATCAGCAATGAATGTGGAAAGTGTAGCATCTGCGGCACTTCCAGCCATGGTTGCACTCAATGGTACAACATCAGTGACAAGCAGTTCATCTTCAATATTTAACTGGGGTGGACAGCAGCAGTATGAGGCATCAACAAGCGGAACAGGTATTATAGTTGGTAAGAATGATACAGAGCTCCTTATGGTAACTAATGCGCATGTTGTTGACAAAGTTTCCAATCTTAAATGTGTATTTATAGACAATCAGTCAGTAAATGCAACAGTAAAGGGGTCTAAATCTGATCAGGATATAGCAGTAGTTGCAGTGTCTTTGTCAGATATACCTTCTGACACACTTAGTAAAATAGCTATTGCAGAACTTGCAGATTCTGATACAATTACAGTAGGTCAGCAGGTTGTTGCTATAGGTAACGCACTTGGTGAAGGACAGTCAGTTACAACAGGTATTATAAGTGCATTAGACAGATCTATCACAGTTAACAATGTAACATTTTCAGGTCTTATTATGACAGATGCAGCTATTAATTCTGGTAACAGTGGTGGAGCACTTCTTAACGCAAGTGGTAAAGTTATAGCAATTAATTTTGCCAAGACATCAAGTGATGGTGTCGAAGGCATGGCATATTCAATACCAGTATCAAACGTAAAGGATCTTATAAGTTCACTTATGAGCAAACAGACAAGACAGAAGGTATCATCAGATAATGCAGGATATCTTGGAGTCGCAGCAATAGATGTTACAAGCACATATGCATCTATGTATGGATACCCACAGGGTATTATGATAAGAACAGTTGCATCAGGTTCAGCAGCAGAGAAAGCAGGACTTTCAGCTTATGATATTATAGTAGGCTTTGATGACCAGACTATAACTACTATGTCAGGTCTGCAGACAACACTGCAGTACTATGCAGCTGGCGAAAAAGTAAAGATTGATTACTATCATCTTGAGGGTAGTGAATATGTACTAAAGAGCACAGAGGTTACATTAGGTAAGAAAAGCTGATAACTCCTCTGATGCGGAATAGAGGAATATATGAGTGATAATAATAATAATAATAATAACGATGAATATGAAAAGGTATGCTATGTATGCAGAAGGACAGAATCTAAAGCAGGCAGGATGATAAGCATGCCAGGTGGATTGTATGTCTGCCCTGATTGCATGCAAAAGACCTTTGATGCAATAAACAACAACGACATAGATTATAACGAGCTTATGAAAGGAATCCCAAACATGCCTAACATGGGGATGTTTGGTGGTTTCAATATGATGGGAAATAATATGTCAGATAAGCAGAAGGTTAAGAAAAAGAAGGAGGAAAGCAAAGAAAATAATAAAGATAAGAAAGAAGAAAAGCTTGATCTTAAAAAGCTTCCTGCACCACATGAAATCAAGCGTATGCTTGATGAGTATGTTATAGGACAGGAGCATGCCAAGAAGGTCATGTCAGTTGCTGTATACAATCATTATAAGCGTGTAGCAACAAATACCATGGATGATATAGAGATAGAAAAGTCCAACATGCTTATGATAGGACCTACAGGTAGTGGTAAGACGTATCTTGTAAAGACACTTGCAAGACTCCTTCAGGTGCCACTTGCTATTACTGATGCTACTTCTCTTACAGAAGCAGGATATATAGGTGATGATATAGAAAGCGTAGTATCGAAGCTTCTAGCTGCGGCAGATAATGACGTTGAAAAGGCTGAAAGAGGCATCATCTTTATAGATGAGATTGATAAGATAGCCAAGAAGAAGGAAACAAGAAGCAGGGATGTAAGTGGAGAATCAGTACAGCAGGGAATGCTTAAGCTCTTAGAGGGAAGTGATGTGGAGGTTCCAGTAGGTGCAACAAGCAAGAATGCCATGGTTCCACAGGTTACTGTTAATACAAGAAATATATTGTTTATATGTGGAGGAGCTTTTCCGGAGCTTGAAAGCATAATAAAGGCAAGGCTTAATAAACAGTCATCCATAGGCTTTAATGCAGACCTTAAGGATAAGTATGATAATGACAGCAACATATTATCAAAGGTTGAGTTAGAGGATTTAAGAGAGTTTGGAATGATACCGGAATTTTTAGGAAGACTTCCTATCGTATTCTCGCTTGATGGACTTACAGAGGATATGCTTGTAAAGATTATGAAAGAGCCTAAGAATGCCATACTTAAGCAGTATCAGAAGCTTCTTGAGCTTGATGAGGTAAGTCTTGAGTTTGATGATAGCGCACTTTCAGCTATCGCTAAGAAAGCGATGGAGAAGAAAACAGGAGCAAGAGCCCTGCGTTCAATCATTGAAGAGTATATGCTGGATATAATGTATGAGATACCTAAGGATGATAATATAGGTTCTGTGCTTATAACAGAGGATTATATTAACAACAAGGGTGTACCTGTTATAATGATGCGTGGACAGGAAGCACTTCCAGGTATGTAATCATATCTTATTATTATTAAACATATAATGTCCTTGAAGAATATCTTTAAGGACATTATTTTTATATGTCAGAGTGTAGTAAGATGATTATGGATGAGGATATCTATGATTACATAGTTGTCAATATTCCGATAGTCAGTAAAATATTTGAAAACAATCCTGATGTATGCATCCAGCAGGTTGATGAACAGTGGATTATAATGCATAGCAGGCTGTCAGAAAACAGGGAGTTAAATATAAGCTCTTTAGGATACTATACAATACCTAAGATATATGGACTTATGGAGCTGTCTGACAGACAGGCTGTTTTAGGTGCTGATATATCAAGTATGGAAGAAACTGGTGCAGTTAATATAACAAGCCAGCCTTTTCTTAATGCAAGAGGCCAGGACGTTATCATAGGCTTTATTGATACAGGAATAGATTACTTAAGAAATAACTTTAAGGACAGCTCTGGCAATACAAGAATACTGGCTATATGGGACCAGACAGTCGAATATGAGGCTTCAAGTCTTGTAAGCTATGGAAGAGTGTATGAAGCCGCTGCTATAAATACTGCCATACGGGCTTATGAAGCCGGAGAAGATCCATATAGCTACGTCAAAAGCCAGGATACTAACGGACATGGTACTTTTATGGCGGGGATAGCAGCTTCATCATATACTGACGGCTATATAGGTGTTGCACCAGAGGCAGATATAGTATGTGTTAAGCTTAAAGGTGCCAAAAGATATTTAAGGGATTATTTTTATATAAAAGATGATGTGCCAGCTTTTCAGGAAAGCGATATAATGCTTGCAGCAACATTTCTAAAGGATTATGCACAGAGAAGAAATAAGCCGCTTGTTATAATATCAGGTGTTGGGAGCGGTTCTGGTTCAAGAACAGGAGCAACACCACTTGCAGATGTTTTTGATGCATATACAAAGCTTACGAATACATGCGTTGTTGTTCCGGCAGGAAATGAGGCTGTAAGTAGAACACATTTTAGTGGTTATGCAGGTATAGCAGCAGATAGCAAAACTATGGAGATTAATGTAGATAAAAGAGGAAAGGGTTTTGTTATAGAAATATGGGCAAAAAGCCTGGATGTTCTTTCTGTATCCATAGTCTCGCCAACGGGCGAGATTATACCCCGTATACCAGCAAGAATAGGGATGAGCAGTGAATATGCCTTTTTACTTGAGAATTCAAGAATATATGTTGATTATCAGATAACAGAAAGTGTCGCAGGCCAGGAAATAATATTTATGAGATTTGAAAGTCCTGCGGAGGGAGTATGGAAAGTACTTGTTTATAGTCTTACAAACCTGCCAGGATATTTTAATGCGTGGATAACGCCCAGGTTTCTTAGTGCCTCAGATGCGTATTTTCTTGAATCTGATGTTGATATAACATTAGTAGAGCCAGCCTGTGCTGCAAGGGTAATAACAGTTGGAGCATATAATCATAATACTGGTGGAAGTGATATAAACAGCAGCAGGGGATATACAGCTGATAGCAGGGTAAAACCAGATATAGTGGCACCGGGTGTCGATGTATATGGTGTTGGAGGCGTAAAAGGCTATAAAAGAATGTCGGGAACAAGTATAGCAGCCGCACATGCAGCAGGAGCGGCCGCACTTTTTTTAAGCTGGGGTGTGACTAATAAAAACAGGGAGGTAATAGGAAATACAGAGATTAAATCATACCTGATAAGAGGCGCTAAAAGGCAGAACAGTGAGCAATATCCAAATGTAACAGCTGGTTATGGTATGCTTGACATATCAGGTGCTTTTGACCAGATGAGAATTAATTAATAAGTTGTAATTCATACATTTATATGTTAAAGTTTCTATTGGTAAAAATACAAAGACAGTATGATGGAGAAGTTATGAAGTACAAAGCAATAGCACTTGATCTTGATGGAACACTTACAGATCATAATAAAAAATTACCTGCTAAGAATATAGAAGCAGTAGATAAAGCGATAGATATGGGTGTAAAGGTTATACTTGCATCTGGAAGACCGCTTTTTGGAATAACGCCTATAGCAGATGAATTAAAGCTTCCTGATAAAGGAGGATATATACTTGCATATAATGGTGGAAAGATAGTGGACTGTGTGACAGGAGAGACTATAGTAAGCCATCAACTGCCAAAAGAGTGTATAGATGATATATGTGATTTTGCAAAAGATAACGATGTATATGCATTAACTTATTCAGATGGAAAGATTGTATCAGAGAGTGATACAGACGAATATGTTTTAAAGGAAGCATTCTGTAATGCAGCTGCAATCATAAAAACAGATAACCTGAAAGCTTATGTAAGCTATCCTGTGTCTAAGTTTCTAGTAGTTGGAAAACACGAGAAGCTTATTCCTGTACAGGAGGCACTGCTTTCAAAATATCATGGAGTGATAGATGCCTTCTATTCAGAGGATTATTTTCTTGAAGTTGTTCCATATGGTGTGGCTAAAGATAATTCGCTGAAGGAGCTGCTTGCAAAGCTTGATATAACAGAAGCTGAGCTTATAGCATGTGGAGATGGCATGAACGATATACCGATGTTAAAGATAGCGGGCTTATCAGCTGTTATGGAAAATGCATATCCCGAGGTAAAAAAATATGCAGACTATATTGCACCTTCTAATGATGATGCAGGAGTGGCCGATATAATAAAAAGATATATATTAGATATGGAGAATGCAGCAAATGGGTAAAGATAATGTTCAGAATGATGAAGTTGAGATTGATATAGGACATATATTATCAATATTATGGGAAAAGATATTGGTGATTATTGCAACAGGTATTATAGTCGGACTTGCAGGTTTTCTTGTTTCTAAGTTTCTTATAACACCTAAGTATGAATCAGAAACTAAGCTATATGTCCTTAACAGAGCAAACGACAGCGCAACTACATTGTCGGATGTACAGCTCTCAACACAGCTTACAAAAGATTATCAGATACTTGTTACAAGCGCACCAGTTATGAATCAGGTTATTAAAGAGCTTGGGCTTAACATGAAAGCCTCTGAGCTGGCGTCAACTATATCTGTGGATACGCCATCAGATACCAGAGTACTTCAGATAACAGTCACAAGTGATGATCCTAAAAGAGCAAAGGATATAGCTGATAAGGTGGCGCAGGTTTCATCAAAGAAGATATGCGATATCATGAAGATAGAGCAGGTTAATGTTATCGAAGAAGGTTCACTGTCAGAAGAACCGGCAGTTGATACAGTACAGAAATGGACACTTATAGGTTTAGCGTTAGGTATAGTGTTATCATGTGCCGTTATAATAATCAGGTCAATGTTAGATGATACGGTTAAAACTACTGAAGATGTTGAGAAGTATTTTGATCTTAGCACACTTGCAGTTATTCCTATATCAGAAGAGATGGATGATGGTCTGGGAAAGAATAAAAAGTCTAGAAAGACAAAGAAGAAAAGAAGCAAGTAAACAGGAGTGTAAAAGATATGCAGACGATTAACATAGAACGCTTAAGAAAGCTTGATTACAGAGCTAACGAAGCATATAAGAACTTAAGAACTAACATACAGCTATGCGGCTCTGATGTAAAAGTTATCATGCTTACAAGCACAACACCGGGTGAAGGCAAGTCAACAGTGTCCTTTAACCTGGCAGTATCTTTGGCAGAAGCAGGCAAGAAGGTTATATTCATAGATGCAGATTTAAGAAAATCTGTACTTGTTGGACGATATAAGATTAATACATCTGTTAAGGGGCTTACTCACTTTTTATCAGGAATAAACAAGTTTGAGGAAGTTATGTATGCAACGAATGTTGAGAACTTTAATGTGGTATTCTCAGGACCTGTGCCACCGAATCCTACAGAGCTTCTTGGTAACAAGGTGTTCAAGACACTTATAAAGGTCTTAAGAGATCTGTATGATTACATAATAATAGATACACCTCCAATCGGAAGTGTTATAGACAGTGCAATCGTTGCACAGGAATGTGATGGTGTTGCATATGTTATGGCATCTAACAGTGTCAGCTATAAATATGCACAGAAAGGGCTTGAGCAGATAAAAAAGACAGACTGCAAGTTACTAGGAGTTGTTCTTAACAAGGTTGATATGGATGATAATAAGTACTATGGCAAGTACTATGGTAAGTATTATGGTAAGTATGGCGAACATGCCCAAAAGTAATAAAAATAAAAAAGTGGCAGCTGTGATATGTCTTGTATGATATATATCACAGCTGTCACTTTTTTGTTATAAATTAATTATAAAAGAAAAATCTTAAGGAGCAGTACGCTCAACATCGCTTATATTACCAGCTTCAGCCTTTGGAGCCTCAGCAGCGGCAGCAGTAGTTGTAGCGGCAGTTGCTTCTGTTGTTTTCTGTGTTGGAGCAGCAGTAGCCTCAGTAGGTTTTACGGTAGCAGGCTCTGTTGCCTTTGGAGTTGTTATTTCTTCCTCTGTGGCAGCAGTAGTTTTAACACTTCGTCTTGTCGTAGCAGGCTGTGTTTCTTTAACAGCAGAAGTAGTTTTTGTAGTATTGCTGCTGTTGTTAGAGCTGCTGTTAGAAGAAATACCATTTAGCTTATAAAAAGAATTATAGTTTGGTATATTCTTTACCTCAGCTTCATAGTATTCGTCTACATTGAATACATCTCCATTCTCAATCTTATCTATAAGCTTCTTTGCCATCTCTACATCACCAGTATATAGCTTTGACATAGAAGCATTATGTCCTAACCATAAGCTAGGAAGTGAATCAGGTTCAGCTCCTACACTGAATTTCTGCACATTCCATTCTCTTGTATCTGCAAGCTGTCCTTTTACAAGGGCTGTTATATCAGATGTAGGCATACTTGTAAGAATCATGTTACCTACAGAATCAAGTATAGAGCTGTACTTAGTAAGAATAGCAGGTGAAGTAAGCTTATTTATAACAGCTGTAAGTGCAGATAACTGGTTGCGGCCTCTCTGGTAATCACCATCAAGGAAAGCCTTTCTTTCACGGCAGAAGGCAAGAGTCTGTTCCCCGTTACATTCGTTCTCACCTACAACGAAGTGATATGTTTCAGGAGCAGCTTCCCATCCGTTCTCAAAATCAACATCAGAGTTGATAGTTACACCACCAAGGGCATCTACTACAGCTACACAGCCGGTAAAGTTAACCTTGACACTATAGTCTATATTACATTCGTAAAGTCGGTTAAGAGTTGCCATAGAGTAATCTATTCCCCACATACCTGCGTGAGTAAGCTTATCCATACCTTTCATGCCTTCGTTAAGATTTTCCATATATACATAAGCATCTCTTGGCGTTGTTATAAGAAGTATCTGTCTTGAAACAGGATTAACAACACATAACACATTTACATCACTACGGCCTATTGTCTTAATCTCACCTTCTTCATCGTTTCCTGATATATATATAATGAAAGGTTCTTCGTTTACTTTTTTGTCAGAAGCGCTGAGTTCAATCTTTCTTGTGAGCTTTATCGTTCCAATAATCTTTATAGAATCTTTTAAATCTTCGTTTTCTTCATACAACATCTGCAGGGAATCATCATTGATAATAACAGCCTGTATATCAGTACCGCTGTTAAGTGCATCAAACATATCAAGCCATACCTGATATTCTTTAGTTTTGATAGCAGTAGTATTATCGTAATTAATCCTCTTTATAGCATCTTTGTTGTCATCTGAATTGGCAGTTGAGTTATATCCAAAGGTGTAGCCTATGGCATCTTTTATGGAAGCTGCTTTATCATTCTTTAAAACAACAACATCAACAATATCTGTAGTTGTTTTGACATTACTTATTTTGTTGAGTGTTTCATCAACCTTTGAAGTAAATAAAAATGTATATAATAAGACACCAGATAACAACACAGCAAGTATCTTACCTATGATATGTGTTTTAGTAAACTGTGAAGCAAAGTTATATATTGCTATAATAACAAGTATGACATCTAAGATAATTGCATATTTAAGTGGAAGTATATCCAGCTTGTATAGCTTTAATAATGTAAGAACAGTAAACACAAGCTGTACGATCACCAGTACAATTCCTATAACAGTAGACCAGGCTCTTAGCTTACGTTTCTTTTCACCTTCTGTAAGGTCAGTTCCCTTCTTGAAGAGATAATGCATATCCCCTTTTACCCTGTCAATAATTCCTGACATAAAACCCGACATAAAACCTCCTGAAATCCACGAAGTATATCCGATATGTGTATACATATCGTTCCTCTTAACATAGCAGTAAGAGAGTATCTTCGATAGTATTTTGTCAAATGTAACAATTGTGTTAAAAAAGTATGAAAAAAGAATGACATACAAAATATAATATACCATATATAAGAAAAAAAATAAATAAAATAGCTATAAAAAAAGTGTGTAAAATGTATTATTTTCTGAATGAGCCTTAATGATGAATCAAAGGCGGAACAATGATTAAACTATATAAGAAAAATGAATGATTATTTACTTAAAAATGCTTAATAATATAAAGATAAAATAAGTTAAAATTAATAGTTAGCCTAATTTAACTTAATAATATTCAAAAATGTACAATTTTATTATGCCAAACATATAAAAAACTTGCAAAAATTAAGTCGTGTTTATATAATATTATCTGGGTAACGTACTAAAGCGTACGAATATTAATTAAAAGGAGTTATACGGTTATGGGATATGTTGATGAAGTATTAGAATTAGTTTCTAAGAAAAATGCAGATCAGCCAGAATTTTTACAGGCTGTAACAGAGGTTCTTGAGTCTTTAAGACCAGTCGTTGAGGCTAACGAGGAAGTTT
>OGNY01000298.1_pt1 | contig 49296 bp, 27 predicted proteins | sample 1573551 | NCBI WGS metagenome assembly OGNY01 (sample SAMEA2581885, study PRJEB24529) | metagenome | biome: Human gut stool | place: China | collected 2011
TTCACTTGCCAGGCATAGTTATAGCCTTTCATGTTTACCTCTTTATTGAGGGCGATTACATCGAGCGGACACGCCACTACACACAGGTTGCATCCTTTGCAACGCTCCGTGTCGACTACGATTGCTCCTTTGATTTTTGCCATAATCTTTATTTTATTACGTTATCTTTGAGTACGGTTATTGATTATACATCTCTTTTATTGATTGAACATATCCTTGTGGTAGAAGTTGAGGATATCTATTACCATCTTCCTGGCCTGAACGGCAGGACTGTCCGGATTGATCTCGATGGCATACTGGTAGTTGTCCAGTGCCTGCTTCCAATCTCCTTTCTTTCGGTAGGCATTTCCCCGTAAATAGTAAAGAGTATCTTTCTCTTTTTCGACAGAACTGTCCTGGAGAAGCTGGTCCAATTGCTTAATCGCTGTGTCCACATCCCCCTGATTGATAAGCTCTTTTAGGTTGTCTATTTGCTCCATTTCTTTTCGTCTTTCGGGATTCTGAAACGCAAAGATAGTTTTTATTTATGTAAACAGGGCAAATGAGGACGGAAATTTGCAACGTTTTGAGTTTATTGCATATTCTATGAATATATAGTCAGGGGAAAAGAAAAACGATTCTCATCTTTTTTTGTTTATAACAAGAATATATCTATTTTTGTCGCCAACAATAAGATGAATCCTATTTTCTCTGATAATGGATTATTAATAGACTTTGGCCTTGTAGAATACTAAAATGAAAGATGAACATGTGAATGATATAAATAATTATCAGAAACTGTATATGCAATATGCACCTATGTTGTTGCGTTTTGCCGGAAAGTTTATTTCTCCTTTCTTTGCGGAAGATATTGTCCATGATGTATTTCTTAAAATATGGGACAAACAAGTGTTTCTGTTATCAGAATCAGAGGTTAAAAATATATTGTTTGTTGCTGTCCGAAATGCTTGTATAGATCATTTGCGTCGTATTAGTTTGGAACAGGAATTTGCCGATAAGCGTGCTATCCAGCTCAAATTAGATGAGTTGAGTTTTTATGACGGTGCTGATGAATTGTTTATGAGGAAAGACTTAATGGCACATGTGATGGCAAAAATAAATGAACTGCCCGAAAAGAGACGTGAAATCTTCCTGTTATCTTATATGGAAGGGCTTAAAGCGGCGGAAATTGCCGAGAGATTAAACTTATCCACCCGGACAGTGGAAAACCAATTATACAGAACCTTACTTTTCTTACGGAAAGAGCTTCAGACTGCTTTCGTTTATTTATTCATGTTCGTTTAGTGCTGATTTATTTCTATTCCTCACAGTCTCGGAAAATAAAATTCAAAAAAAATAAAGAAGTCGGTGAGTAATTCCTGCTGATTGCTCGTTACATATATAAAAACAGGAAAATAGTATCTATTTATATATGGAAAGCATGACTTCAGATTTAATAATAGGATTTTTGAAAGGCTCGTTGAATGAGAAAGAGATCAATCAGTTTTATGATTGGGTGAATGAAACGCCTGAAAATAAACAGATCTTTTTTGAGGCAAAGATGGTCTATGACGCTTGCTTGTCTAAACGAAGTAATATTGATATGGATAAGAGCTGGCAGCGGTTACTGGAAAAGAAACAGAAACAGGCGCCGAGGAAAATATACACTCTCTTCCGAAAAGTTCAGGCTTATGCAGCGGTGGCGGTGATAGCTGTTGCTTTTACTTCCGTTCTCTTTTGGTGGTTGGGTGATACTTCTTCCGTACCTGTTGCCCGATATGTTGGTGGCGATGGAATCGTAGCCGATAAAGTTGTTTTGCCTGACGGCACAGAAATCAGCATGGGTAGTCAGACTAATTTCCGCTATGATCCGCAATATGGAAAAGATAAGCGTGTTGTTTATCTGGAAGGAGAAGCCTTCTTTAATGTAGCCAAGCAGAAAGACAAGCCTTTTATCGTAGTTGTGAACGGGCAGGAAATAGAAGCTTTAGGGACGAAATTTAATGTTGACGCTTATCCGTCTGATTCCGTGGTAACCACCACATTATTGGAAGGTTCCATTCGTTTGGTTAGTGAGAGGGTCAGTTCTTCAACCGTTTTAACTCCGAATCAACAATATATATATCACAAAAACAAAGGTACTTATAAAGTGGCTCAAGTAGATGCGGCTCTTTACACCTCATGGATTTCCGGTTATTACTATTTCCATGAAGAGAATTTAGAGGGTATATTAGCCCGATTGGGAAATATATACGGTGTTAGTTTCCGGATACAGTCTGATAAGTTGAAAGAACGCCGATTTACCGGAACTTTCTATCGGGGGCAAAGCATCAAAGACATTTTGGACATAATTAATATTTCAATCCCTATTCGATACAGTATTAATAATCGGCAAGTGACAATTAATTGAGCCGTATAATCTAATAAAACATTATTATGAACAGTAGTTAGCCTTAAAAAAAGAGAAGAAGATTTTGGCGAATCCTCTTCTCTCCGAGAGATGCATGCATCTCCTAAATTAAACTTCCTTCGAACGGAATAGTATTTAATCTTAAAACTTACAAATGTATGAATAAACAGCCTATTGTCTATGGGTTTGCCCTAAAAAGAAGCATAAAAAATACAAAAATAACCTTTGCTGTTTTGTTGTTATTTATTCTGCAGGGCATAGTTGGTAACGTGTATGCGCAGGAAAAGAAAATATCGATATCAGTAAAAAATGAGAAACTCGAGACTGTGTTACGAATGGTAGAAAAGCAGACCAACTATTTGTTTTTCTATGATTCGGACGAAATCAACAAGCAACAACGAATCACAATTAATCAAACGAACAGTTCTTTGAAAGATGTCCTGGATGCGGTTGCAAGTAAGACCAACTTGTCATATACCATTAAAGGACGTCATATCATTTTGGCTAAAAAGCCCAACGTCTCTTCTGCAAACAAAGACGGACGCGTAAGCGGTTCGGAAAAGAAGATAACAGGTATCGTAAAAGATGAAGCAGACCTTCCTGTGGTGGGGGCTAATGTGATCGTTCCCCGAACAAAAAAGGGAGTGATAACGGATATGAACGGTAATTTCTCTTTGGAAGTAGCAGCAGGGGATGAGGTTGAAATCTCTTATCTTGGTTACACGACACAAAAAATAAAAATATCCGCTCAAAACTTTCTGAATGTTGTATTGCGTGAAGATGCGAAGTCATTGAACGAAGTAGTGGTGGTAGGTTACGGTTCTGTGAAGAAGTCCGACCTGACTGGTTCTGTCGCTTCTGTCTCCAATACAACTTTGCTTAGAGGTGGAAAAACGAACTCTGCAGGTGCGTTGCAAGGAGAGTTGTCCGGTGTGACCATCACACGTTCGAATAACAAACCGGGTGGAGGGTATGATATAAAGATTCGTGGTATCAACTCTATCACTGCCTCTTCGTCTCCTTTGATTGTTATTGACGGAGTTCCCGGCGGTAATCTGGATTTTGTCAATCCGGACGATATTGAAAAGATTGACGTCCTGAAGGATGCTTCGGCAACGGCTATTTATGGTTCCAGTGGCGCAAACGGTGTAATCATTGTAACGACTAAAAGAGGGCAGACTGGTAAGCCGAAAATTTCCTATAACGGTTATGTTGGTGTGAGATCTTATACAAACTTGCCCGATATGATGTCCGGTGACGAATATGTGCAGCTGGCGAGAGAGGCTACCCGTGGCGGAGCTCCCAACTATATTTATAAGAGAGACGAGCAAATTTTTACCGACCCGTCCGAATTGCAGGCAGTGAAAGAAGGTAAATATTTCGATTGGTTGGATGCTGTGTCCAGTCCTGCTTTTATGACAAACCATAGCTTGTCGGCGATTGGTGGCACGGAAGCTGTGAAATACGGTTTCTCTGGCGGCTATTATTTCGAAGATGGTATGATTCAGCCGCAAGAATATACACGCTACAACTTGCGTTCGGTAATAGATATCACTATTAATAAGCATGTTTCTTTCGGAGGAAGTATGTATGCGGTTCACAGTATTCGTGAAAAAGGTAACTGGGACTTGTTGCGTGATGTGTTCCGTATGCGTCCTACTCAACATCCCAATAGCCTGGTGACAGGTGAGGAAATATGGAAATATTCTGGTAATAATCTTTTCAATCCGTTGGTTACTTCCAAAAATCAGCGCTCGCAAGTGAAGAGCCTCAACCTGCAAAGCAATATTTATCTTAAAATAACACCTATTGAAAACTTAGAGCTTACTTCTTCATTTTCTCCCTATTTTACACAGACTTCCATGGGGGATTATATCGGAGTGTGGACAAAGGCACAGCAGGGAACTGCCAAAGGTGCTAAGGCGAATGCGACGAAAGATAATTCATTGAGTTGGATTTGGGATAACATTGTGAACTATACTTGGAAGAAGTCCGTTCATTCTATAACTGCGACCGGAGTGTTCTCCGCTCAAAAGTATCAGTACGACAGATTGTATGGTGCAAGCAAAGATTTGTCTTTCAATTCACTTTGGTATAACCTGAATGGGGGAGCTATCGAGAGCTTGAGCTCCAATTTCAGCCAGTGGACGATGATGTCTTATGTAGGTAGAATCAACTATGGGCTGATGGATAGATATTTGCTTACAGCCAGCTTACGTTACGATGGTTCTTCACGTTTGTCCGAAGGAAATAAATGGGCGCTTTTCCCTTCCGCAGCTATTGCGTGGAGAATCACTGAAGAAGACTTTGCCAAGAATCTGGATTGGTTGTCTAACCTGAAACTGCGTTTCAGTTATGGTCAGGCGGGTAATACCAACTCTGTGTCTCCTTATGCATCCGAAGGTACCATTTCGGGGTCTGTATATTATCCGTTCGGAACGTCTACTTCCGTGGGAAATCTTCCTGCCAACATTGCCAATCCGATGCTGACTTGGGAACGTACTTCAGAATATAACGTAGGTCTTGATTTCGGTTTCTTAAACCAACGAATTTCGGGTAACATTGAGTACTACAATCGTACTACCAATGACCTGTTGATGAAACGTAATATTCCTGTTCATTTGGGTTATTCGTCGGTTACTTCGAATGTAGGTTCCGTAAGAAACAGCGGATTTGAGTTGCAGTTGAATACCGCGAATATCATGACCAAGAACTTTGCCTGGAATACGACCATCAACCTGGCTTACAACAAAAACGAAATCGTAAGTCTGGCTGATGAAGAAGATCTTAGCAATTACTCCATTCATCTGCAAGGCATGAGAGGACGCTATTCTGACAAGCGTTTTATTGGTAAGCCGGTAGATACGAACTGGACTCAAAATACAATCGGCGTATGGCAGTTGGGAGAAGAAGAAGAGGCTGCAAAATATGGTTGTGTACCGGGTAACTTCAAGATTAAAGACTATAACAATGACGGCAAGCTGACGGACGATGACTATATCATCGACGGAAAGAGAACACCAGACTGGACAGGAGGTATGACAAATATGTTCAAAATCTATGATTTCGACTTTTCGTTCCACATGTATTTCCAGGCGGGAGCCACACAGTACGACCGTTTCTTTGAGAACTTCGCATTGGAATGGAACAGCCAGAACTTCAACAATCTGCGAACTAATTACTGGACGCCGGAGAATCCTTCGAATACCATGGGACGCCCTTCACAGATGGGTTCCAGAGGTAATATTGCTTATGAAAGAACAGACTTCCTGAAAGTTTCCTATATCACGTTGGGATATACTTTAAACAAGAGACTGATGTCAAAATGGGGACTGGATAACGCCCGTATTTATGTGACTGTACAGAATCCTTTCATTCTTACGAAGTTCAGAGGGCTTGATCCCGAACAGCCCGATCTTACCAACATTGGAGATACGGACGGTATGACTATGAATGCTTTACTTGGTGTTAATATTTCATTTTAAAAAAACAGATCTATGATAAACAAAAGATATTTGAAGTATACGCTTCTGTTATTTACTTTTGGAATGACTGCTTGTTCTGATTTTCTGGACGAAGTGAACCATTCCAGTCAGTCAGCGGACAAATACTATCAGACAAAGGGTGGATATGAGAGTCTGATTGTAGGTTGCTACTCAAACTTGAAAAATATCTATAATACGACTACTTATCAGATATTTACACAACAAGGTACGGATGTCTTCACACAGAATTATCCGACGGAAGTAGCGGCAATGAATCAGTATACCACTACTTATCAGTCAAATAACGGTACGATTTATGCGATGTGGAGTTCTTATTTCAATGCATTGAATAATGTAAATGCTGCTATCGATCGTTCGGAGAGTGTCATTTTGAAGACAGACGACCCTGATGGAATAGAACCCAGTGCGTTGGCACAGCTTGTGGCGGAGGCCAAAGCGTTGAGAGCCTGGTATTTGTTTGAAATTGTGAGGAACTGGGGACAGGGACCGTTGAAAATCAACGAGTCTAAAGAGCCGAGCTATACTGTCGAGTATTCGAATGGCGCCGCTTTCTACCAGCAGATTTTTACAGATTTGGAAGAAGCCATTAGTGTTCTTCCCTGGCGTCAAACGGGTTCCAACTACGGACGCATGTCCAAAGCTGCTGCGAAGCATATACGTGCGTTGGCTTATCTGACACGTGGTTATGAAGAATATGCCGATCCGAAGGATTTTGAAAACGCATTCAAGGATGCGGAAGATGTATATCTTAATTCCGGACATAAGTTGTTGGATGACTATGCGATGGTTCATCGTCAGTCGAATGAGATAAACGATGAAATTATTTTCCCTATCGGTTTTGCTGACGGAGCTAACTACAACACCAATATCTGGAATCAATGGTATATGATGCCTTATGCTATTGGCGGATGGCTGGGGTTGGGAAAAGACAGTTATTATGGTAATGCGAGTATGCATGTAGAAGCGATTCCTACTAAATTTGCTTATATGATGTATGACTGGCAGAAAGACAGACGTCCTTCTGTGACCTTTATGAGTCCTTTGAATGGTAATGCGAGTACTTCCACAGACGGAAAGGATGCAGGTAAGAACTGGTTCCAGTGTACTACTCCTGTAGATGGAGTGTTCGCCAAAGGTGATAAGATTATCTATTTCCCGGTACCTACCGATCCTGAATATAAGTATTGGGCTGAAACGGACAAGAATGGAGTAAGATACAAAGTATTCAACTACCCGATGGGGGATGATACAAATTGGGCGAATGATGATTACTACAAACACGCTTATCAGACGACGAACTCAACTTCTCGTACCTGTCTTCCTATCTGGAAATTCAAAGATGGAAACGCGGAGTATAGGGAAGACGAATCCGGTTCGGGAACGCGTGATATCTATCTCTTCCGTTTGGCGGAAACTTGTCTGATTGCGGCGGAAGCGGCAGTGATGAATAACGACCAGTCCAATGCCGAAAAATATATTAACTACGTTGTTTCCCGTGCTGAAAAACATTCTCCGCAGGGTGGGCTTTCTCGTTATTCCAATGTCACGATAGATAATATTTTGGACGAAAGAGCCAAAGAACTCCTTGGTGAAGGATCACGCTGGAACGACTTGCAACGCACCGGCAAACTGGCGGAACGTGTGTTGAAGTACAACTGGGATGTATCCAACATCTATGGTGGGACAATCAAGACTACCTTGACACAAGAGTCGTTTGAGAATAAATTTAAATTGCGTCCGATTCCTTTGCAGTGGCTGAACTCTTTGTCCAATGGTCACGAATTGGGTAACAATCCGGGTTGGTAATCGAATGTTGAACCTTTAAAATGATATTCATATGAAAATGAAATATATACTACCGATATTATGCTTGTTGTTTACGTTTGTTTCGTGTCAGGAAGATAATACGCCTCCGCCGCCCAATCCGAATCCCAACTATACGGAAGTGGGACCTTCTATGGAGTTCGTTCATCCCGGTATTCTACACACGACAGCTTCCATTACCCGAATGCAGAACTTTGTGAATGGGAATGTTTCTCCTGCCATAGATTGTTACAGACTGTTGCAGCAGAATTCTTTGGCCTCTGCTTCATATACAATTCAAGGTCCTTTTACAACTATTGCTCGTTTTAATCCAGATATGACTCCTCATCCTACCAAAACTAAGAGCGAAGAAGATCACGAAGCTGCTTATCTGAACGCTATCATGTGGTGTATTACCCAGAATCCGGCGCACGCTCAAAAGTCGATTGAGATATTGAATGCTTATGCCGGCACATTGCGTGAGATCGACATGAGTGATAATGACGCTCCTCTGTGCGCTGCTTTGCAGGGATTTCTTCTTGCTAATGCCGCTGAACTGATGAGACATACTTATCCTTCGGTATCAGATACGGATGTCAAATCTTGGGAGAATATGTTTCGTAACGTATTTATTCCGGTATTGAGAAACTTCTTTGCCAAATCTCCTTATGCAAACGGCAACTGGGGAACCGCTGCTATCAAGGCTTTTATGGCATTCGGTATCTTTTTGGATGACGAAAGTTTCTATAACGAAGCGGTGACATTTTTCTATGAGGGGCACGACAACGGAAGTTTGACGAACTATATTATGGAGAGCGGACAGTGTCAGGAAAGCGGACGTGACCAAAACCACACGATGCTGGGGATAGGACATCTGGCAGAAGCCTGCGAAATTGCTTATAATCAGGGCAACGAGACGCTTTGGAGCGCATCGGAAAACAGACTTATGAAAGGGTATGAATATACAGCTAAGTATAATCTCGGATACGATGTGCCTTTTGAACCTTTCACGGATGTGACAGGAGTGAGATGGAATAATATCTCTGATGACGATAGAGGAAAATTCCGACCGGTATTTGAGATTGCTTACAATCATTACGTAACTCGCAAAGGTCTGGAAATGCCGTATACGCAACAGGTGATATCCAGAATCTCTCCGGAAGGGGATGCAATGTGGTGTGATCATCCGGGATATGGGACACTACTGTTCCGTACAGAATCGGGTATGCCGCCGAGTGAAGGAGCTATTGATGCGAAAGGAACCGAATGGAAGGTCGCTACGGCCAATGCAACGACTGCAGCAGACGGAGATAATTTGGTTGTGACACCTGCTTTGCAAAGCAATGGAAAATATAGAGGTGATATAGAGAGAAAGTCAACCTTCCACGTAGGTAATTATCCTATTGTAGCGGTAGTTATAAAAGGTCTTCCAGCAAAGAAAGCGATAACGTTTGACTCTCCCGAATATGGATCTTTAATAAATGATAAAGGTAACCAGTACGGACATGGCACTTATTCTATCGTTGAGAAGGATTATGGTACCGTTTATTATTGGGATTTGGTGACGGGAGCAAGTTACACGTTAGGTAAGCCGATACCTACGGATCAATCATTCAATATGTCTCTCAAGTTGAAGATTGCTGATCTTGAATATCCGGACGGTGTAGCTCCTTATACCGTTAAATGGATGAAATCCTTTAGAAACGAAGCGGAACTGATTAAATATTTGGAAGAAAACTAATCACCTTCCAATTATAAGGTAAAAAAAAATAGGTAAAAAGAGGATAAAGGGAGGGTGTGTCTTGAGTTACTGTAGACTTTTGATACACCCTCTTGTTATTATATACATCATTAAAATATAGGTAAATGATAAAGAAAAGAATACTCTCTTTGTGGATAAGTTTATGCGTTATCTGTATAGCCGGTGCCCAAGAAAAAGAACTGGCTTACTGTAACCGGCAAATACATAAAACATTGAAAGCGATAGGAACTTCTTCGAAACTTCCGAGAGCTATTGAAGCCGGTAAGTCATCGTGGGATATGGTGAGTCCCCACGACTGGACAAGCGGATTTTTTCCGGGAGTCCTGTGGTATGATTACGAATATAGTCATGAGCCGGAGATAAAGGAAAAAGCTATTCATTTTACAAAATTGCTGGAGTCTCTGTCGGGCAAAGTTACCAGTCACGATATGGGATTTCAAATGTTTTGTAGCTACGGTCATGCTTATCGTCTAACGAAAGATGACTATTACAAAGATATCCTGTTGAAAAGTGCGGACGAACTGGCAAAACTTTACAATCCCCGTGTAGGTACTATCTTATCATGGCCTTGGAAAGTGAAAGAAAGCAATTGGCCTCATAACACGATTATCGACAACATGATGAATCTGGAACTTCTTTTCTGGGCTGCCAAGCATGGAGGAGGGAAGAGGCTCTATGATATCGCTTTGTCTCATGCTTGTGTGACGAAAGCTAACCATTTCCGTACAGACGGTTCTTGTTACCATGTAGCTATCTACGATACCATTTCCGGAAAACTCATCAAAGGAATCACCCATCAAGGATATAGCGATGCTTCGATGTGGGCGCGCGGACAGGCATGGGCTATCTACGGATATACGATGGTCTATCGTGAAACACGTGACAAAGAATATCTTCGCTTTGCCGAAAAAGTGGCAGACCTCTACATCCGTCGCCTGCCTGCCGACTTGATCCCTTATTGGGACTTCGATGCTCCCGATATCCCAACCGCTCCCAGAGATGCTTCGGCAGCGGCAGTTGTCGCTTCAGCTTTGTTGGAACTGTCGACGCTGGAAGACGATAAGGAGCGGGCAGATAAATATTATAAATTGGCGGAGAAGATGCTCCGCAACCTTTCTACGAAGAAGTATCAAAGCCGTGATAAGAATCCTGCTCTTCTGCTGCACTCTACCGGACACTATCCAGCCGACGATGAGATAGATGCCTCTATTATCTATGCTGATTATTATTACATTGAAGCACTCATGAGATGGAAGAAGATACGTGCCGGACAATCTTTGTCCGAAGCGAACAAGTTCATGCATCCGGGTATTCTCCATACGAAAGAGAGCCTGGAGAGGATGAAATATTACGTAGATCACCGGATAGAGCCGGCTTACAGTTCTTGCCGATTGCTCGAAGCTGATTCTTGTGCTTCGTCCACTTATCAGATGCAAGGCCCTTTTGAGGTGATAGCCCGCTTGGGAGTGAACAAACATACCAAACGCCCTAGCGAAGACGATCATAAGGCAGCTTATCTCAACGCCTTGATGTGGACCCTTACCGGAGATGAAGCCCACGCCCGCAAGTCGATAGAGATATTGAATGCTTACAGCACCACGCTGAAACTGATAGGTCCGAACGACAATGACGACCCACTATGCGCCTCTCTACAAGGCAGTATGTTGGCGAATGCGGCAGAACTAATTAAACATACCTATTCCAAAGTCACTCCGGCGGAGATTGCCGGCTGGGAGAAGATGTTGCGAACGGTATTCATTCCTGTATTAGACACTTTCTTCAAGGCGAAACCATATACAAACGGCAACTGGGGGGCTGCTGCTACCAAAACATACATGGCCTTCGGCATTTTCCTAGAAGATGAGGCTCTCTACAATCAGGCAGTTCACTTCTATTACAACGGGCACGACAACGGAACGATTAAGAATTATATCGGCGAGAACGGACAGTGTCAGGAGAGCGGTCGCGACCAAGACCACGTGATGTTCGGCTTGGGTAATTTGGCGGAAGCCTGTGAAACCGCTTACAACCAAGGGGATGAGAAGATGTACGCCGCTCTTGACAACCGTCTGTTGACCGGTTACGAATATACAGCGAAATATAACTTGGGAGAATCCGTTCCCTTTACTACGTGGACTGATATTTCGGGCCGATATTGCAACTGGCAAACAATTTCGGACAAATTACGGGGAGTGTTTCGGCCAATCTATGAGATCGTATACAATCATTACGTCACCCGCAAGGGATTGGATATGCCATATACTCGCCAGGTTCTCTCCAAGATGTCAGTAGAGGGCGCTTCCAAATGGTGTGATGGCCCCGGTTATGGAACATTGTTCTTCCGGACGGACATGGATGATGATTATATTCGATATGCTGATCCATTCGTTGGTACCTCCGACAACGGACATACCTTTCCCGGAGCCTGTGTACCTTTCGGTTTCATTCAAGCAAGCCCCGAAACGGGTAATGACGAATGGAAGTATTGTAGCGGATATAACTTTGCGGATGATTCCCTTATCGGTTTCGCCCAGACGCATTTGAGTGGGACGGGGTGTCCCGATCTGGGAGACGTTCTTCTATTGCCTTTCAGTGGGGAAGTGAAGGACGGAGTTTATAGAAGCAAGTTTGATAAAAAATCAGAAAAGGCGTCTCCCGGATATTATTCCGTCCGACTGACGGATGCTGCTGTGGATGTGGAATTGACCTCCACGCAGCGTACCTCTTTTCATCGTTACGTTTATCATTCCGCTGCTCCTGCCCGCTTACTGGTAGACTTTCAGAGCGGGATCGTTTGGGATAAAGAACGGCTGAAAACGCATGTCTTGTCTGCTGAAATGGATATGCCCGACAATCATACCATCACAGGGCATCAAGTGGTAGAAAATTGGGTAAAGCGACAATACTATTATGTGATCTCTTTTGACAAACCGTATGTTGTACGTGAAGTGCTTCCGTCGGCAGGAGGGGAGAAGGCGAAGCGACTGATTCTTGATTTCGACCTTGCTGAAGGTGATACGTTGCAAGTGAAAATAGCGCTCTCTTCTGTTTGCCTGGAAGGCGCGAAAGCGGCGTTAGCGAAAGAGAATCCGGGATGGGACTTTGACAAGATTCGTATGGAAGCCCGCCGACAATGGAACAACTTGTTTGATCGGGTAAAGGTGACGGGTAGCGACGAACAGAAAAAGAATTTTTATACTTCGCTTTATCACCTGTTTATCCAGCCCAACGACATGGCGGACACGGACGGACGTTATCGGGGTGCTGACGATAAAGTGTATACCTCGAAGACGGGCTCTTATTATTCCACGCTTTCCCTTTGGGACACCTATCGTGCAGCTCATCCCTTGTACACCATTCTCTCCCCGGAGCGGGTGGACGGAATGATACAGAGTATGCTCGAACACTATCGCACGATGGGGTATCTTCCTATCTGGGCATTGTGGGGAAAAGAGGCACATTGCATGATAGGCAATCATGCTATCCCTGTCATCGTGGACGCCTATCTGAAAGGCTTCCGGGGATTTGACGTGGAAGAGGCGTATGCCGCTATCCGTGGAAGTTCTACCGTAAGCCATCAACATTCGGACTGGGAGGTTTATGATCGTTATGGATATTATCCTTTCGACATTATCCCCAAAGAGTCGGTTTCCCGTACATTAGAGTCCGCCTATGATGATTATTGTGTAGCCCGCATGGCGAAATCTTTAGGAAAAGAGAAAGATTATGCTTATTTCTCCCGCCGGGCTTCCTACTACAAGAATCTGTTGGATCCCTCTACGACTATGATGCGGGGAAAGGATTCGAAAGGAAAATGGCGTACACCTTTTAATACATTCTTATTGTCTCATGCTGCTACTTCCGGTGGAGATTATACAGAAGGAAATGCCTGGCAATATACTTGGCACGTGCAACATGACGTGGATGGATTAATCGATTTACTCGGAGGCAAAGAGAAGTTCGTTAACAAACTGGATTCTTTATTCTTTTTAGAATCATCCGCAGAAAATACAGGGTTCACGCAAGACGTAACCGGACTTATCGGACAATATGCACATGGCAATGAACCCAGTCATCATGTAGCTTATTTGTATAACTATGCCGGACAATCTTATAAAACCCAACAGCTCATTCGTGAAATCTTTGACCGTTTTTACCTCCCCAAACCGGATGGATTGTGCGGAAATGATGATTGCGGACAGATGTCAGCATGGTATATCTTCTCTGCAATGGGGTTCTATCCGGTGAATCCGATTGGGGGAGAATATATATTGGGAGCACCACAGGTGGAAGAAGTTACTATTTCATTACCGAATGATAAAACGTTCACGATGCAAGCAAAAGGATTGTCGAATGAGAATAAGTATGTGAAGTCGGTAACGTGGAATGGCGAACCCGTTGAGAATTTCAGGATACATCATTCGGAAATTATGAAGGGAGGGGAGTTGGTTTTTGTGATGACTGATAAATATTGAGTGTTTTTGATTAACTCTCATGCACATATATCGGTCGTATGTATGATGGGGAATATATGATATTCATGCGTACAATAGAACATACTCTTTTGTGTGAAAGTGAATGTTTTATTGTACGTTTTTATCTCTTTTTTTACATAAAGTTCTTTTGATTTTAATCAATAATTCCCTTTTATATCCTAAAATGTCAGTACAGCACGGACTTTATAAGGATTGCTCCTACTAGCGACTGCCCCCATGCTCCCGGAATTTAACCTGACCACTCTTGCTTGTGAATCGCTCTTGGCAGTGCTGGCATCCCAATAATATTGATTGCTACCAATATTTTGTCCATATCCAGCACTGACTAATTTGGTGAGAGAAGCATTTATATCTCCCCATCGCAATATGGCCCATGAGTACATAAACCCTTCTGAGGGGAAATACCAGCCACTGTTATTTACAGCTGTCAATTTTCCTTTGTCTGTATTACCATAATTGAGACAATAATAAGCGGCAGCGTAATTATCAGCCGAAAGCCCACCATAGTTGGCATCTGCATCTTGTTTCATTTTTTGAGTAAGTTGGTACCCCCGCCAGTCGTTCCACGAGTCAGAAGTATTGGTGCCGATATTTCCGTTCGGTCCCCATTTGCAAGTCACTACATCATAGACAGATACTACATGGCCATGTACAGTGTTGTTAACACAATTTCCTCCATAGTTACTATCACTGCCGCCCGCCGGAGTAATAAGGATACCAACACAGTTCGTTGGGTCGGGGATGGTGTTTATATCCCGGTTCAATAGTTTCCCATCCCGGTAGAAGAAGTCGCCGGATTGCAATCCGCGTATTTTGGTACCTAACTGGGTATTAGTCTGTATAGTGTAATATCTTCCGGCAGTGAGTGTTCCGGCGGTCATTGGAGTTCCGGTGAAATTTAGAGTTTTGCCGTCTGTCAGGACATACTTACCCGAGGGGGTAAAAGAAGCGGCAGAAAGTGAAGTCGGTATAATGGCACGGAATGAACCGTCGCCCATGGGACATGCTTTGACATTGTTTATCGTAACTTCCGATGCCTGACTGCCTAACAGTTCTCTTGCTTCATCACGATATTCAAAACCACCGTCTGGTGATACGTAGCGTAGAAAACCTTCGCTCGGTTTGAATACCAGCAATGCATGTTGATGCTTAAAGTCCAGTGTGAGCACCTTCTTTTTTGTATTGGTGGGATCAGCCACCGGCTTTCCATGTGCAGTCATCAAGTCGCTTCCTGTATAGCTTGTGGGGGAAGACTGGTCGGGGGCAGGTGGCAGTTTAGTGGCGAGATCGGCATTGATATGTGCCATGTCATCCTGCTTGATGGTGATACCGGCGCGATAAGGATAATAAGCCACGTAATCGAGGGCTTCATCATAGCTGTACAGCACATGTGTATCGCCGGATTCAGGAAGCCATGTACCCACTCCGTCCGTCTCGCTATAAACCAGCTTGAGGTTATATACATTGTCTATTGTAGCTATATTAGGCGTCTCAAAGTCTCTGAGAGCAAAGACACCGATAGCATCCCCCGGCTTGAACACAGTGGTGTAACCATCTTCTCCGGTACGAGTAGAAGGATTACCGATAGACAATTTATCCGTTACTTCAAGTCCGGTGAAGCTGCTCACAGTTGCCCGGATAGTAAAAGGAGGGCGAACGTCGTGCACCTCCGATTTTCCGTTACCGATGTTTTCAATCTCTATCTCGCTTGTACAGCCTGACTGTAAGAAGAGTACAACACAAAAGATGATACTGCTGATTAAAGACTTTTTATTTCCGTTTTCCATGATTATCGTATTTTCTTAGACGGTGTTTTGAATATAGTTCACAGTGTTCTTAAAAAGCGAAGAAAGGATGGGCAGTGATAGTACAACCATACGTATCCATAGTTTTGGGCTGTCCTGTAAACATCACAGTAGGTGTTGCAGTACTTATACCCATAAATGTCCATGCCCATGACGGGCTGCTATCTTGCGAACTGGTCCAAAGGATATTGATCTGACCATCATTCGATAAGAATGTTTTGCCTACCTTATCAAATAGGCTATCTATCCTTTTATACATCTCGCGCGCATTTGTTTGATCAGACCATGCCGCATCACTAACAGATTCAAAATCAGCCGGTGACCTTCCCATAATATTTGTTGCTATATCAAACCACTGACCTATACTCGGAATGAACCACAGACTACGGCTTACACCACTGGGGATGGTGTGTCCATCACGGTAAGTTTTTATTGCCGCGAATATAGGGAAGGAACTAAGGTCCGATTTGCCCAGCACCGTTTCCGTGTAAGTGTAGCCACTCATGTCATTTCCGGCTTCAGGCCCGCTGATTGTAGGAAGAGAAGAAGTGGGTGTGTTTTCGTTTCCCCAACGAATAAGGCTGCCGGGAAGCAATTCCAGCCCCATTACATAGGCATGATTCCACCCCGATGCTTTATCTGCATTCGTCATCCTCGCTGGGTCGCACGTCACCACTATTCCTACCGCCTTATCATAATCCGGTATCTTTCCATTAGGGTCTACAGTTCCGTCATTGGGATAAATCTCAATCTTTCCATTATGCTGAAATACAAAATCACCGGGTTGAAGCGCACGCTCTTGCTCCCTGTTCATCTGCAGCGGATGTACCTCTAATGTATATCTCCTATTCGGATAGAAACCGGATGAGTAAGTTATGCCGGTAGCATCAACAGGTAGTAGTCCACCGTTGTCCGTAATGTAACGACATTGTATACTGGCATCGCTATAGCCGGTCCCTGTCAGTACACGGAAAGAACCATCTTCCATTTCACAGGCAGTGCCGAAACCGTAAATTTGCATCTTAGGATCACCTATTGGTGTTACAAGATTTTTGTCTATTACCCAAGTTTTTGCTTGAGAGTGATAGCTGAAACCTGTTTCCCCTGCTGGAGGAACGTACGAGATAGATTCCATTGGCTTTACCACTATTAAGGCATACTCGTGTTGGAAGTTCAACGTAAGCATTTGTTGGCCCGAAGCATTTGCCAGAGGTGTGGCGCTGGCTATCATCAAGTCGGATTTTGCATATTTCTCCGGAGTACTCTGGTCTGCCTCCGGAGCAATTTGCAACCGCAGAATTTCCTTTATCTCTTCTTCGTTCCGTGCATTTGTTCCGAGGTCCGCTTGGTAGGGGGAATACGCCACATAAGTTTGCGCATCGGTATAGTAAACAGGTCCGTCGGTTCCCTCCTCGGTTGTCCATATACCTGTGCCATCCGATGTCTGTGTATAAACGAGCTTGAGGTTTTTGATATCTTCCGATATATACTCGTTGGTGTGTTCGTCGGTACGGACACAAAAAATCCCGATAGCATCTCCTGGCTGGAACTTTGTTGCCAGACCGTCCTCCACAGGGGTGCGGGTGGTAGGGCTATCGCCCGGCTGTCCGGCGTTTATGAATCCGCTTGCCGTGGCGCGGATGATAAGTGGCGTGCGTCCGCCTGTGTCCGTGTCGGAAGGAGAACTGGAGGAAGGGAGCAATACCGTTTCATTCGTACATCCGCCCAATATCAGCAGGGCGGTTAAGCAATATCTGACTATCTGTTTCATAACTATTGATATTTTAGGAGGTAGAGGTTAAAACGCAAGTACAGGACGCATACTTTTCGGATTAGCCTTGAGCTCGATTTGTATGGCGCCTGTATCCGTGTTCACCCCTATCATTTGCGTTCCGGAATATTCCGAACTTGTCCAGAAAGGATACTGATTGAGCTTGAGCCCGAAATAAACTTTACCGAGTTGCGCATTCAACAGGGTCAAGCCTGCCGTTCCGGTGTCTTTTCCTTTTCCGCTCACGATTAACGACATTTCACCATAGGAAGGGACATACCAGCCACTGCTATTCGCGGGAGCTGGGTTATACTGCCTGAACTGGCGTATATTACTGATAATGTGGAGTTGGCTTCCTGAAGATGAATTATCGGCATAGTATTCCAGTACTTTGGTATTGGTATATCCCTGAAGTGTGCCGGTATCTACCAAAATGTTGGACGACAGATCGAGGTATGGATTATCTTGAAGCCAGTAAGCGACACTTTCCGGATTCTCGCTCCACTTTTGACTCGTAGAAATTCCGTCCTTTGAGACCACCAACCCATGCTTACATTCATAAGCGCTAATCAGAGGGTCCCCAAAATATAGCCCCCCTGAAGGACGGTCACCGTCATGCAGGGCTCCTACCATAAATACTACTCCTATAGGAGAATCTTTAATGGTCTTCGGAGGATCTGCTTCCGCCGTGTCAATTCCTCCGGGCCAGATGGTGCCGTCGGCGAAATAGAAATCACCTACCTGAAGGGCACGTTCTGTGGCACCGGTGGTTCCGGGAATGGGAACATTCACCTCATATTCGAATAATTGTCCCGCGGCCAGACCAGCCATACCAGCGAGCGCCTCATTATATTTAATGAGCATTTTATGGGTCGTGTAGCTTCCGCTGATATAATCGCCGGGGGCGGGCTTAATGAGGGCACGGAACACTCCGTTTGCAATCTTATACGCTTTTATATCCATTATCACCACATCTGTGGCAGTGGCATCCGCATTCAGAGCGGTCACTTTCGGATGATATTTAAAGCTTCCGTCGGGCGCTTTATACTTCGCTTTTGCTACATTGGTTTTCAATACCAGCAGCGAATAGCTATGGGTAAAGGCTAGAGAGAGGGTTTTCTTTGTTGGGTCACTGCTGTCCGTCGCCTGACCACTGGCGGTCATCAAATCACTGGCAGTGTAAAGTTCGTCGGTAGACTGGTCGGTTGCAGGTTGCAGTTCGGTCTTTGTAGCGAAGGAGGCGGTGATTTCGTTTACGCTTTTTGTAGGGTCTATCGTAATGTTTTCTTTATAGGGATAATAAGCAACATAAGTCACATCCTCATAGTAGTAGAGGGTTACGGCAGCTTCCGGAGTCCATGTACTGCCTTCCGAAGACGTACCGTAAAGTAGTTTGGTATTGTTGATATTGTCGACGATGACGCCAGTCGAAGTCCCGATGTTCCTGACAGCGAAGATACCGGCGGCATCCCCTTCACTGAATTTCGTGACGTTGCCATCCTCTATCGGCACTCGGGTGGCAGGCTGGCCGGAAGATGCCGCATCCTGACCGGATAGATGGTTCTCGTTCGTGAAATTTTTCACTGTGGAACGGACAATAAGGGGAACGGGCATATTGCTGGTGGGGCTGCCTGTCTCCATAGCTTCCTCACTTTCATCTGTACAACCGCTCGCCACCGGTAGAAGAATGGCGAGGGTAATACAGAAATAAAAAAGGATAAAAAAAGAATGTTTCGGATATTTCATCGTAGTGTTATATATTATCGGGTTATATTGTTTTTCTTTAGGATACTACCACAATATCCGTACTACCTTCTTCCCAATAGGCATCTCCCGCTTCGGAATGGGTCACTACGGGCTTACCATCCACCGAGCCCGAGCCGCCGTTACTCCAGTTGGGGTCGGAAGGATTGACGGCGTAGGTGATGACTACGCTTCCGGTGACGGTACCCGTTCCGGCATCGCCCCATGTGGGGTGTGAGGTGGCAGTGACGGTAAGTTTCTGTTTCTCTATTAGAAAAGTATAGCTGACGTAAGCCCCGAATTCCCATTTATCCATCGAGGGTAGCGTCTGGTTACTCAATGTCACCGTCTGCACAGGTGCATCGCCACTGCTGGCCGTTCCGGCGGTAGTATAGGTGATACTGAACTTATGGTCGCTTTCATTTATCCTGGCGGCGGGTAGGAGGAAGAAGTCGGCAAGCAGCTTTTTCTCGTCTTTCACGGCCGGTACGGCGAATGGGAGAGTGGCCGAAGGAGATACGGTAATCATCTCTATAGGGTTTATATAGCTCCAGCTGGCATACTTATTATAAGACGGCGTAGGGTCACGGAATATCAGTGTGGCTTTCTTGGTGGCCTGCATGGAGAAAACGGTCACCTGCTTCCCTTGTACGTTATCGCCGCTTTTCACGTATGCGGACACTCTTGTCAGGGCATGACTCATGTGGAGGCTCACTTTGCCGTTGTTCGTTCCGTAGGTCAGGTTCATCGACGGTGGGATAGAGACAAGTAAGTCCGTCTGGTCATTATCCTTGGCGGACACGATGTAATCGAGGATGGGATAACCTTTATCCGTTGCTGGACGGAAGGATGGGTTACTGCCGATTGCCTCCTTTACATACGGGGCGTAGGCGAAGAAAGTGAGCTTGTCGCCCGGGTTGTTGGGCCAGTACTTCACCGGGCTGTAGGTCCACGGCGAGGAGGCATTGCTTCGTTTTACTTCCTGGTTGTACATGAAGTTCGGCTTTTCGCTTATCGTCAGGTCATTGCTGCCGGTGTAGTAGGCAAAGATGCCCATAGACAGGAGATTGCCGGTGGCAAGCGCTCCGCTTCGCGTCTGTGTATCCTCCACCGTGGTGGAGAAACCGATGGAACGGTCTCCCAACGGCATGTCCGGGACATTGTCGTCCGCACCGCATGCAGCGAGCAGCGTCAGGAGAAAGACGGTGACTCCGGCGCGTATCCCGTTTTTGTGAATGAATAGCCGTCCGGCTTTTATCGTTCGATTCTTCATATTTCTTCTTTCTTCATTTTCTTTGGTGACCGGGAAGGGACATTCAACCCTGCCCGGTCTGATGTGCCGGCTTTGGTTGCCGGAATCAGCGTTTGATTATTCTACTGTTGCTTCCGTTTTGATATCCTCCCATGGAGTGACCGTAGCATCACTAATCTCAATCTTATGCAGATTGATTTTCAGAGTATACAAATAAGACTCCTTACGTTTCATGTGTCCTGCCGGTAGCTCGATGAAAGCTTCCCCATGGCTGGCAATGAATTTGCCGGCATTAGTCGCATCTTTGGACACGATATCGTAATGGAAACCTATCTTGATGTCTCCTTTGGCACAACCCTTGTTTTGGGTTAGATCTGTGCCGCTCTTTTCTCCTACCGGAATGAGATAAAGGTACTCTTTATCCTTGAAAAGCGGAACGGCCTTCTCTGCTGTCCCTTGTGACGCTTTTGTGATTCGGATACCTTGTGTACGTGCGTCATGTCCTGCGGCGGGGGTGGATATATCGATACCCGGACTTTCCAGGTTCAGCATCTTGTCGAGACTGAAGTCTGCCTGGGCAATAGTGGCATCCGCCTCATAGTTCCAGTGAAGTTCAGACCATTTGGCACTGGTGTAGAATTTGGAATTCGCATTAACGGGCGATGCCGGGTCTATCAGCGAAAGATTACTGCCGTCAGCACTGTGGTCCGTACCTACAATCCACATGTGGGTGATATAAACGAAACTGTTCGTACCGTCCATACCATCGAAGTCACCGGCTCCCAACTGTGCGCGGAAGGAGATACGCGAGAGCGTATGCTCGAAGGTAAAGCTGATCTTGCCTCCATTTTCGGCCGTATACGTTTTGTCACGCTGGTCGGCAACCACAAGATCCACCATCTTGTCGAGTTTGTCCGTTGTTTTGAGCTTAAACTTGATGTAGGGGATACCCGGAGCAGTGGCTGCCGAGGTGATTACTCCTGATTTGCTGCCGTTCTGCCAGTCGCTCTCATAAGGTGCATAAGCGAAGAAAGAAATTTTGTCATTCTGTCTGTTCGGCCAGTATTTCACCGGAGAGTACGTCCAGACATTGTTGGTTCCGTCAAACTTTACCATCTGGTTGTGCATGAAGCTGGGGGTTACCGTGGTCTTTACAGTTTCAAAGTTATCTTGTCCCGTAAAGTAGGCCATGATGCCGAATCCACCATATTTATTGGCATCTGTCGGATCATCCTTCATACTTTCCGTAGTCATGTCCACACCTCTGGTTGGTACTCCCGTGTACACACCGAATCCCACCTGCGGGTGAGCGTCCGGACTGATTTCTGTCACTTCATTCTGCGAGCAGCCTGCTATCGTCAGTGCCGCAAGCGATAACATCATAGCGTTAATCGTTTTCATTGTTTCTTAGCTTTAGTTTTTCATTGTTTATATATTAATAAATTTATTGCACATTCATTTTTATAGAGTCAATTGATGGGAATATCCGTATTGATTTCGTTCCCCCATCCGTCTACGTCCACATCAAAGCCGGAACCGGCTCCTCCTTCTGGTTTTACGTCCGGCACTTTTTCAGTACTGGCTTCCAGAATAAGCGTGACGCTCCCTGTTCCGTCGTCGTTTTCCGTTATTTTTACGTTGGTACAATCCCCTTCAAATTCAGTTTTTCCATCCACCAGTAATGCATCCAGATGCAGGTTGTTGTTATCAATAACGTTGAGACCGAATATTTCAAACTCACAACTCAACGTACCGTTGAAAGGAGAACCGGGCGAGAATTCCGGATTTGACGGTGTGAACTCCTGCGTCACCGTGTTGGCGGATGTTTTTCCTGTTGCAAGGAAAATAGATTCTGCCACCCCGCCCAAGCGGCAGGTTGCTGAACGTATGTTGTTCAGTCCTTCTATATGAAGCACGGCGGACACTTCGCGGGTCAGCTTTTTCGGAACGAAATGAAGGTGGTAAAGTCCGTCCGGCGTCTCTTCCGACGAGCGTGAAGGAGCCGTCCGCCCGTAGGTGGTCTGGCTATAATTTCCCAGCATATCTTCCGTAACAGTGAAACCTTCCAGCGTGGCTGCCGCCAATTCATCGGGTGAGGAAATGATTGTGCGTGTTTCCACACGTGTCTTTTTGTCCACACGCGTCTCCACTTTGCGGGCGTATGCTTCCAGTGTCTCATAACTGTTGCCACGGAAAGCAATGTTGCTGAAATCGTTGAACGAACGGTTGAAGACAATGATGTCATACACTCCCATCGGCAGGCGTACTGCGTCGCCCGAACGGTCACCCATCATGAAGATTTTCGGTTCGCCGCCATTCCGCGGATAGAACACGGCTGTGGCACCGTATTTTTGCTCTTTGTCGTCCAATCCCGAATCATTCCAGTCGGCAGTTAGGGTAATCTCCGATACTTCATAGTAGGTCAGGTCACGACGCTCGCAGGAGACAAGCAGGATGGAAACACATAAGAGACAGAAGAACAGTAGCTGTCCGCTGCTTGTTATTAACCACTTATCACTCATTTTATACCTCCTTTCCTCACTTTACGGTTCAACAGCCAGACGAGAGAGAGCTTGGCTTTTGTAGGGCCGAACCAGGTGTATTTGCCATTCTCCTGCCAGAGCAAGGTCTGGTAGTTGTCCCGTGCATGGTAATGCCGGTAATCGGTACGTAGCATACCAATACCTATATTGAATTCCAAGTGCAGATTGCGTGCAATCCGTGTTGCCCAGCCGTAACTGATGCCTGCAGCAATAAAGAATTCTCCTTGATAACCGTTCTCTTTCCACTGAAGGTCGTATTTACCTCCTCCGGCATATAACCCGAAGAAATGCCCGGTCAGCACTTCGCTATTCTCGCGCTTCTGATGGCTTCCCAACCAGTAGCGGCCTTCCAGACCGCCCATAAGGATTTGCATGGAGTACTTGTCGCCGTCGAACAGCCACCACGGGAACATATATTCACCATTTATGGACCAACGTTTGCCGATGGGGACTTCTATTTCTATATTCGGCATCATGGCGACGTCGAACAGAAGATTCGTTTTCAAGGCAAATAGCGGGCGTTTATTTTTTGCAAGCTGTTCCTGCTGTCGGACTTGCTCCATAGTTCGCCTTGTTTCTTCTGTCAAGGGATTTGGCAGATTATGCGCATACGGTTCTTGCCGTTGGTATTCCGGCTTTACACAGACAGGCTCGGGTAGAGCCGGCAGGGTATCGGCATATAATTTGACCGTACAGATGGAAGCATTGCGCAAATAGCGTAATATCTTTTGGCGGATGTAATGGTAGGGAATACCATTATCCAGTTTTTTCAACTGCGCCTTGCGCTTTTCCGTTTCCGGTGTGCAATCAATGATTTGCAACACTTCTTTTTGTTTGGGCAGGTTCGCGTCTTCTGCTATCATACGGCGTAATTCCTGCCAGTTTTCACCTTGCGGACACGGAAGGATACGGCACTTGTCGAGGTGGGGATATTTCCATATCAGGTAATTCCTCACCGCATAAGAACGCCGCATTGCTAGGCGGTTGTTGTAGGACGGAACACCTTCGGGCGAAGCGAAAGACAGTATGTATATTGAATCTATCCGTGCGGTCGGAATACTGTCCGAGAAAAGTTCATCTAAACGGCGTAATGTGCGTCCATTGTCCATATAGCCACTGTCTACCAAAGCTTTGTCAAAGCGGAAATAAAGCAAGGCAGGCTTGACAGAAATTTCTTCGGTATGCCCCTTCTGTGCAAAGATATCAGCAGAAAGGGATAATAGTAAACCGAAAAGAAAAGCGAGGCGTTTTAAATATGTAGGTTTATTTTTCATAAGTTGATGTGTGTCATTTTTATGTGTACTATACGGTTACCAGTCGGATATTTTGATTCCTGTCAGAAGCATCCGCGTAACCTGGTTGAGCACGCCTGTCTTTTGAGCGACTTGCATATTCTGCAAATAGAGGGATTCGGGAGTAGGGCGGATACAATAAATAGGTTCGCCCAATGCTTCAAGTATATCTAATAAGGAAAGGTCGTTCAAGGAGCGGCACAATACGTAGGATGATATTATGTTTGCTTCACAGTTCGGTAACAATCGTATAATATGTCCTTCCTCTAATTTATGGAACAGATTTTCCCATTCTTCCTCTGTAAACCGGAAGTTGGCTGAACGGAAGTAGATACCTGTAGAAATATCATGCAGGATCGCTATTGCTGCTTGTGTGGCTTGTGTTAACATACTTTGCGTTTTAATTTATCTGTTACTTACCAAGTAACGGCTGTTGTTCATAATTAAGCAGCGGTGAAAAGCGTTTTTTCGTAGGCTTGATTTATAATAGAAAGACTTTTCTGGCGGGAAAAGTGCATGAAAGAATGTTTCATTTTTGGAGTACAGAAATGAACTGGGGGCGTATGCCCTTAAGAAGCATAGTCGTGATAATATGTTGTTTTGTCAGGTTTTGTGTCAGTATATAGTTCTTTAATATTGAAAATAAAAGAAGATTTTACAATATATATTTGGATATATGAAGAAATATTCACTACTTTGCATCGTAAAACGTCCGTTACTTGGTAAGTAATAGTTTCTCTTCTAATCTGTTGTTATTTGGTCGTTTACGCTACTATCTTTTCTTTAGAACGTTTTACAACCGACATTATCAGTTCATCATTTGCGGCATCTACCTTTTCATTTTCGAAAGGTTTCAGATAAGTTTCTGTTACCTTGATGGACGAGTGTCCCAGGGCTTTGCTTATGATACCGATGGGAATGCCTGAGTAAAAGGCTAGTGTTGCCCAGGTGTGTCGTGCGGTGTACGAACTGATATTAGTGCCGGGGAGCAGCAATGCGGCCATTTTGGCTAGCTTGCGGTTGAATGTGCGTAAAGCCTGACGATAATTCTCGTATAGTTTCTTGTCGTTTTCTGTTGTTTCGTCAAGAATAGGAAAGAGATAACCGGAATCAGTTTTCTTGTTCCGGCATTTCTCAAACAGAGCAGTTGCTTCATGCGGAATGCGTACTACCATTTTCTTTCCGGTTTTGTGACGGCAGTAGGTGATACAGTGTTCCTTTAGGTCTTGTTTGCGCAGGTAGGCCATATCGATGAATGGCATTCCACGGAAAAGAAACATCAACAGAAAATAAGCGAGTACATTTTGTACGTCTTCGGGCAATTTTTCAAAATCCGTGTGCAGTAATGTATTCATTTGCTCTTCTGTAAGCGACCGTTTGGACTGTGCCTCCACCTTTGTATATACACTATCAAACAGTCTGGCATCATAAGTCAGGCGCTTTGCTTCCACGAGCCTGTTGTAAACCGCTTTAAGCACTCGCATATAGGTGGAAACCGTGTTCCAACTTGCATTTCTGCTTCGCAGCCATGCTTCGTACTCTTTCAGCTTGCCTGCCGTAAAAACGTCCGTTACCAGCATTTCTTCTGTGCCCTGTCCGCCGAAAAACTTCGTGAAAGAGTTTAGCGTGGCATTATAAGTATGTACTGCCGGGCGTTTTTTGTCTGCCGTCAACCTTTCAATGACCGACTTCATGTATGGTGACAGATGCACCATCTCAACATTCTTTTCTTCTTTATCCATAAATTTAAATTTTAATTTCCGCATCCCGCGGTCTTTTTTGAAACAGACCTACTGGGGAAATGTTTATGGATGCAAGATAAAGAATTTTATGGGCGAAGAAAACAAAAGATGTTTCAACTAGTTCCATTTTTTGTTTCATACCTTGAAACGAATGGTTTCCCGTAGTGAAACAGTTTGTTTCTCGGTGTGAAACGAATCGTTTCACCCTTTGAAACTTTTTGTTTCAAGCGCTTGAAACAAAAAGTTTCAGCAGGCTGGAAACTAGTTAGAACGCAGCTTTACCAATTATACTCATCCGTGTAACTGTCAAAGACCGGTTCTTCGGTGATACCTTTCCGGCGAAAAAGCTGGCGGATATAGTTTTGCTCTGCGGGGCTTAGGAAGCGTTCTTCGCGATAAAAGCGATAGTAAAGCGTTTTTCCGAAATGCCCGATCAGTTGTTGCTTGATGTTTGTTCCGTCCTTATAAGGTACGTTGTCCAGCAGGTGGCTGATACCCCATGCCACATGTATCTTTTCTGCGTTTTGGAAGTGGGGACAGTCAATTCCGGTGGCCGGAATACACATTGGGTTTACGATGCTGATATAGGACGTGTCAGCGGTAGTGAGAAGTGCAGCCACCCGACGCAGGCAGTTACAAGCTTTCGGACATTGCTCGTTGTAGCAGCGGGCGTAGTTGAAAGGGACTGTTTTGTTTTTTAATTTATTGTCGTTCATTTTATATTGTATATTACATACATGATTGACAAAGGTAGTGCTTTTATTGTGGAAAGGTACAATTTGAAAAAGAAAAAACGTGAAAGGATGGGTGAAGGGAACACCCTTCACCTATAAACTGCTTATAGATAGGATAATACAAGGAAAAGTGAAGGGTGAAGAGATTGTTCATTATAACTCTTCGCATACCCGCATTTCCATACCTTTATATACCACTACAATCTTGTGTAGTTGCGTGGAGCCAATAGCTTGTTTCACCGTGTCCGTGTCGGCATAGCGGTTGGCTTGGGCGATGGCTTCTTGACGCAATTCCTCCACACGGTTTTCAGAATCGCGATATTTGGCGTACTTCAACTCAACGATGTAGCTGTGCTTCATGTCAGAATATATGTCCAACATGGGACAGAGGAAAATATCGACGTAACCCGCTTGTGTATCTTGCTCGGAGATAGGACGGTAGAAGCGGTTTTGCGCAGTCATGGCCAAGGTGAAGCCGTGAACGAAGAATTCGCCCTTTTGCTTGTCACGCTGGGATGCATAACGTTTCAGGCAGTCGGCAATGTAATCGAAATAGGCTTGCCAATTGCCATCATAGGCGAGCTGGCTTGAAAGTTCGCTCTTTTCGTAGCTGCTGAAATTCAAGTCTGCGTCGTTGTAGGTATTCAGCAAATAAGTGTAGAGCTGCTCTTGAACCACCAGGTTCGGAATGGTCAGTTTGGTCTTGCCTTTATCTATTCCGCTAATGGTCAACATTCCGAAATAGTAGAGCAGGCTTATAAAATTGTCCGGATTGGTGATGTTGACGGCAGGGAAACCTTTCTTCAGTTCGCCAGTGATATAACCTTGACTCACTAAAGTTTGAATGACGGAAGCATCGTGTGCAAACTCCTTATCCTTTCGAATGAGCATACGCAGCTTTTCATAGTCGATACGTATATTATCTTCTATCATTTCTCGTGGTGCTTTGCCGTTATCTATGTAATTCTTCACGAAGTAGAGCACCATGTTGGAGTTGTACATGGTAGTTTCACCGTAACAATCCTGTGCGAAGCAATAATTGTCGTACCATGGTTTCATTATTTCCATCAGTTCGTCAACAGTATGGCGGAAAGGACTGTTCGTTGAATAATAAGTCAGCATTTCGCGCACTTCTTCTTCGGTGAACCCCATCATTTGGTTAAATTGGGGGGTAAGTGAGTAGTTCGTGCCGATGTTGAAGCCACTCGTCAGGTCATCCATCGTTACGGGGCTTACACCGGTGATGAAACAACGCTCTATGCTGGAATAAGTTCCTGCCTTCACCTTATTGAAGAAAGCACGCAGATAACCTTCGCCATGCGTTTCATCAGTGTAGCGGTGCAAGCTTTTGGCATCAGAAAGGATGGCGTTGGTGAAGTGGTCGTATTCGTCGATGAAGAGATACATTTTCTGTCCGGCACGTTCGCAGGCTTGATAGAGGTAGTCCAACTGCTCTACGGCCCCATTCACTTGGCGTAGTTCTTCCAGAGTCTCCGGTGGCAGAAGGTCGGCATATCTCTTGCAGAAGTTCATGAAAGTAATGCTGCAATGTGCATCCAGTCCCTTTCGATAATCGTTCAGTTCGCCGGTGATACCTGAAAAGTTGAGGTAAAGCACCAGATAGCTGTTGCGGTTTGCTGTGGGATGCTTCCCGATGTAGAGATCGCCGAATAAGTCGTTGAACTTATCGCGGGTACGCACATCGTAGTAGTGTTGCAGTACGTTCAGCGTGAGGCTTTTGCCGAAGCGGCGGGGACGGATGAAGAAAAAGAACCGGTCTGCCTGCTCTATCATAGGAATGAAGCGGGTTTTGTCTACATAATAATAGTCTTCGCGGCGGATGACTGCGAAGTTCATCATACCGTAAGGCAAACGCTTTCTGTTGGGTACTATATATTCCATTGGATCCATCTTCTGTCCTCCTGCTGATTTCTTATTTTATAACTTGCTTATTAATAGCGTTAACGACACAAAGATAGTAAAAGTTCTTGTTGGGTACGAGGCATCCTCAAAAAAGTATTGGAAAAACTCATTCACACTAAGAACTGCAGCCCTGGCAAAGCTATTTTGAAACAGCAGTGAAGGGGTGGAAATAATTCTCGGGGTTAGCTTGTATTTACTGAAAGATACTGTATTTTTGTGCAGAACTAAAAAAAGAACAGACTATGTTGGACATTATTTTGATCGTAATTAGTGCCCTTTGTATGATAGCCGGGTTAGCAGGCTGTATTCTGCCGTTTCTTCCCGGTCCTCCTATTGCTTATGTGGGGTTGGTCATTCTGCACTTCACGGATAAGGTACAATATTCTACGACACAATTAATCGTATGGTTATTGATTGTAGCTGTTTTGCAGGTATTGGATTATTTCACTCCGATGCTGGGAAGTAAATATAGTGGCGGTAGTAAATGGGGTAATTGGGGATGTATCATAGGAACTCTTGTCGGTCTTTTTTTCTTGCCTTGGGGCATTATTCTCGGTCCGTTTCTAGGGGCGGTGATTGGTGAACTATTAGGAAATAAAGAGTTCTCGCAGGCACTTAAATCAGGTGTGGGCTCTTTACTCGGATTTATATTCGGAACTTTACTGAAGTTCGTTGTCTGTGGTTATTTTTGCTATCAATTTATCATAGGTCTTATTCGGTAACCTATTTGATGTTGTAAAACATTCGTAAGAATAACCTATCTATTGCCTTTACATAGAGTACTAAATCGATGTGTGTTCGTCTTTATTGAAGTAGCACATTGAGGTAGTACCATGAAAAAGACTTTTATTTATCTTTCTTTTATCATTTTCTTGGGGTGGTTTCCCTCGCTTTTTGCGGGAGAAATTTATGTATCCCTGCAGGGGAATGATAAGAATTCCGGGACAAAGGAAGCTCCGTTTTATACATTAAACCGGGCAATCAAGCAGGCTCGTGAATGGCGTAGACTGAATCGGCCGGAAGTAGCCGGAGGAATTTATATTCGTTTGGAAGAGGGTGTTTATGCCCAGCGCAATTCTCTATTTCTTCGTCCAGAAGATAGTGGGACACCCGATTCTCCAACAGTGATTTGTGCAGTAGATGGTGCTCATCCTGTGATTAGTGGTGGAGTTGCTGTTACGGGGTGGAAGCGTGGATGTAATCATCCGGCAATTCCTGAAAAGCTAAAGCAGAAGATATGGTCGGCAGAGGCTCCCCTAATAGGAAATAGAAGGGTAGAAACCCGGCAAATGTGGGTGAACGGTCATAAAGTTCAAAGAGCTGCGCAATTTCCTGACGGAGGATTGGAACGAATGATTGACTTCAATCCGGAAGAACAAACAATAACGATCCCCGTTTCTCAAAGTGTAAATCCGAAAAGACTACAAAATGCCGGCCAACTGGAAATGATTGTCCATCAACGCTGGGCGATTGCTATTTTGCGCGTGAAAAGTATAGACGTGAAAGACGGACAAGCTGTAGTTCGCTTCCATGAACCTGAAAATCACCTGGAGTTTGCTCATCCCTGGCCGCAACCCATCATCGGAGGAGAGAAAGGAAATTCTTCTTTCTGCTTGACCAATGCACTGGAATTGCTGGACCAACCCGGTGAATGGTTCCAGGAATATCCTTCCGGCACGATTTACTATTATCCGCAGGCGGGCGAAAATATGGAAACAGCTGAAGTGATTATCCCTGCCTTGGAAACTTTAGTGACCATAGACGGTACATTGTCTCGTCCGGTAAAACATATACAATTTAACGGAATTACTTTTGAGCATACCTCCTGGATGCGTCCTTCTTATCAGGGACACGTCACTCTGCAAGGGGGATTTCCTTTATTGGATGCCTATAAACTACAAGAACCGGGGCTTCCGGAAAAAGCGGAACTGGAGAACCAAGCCTGGATCACCCGTCCCGAAACGGCAATACGTGTAAGAGGTGCCGAGCATATTGATTTCAAGCATTGCACGTTCCGTCATTTATCGTCCACCGGACTGGATTATGAATGGGCAGTCACAGCATCGAGCGTCGAAGATTGTCAATTTACGGATATTGGAGGAACGGCTTTACTGGTCGGCGCATTTCCGGACGGAGGATTTGAGACGCACATCCCTTTTATTCCTGCTGACGTACGGGAATTATGTTCCCATATTACTATCAGAAACAATTTCATAAGTAATGTGACTAATGAAGACTGGGGATGTGTAGGTATCGGCGCCGGATATGTCAGAAACATGGATATTTCTCATAATGAAGTCTGCCATCTGAACTATTCAGGGATTTGTGTAGGCTGGGGATGGACATCGCTGGAGAGCGGAATGTGTAACAACCGGATAGAAGCAAACTATGTACATCACTTTGCCCGTCGGCTATACGATGCAGGCGGTCTGTATACTCTTTCCAACCAGCCGGGTTCCGTCATGCGAAATAACCGGATCGAACATTTAATCGAAGCCCCCTACGCTACGAATGACCGTGCTTTTTATATCTATCTGGATGAAGCTACGGACGGATATACAATGGAAAACAACTGGTGTCCCACTGAACGTTTTGATTCGAACCGCCCCGGGAAAAAGAACGTGTGGAAGAATAACGGGCCTCAAGTGGCGGACAGTATTAAATACAAAGCTGGAAGAATAAAGCAAGATTGAAACAAATCAATGGATTAACATAGTCATCAATGTACTAGTATAGCAATCAATAAACTAGTGTAATAATCATTAGAACTAGACTAGTATGATAATTATTCCAACTAATATGATAATTATAGTAATCAATAAACGATATTTAATCAATAAAATAGATGAAACCAACGAACTACCATTTATTTGATTTCCTTGATTTCGATACCGAGTTATCAAGGAATGAGTCACTTTGGAAAGCATACAAGCCAACGGCTGTTTATGAAAAGGAAGGAGATATTTACGTAACAGTTCCCTTTCAGAAGCAAAAGCTGGCTAACGATATGATGGCGGATACCGATGTTCCCCAGGAGGAATATACGTTAATCATCCGTCAGTATAACATCGGCATCACCCGTCTGTTTCTTGGCTTCGGCGATTATGTACTGACAGATGAGTCGGAAATGCTGCAATTCAGTGACCGGATTCAGAAAGTGCCCCTGTTTATAAAAGAACAAAAAGGAAAATGGATTCTTTCGACGGAGGACGGAACGAAGCGTGCCGTTATCAATGTGGAAGAGCCTCTATTAGACCGATGGAGCGAATTGCTTCCCGACCCTCAAGAAACGCTTGATATCACTTTATACCCTGACGGAAAGCGTGAAATCCGCTTGTCAGCCTACGACCATTTTTCGCCTCCCCGCTACGATGCGTTACCTGTTGCTTTTTGCAAACGCGACGGTCGGAAAGAACGTGCAACGCTTTCTTTTGAATGTAAGCCTGATGAATGTTTTGCCGGAACCGGAGAACGTTTCTTTAAAATGGACTTAAGCGGACAGACTTTCTTCCTGAAAAACCAGGACGGGCAAGGAGTCAATAACCGGCGTACTTATAAGAATATCCCCTTCTATCTATCCAGCCGCATGTATGGAACATTCTACCATACATGTGCTCATAGCAAGCTCTCGCTGGCCGGACATTCCACCCGTTCCGTACAGTTTCTAAGCGACCAGGCATTGCTGGATGTATTCGTAATAGGCGGTGATACGATGGAAGATATTCTTCGCGGTTATCGTGACCTGACCGGCTATCCGTCTATGCCTCCTTTTTGGAGTTTTGGCGTTTGGATGAGCCGTATGACTTATTTCAGTGCCGATGAAGTAGACGAAATATGCGACCGCATGCGTGCCGAACACTATCCCTGTGATGTAATTCATCTGGATACGGGCTGGTTCCGTACCGATTGGCTCTGCGAATGGAAATTCAATGAAGAACGGTTCCCCGATCCGAAAGGATTCATCGGGCGGTTGAAAAAGAACGGCTATCGTGTCTCTTTATGGCAACTTCCATACGTTGCAGAAAATGCAGAGCAGATTGATGAAGCCAGAGCCAATGATTATATAGCCCCATTGACCAAACAACAAGCGACCGATGGTTCCAACTTCTCCGCCCTGGATTATGCCGGAACAATCGACTTTACTTATCCGAAAGCAACCGAATGGTACAAAGGACTATTGAAACAACTCCTGGATATGGGAGTAACCTGTATCAAAACCGATTTCGGTGAAAACATTCACATGGACGCCCTCTATAAAGGTATGAAGCCGGAATTGTTAAACAACCTGTATGCCCTGCTTTATCAAAAGGCCGCTTACGAAATTACGAAAGAAGTGACAGGTGACGGCATAGTCTGGGCACGTTCCGCATGGGCGGGATGCCAGCGTTATCCTTTGCATTGGGGAGGCGATTCATGCAGTTCTTGGGATGGAATGGCAGGTTCTCTGAAAGGTGGTCTACATTTCGGCCTGTCGGGATTTGCTTTTTGGAGCCATGATGTTCCCGGCTTCCATACATTGCCCAATTTTATGAACTCGGTAGTAGCAGATGATGTGTACATGCGTTGGACCCAATTCGGCGTATTCACATCGCATATCCGTTATCACGGAACCAACAAGCGTGAACCCTGGCACTATCCGGTCATAGCTCCGTTGGTGAAAAAGTGGTGGAAATTGCGTTATTCGCTCATTCCATACATCGTAGAACAAAGTAAACTAGCCATAGAAAGCGGCTATCCGCTCTTGCAGGCACTCATTCTGCATCATCCGGAAGATAAACTTTGTTGGCATATAGATGATGAATACTATTTCGGCAATGATTTCCTGGTAGCTCCGGTGATGAACAGCGAGAACCGTCGGGATATCTATCTTCCCGAAGGAAAATGGGTGAACTTCTTTACGGGAGAACGTCTGGAAGGAGCATGCTGGCTGAAAGACGTATACGTTCCATTGGAAGAAATGCCCGTATATGTGCGTGAAAATGCCGTGATCCCCATCTATCCGGAAGACGTGGACTGTACGGATGAAATGGATTTAAGCAAAAGCATAGCTCTACGTATAGATAATGATTATAAAGGATTTTGGAATAGATAAATAGAAATAACTCAAGTTTTGTAAGTAGCCTGAAAGGCTTACATAATATAGCGTAGAGTGATACCTTACGCTATATACCAAGAGGCTTTCAACCTAATAAATTACTTCCGAAACTTAAGTAGAATAAATAAAAATGGCAGAGTATGAAAACATGGAAGAGTAATTTAGAAGAAACAAAACAACGTTATATAAATTGGTGGAACCATAAAGGAATCATTCTCAATATGTGGGAGCACTTCCAGGAAGGAGTGCAACCACATGCAGAGATAACACCTCCCGCACCGGCAAAAGATTTGTCGCAAAAGTGGTTCGACCCTCAATGGAGAGCTGAATATCTGGACTGGTACGTAGCGCACAGCAGTCTGAAAGCGGATATTCTTCCGGTTGCGAATACCCAACTGGGTCCCGGTTCTCTAGCTGCCATTTTAGGCGGAGTGTTTGAAGGCGGGGAAGACACCATTTGGATTCATCCCAACCCGGATTTCACCGATGAAATAGTCTTTAACCCCGAACACCCGAACTGGATTCTTCATAAAGAACTCCTGAAAGCCTGCAAAGCGAAAGCCAACGGACACTACTTTGTCGGTATGCCCGACCTGATGGAAGGACTGGATGTTCTGGCCGCACTGAAAGGAACGGATAGGGTATTACTGGACACAGTGATGCAGCCCGAAATCTTGGAACAACAGATGCAGCAAATCAACGACATCTACTTCAAAGTATTTGATGAACTATACGACATCATCCGTGAAGGCGACGAGATGGCATTCTGTTATTTCTCGTCCTGGGCTCCCGGAAAGATGAGTAAACTGCAAAGTGATATTTCGACCATGATTAGTCAGGATGATTATCGCCGGTTTGTGCAACCTTTTATTCGTGAACAATGTCAGAAGATTGATTATACCCTTTATCATCTGGATGGAGTGGGAGCTATGCATCACCTGCCTGCCTTGCTTGAAATTGAAGAATTGAATGCGATTCAATGGACTCCCGGAGTGGGCGAACCACAAGGAGGATCTCCCAAATGGTACGATCTGTATAAGAAGATTCTGGCAGGCGGAAAGAGCGTAATGGCTTGCTGGGTGACATTAGACGAACTAAAACCTCTATTGGATCATATCGGCGCGGACGGTGTACATTTGGAAATGGATTTCCATAACGAAAAGGAAGTGGAACAGGCCATGCGGATTGTTGAAGAATATACCGGTTCTTCTACCGCTGTAAATACCAATGAACATCAACAGGATGCCGACTTGGCAGCTACCGGACAGGAACGTATTTGTATACGGGAAGAACAACATCGGGAAGAGGATAAACTGAAACCTCTGTATGAAGCCATTGTTGCCGGGAAACTGGAACCTGCGGTTGAAATCACCCGGCAAGCCATTGCGGAAGGAGTAGCTCCTCAAATGATTATCAATAATTATATGATTAAAGCAATGGGCGAAGTGGGACAACGTTTCCAGGATGGAAAAGCTTTTGTTCCTCAACTGTTGATGGCAGGACGTGCCATGAAAGGGGCTTTGGAGCTACTGAAACCTTTATTGGCAGGAAGTGCTTCCACTACAATAGGTAAGATTGTCATCGGTACAGTGAAAGGAGATCTCCATGATATTGGTAAAAACCTGGTGGCTTCCATGCTGGAGGGTTGCGGCTTTGAAGTCATTAATATTGGTATTGATGTGACTTGTGACAAGTTTGTGGAAGCTGTGAAGGAAAACCATGCTGACATCTTGTGCATGAGCGCATTGCTGACTACTACTATGACGTATATGAAAGAGGTTATCCAGGCATTGGAAGAGGCCGGTATTCGTAATCAAGTGAAAGTGATGATTGGCGGAGCACCCGTCAGTCAGGGGTTTGCTGACGAAATCGGTGCGGACGGATATAGTGATAATGCGAATACAGCCGTAGCAGTTGCCAAAGAACTGATTGGAAATAAAAAATAGAATAAAAAGGCACGGATTACACGGATAAACACGGCTTTTAATTACATAGCCTATTAAAACCGTGAAATCCATGTAATCTTTGCCTAAAGAAAATTAGATTTAAACTTACGTTACTTATTTAATACTTGAATTATGCATGTGAAATTCTTAGAGACATTAGATTGGAGTATTCTGATTGCCTACTTCCTTATTTTGATAGCTATTGGTATATGGGCAAGTTCTAAACGAAAAAAGGGGAGTAGTCTTTTCCTTGCGGAGAATTCGTTGAGATGGTATCATATCGGCTTCTCCATGTGGGGGACGAATGTCGGACCTTCCATGTTGATAGCTTCCGCAAGTGCCGGATTTACTACTGGTATTGTTTCGGGGAATTATGCCTGGTATGCATTTGTCTTTATATGTCTGCTTGCTTTTGTCTTTGCTCCCCGATATTTGGGTAGTCGCATCACGACATTGCCCGAATTTATGGGAAAACGTTTCGGACAATCTACCCGTAACATCCTTGCCTGGTATACCATTATTACCATTCTTATTTCATGGCTTGCATTGACTTTATTTGCCGGTGGAGTCCTGATCCGTCAGGTCTTCGATATTCCTATGTGGCAATCGGCATTGCTGTTACTTGTCATCTCCGCTTTCTTCACGATGCTCGGCGGACTGAAAGCTGTGGCCTACACGAATGTATATCAAATGATACTGTTGATTGTAGTATCAGCCACACTGGCTATCATGGGAATCTATAAAGTGGGTGGTGTAGGAGCACTGGTGGATGCCGTTCCGGCGGATTACTGGAATCTTTTCTATCCAAATGATGACCCGGCTTTTCCCTGGCTACCTATTATCCTGGGTTATCCTATTATGGGAGTTTGGTTCTGGTGTACGGATCAGTCGATGGTGCAACCGGTTCTTGCTGCCAAGAATCTCAAAGAAGGACAGATGGGAACCAACTTTACCGGATGGTTGAAAATATTAGATGTACCTCTTTACATTCTTCCCGGCATTATCTGCCTCGCTTTATTCCCACAATTGGAGAATCCCGATGAGGCTTATATGACAATGGTGACTCATCTGTTCCCGACAGGAATGGTCGGCTTGGTATTGGCTCTATTGACAGCAGCATTGGTAAGTACTGTCGGCTCTGCATTGAATGCATTAAGTACGGTATTCACGATGGATATCTATGTGAAGAAAATCCGACCGCAGGCCAAGCAGAAAGAGATTATCAGGGTGGGACAAGTGGTTACGGTAGTCGGTGCACTGATTTCTGTGATAATAACCATAGCGATCGACAGCATCAAAGGACTGAATCTATTTAATGTTTTCCAGTCTGTACTGGGATTTATAGCTCCTCCGATGGCAGCTGTATTTCTCTTTGGCGTGTTCTGGAAACGCACCACTACTCTGGCAGCTAATATGGCTCTAACATTGGGAACAGTGTTCAGTATCGGAGTAGGAATCTTGTATTTATGGGTGTTTCCGGCAGAACAATATGATGCATGGCCTCATTTTATGCTGCTTTCCTTCTACTTATTCGTTATCATCGGAATAGGCATGATAGTAGTCAGCCTGTGGGATAAGTCTCCGCAATTGGGCATCTTGAATATGGAAAAGATAGAGGACAAACCTGCACGAATTGTTCTTATTCTATGGGGATTACTTATTGTGACCATGATTGGGCTTTACATCTTCTTCAATGGCCACTAGTTTTTATTCACCACAGAGGACGCAGAGGACGCAGAGATTATTATCTAATAATAAAAAGACTCCGTGTCTCTGCGTCCTCTGTGGTGAAACTATTTTCTACGAAAGCAATTTTCGTACGTACACAGCCCGCAAGTATATTCCAGCTTACGGACATGAGAACCCACTCCAATAATACCACTTACAGATTTGATGGGAATCATCAGGCTGGAATCTGTCAACTGAATACCACAGGGCGAAGCGACCGGAAATAAGGAGAATAGTTTTTGTTGTTCCGATACGTGCCATCCGCAATAACCGGGGCTGTATCTGTTAGTGTGCTTCCAACCTCTCTTTTCGATAAATGCAGCCAACTCCTCTTCCATGCAATCAGCAGCCTTTTCTGCAATGATGCTCCCCAATGAGTCTGCTATATATACTTTCACCATGTCGTCCTCTTGCTGAAGCAGATGTTGAAACTCCTCAAATTCAACTCCCGCAGTGGCGGTAAAAAAGGCAAAGGCTTCCGAACCCCGTAGTTGGCGGGCAATGGTTTTACCGATTGAGAGAACCGTATCTTTTACAGTCAGTGTTGCTTTTTCAGTGTCAAGCAGTCCGTCAGTGAGGAAAAAGAAAAAACGGGGACGAAGAAGGGGAGTGATACGGTCAAGTAACGTATTTATTTCTTCTATAACCATTCCATCCGGCATAGAATCTTTATATCCCATCGCCTCGTAGATATCGGACGATGGGATTTGCAGTTTCTGGTAAGTAAGTTCCTGTTCAACCATTGGTGGATGCATTGAAATATATAGGTTGTTGTAATCCTGCGGACACAGAATTAAACTTGTGTCTTATTGAACTCTTCCAATGCAGTATAAAATGCATCTATATTAACAGAAGACGTATGTGGCGGAATATCACAACCACTTGACAATACGAAATTCGGATATGCACGGGTAGCCTCCAATAGTTGCAAAGTCGCTTCCTTCATAGTCTCCGGACCTGCCATTTTGAAAAGGCTCACCGGGTCCAGATTTCCCATTGCCAGTGCATCGGTCGGAACCTCTTTCAACGCTTCCTCCATTTTGATTTTATTCCCGAAGTGGTAAGCGGCTGCACCGGTATAAACCATCGCTTGTGTGCAATTCCCTGTGTTTCCGCAATTATGAAGCACTACGGCAAAGTGATCATCCTGTACCTTCTCTATTATTTCTTTCACAAATAAAGAAGAATATTGCAGGCAATCTTCGTTGGATAACAGTCCTGCAGCAGGTTCAGCCATGACTACACCGTTCACACCGGTTGCTTTCAATGCCATGCAATAGCGGGTGATGAAGTCACTGCATTTTCTTAATAATGTATTGGCTGCATCGGGATTAATATAAATCAGCATCATGATTTCCGACATATCATACAAACGTCCGGCCAGCGAATAAGGACCGATGCAACCGGCAAAAACCGGACGGTCTGTTACATTTCTGGCTGTCAGCATATTTGCTTTAAGATATTCCGGAATTCTTCCTTTATTCAACGCCGGAACTTCCAGCTTTTCAATAGCAGCTTCATCCGCCAGCAAACGGCCGGACACACTGGGCACCTCATTTTCCGGAAAGATAATCTCTGCCCCGAAAGCTTCCGCTTCTACCGTCAGATCCATGATAACGGTTGCTGCCGCAGCCGGATACTTGTCACAAAGAGCTTTGATAGCCTCATAATGAACCTGTCCGTTTGTTACCGCATCATGCACCGTTTTCCCAATAAATTCGATACCCGGATGTGTCATGATCGGAATTGCAATCGTTTCCTTACGTTGGATCGTTTGGCTGATCCATTCTTTCATATTCAGTTTACCCATAATTTCAGTTTTTAATATCGTCTTGTAATAAAGACGAAGTTGCCCTTCTTTTGTAATCTCGTATATGATAAAATCTGATACCGGTATAAAAATAAAGCTGCTCTTCTTTCTGAAGGGCAGCTTTACACCTATTTGATTTATCTTCGAGCTTTATTTTACCGGAATCTTATCAATACGGTTCTGATGACGGCCACCGTCAAATTTGGTAGAGAAGAACTCTGTCAAAATCATGTCCGCTTCTTCAGTGCTGATGAAGCGTCCCGGCATAACCAGTACATTAGCGTCATTGTGCTGACGAGCTAGGTGTGCGATTTCTGCATTCCAGCAGAGAGCAGCACGAACCCCTTGGTGCTTGTTCAGCGTCATATTGATTCCGTTTCCACTGCCGCAGATAGCGATACCGGGATAACATTCTCCCGATTCCACTGCAAGAGCCAGCGGATGAGCATAATCCGGATAGTCTACGCTTGCGGTAGAGTTAGTTCCGAAATCCTTGTAAGCCCAGCCTTTTGCTTCCAGCCAGCCGCGAACATATTCTTTCAGTTCAAAACCGGCATGGTCGCATGCTAATCCGATTGTTTTCATTAGAGCATTGCTTTTACTTGGTTATATACGTTCTCGGCAGTAAATCCAAGTTTCTCATCCAATACTTTATAAGGAGCAGAGAAACCGAAAGATTCCAATCCCCAAACTTTACCGTGGCAACCTACCAGACCTTGAAGAGTGACAGGCAGGCCGGCAGTCATACCGAAAATCTTCGCATCTGCCGGAAGGATAGCTTCCTGATATTCTTTCGGTTGGTTGCGGAACAGACCTTCAGACGGAGCAGATACAATGCGTACCTTCACGCCATCTTTGCGAAGCAACTCTGTGCCGGCTACCAATGTAGACACTTCAGAACCTGAAGCTACCAGGATAACATCCGGATTTTCGTCGGAACCTGCTACGATATAAGCACCCTTAGCTGCTTGTTCGTAATCTGTTCCTGCCGGTAAGTTGGCAATATTTTGGCGAGAGAAGATCAATCCTGTCGGAGTAGACATATTTTCCATAGCAAGTTTCCAAGCAATGGTTGTCTCTTCTGCATCAGCCGGACGAAGTACCAACATAGAGTTGTGTCCCTTATGGTTTTTCAGTTTTTCCATCAGGCGGATTTGAGCTTCCTGTTCTACCGGTTCGTGAGTAGGACCGTCTTCACCTACGCGGAATGCGTCGTGTGTCCAGATGAATTTCACCGGTTGTTCCATCAAAGCAGCCATACGTACGGCAGGTTTCATGTAATCGGAGAATACGAAGAATGTACCGCAAGCAGCGATCACACCACCGTGGAGAGACATACCGATACAGATACAAGCCATTGACAATTCAGATACACCTGCTTGGAAGAATGCTCCGCTGAAATCACCTTTCTTGAAAGAATGAGTCTTTTTCAGGAAACCGTCAGTCTTGTCAGAGTTAGAAAGGTCGGCCGAAGCAACGATCATGTTTTCTACCTGTGTAGCAAGTGCGCCCAATACGGTTGCAGATGCAGCACGAGTAGCGCTACCTGCTTTCTGTTCGATAGCAGCCCAGTCCACTTTCGGAGCTTTGCCCGAGAAGAAGAGTTCCAGTTTTGCAGCCAGTTCCGGGTTTGCTTTCGCCCATGCAGCTTTCTTTGCATACTTTTCAGCAACGATCTTCTTCAGTTCTTCTGCACGTTTTGCATACAGTTCGGCTACTTCCGGGAATATAACAAACGGGTTAGTAGGATCACCACCCAGATTCTTGATTGTATTTACATAAGCGTCGCCACCGAGAGGAGCACCGTGTGTAGCGCAGTTAGCTTCATAGCTGCTGCCGTCTGCCTTGCGTGCACCTTTACCCATTACGGTTTTACCGATAATCAGTGTCGGACGTTCTTTTTCAGCTTGTGCTTCTTTGATTGCCGCACGGATTTCGTCAGGATCATTACCGTTGATACTAAGTACGTTCCATCCCCATGCTTCATATTTCATGGCAGTGTCTTCAACGGTTACGTCTTTCGTTTCTGTAGAAAGCTGAATATCGTTGGAGTCATAGAACATAATCAGGTTGTCCAATCCCAGTGCACCGGCAATACGTCCGGAACCTTGAGAGATTTCTTCCTGAATACCACCGTCAGAGATGTAAGCGTAAATGGTCTGATTCATCACCTCGTCGAAACGGGCTTTCAAGAATTTGGCAGCGATAGCAGCACCTACTGCAAAAGTGTGTCCCTGTCCCAGCGGACCGGAAGTATTTTCGATGCCACGCATGATGTCCACTTCAGGATGTCCCGGAGTAGGGCTTCCCCATTGACGGAATTCTTTCAGCTCGTCCAGCGTGAATTTTCCTGTCAATGCCAACGTAGAATAAAGCATCGGAGACATGTGGCCCGGGTCGAGGAAGAAGCGGTCACGTCCTTCCCAACGGGGATTTTCAGGATCGTATACTAGAAACTCAGAGAAGAGTACATTTACAAAATCAGCACCACCCATGGCGCCACCCGGGTGACCGGAATTGGCTTTCTCAACCATTGAAGCAGCAAGAATACGGATGTTATCCGCTGCACGATTCATAAGTTTGTTATCGTTCATATCATTAAAATTTAATTGATTTCTGTCAGATTGTTCGCAAAGATAACTCTTTATGTGGATTTAACAATCCAAAAGAGCTATCTTTTTTATCGACAATTTTACGGTCTTCTTGTTTGTGATACAATAAGTAATTGCTCTAAAATTACTGTAACTCTAAAGTAACAATGGACTTAGCAGGAAGTTTTACCTTCATTGTACCTTTATTGATTTTTACCTCTTTGAAAGGTGCCGGTTTTACAATATTAGGTTTTTCAAAAGAATTGTAATCGGTCAGTTTGGAAGCGGTCAGAATCTCTCCGATAGCTTTCTTGGCTTTCGTATCACCCAGATTGATGGTGATTTCCTGCGCTTCATCAGCATCTACATTGGAAAGAGAAATATGGATCACCCCATCTTTATTTTTGGAAGCTGTGGCGCTCACCATCGGTACAGTGCGGTTATCACGTACACTTATCTTTTCGCAAGTCAGGTCGATGGGAAGATAAGTGGCATCCTGATGTACTTTATACATCTTGAAGACATAATAAGTAGGAGTGAGCACCATTTCTTTGTCTTTCGTCAGAATCATGGATTGAAGTACATTGACAATCTGTGCGATATTTGCCATCTTCAAGCGGTCTGTATATTTGTGGAATACATCAAGACTTAAAGAAGCCACGAAAGCATCACGCAACGTGTTTTGCTGATACAGATGTCCTTTGATGGTTCCGGGTTCCTCATCCCACCAGGTTCCCCATTCGTCCAGTAAGAGAGCGATTTTCTTGTCCTTGTCATATTTGTCCATGATGGTACAATGTTTCTTGAGTACATCTTCCACTTCCAGACATTTGCCCATCGTCCAGTAATAATCATCCTTGTTGAATTGAGTGGCTGATCCTTTGCTACCACTCCATCCGGTTACGGTATAATAGTGCAGAGAAAGACCGTCCATTCGGTGTCCTACACGATTCATCAATACATCTGTCCATTTGTAATCATAGTCACTTGCGCCACTGGCAATCTTGAACAGACGGTTGCCGTCATAATTACGGCAATAAGTAGAATAACGACGATATAAGTCTGCGTAATATTCCGGACGCATACTGCCACCGCATCCCCAGCTTTCATTTCCTACGCCGAGATATTTCAATTTCCATGCTTTGTCGCGACCATTCTTACGGCGAAGGTTGGCCATAGGCGAGTCTCCGTCAGAAGTCATATATTCCACCCATTTGGCAAGCTCTTCCACTGTGCCGCTACCTACATTTCCACTCACGTATGGTTCGCAACCCAGCATTTCGCAAAGATTCAAAAACTCGTGTGTTCCGAAACTGTTGTCTTCAATGGTACCGCCCCAGTTGTTGTTCACCATCTTCGGACGGTTCTCTTTCGGACCAATGCCGTCCATCCAGTGGTATTCATCGGCAAAGCATCCGCCCGGCCAGCGAAGAACGGGAACGGACAAGTCTTTCAGTGCATTGAATACGTCTGTGCGATATCCCTTGATATTAGGAATATCCGAGTTTTCGCCTACCCAAAGACCACCGTAGATACATGAACCCAGGTGTTCGGCAAACTGGCCGTAAATTTCCTTCGGTATGATTTCTTTGCCTTGATCGGCATGTACGGTTATGGTAGCACTCTTTTGTGCAGAAAGAGATACGGATGCTGCCAGAAAAGCCGTGCTGACTAATAGTTTTGCTTTCATAAATGGTATTTGTTTAATGATTATTTTTTACCACAGATTGCGCAGATTATCACAAATTGATTTTATTCTGACTGCTATCATGTTATAACCCATAAATAATCTGTGTTAATCCGTGTAATCTGTGGTGACTTCTATTCTAGTAAACGAACTTCATAAACGGCAGAGGTCCATTCCGTCCTGTCAGGGATAAAACGTATCGGACAACTACCCGTATTCAGTTTTTGAGGCAGAACGTATGAAAGGGTTATGAAACCGTCTTTATCCGCTTCACTGATAGTCGGATGAACAGCCAACTTTTCGTTATTCAGAAGAATAGCCACTTTATTGCGGTCATCTTTCCGTACCGTAATCAGGAGGCGGCTTGCTTCTTCTTTCACTTTCAACTGATAGCTGAACCAACCTTTGGCACGTCGGAAATGCCGGTCTTTATTCGTCCCTGTTTCTGCCTGCTCATACTGGATGCCATGGTCAGACTCCGGTTGCTGTTCACCGGGGAAGATAAGGTCAATGGTTTGATTAGCTAATTCCGTTGCCTTTCGTTCAGCCGTTGCCATCTCTTCCTGAATCGCTTTAAACTGCTCTTCGCTTGCCTGCCGGAAATAAACGGCATAACGGGAATTATGCAGGCGGAAGAACGGAACGAGTTCCAATGCTTTGCCTTGTGCAGGATAAACCTCTCCGTTATAGCTGAAAGTAATCCGGCTATTCTGTTCTTTCTGAAGAGACTTGCAGATTGAATCTGGATTTCCTATCAATATCGGGACTTCTTGCAAAGGAATTTGTTTACCATGAGCGATATGTCCGCCACGGCTGTCATCGGCATATAAACCATCAAGATGTTCAGTGCCTGTGGAAGCTGCAAGAACGATTGGACCATATAAGAAAGCATAATAATCTTTCTTGTCGGGAATCTGTTCCACGCTGACTTTCATAGGCAAGTGGAAAGTAACGACATCCCCTTTTTTCCATTTGCGGGAGAGAGGAAGATATTGGTTACCTTTTGCCATAACGAATATTTTTCTTTTTCCATTGATGTTGACGCTATATCCTTTGGATTGGTTCGCCCATTCCGGAATACGTATCATTAAAGTACGTTTTTTCTTAGGCGCTTCATCTATTCGCAAAGTTACCTTGCCGTCATCAGGGAAACGGGTTTCCTGTGTCAAAATAATGCCTTGCTCTTTCCAGGTCAGTTGTGAAGGAATGAAGAGATTGACATATAGCGTATCTTTCCGATACGCATAGATAAATTCGCCGTATTTGGTATGATTCTCCAAGCCTGAACCTACACAACACCACATGGATGTTTCCGGTTGTGAGTACACACGATAGTGTCCCGGACGCATAGGAGTGAAGTAGACAAATCCACCTTTATCCGGCTCTTGTGACGCTAGGATATGATTGTAAAGCGCACGTTCGTAATAGTTTACGTAGTTGGGATCAGGCTCGTTTGTTTGATTCGGATTGTGTGAATTTTGATAAAGCATTTTAGTAAGACGGAGCATGTTGTAAGTATTGCAGGTCTCCGGTCCTTGAACGTCGTTCAGCATGGACGTGAAGTTATCCGACGGATGGAAATGTTCGCGGACGCTATTTCCTCCGATGCAGACAGAACGGTGATTGACTACCGTGTTCCAGAAAAAACGGGCGGCATGATCCCATTCTGCAGCATGATTCCAAGTCTTGTCGTCTTGTGACACTTCGGCTATTCGCTTGTAGCCGATCACTTTCGGAATCTGTGTGTTGGCGTGCATTCCCGTCAATTTGTCTTCCTCTTTGATAAGCGGGTCTAAGATAAGCTTGTGAGAGAAACGGCGTGCCAGTTCCAGATACTTCTTGTCGCCTGTGATTTCGGCTACGTCAGCGAACGTTTCGTTTAATCCGCCATGTTCGCTACGAAGCATATCCTGCATTTGTTCGTCACTCAAGCCGGAAGTGATATCAATCATCCAGTCTGTAAAAGCGATAAGCATTTGGCGTGCAAGGTCGCTTCCTGCATAGATATATGCATCCCGCAATCCGGCGTAAGTCTTATGTATATTGTATAGAGGTACCCATTTGCCGTTAAGGTCGAAACCTCCGGCACGGATCTTTCCTGCTTTTATATCTTTCCAAAGTTGAAGGCTTCCCGGAGTTCCTCCGATGAATCCTGTGCCGACAGTTTGTTGTGCCCGGTTCAACTCATTCAGCATGTAGTTGAGGCGATTATAGACTGCGGTATCTCCGGTGGCGGCATACATCATGGAAAGTGCGGATAAATAATGTCCGCCGATATGTCCGTCCAATCCGGTATTTTCCCAATTGGTGTAGCTGGGGGCTTTAGGCTGTAACCCTGCTTCGCGGAGAAAAGGAGCGAGCAGACGGTCGGGGTCTAATGCAAGTATGTAATGTAAATCAGTCTGTTGAGCTTGCAGAAACGGACTATCCAATAGTTTCACATTCTGTAAAGGGAAGTAAGACACTTGTGGGGCGTTTTGAGCTTTGCCCAGTGAGATGGACAGCACAAGTGCAAGTATGAACGAGGTGGTTTTCATGATAATAGTCTCCCCATCTCCCTCTCCAAAAGAGGAGAGGGGTGGAGATAATTAATGTTTGTACTTAGTTAGAATTGACTCTTGATAAACAGCGATTTATCGACAATCTTTGATGAACAACAATGGATTGCCGACTGTCAATTATTTAAATTTGACTGCTGCCTCTTCGATAGGCAATCCTGCCTTATAGTTTTCGATGTATGTATTGAAGCCGGCTACATCTTCGGGCGTAGGTGATACCTCGATACCCGCGTCACCGATAAATACGCTTTCATCCAGAAAATCGGCAAGAGATTGTTTCTTTTCATTGTTCACGAGGTAAGAACCTAACAGGGCAATACCCCAGGCACCACCTTCGCCGGCTGTTTCCATCACAGAAATAGGCGAGTTGATAGCTGCAGCAAGTATTCTTTGACCTACTCCTTTGGTTCTGAATAATCCTCCGTGACCAGTAATTCTGTCCACTTTGATTTTTTCTTCGTTGAACAGGATATCGTTACCAATCTTGAGTACTCCTACTGAAGCATACAAGTGAGTCCGCATAAAGTTTGCCAGGTTGAACTTGTCATTTGCCGAACGTACAAACAATGGTCTTCCATCAGCAAATCCAGTTACAGGTTCGCCTGAAATATAATTGTATGAAAGCAAACCTCCGCAATCGGTATCACCGGTGAGCGCAATATTGTAAAGTTTGCTATAGATTTCATCCATATTTACAGGTATGTCCAGAAGCTCCTGATATTCTTTGAACAGGTTGACCCATGCGTTGAGATCAGAAGTACAGTTGTTGCAATGCACCATAGCTACCAGACTTCCGTCAGGAGTGGTCACCATGTCAATCATTTCGTATGGCTTCGACAAATCTTTCTCCAATACAATCATAGAGAATGAAGAAGTCCCTGCCGATACATTTCCGGTGCGTTGTTTGACTGCATTGGTTGCCACCATTCCGGTACCTGCGTCTCCTTCCGGCGGACAAATCGGTATTCCTGCCTTCAAATGACCCGATGCATCGAGCTTTTTACTTCCTTCCGAAGTGAGGACGCCGGCATTTTCACCTGCCGACAATACTTTAGGCAGAATATCTTCCAGTTTCCAGCTATATTCTTTCGGAGCAATCAGTTTATCGAACTTAGCCACCATTTCAGCCGAATAGTTGTGGGTTGTCGGATCGATAGGGAGCATACCCGATGCGTCACCGATACCCAATACCTTTTCGCCAGTTATCTGCCAATGCACATAACCTGCCAGAGTAGTCAGGAAATCAATGTCATTCACATGCGCTTCATTGTCCAGGATAGCCTGGTACAAATGAGAAATGCTCCATCGCAGCGGAATGTTGTAGACAAACAGTTCTGATAAGGCTGCTGCTGCCCGACCTGTATTCGTATTTCTCCAAGTGCGGAAAGGCACGAGGATTTCTTCTTTTTTGTTGAACGGCATATAACCATGCATCATGGCGCTGACACCGATAGCAGCCAGCGTCTCAATCTCTATGCCATATAAGTTCTTTACGTTAGCGCGAAGGTCAGCATAGCAATCTTGCAGTCCCGACCAGATAGCTTCAATATTATAAGTCCAAAGTCCGTCAACTAACTGGTTTTCCCAAGTGTGGCTACCTTGGGCAATCGGCTTGTTTTCCTGGTCAATCAAAACTGCTTTAATTCGTGTTGACCCCAGTTCTATACCAAGAATGGCTTTGCCTGCTTCGATGGTTGATTTTGCATCTAATTTCATGTTGAAATCAATATTTTAAGGTATAACGATAATGATAGAAAAAATCAAGTTTCGCAGGTGCTTAATAATTGGATTAAGCTCTTGCGAAACTTGAGAGATCGGCTTTTTAGCAAAGCGCTTTATTCAACATGTAATAAACTTCGTTCATGCGCAGTTCTTTTTTGAAGCAGCTGATCGTAGTATCCTTGTTGATATGTACCATTTCGATACCTGCGATTTCAGCATAATCTTCCCAATATTCTGCTGTCAGGTCGTAAGAGAAGCAAGAGTGGTGAGTTCCACCAGCCAGGATCCATGCACCTGCACCCACTTCGAGGTTAGGCATCGGAATCCAGAGAGCAGAAGCAACTGGCAATTTAGGCAGCGGTTTCGGTTCGATACATTCCACATCGTTCACAATCAGGCGGAAGCGGTTACCCATATCTACTACTGTAGCAGTGCATCCTGCGCCTGTTTTTGAAGTAAATACCAATCTTGCAGTCTGGCTCTTGCGGATACCTATACCGAGGAAGTGTACTTCCAAGCGCGGTTTGTTGGCTGCGATAAGCGGGCAGATTTCCAACATGTGTGACTGCAGGATAGAGCTGTTGGCACCGTCGAAGTTCAGCGTGTAGTCTTCCAGGAATGAACAACCTCTGGGAAGTCCCTGATTCATTACCCATACTGTACGGTAAAGAGCAGCCGATTTCCAGTCACCTTCAGCACCGAATCCGTAACCTTCCGCCATCAGACGTTGTGAAGCAAGACCCGGGATCTGATCGAAACCATTGTATTCGATGTCGCCCAAATCGTCGAAGTTGGTTGTAAATCCTTTAGCGCCTTTAGCTTTCAGGATAGCACGCATGGCAAGTTCTGCTTTAGCGGCATTCCATACTTTTTGATAAGCTTCAGTCGATTTGTCTTCCAAAGAAGCATCGTGATCGTATTCTTTGAAGTAGGTAGCTACCAATGCATCTACATCTTCATTCTTGATTTCTTTATGGTATTCCATCAATTCGCTTACCGGACAATAATCTACGTGGTAACCCATACGTTGTTCAGCTTCCACTTTATCACCGTCGGTTACAGCTACATTGTTCATCTGGTCGCCGAAACGGATAATCAGCATATCCTGTGAGTCTGCCCAACCGGCACAAACACGCATCCAGACAGCGATCTTGTGCAAAGTGTCTTCCTCTTTCCAGTAACCTACCACTACTTTACGACGGATGCGCATACGGGTACAGATATGTCCGAATTCGCGGTCACCGTGAGCTGATTGGTTCAGGTTCATGAAGTCCATGTCCATTGTATCCCAAGGAATTTCCTTGTTGAACTGTGTGTGCAGGTGCAACAACGGTTTCTTCAACTGTTGCAGACCATGAATCCACATCTTAGCAGGAGAGAAAGTATGCATCCAAGTGA
>OGNY01000309.1_pt1 | contig 48446 bp, 35 predicted proteins | sample 1573551 | NCBI WGS metagenome assembly OGNY01 (sample SAMEA2581885, study PRJEB24529) | metagenome | biome: Human gut stool | place: China | collected 2011
CTGCATGGATACAGTTGCGTATATTTCGTAGGCACAAAAAACCAATATTATGCTAATGAAACACTGCTTTAGCACTTAAGAGAATGTGACTTAATCGATAAAATACAAATGTGCGACAAAATGAAGCACAATACATCAAACGTCAGAGAGGAATAAAATACATGAAAAAGGCACTTATCACGGGTATCACTGGGCAGGATGGTTCCTATCTGGCAGAGTTTCTGCTGGAGAAGGGCTATGAAGTCCACGGCATCGTCCGCCGTGCTTCCATCTCCAACACGGCTCGTATCGACCATCTGATTGAGAAGAACGCGATTACCCTGCACGACGGAGACCTGACCGATTCTTCTGGTCTGATCCGTCTGGTGGGCGAAATCAAACCTGATGAAATCTACAATCTGGCTGCGCAGAGCCATGTCCAGGTTTCCTTCGATGCGCCTGAATATTCCGGCGATGTAGACGCGCTGGGCGTTCTGCGTGTGCTGGAGGCTGTCCGCGTCTGCGGGCTGACGAAGACCTGCAAGGTGTATCAGGCTTCTACCTCTGAGCTGTACGGCAAAGTCGAGGAGATTCCCCAGCGTGAGACCACCCCGTTCCATCCCTACTCTCCGTACGCTGTCGCAAAGCAGTATGGTTTCTGGATGGTCAAGGAGTACCGCGATGCGTACGGCATGTTTGCCGTCAACGGCATCCTGTTCAACCATGAGTCTGAGCGCCGCGGCGAGAATTTCGTCACCCGTAAGATCACGCTGGCAGCCGGTCGTATCGCCGAGGGTCTGCAGGATCATCTGGAACTGGGCAACATGGATTCTCTGCGTGACTGGGGCTACGCGAAGGACTACGTTGAGTGCATGTGGCTGATTATGCAGCAGGATAAGCCGGAAGACTTCGTTATTGCTACCGGTGTGCAGCACACTGTCCGTGACTTTACCGAGAAGGCTTTCGCAGCCAATGGCATCACTATCCGCTGGGAGGGTACCGGCATCGACGAGAAGGGCTATGATGCAGCGACTGGCAAGATGCTGGTCTGCGTGAATCCGCAGTGGTTCCGTCCCACCGATGTGGACAACCTGTGGGGTGACCCCACCAAGGCAAAGACCGTGCTGGGCTGGAATCCGCAGTCCACGACTTACGAGCAGCTGGTGGAAATCATGGCCAAGCACGACCGTGAGCGTGCAAAGCGCGAAAAGGCACTCAAGGCAGTTCTGTAATTTGGAAAGAAGGTAATCTTGTTATGATGGAAAAGAATGCGAAGATTTATGTTGCAGGTCATCGCGGCATGGTGGGTTCTGCAATCGTCCGTGAACTGCAGCGTCAGGGTTACACCAATATCATCACGCGTACGCACAAGGAGCTGGATCTGACCCGTCAGGATGCTGTGGAAGCGTTCTTTGCACAGGAGAAGCCGGAGTATGTGTTCCTTGCTGCTGCTAAAGTCGGCGGCATCGTGGCAAATCAGGAAGCGCTGGCCGATTTTATGTATGACAATATGACGCTGGAGATGAACGTCATCCACGCTGCATGGAAGAATGGCTGCAAGAAGCTGGAGTTCCTCGGCTCCTCCTGCATCTATCCCCGCATGGCGCCTCAGCCCATGAAGGAAAGCTGCCTGTTGACCAGTGAGCTGGAAAAGACCAACGAGGCTTATGCGCTGGCGAAGATCTCCGGCTTGAAGTACTGCGAGTTCCTGAACCGCCAGTACGGCACCGACTACATCAGCGTCATGCCCACCAACCTCTATGGCCCCAACGACAACTATCACCCCACCCACAGCCATGTGGTTCCGGCACTGATCCGCCGCTTCCACGAGGCAAAGGTCAACGGTGTAGAGAGCGTTACCTGCTGGGGCGATGGCTCTCCGCTGCGTGAGTTCCTGTATGTGGATGATCTGGCAAACCTGTGTGTTTTCCTGATGAACAACTACTCCGGTAACGAAACCGTCAATGCCGGTACCGGCAAGGAACTGACCATCAAGGAGCTGACCGAGCTGGTCGCCAAGGTCGTGGGCTACACCGGCGAGATCAAGTGGGATACCACCAAGCCCAACGGTACTCCCCGCAAGCTGCTGGATGTGTCTAAGGCTACCCATCTGGGCTGGACTTACAAGACGGAACTGGAAGACGGTCTGCGCCTGTCCTACGAGGACTTCCTGAACAACCCGATGCGTGCAGAGCGCTAAACGCAGAACAAAAATAAATAAGCGATTTGCAAAAAAGGTCGTGTGTCCATGCAGGGCCACGGCCTTTTTTGCAGATGACAGGAGGAAAATTATGAATCTGGTGTTATTGTCTGGAGGTTCCGGTCAGCGTCTATGGCCGCTTTCCAACGATATCCGTTCCAAGCAGTTCATCAAGTTCTTCCACCGGGAAGACGGCGAGCTGGAATCAATGGTGCAGCGCGTTTACCGTCAGATCAAGGCAGTCGATACGGATGCAACGGTCACCATTGCCACCTCCAAGTCTCAGGTCTCGGCCATCCACAATCAGCTGGGTGAGGAAGTTGGCATCAGCGTGGAACCTTGCCGCCGTGATACCTTCCCGGCCATCGCACTGGCAGCGGCTTACCTGAAGGACGTGCAGGGCGTCAGCGAGGAAGAATCCGTTGTCGTCTGCCCGGTAGACCCCTATGCGGAGAATGATTACTTTGAGACATTGAAAGCGCTGAGCGACCGTGCTGCCGCCAGCAGTGCAAATCTGGTCCTGATGGGCATTGAACCGACCTATCCCAGCGAGAAATACGGCTATATCATCCCCATCGGTAAAGAGCAGGTCAGCAAGGTGTCCATGTTCAAGGAAAAGCCAACGCAGGAAGTGGCAAAGGACTACATTGCAAAGGGAGCGCTCTGGAACGGCGGCGTGTTTGCGTTCAAGCTGGGCTATGTGCTGAAACGTGCCCATGAGCTGATCGACTTTGTGGACTATAAGGACCTGTTCAACAAATACGACACCTTGAACAAAATCAGTTTTGACTATGCCGTGGTGGAGCACGAGCCGGAGATCGAAGTCATGCGTTTCGCAGGCACTTGGAAAGATCTCGGCACATGGAACACCCTGACCGAAGCAATGGACAGCCAAGCAGTAGGCGAGGCACTGTTTAATGAGAAGTGCGAGAACGTCCATGTGGTCAATGAGCTGGATGTGCCTATCCTCTGCATGGGTCTGAAGGACGTGGTGATCTCTGCCAGCCCGGAGGGCATTCTGGTCTCAGATAAGGAGCAGTCCAGTTACATCAAGCCCTTCGTCAACACGCTCGACCACCGGGTCATGTTCGCTGAAAAATCGTGGGGCAGCTTTAAGGTCATCGACATCGACAAGGCTTCCATGACCATCAAAGTAACCCTGAATGCAGGCCACCAGATGAACTATCACAGCCACCAGTATCGGGACGAGGTATGGACGGTCATTGCTGGCGAGGGCAAGACCGTTGTGGACGGCATAGAGCAGAACGTGAAGGTAGGCGATGTGATCACCATGGCCGCAGGCTGTCGCCATACTGTTATTGCCAAAACAAAACTGAAGCTGATCGAAGTACAGCTGGGTGAAGCAATCGACGTCCACGACAAGCAGAAGTTTGCACTGGAAGATTGAGATACAACAGGAGACTGTTGGGAAGGATGCTTTCCCTGGATACATACATTCAACGACTAAATTGTGGAGTGTATATCATTTATGCATTAAAGAGCCGCTCATATAGCGATAGCAATCGGAAGAATTATTCCAGCGCCTGATTTCCCTCTCCGCGTGATGGGCAGTTCGCTTTTTGAGTGTTGATGTTTTTTCAACTTGCATACAGCCATCAGCTTCTCTATAATAATAGGTAACTGTGATCAAACGATCGCGGAAAGCGAAAAGGAGCGTTGGCTTATGAAGATTGTTTTGCTGGAATCACTTGCTGTCAGCGATGAAGTCCTCCAGAAATACACGCGCGATTTGGAGCAGAAAGGGCACACCTTCTGCGCTTATTCCCGCTGTGAGGATGAAGCAACCCTTTGCGAACGCGCGAAGGATGCGGATATTCTCATGCTGGCAAACATGCCGCTGAAGGGCAGCATCATCCGCCAATGCACGCATCTGCAATTCATTGATGTGGCGTTCACAGGCGTGGATCATGTGGATTTGCAGGCTGCCGAGGAGATGCATGTGGCTGTCAGCAATGCATCCGGCTATTCCAATGAGTCCGTTGCGGAACTTGCGCTGGGCATGACGATTGACTGCCTGCGCAACGTGGAGGCGGTCTCCGCGCGCTGCCGTCAGCAGGGGACGAAGGAGGGGCTTGTTGGCCGTGAACTCGGCGGAAAAACGGTCGGCATCATCGGTTTCGGCAAAATTGGCAGGCGTGCGGCGGAATTGTTCCATGCCTTTGGCTGCCCGATTCTTGCATATGACAGCAATCCCATTGCGCAAATGCCGGATTATGTGCAGCAAACTTCGCTGGATGAACTGCTGCGTCATGCGGATGTTGTCTCCCTGCATTGCCCGCTTGTGGAAAGCACGCGCGGCCTGATGAATGCGGAACGCATCAGCATGATGAAGCATCGTGCAATCCTCATCAACACTTCGCGCGGTCCTGTTGTTGATTCGCGGGCGCTGGCCGAGGCGCTGAACAGCGGACATCTTGCTGCGGCAGCGGCAGATGTGTTTGAAATGGAGCCGCCCATCCCGCGGGAACATCCGCTGCTGAACGCGAAGAACTGCCTGGTGACGCCGCACATTGCTTTTGCCAGCGAGGAATCCATGCTTCGGCGGGCTGAAATTGTTTTTGATAACCTCTATGCTTTCTTGCATGGTGAACAGAAAAACGTGATTTTGCCGCGCTGAGGAATCGCCCATGAAAATTTATGTGAATTGTAATCAGCCTTTCCCCGGTATGGGGACGAAGGCTTGCCCCTTTTCAACCATTCAGCAGGCTGCCGACGCTGCCATGCCGGGGGATGAAGTGCTGGTTGCCCCTGGCATTTATCGGGAGGATGTACACCCTCTGCGCGGCGGCAGCGAAGAAAACCGGATTATCTACCGCGCCGAAGTACCGGGGCAGAGTGTGATTACCGGTGCAGAAGTGCTGTCACAGTGGGAAGAATGCGGCTGCGGCATCTGGAAAACCGTTATCCCCAACGACGTACTGGGGGAGGATAATCCGTTTGCGGATTTGATTTCCGGCGACTGGTACTACGATGATGCCGCCGAGCCTGTACACCGGGCAGATATATATCTTGACAACCGATCCCTGCGCGAGGTTTTTACGCGGGAGGCGCTGCTTGCCGCTGAACCGTCGCCGTATGCGTGGGATACGGAATTCTCCTGCAATGTTTGGATGAGCAAACGCACAGAGACAGAAACGACCCTCTATCTTCATTTGCTCTGCGGTTCTCCTGATGGTCATCTTTTGGAGTACAGCGCGCGCCGCCATTGCTTCTACCCCATGGAAACGGGTATCCATTCCATCACGCTCTCCGGCTTTGTTTTTTGCAAGGCAGCGCCGCAGTGGGCGCCGCCGACAGCCTATCAAGAGGGCATGGTTGGCCCGCACTGGGCAAAGGGATGGGTCATTGAAGATTGCGAACTCTACGAGAGCAAGTGCGTCGGCATTTCGCTTGGCAAATACCTTCAGCCCAATAACGAAAACAAGTGGCGCCGCTTCGGGCTGAAACATGGAACGCAGAATGAACGGGACGCCATCTGCCAGGCGCAGCTGGAAGGCTGGGATCGGGCGCATGTCGGCAGCCACGTTATCCGCCGCTGCAACATTCACGACTGTGGACAGGCGGGCATTGCCGGGCATCTTGGCTGCGTTTTCTCCGTGATTGAGGACAACCACATTCACCATATCAACAACAAGCAGGAGCTGAACGGCGCCGAAATTGGCGGCATTAAGCTGCACGCCGCCATTGACACCATCATTGCGCATAATCACATTCACCATTGTACACGCGGATTGTGGCTGGACTGGCAGGCACAGGGAACGCGCGTGATGGGCAATACATTTCACCACAATCAGCCGCTGTGCGGGCGGAAAATCCGCACACAGCTGAGCTTTGGCGAAGACATTTTTGTTGAGGTCAGCCATGGCCCGACCCTGATTGACCACAACCTTCTGCTCAGCCCAATGGCAGGGCGCATCAGCACGCAAGGGATTGCATTTGCGCAGAACTTGATTGCCGGTTCGTTCACCTTTGTCGGTGCGGGAACAAACAACGCGGGGCTTTCCCGCCCTGATTCCGTGCGCTACACGCCTTACCATGTGCCGCATCAGACGGCTGTGGCGGGCTTCATGTCTATTCTCCACGGCGATGCGCAATTCTGGAATAATCTGTTTGTGCAACAGCCGATTTCTGAGGAATATACGGCCTACATCAACAGCATTGGAAAAAATCAGCTGTGCGAAATGAACCTCATCGCCGGTACGCTGCCCTATCAGGGCTTCCCGACAGAAAGCGAATACCTGTCACAATTTACACCAGAGCGCATTGCAGGCGACCGCGGCATTTACTATGGTCATCTACCCGTCAAGGCAGGCGGAAACGTCTATCTGAACGGCGCGCAGACGGCGAATTGTGATATTGGCAGTGTCACCGTGCCAGCCCCTGTGACTTTTGCAGTTACGGAAAACGGCTTGACAACAAACCTCTATGATTTTCTTCCAGCGGTGGATACGAAGTGCGTCTGCAGCGATGTGCTGGGCAGTGCCTTTGAGCCTGAGCAGCGCTATGAAGCGCCGGATGGATCACCGCTGACGCTTGATACGGATATGTGCGGACAGAAGCATGTTCCCTCTCCGCTGCCGGGGCCGTTTGCCGCACCAATTTCGGAACTGCATTTTTAAGGCGACACCGCACAGCCGGGCGACGCCTTATACTATTTCCAGATTCACCTGCGCCATCTGCTTGCGCCTTTTCCATTCTGGCGTCCGCTCATTCCACTTAGCGTAGCGCTGCTACGCTGCGTTTCATTCACGTTAGCCAGAATGAAAAATTCGCGGCGCATCTTGGCGCATTCTTATCTGGAAATAGTATTAACCCTACTGCCTCCTGCTCATTTTGCGTGAGCAGGAGTTTTTTATTCCACCTTTTTTATTCCATCATTTTATTTTTTGTTGGGATGTGCTGAAAAATGTTGATTATTTTTCATATTGCGCTGCAAGGACATTTTGTCTACAATGAACTCATTAGGAAGTCCGGAATTCCTACATCGTTTCCAAGCAAAACGACCCGAAATGGAAAGTGAGGTTTTCCCATGAAGAAACTGTCTGCGCTTCTCCTTGCGTTCGCCATGATGCTGACGATGCTCAGCGTCGCCTCCGCCGATGATGTACAGGTCATCCGCATGTGGTCGAACGACCAGCACGATCAGTCTGTCATCAAGGAAAAGATTGAAGCGTTCAATGCCACGATTGGCAAGGAAAACGGGATTGCCGTGGAGTACACGGTCTATGGCAGCGACTATTACAGCACGCTGGATGTTGCCGTGACCTCTAAGGAAGGCCCCGACATCTTTAAGTGCAACAAGATTGGCAACTACGCAGAAGCCGGCTACATTCTGCCCTGGGAGAAGATTCCCGCGCTTTCCACGCTGGTGGAGCGCTTCTCTTCCTACAATGCGCCCGGCTACGGCGAATTCTTCGGTCAAACGTATTCTGTGCCGATTCGCGTGACGACGTATGGCATTGCCTGCAACAATCAGATTTTCGAGGAGAACAATCTGGAACTCCCGAAGACGTGGGCAGAGATGGAAGAAGCGGCGCGCGTCATTACCCAGAACAGCCGCGGCCGCAAGTACGGCTATGCGCTGGCGATGGGCTACGGCTCCTACCATTACTTCTACGTTACGCTTGCTAACGGCGCGAGCGTCGGTGATGAGTACTTCAATCATACGACCGGCCGCTATGACTTCACTTCTCTCTCCGGCTTCCTGAAGCATGTCCGCACGTTCATTGATGATGGCTCCATGTTCCCCGGCTATGAGAGCATGAACGGCGATACGGCTCGTGCGCAGTTCTCCGCCGGCAATATCGGCATGATCGGCGTTATGTCCTCTGACGTGACCACCTTCAAGAATCAGTTCCCCTGCGATTTTGAGTGGACGATGATTCCGTATCCCGTGGCGGATGCCGAACATTACTACAAGGAGCCTGTTGGTGTTTCCATGTCCTACGTCATTGGTGAATCCGCCAAGGGTTACAGCGACAAGGTGGCACTGTTCCTGAATTACCTTTACAGCGATGAAGTGTTCCTTGCAACCAGCGATGCACAGGTGGATATTTCCATCCTCGGCAACGAAATTACCAGCCAGTCTACCGCGACGGACATTGACCCGAACTGGCTGCGCTTCTCCGACATGGATACCTTCTGTATCAAGTACCCGAATCCGGACAGCAACCTGTTTATTGAGGGAGATACCTATCAGGACGTGATTAGCAAGATTCTCACCGGCATTGAGCCTGATATTGATGGCGCGCTGAAGGCATTGGACGAAAAGTACAATGCTGCGCTGGATGCAGCTGTGGCAAACGGCAAGGTTGTCCTTTCCGACTACATCGATCCCGACATTGCTGAAAAGATGCAGCCCGTCAAGTAATCGTCTGCCTTCGGAGGGAATCCCTTCTGCATCACGGATCGCAAGGGATTCCCTCTGCCTTTATCCTATTTCTAATGGGATTTTTCTCAAACAGGAGGAAGGATACATGACGAAAGTCATCAATCACAGCAAGCCCGGCAGCTGCGCAAAGCATTTGTCAAGCAACCGGATTCAGGAGATTCTGATGATACTTCCAATGACCATCGGATTTCTGCTGTTCTTCGTGTACCCGATTATCTGGGTTATCCGCTGGTCATGCTTCAATTATAACGGCTTCAGCACGCCCGTCTGGTGCGGGCTGGACAACTTCATCCGCGTCCTCACACGGGATCCTGCCTACTGGAACTCACTGCTGAATACATTCATCATCGCCGGGCTCAAGATGCTGGTGGAAATTCCGATGGCACTCATTCTGGCTGTGCTGGTCAACAATGCACGCCTTCGCGGCGGCAAGTTCTTCCGCGTTGTTTTCTTCCTGCCATCCGTGTTTAGTATTGCGGTCGTCGGGTTGATTTTCTCAATTCTTTTCAGCGCTTTTAACGGCATTGTCAATGCAGTCTTGTGGGAGCTTGGCATCATCAACCGCAATATCAGCTGGTTTGGTGATAAAACACATGCCATGTTCGTGATTATTCTGGTCTCTCTCTGGACGACCTTTGGTCTGAACATGATTTACTTCCTCATGGGTCTGCAAAACATTCCGAAATCGCTCTATGAGTGCGCGTCAATCGACGGCGCTTCGCCCTTGCGGCAGTTCTTTTCCATCACTGTGCCGCTGCTGTCGCCGATCCTTCAGCTGGTGCTGATGCTCAGCGTTCTGGGAACGATGAAGATGACGGACTTGATTCTGGTGCTGACCAACGGCGGCCCCGGCGGTACAACGGAAGTTGTGATGACATACATCTTCAAGTATTTCTTCTCCTACGGCGACAACGCCGCGCGCGACGTACAGTTTGGCTATGCATCCGCGATGGCAGTCGTTACCGCGGTTATCCTCGGCATTACGACGCTGATTTACCTGCGTGTCTCCCGCAAAATGCAGAGCTATGATGAGTAAGGAGGAGAAAGAAGATGCGTAAGGTTACTGCTGTTTTCAGTAAGACACTGACTTATCTTTTCTTGCTGATTGTTGCAGTTTTCGCGGTTTTTCCTGTAATCTACATTTTACTGGGTTCTTTCAAATCCAATACGGAAATTCTTGTCGGCGGCGTTGACTTGCTGCCGAAAAAGTGGCTTTTCTCCAACTATGAGCAGGCATGGACGCTTGCGCGGTTCGGCTCGCTTACGATGAACAGCATTTTTTATTCTGCCTGTGTCGTCGTTGGTTCGATTATCACCTGCATCACGGCTGGCTATGTTTTTGAGCGGGGAAAAACACGGTTTGTCAAGGTTATTCATACGATGGTGCTGTGTTCTTTGTTTATCTCCATCGGTTCGCTGTCGCTGTATCCGCAGCTTCAGCTGGCAAAGGTGTTCCATCTGAATAAGTCGCTCTGGGGGCCTATCATCATCCGTGTTTTCGGCATGAACGCCACGCAGATTTTTATTGCAACCGGTTTCATTCGGCAGATCTCGCGTGAGATTGACGAAGCTGCGCAAATTGACGGATGCAGCTTCTTCGGCATCTTCGCCCGCATCATTTTTCCGCTGTGCAAGCCGCTGATTGCTACAACCGGTCTGATGGCATTCCGCACGGCATGGAGCGACTATCTGCTGCCGTATGTCTTTACGATTGCTGACCGCACGAAGTGGCCGCTGGTTGTCGGCGTGGTGAGCCTGAAATCCAGCGGTGAAGCAGCATCCAGCTGGAATTTGATGCTGGCAGGCATTTCGATTTCCATCTTGCCCATGCTTGTGGTATACTTGTTCCTGAATCGATACTTTATCTCAGGCTTGACGGAAGGATCCGTCAAGGGATAATCGTCTTACGCGGAGGGAACAGGGATGTTTTACGGCGTTACGCTCATGCTGATTGTGGTGATTATGCTGCTGGTGCTGGACCATAAAAGCCTGTACACACGGTTTTTCGTGGTTATGTTTCTGGGCGTGACCATTGCGTTCTTTTTCATGATTCAGCAGCTTTCCATCTTTGCTGACTACGGCGCTTACAGAAACCAAAGCAATTTTGTTCAGCTGGATTGGCGCATTTTCCAATTCATGACGGGGCAAATGACAATCCCTATTCTCTGGCGGCTGCGCCTGATGAACATAGGCATCGCCCTGTATCTTCTGGGCATGACGCTGTTCAACCTCGCGTTTACGCTGGAATTGCAGCCCAAGCGTCCGAAACAGCCGGAGAGGCATAAAATCCGCTATCTGCTGCTGATTGTGCCCGCGATAGAACTGCTTGTGCAAGATCCCAACGTTTCCACCGCAATGTACTTGCTGTACCATACTGCGGCGAATCCGGCCGACATCCTGCTTGCATTCCGGGTAGGGGAGTGCATTTACAAGATGGTGCTTCTTCTGCTGCTGGCGCGCCCGGTGTTCATTCTCATGCGCTCCATCCGAAAAAACAATGTGTTCTTCCTCAAACGCCGCTTGTGGATGTTCAGCATCGGGATGCTTTTAGCAAACAGCATTTTCTTCGCGTTCTTCTATCTGGGCACTTGCAGCATTTCGGTCGCAACGGTCATCAAAACTGGTTTCTGGCTTTTTCAGCCGCTGGATGGCGTGATTCCGTACTCCTACATCATCGGTTCCATCATCATTTTCCTGATTCTCAGCTTCTGTGCGTTTGCTTTGCTCAGCTGCCAGCTGGACGTACTCATTTCGCCGCTGACCGAACGGCGGATTCAGCGCAACATCGCTACGCTCAACGAAGCGCTTGGCGAAACACTTCACTCGCAGAAGAATGTTTTTTTCTCCATGCAGATTCTGATGAACCGGATTGAACGTCAGGCGGATCTATCCAAAGTGCCGGAAGCTGCACGGCTGCATCAGCTGATTACTGCTTCGCTTGAGCGTACAGCAGAGATACTGGATGCCATTCGCCGCGTTGAAGCGCAAAGTGAGCAAGAAAACATTGTCAGCATTGTCTCCAACGCGATTGCGCAGCTGCATCTTCCGGATACTATCCATCTGCATTGGCATCCGGAGGACAGTGCAAAGGATAACACGACGGTTATGGTGAATGCATACAGCATGGAGCATGTGCTGGTCAATGTGCTGATGAACGCCGTTGAAGCGATTGAAACCGCAGGAAACAGTCATGGCCGCATTCGCGTAGAAACCGGGAATTTCCTTCGTTGGGTGGTTGTTAGTATTACCGACAATGGCTGTGGCATCTCGCATAAGGAGCGCGCCATGATTTTTGCGCCGCACTACTCCGGGAAAGAGGGTCGCTTGAATTGGGGAATGGGGCTTTCCTATGCATACCGAGTGGTGAAGGCGCACATGGGGCAAATCCACATTGACAGTCAGCCCGGTATCTACACGCGCGTGGTCATCATGCTGCCCGGTGGTAGACAGAAAAAGCACAAAAAGGTGGTTAGCGCATGATTCGTCTTGTTATCGTGGATGATATGCCGGATATTCGTAATTATCTTGCGGAGGAATTAGCTGCCGCGTCAGAGCAGTTTTCGGTTGTAGGCGCTGCGGAGGATGCTACAGAAGCTGTCAAGCTCGTTGATTCGCTCCTGCCGGACGTTGTCCTGATGGACATCCAGATGAAGACCCGCACAGAAGGAATTTATGCTATCCGCATCATTCATGAAAGGCATCCCGATATCAAGTGCATTGCCTTGACGATTCACGAGGATGATGAACTCATCTTTCAGGCGTACCTTGCCGGTGCGGCAGATTACATCATCAAGACACGGAGCATTGACACCATCAAGAATTCCATTCTTGCGGTCGTCAACAATCGACTGCTTCTGCGTCCCGAAGTCGGTCAGCGGCTGATTCAGGAGTATCAGCGCGTTCAGAATCAAGAGAACCGCATGAAAGAAACCATGCAGGTGATGCTCAAAATCAACACGACCGAATATGAAATTCTGCGCATGGCATGTGCCGGCATGAGCTACAAACAGATGGCGCGGGAACGATATGTTGAAGAAACCACCATTCGTTCGCAAATCAACCACATTCTCAAAAAATTTCAGAAGAACCGCATGAAGGACGTTGTCACCCTGCTCAATGAACTGCACATTTTTTGAAAGAAAGGGTAACTATATGAAATATACTGAATTGGGCAAAACTGGCTTGCGTGTTTCCGAAATTGGCTTTGGTGCGTGGGCTATCGGTGGACAGGCATGGGGAAATGACATCACCGACAAAAATGCCATGGCTGCACTGCAAGAGGCTTGGCAGCAAGGCATCAACCTCTTTGACACAGCTGACTGCTACGGCGATGGCCACAGCGAAGCGCTGATTGGAGAATTCCTCCTTGGGCAGCGCGAAAAGGCCGTCATCGTTACCAAAGGCGGTACGAACTACCGTGTGAAGGAACGCAGCAAGGACTTTACGCGCGATTACCTGATTCGCTCGCTGGATGAAAGCCTTGAACGGCTGCAAACGGACTATGTAGACGTTTATCTGCTGCATGTTCCCAACGCGCAGTGGCAGGACGAGGCGCATGTGCTGGATACACTGCGGGAAATCAAGAACAGCGGAAAAGCGCATTTTGTTGGTCTTGCCATGTGGGGGGCTGCGGATACGCTGCACGCGCTGGAGAAGGATACAGACGGCGTTATCGACGTGCTGGAGGTGCCGTTTAACATCCTCAACAAAAGCAACTTTGAGGTGCTCCGTATCGCCCGTGAGCGAAACATTGCCGTTCTGACCAGTGAACCGCTTGCCAGTGGCGTATTGACCGGCAAATACCATGCGCAGACGGACTTTGCAGACGGCGACCATCGCAAAGGCTTCTGGAATGATATGCGCTGGGAAACCATGGAAAGCTCTTTGCGGGAGATTGCCGCCTGCGCAAAAGAAGCCGGCATGTCGATGGCGGAGCTTGCGCTTGCCTATAACTTGAGCACACCCGGTGTTACCTGCGTGATTCCGGGCGGCAAAACGCCGGAGCAGGTGCGCAAAAATGTTCAGGCAGCCGGCCTGCGTATTCCGGAGGACATGCGTCAGCGCCTGGCAGACGTGCCCGGCTTTGTGTACTGATTGCAGGCGGGAGAAGCAAGATGAGCTGCATTTGTCTTGATACGAACTGGTTTCTGAAAGGCTTGGAATCGCCTTGTCCGCCGGACTGGACAGCACTCAGCGCACTGTTTTCGGAGAATTCAGATGCCTTTTCTCTTCCGCGCTTTCCTATGCAAGTGCATGATGTCCTGCTGGCATATGGTATCATCGAGAACCCGAATATTCGGGGCGTCAATCGCGACCTCTGGATTCACGAGCGCGACTGGGTGTACTGCTGCCGCTTTTCCGCACAGGCAAATGTACCATCCTTGCTAACCTTCGATGGCGTGGATACCTTTGCGGATGTGTGGCTCAATGGCACACTGCTTGGCAGCTGCAGCGATGTTTATCTTTCATGGGAGTATGATGTTGGCCATCTGCTGCGAACGGAGAATACGCTGATTGTCTACTTTCACGCTGCGCAGACGGAGCTGAAAAAACTTTCCTTGCCCGAACGCTATGCAGGGCTCGTCCCAACGATTTCTGCGGCTCGCGTTTTTCGCACGGGGTATCATGATTACTGCGGCCCATCTCCCTGCCTCATTCGCTGCGGTTTGTATGCACCTGTCACCCTGCGGCAGGCAGAACCTGTCGCCTTGGCGGAAATCACCTGCGACACATGGCTGACGGAAGATGGGGATGGCGTGGTGCAAGTCCAGCTGACATGGATGGGTCAGGCGGATACGCCGTACGCTGTTTCACTGGCGGATGCGCATGGAACAGTTGTCGCCGACGCTTCGGGGACAACTGCGCATGGCAGGCAGCGGCTCTCCTTGTCTGTTCATCAGCCGGAACGCTGGTATCCGTGGACGCACGGCACACCGACTTGCTATACGCTGACGGTACGCGCCGAAAAGGAAGCCGTTTCCCGGCTTGTCGGCTTCCGGCAAATTGACATCAGCGATAGGCTTCTCTTCCGTGTGAACGGAATGCCTGTGCGGATGTGGGGTGCAAACCTCATGCATCTGGACACCCTGACGAACTGCTATGCCCCGGAGAAAATGGCAAGAATCCTTGACCTTGCGCAGCTGGCCAATTGCAATATGCTGCGCGTTTGGGGCGAAGCAGATAAATTGCCGGAAGCCTTTTATGAGGAATGTGACCGCCGCGGAATTCTCCTCTGGCAAGATTTTTTTCTCGGCTGCTCTTTGTATTCGGAAGAGGAGGATCAGCTTTCGCTTTATCGGCAGGAAGCTGAAATGCTGCTGCGCACGCGAAAGCACCATCCCTGCATCGCGCTGTGGTGCGGCGGAAACGAGCTGTATCTGGCGCAGGAATATCAGCACCCTGAGGCGCCGGTATATGGAGAAAAAATCATTCGCGAGGTATTCCCGGAAGTTTGCGCGCGGCTTGACCCGCATCGTCTGTATTACCCGTCTTCTCCCTGCGGCGGTTCCTTCGCGAACGACCCGCAATGCGGCGATACCCATGGCTACACACACCTGTGGTTCGTACCGGGACGCGCCTATCCGCACTTTTTGAGCGAAAACTGTCGTGTTTCTACCCCAACATGGCAAAGCATGAATCAGATGATGACGCCTGATGAGCTGTGGGAGGAAGGAACGTACGCGCTGACGGCGCATCATCCCTGCGAAATTCCGGAAAGCTGGATGAAGCACACGCCCAACGAAGGCTGGCTGAAGCTGGGGCCTGTGGAGCATTATCGCGATGCAGAAACACCGCAGGAGATGGTGTACCGTGTCTGTGCTGCCCATGCAGAGTACATTCATGAACAGGTCGGCCGTTTTCGGCGAGGGCGTGCGCCGTGGGAGAATAACGACATCCGCCATACCAACGGTCACCTGCTGTGGCGCTTGAATGAGAACAGCAACGTCATTTCCTTCGGGGTAGTAGACTATTTTTTGCAGCCCGGACATGCCTACTACGAAATGAAGCGCTGCTATGCGCCCGTTTTCGCCAGCGTCACGCTGGATGATCACGCAGGCATTTATCTGACGAATGACACAACGAGAACCATTGCGGGCAGCGTCGAGGTTTCCCTTTTCCATCTTGTGAAAAATGAGCGAACACGCCAAATGGAGCTTCCGTTCACGATAGAACCGGATGCAACAGCACGGCTCTGCACATTGGATGAATGGGGACAGATCCGCAAAGAACAGATAGTCTGTGTGCGCGTACTGGATAAGCGCAGGACGCTGCTTGCCGAAACGATTCAGCCGCTGGATATTGAACGACGGCTGCCGTATCCCCAGCAAGTGGGACTTTCGATGATTGCGTCGGCGGATACCGACACGCTGCTGCTGCGCTGCGAGCACTATGCCCGCTGCGTCTCGCTCCATGGCGACGGCTTTGAACCCCTGTTTGATGATAATTTCTTTGATTTACTGCCGGGCGAGACCAAATGCATTCGCGTACTGCCCTCGCCCAGCAGCGGCGTCATCTATGCGGAAACGGCGTATGATCAAACCATCGTTTCCTGTCAATGGGATAAGGAGAAAGAAAAATGACCACGCAATTTTTAACGGAAACGGTGACGACTCCCGTCAACTACAACTGTGATGTGCTGGTCTGCGGCGGCGGCACAGCTGGCGTTACAGCAGCCCTCGCCGCAGCCCGCAATGGCGCGAAAACGATGCTTGTTGAACATGGCGGCTATGTTGGCGGTACGCTGGTGAACGGCGCAGGCCCGCTGCACAGCTTCTTCAATCTTTACCATGCCTATCCCGAAGCGGGAAAGCATCAGGTCGTTCGCGGCATTGCGCAGGAGATTGTTGAAAAACTGCAAGCGCGCGGAGAATCAACCGGCCATATGGAGCAAAAGCGCGGCGGCAACTACGACTCCGTAATTACGCTGATTGACTGGGAGGGCTATAAGGCGCTGGCGCTGGAAATGCTGCAGGAGGCGGGCGTTCAGCTGCTGCTGCATACGGATGTGGTTTCTGTATGCAAGGAAGACGACTGTGTGCACGATGTTGTCGTTCAAAACAAATCCGGCCGCGAGGCAATCTGCGCAAAGGTTGTGATTGATACGACCGGTGATGCCGATGTTGCCGCCTTATCGGGCTGCGAAGTCGAAAAGCGACACCAGACAACCAGTGTCGGAATGCCGTTCAGTATGCAGCATGTCGATATGAAGCGGCTCGTTGCTTATCTGGAGGATAAGCAGCTGATTACCCAGCTTGTATCTGGCGGCAAACTTTCGGAGGGCAATCAGGCAATCCGCCTTGGCTTTGATTTGAAAAAAGTGCCAGAATTTACACAATTCATGGAAGAGAATGGCATCTGGGGGCCGCTCGGTTATTCGCTGCACGAAGGCGAATTCACCTATATCAACGGCACATGCATCAAAAATGTCGATGCGACGGATGCACAGGTGCTTTCGGATGCTGAAATCAAGCTCCGTTTGCAGGTCAAGCAGCTTTCCGACATGCTCATTCGCTATATTCCCGGCTTTGAACATGCTTATCTCAGCTGGACACCGGAAAAAGTGGGCGTTCGGCTGACCCGGATTGTCAAGTGCGAACATGTCCTGACGCTGGATGAAATTGTTAGCGGAACACGGTTCCCTGATGAAGTTTTCCTTTACGGCTTCCACGACTGCGCGCCGAGGATTACCATTCGGGACGGTAAATGGTATGGCTTCCCGTACCGCGCGCTCGTGCCGGTAGGGGTGGAGGGGCTGCTGGTTGCCGGGCGCTGCGTGACCCGCGAGTGGGAAGCGCATATGTCCACCCGCAACACCGTTTCCTGCATGGCGCAGGGACAGGCCGTTGGTACTGCTGCCGCGCTGTGTGTCCGCGAAGGCGTGCTTCCACGAAAGCTGGATGTGCAGCTTCTTCGCCGGACGCTGCGGGAGCAAGGGGTATTTCTTGACTGATACGATTTCCAGATTCAACTGCGCCATCTGCTTGCGCCGCGCTATGATACGGCAGCAGGCATCGTGATGCAGGGAAGGTGGTTCTTCACGGAATCTTGGGGGGAAGAGCAGCTTGGGGGCGCGTCTGCGGACGCGCAAAGTTACTGGCAGGGACGCTTCGCTGCCTGCGCCTTTGTTGAGTGCGTTTGAGATGCTGGTCGCCCGCGGAACAGTTGGGGCGTTGCCCCAAACCCCACAAGGGACGCTGTCCCTTGACCCCTTTTCGCGATTGAGTTGGTCGCGCTTTCATGCTTCTTCCGCGTGCAGCTTTTTTGGCGCTTCGCCTAAGCCCTTGTTTACTCCCCAAACTTTCCGTGAAGAACCGAAAAGGTGGCCATTTTATGAATCAGCAGCTTCGGCAGGATGCTGACCGCATTATTGCAGACGCGATTCATGCTGTTTTGCCTGACCAAGCGGTCATCCGGGCACTGGATGCAGCTTCTTTTCCTGGCCGAATTCGATTGATAGCCGCGGGGAAAGCAGCGTGGCAAATGGCGCAGGCTGCCAGCAAGGCGCTGGGCGATTCGCTGGAATGTGGCGTTATCTGCACCAAATACGGGCATTGCGGGGGAAAACTGCCGAAAATCACCTGCTGCGAAGGTGGTCATCCCATTCCGGATGAAAACAGCCTTCGCGCCACCGATGCCGCACTGTCCCTCGTTCAGGGACTGACAGCGCAGGATACGGTTCTATTCCTGCTTTCGGGCGGCGGCAGTGCGCTTTTCGAGAAGCCGCTGATTCCCTTGCAAGAATTGCAGGATATTACGCAGCAGCTTCTTGCCAGCGGCGCAAGTATTGTCGAAATCAACGCCATTCGCAAGCGCCTTTCTGCCGTAAAGGGCGGACGCTTTGCCAAGCTATGCCAGCCGGCGCGTGTGTTTTCCATCGTGCTGTCTGACATTCTGGGCGACCCGCTGGATATGATAGCCTCTGGCCCTGCTTGCCCGGATGCATCCACCTGCGGCGAGGCGCTTTCGATTGCCGCGCGTTACCATTTGCGCCTTTCGCCGGAAGCAATGTCACTGCTGCATCAGGAGACGCCCAAGGCACTTTCAAACGTCGAAACCCATGTCACAGGCAGCGTTCGGGAGCTATGTTCCGCCGCGGCGGCAGCTTGCAGTTCTCTGGGCTACACCCCCATTTTGCTCACGGACGTCTTGTCTTGTCAGGCGCGCGACGCGGGGCAGGTACTTTCCGCCATTGCTCGGACACATGCGCAGGATGGGCAGAAGCGCGCTTTCCTGATGGGCGGCGAAACGGTCGTGCACGTCACAGGCCATGGAAAAGGCGGACGCAATCAGGAGCTTGCCCTTGCTGCTGCACAAGAATTATCAGGAATCACCAATGCGGCTGTTTTTAGCATTGGGAGTGACGGTACGGACGGTCCCACGGACGCTGCGGGCGGCTATGTGGATGGCGACACCGCTTCCCGGCTGTCGGCACAGGGAATCTCGATTGCGCAGATGCTGCAAGAAAATAATGCTTATCATGCGCTGGAGAAGGCAAACGGGCTTATTTTTACTGGCCCAACCGGCACAAATGTCAACGATGTTGCTGTGCTGCTGATAGATACGGAGGACGAAAACAAAAGATAGTCACAGAGAGTGGATTCAGGCGGCACTGTCTCATTTGTGCGGTGCCGCCTGAAACAAGGGGATGAATCCTGCCTTGCATTTTCCCTCCGCGCATGGTAAAATATTAACCATCAGAGAGGAGGGTCTGCCATGGCTGTGCGCATTGCCATCGTCGAGGACGAAAAGTCTGCCGCTCGCGCGCTGGAACAGGCGATTCAGCGCTACGGAACGGAAAACAAGGTGTCGTTTACGATTCGCGTCTGGCATGACCCGCTGCTCTTCTTGGAGGAATATCAGGCGGAGTACGACATCGTTTATATGGACATTCGGATGCCCGCGCTGTCCGGGATGGAAACGGCGCGAAATCTGCGGAAGATGGATCGCATGGTCATGCTGATTTTTGTGACCAGCCTGGCGCAGTATGCGCTGGAGGGGTACACGGTCGGCGCGTTTGACTACATCCTCAAGCCGGTCAAGTATTATGACTTCGCGCTGAAGCTGCATTGGGCGCTGGAGCATCTGCCGGAAAAGCAGGAAGCGACGATACTGCTTGTGTCAGGCGGCAGCAAAATTCGATTGCGCCTGCGGGATCTGCTGTATGCTGAGACGGATGGGCATTACCTGATTTTCCACACCGCCGAGGGGCAGATTCGGCAGTGCGGCACGATTTCCACGCTTGAAGCCGATTTGACGAACAAACAATTTGTCCGCTGCAACAGCTGCTATCTGGTGAATTTGCAGCACATTGCGGGCATCAAGGGATACAGTTTGCTGCTGGATAACGGCGAGGAGCTGAAAATCTCCCAGCCGCGCAAGAAGCAGGTTCAGCAGACCTACAATGAATACTTAGCAGCGCACTAAAAAAGGCAGGCAAATCGCCTGCTTTTTTTAATGAGTCTTCGTTTTTTCCGCCTTTTCCGGGATGTTCAGCCGGATTTCCAGCAGGTAAACGCTGTCCTTGGCGGAGATTTTCATCGTGCCGCCGTATTGGCTGACAATGTACTGCATACTGGATGTGCCAAAGCCGTGGCGCCGTCCGTCGGTCTTTCTCGTCTGCGGCAAGTCGTTTTTGAACCTGATTTCGCCCTCGTAGTAGTTCATCACGGCAATTTCCACCGCGCCGCTCAGCCGCCGGACATGCAGGCTGATGACCCGCTTTTCGGGGTCGCTGACGCGCATCACCGCTTCCACCGCGTTATCCAGCGCATTGCTGAACAGCGCGTAAATGTGGCGCGTCCGCATGAACGACAGGCACTCGCCATCCGCCATGCTGGTGAAGGAGATACCGTTGTCCATGCACTTGAGCATCGTGCTGTACAGCACAACATCCAGCACCTCGCTGCCCGTTTTCACATTGCTGTCGTAGAGGTCGATTGCTTCCCGCAGGGCGGAAATTTCGGATTCGGTCAGGCGGCTTTGCAGCTTGTCCAGCTGATGGCGCAGGTCATGGCAGCGCAGGTTGACAAGGTCGATGTTGGCCTTCATCGTCTCGTACTGCCGCCGATTCTCCGCCAGCACCTGATCCATCACCTCGATTTCCGCCCGATGCTGCGAAAACAGCACAATGTCGTGGTGCAGCGCCAAAACAGAAATGCACATGAACACCAGGCAGCAGCGCAGCATTTCATAGAGCGGCCGTGAATCGGCGCGGTATTCGCTCATCACGGCGTTAATCAGCACACTGGCTAACAAGAACAGGATGCACAGCCACGTCGTCTGAATTTGCGATTTCCGATCTTCATGGTACTGCACAGACGGATGGATGAACAGCCGCCGAAGCAGATAGCAGACGGTCAGATGGAACACAAACCAGATGAGAAGTGTCACATCCGCATTGGTAATTTGCGGAAACAGGGTCATTGTCTGCGTATCGTCCGCGCCCGTAAAGGACAGCACGAGCGCGTACAGGCTGCCGGCAATCTGGACGGCGGCACATCCGGCGCACCACGTTTTCAGCCGCTCACACCATGTGCCTTCATGCGCAAGGAATAGCAGGGGCAGCACGGACAAGTATTCCATCAGAGCACCCAGAAAGCGTGACCAGAGCATTGCCTGAAAATGCGTGCGGAGGATGGCTCTGCCTATCATAATCGCCGACATCAGGGCAAGCCCCGCTGCCGCGCGAACGACATACTGCGGCTTGTGCTTCAGCGGGAAAATGAAAACAGCAACACCGGACAGCATTTCCAGAAAGGCTACAACGGAAAGGTACATTTGGTAATAATAACTTTCTCCCAGGCACTGCGCGAGGAATACAATCACAGCTCATTTTCCCTCCTTCATTTCGGTGCCATTATAGCATACGCATCCAGCCCGCCGCAACCCTGCCTTTTGCCCCGCGGTACAGGACAAAAGGCAGGGGAGAAGGCATCAGTCCAGCGGAATCAGGCAGTAGGGGTGAACAACCGCCTGCGCAGGGCCGTATGCTTTCAAGCCGTAGCGGTAGCCGTACCATTCGCCGTCGCCCGAACCACCGTATGCATTCGCCAAGCTCGATGAATACAGCAGCGCAATGGTGTTTTCGCCGTTTTTCAGCCACGGCGTGATGTCCATGACGGCTTTCGTCATGCTCAGGTCGCCCGTTTTTTCGCCGTTGATGAAAACCTGCATACTTTCGCTCATCGGGCCAAAGTCGATATACGCGCCGTCCGCCGTGCCGTCCCACTGGAAAACCGCCTTGTACGTCGCCTGACCGACCGTGCGCTCGCCCAGTTCCGGAATTTCATTCCATGTTTTCAGGGCATCCAGATGGAGCGTGACGGGGGTAATGTCCGTCGCCACCTGCGTTTCGGTGATGGTCTGCCCGAAGAGCGTTTCCGTGCGCTCGTTCACCTGCTCAGACGCCGTGTGCTTCATGACGGTAACATCCCAGTCGGTGATTTCAAACGCATCCGGCACCTGCGCCGCGAATTGCCGCGTTTCGCCGCTGCTGAGCTGCGCCTGATATTCGCCGGACGCTGTGACCTTGGCGGACAGGCTGCTGCCATCGCTGCAAACATCCGCCGCGTTCGTTTCGACCGCGTGAAGCTCGCTGTCCGCCTCGCACGCACGGAACACAAACAGCGCCACGTTGCCGTAATCCAGCGTCAGCGGGAAAATTGTGCTGCCGTTTTCATGGCGATAAACGCCCAGTCGCTTCGTTTCGCCCGTCCACGCATCCAGCTGATACGGAATCCAAGTGCCGTCCACCACCATTTCCGTCGTGATGGTATCGCCGTGCGTATCCTGCTTTTCCCCCTGCGACCACACGGAAACATAGCTGCCGTCGCAGTAGTTGTACACATACAGGTACTCGGTGTCGCTGTCGCGGCGCGTCTGCGTCAGCAGCTGGCGGTTCGGCTCGGCAAAGCCCGCGTAAGGCTTCACCCCGGCGCTTTGCAGCACGCGGGCAACGTCGTCCGTGTCCTTTGCGGAATAGACGTTGGGAAGCGCCTTCATTTCCGCCATCACATCCGCCAGCGCTGCCTCGCCGCCATCATTGTACGGCGTCTGAACGGCGGCGCCATCCACCACAACCACCTTCATGCCCTGCTGCGCCAAATCCAGCAGGGCTTTCGCGCCGTCCAGCGCCAGCTGCTCCTGCCACAGCACAATCGCCTGATAACCCGCCTGCTCCAGCGTGCCGGTTTCGGCATTATAGTACACGCCCTCCGCCGTCAGGAAATCCGGGCTGAAGTAGTCGTAGGTATAGCCGTTATCCTGCAAGGTCGTGGACGGGAAAAAGCCGGTTGTATGGTTAAGCAGCCAGTTTTCGCCGCCGTGGTTGCCGCTGGTCGGCATGGGCTGCTGATAGTTCATGTAAACCATGCCGACATCCGTGCGGGACACACCCTCGCGGAGCAGCTGGCAGATGCGCCCCAGATGGTCGTTGAACGACGGATAATCCACGCTGGACGGCTCATGCGGCCCGAAGGCGTAGAAGCTGGCATACACCGCGCCGCTGGCGGTATAATGCGGCCAGCGATTATCCGTTCCCGGCCCGTACTGCGCAGACCAGATGTGCCACACAATGCGATTGAAGCCCGCCGCAAAGAGGTTGTACGCCTCCATCAGGTGATCCTGCTCGGTATAGGCATAGCCGCCGTAAGCGCCCGTTTCGGAGGAAAGCACCTTGTTCTGCAGCTTCGCGCCGCCCGTCCACAGGCGGTACATATCCACCTGATTGTTCTGGTTGAGGATTTCCGCCTCCGGGTAATCCACGCTCATAATGGGCTCGGAGATTTCCAGCCGCTGCCCATAGCTGATTTGCGCGCGGGTCTTGATGCCGTATTCGTGCAGCCACGCGCGCAGCGGCTCCAGCATCCGTTCGCGGTAGAGCTGCGTCTGCACGTCAAAGAGGTCGTTGAGCACCTTTTCGCGCATGGTTTTGTCCGCCAAATCATAGCTGCCGTAGTCCACGGCGTCCCAGTAGAACAATTCCGGCAGACCGATGGTCAGGTACAGGTACGGACGAATGTCATAGCCCTTGCGCGCCAGAAATTCTTCCGCCATGTCGTCGCACCAGAACGCGCAGCCGTATTCGGTGCTGATTTCCAGCGAATCCATGAACAGCTGCACGTCGCCCGCCTGAATCTTGGCATTCAGCGCTTCGTCGTCCAGGATGTGCGATAGCCAGTATTCCTTCAGCGCTTCAATGCCCGCTTCATCAAAATAGTTGATGCAGTACGCGGTTTCAGCGGCGGGGTGGGATTCCTGCATTGCGCCCTGCTGCCAATAATAGAACAGGCGGTACTTCGATTCGGCGTTTTCCGGCGTCCAGTCCAGCGTAATTGTGCCGTCCGCTTCCCAGACCAGCTTGTCGGTCAGCTCGATGATGCCCGTTCCGTCCGTCACGATGGGCTTTGCCTTGTTGCCGCTCGTCTGCGGCACGGCAAAAACGCCAATCAGCTTCGCCGTCGGCGCAATGGGGTAGACCTTGCTGCCGACTTTCTTCTGCATGGGGATTGCCCCGCTTCGGCTCGCCCCTGCCTTGATGTATTCCACAATGTCCACGACAATCTGGCTTGCGCCCTGACTGTGCGGGTCAAGACCGGGGACGTTGGCGGTCGCCCAGTTTGTGCCGGAGGTGAGGGAGACGGTCATTCCCAAGTCCAGCGCCGTGTTCATTGCCAGCTTCAAGTCGTGATCCCACTGCGCAGAGCCGTAGCCGTAGTCCGTTTCGCTGATTTCGTCTTCGCCCTGCGCGCACAGCTCCACGCCGCGGAAGCCGCCGTCGTACATCGCCTGAATTTCCGCGCGGATGGTTTCGTCGGTATGCCCTGCTTCCGCCATCCACCAGCGCACTTCGCTGCGGTTGTCGATGCTGGGCGCGGTATAGCGGCGCTCAATTTCCGCCGCAAACGCGTCGTCCTCCGCCAGCGCCGAGGCGGCGGGCAGCAGCAGGGCGGCAGAGAGCACCGCCGACAAGATTTTCTTCCCAGACAGCATAATGTCCTCCTTGCAACGCTTTCTTGTACAAAATGGGGATCCGGAACACTCCGAAGCCCCGGAAAACGGGATTAAAACAGGTGCTTCACGGAATCTTGGGGGAAGAGCAGCTTGGGGGCGCGTCTGCGGACGCGCAAAGTTACTGGCAGGGACGCTTCGCTGCCTGCGCCTTTGTTGAGTGCGTTTGAGATGCTGGTCGCCCGCGGAACAGTTGGGGCGTTGCCCCAAACCCCACAAGGGACGCTGTCCCTTGACCCTGCAAGGGGCAATTGCCCCTTGACCCCTTTTCGCGATTGAGTTGGTCGCGCTTTCATGCTCCTTCCGCGTGCAGCTTTTTTGTGCTTCGCCTAAGCCCTTGTTTGCTCCCCTCGAACCTTAAATCTTGAACGCCTTGACAAGCAGCGGCCAAGCCCAGAGGTAGAAGACAACTGCAATCGCGATGACGGCGACGGCAATCACAATCCACATGATGCGCTTGCCCTTCTTGCTCATCCGCTTGCGATTCTGGAACTGCTCCTCGCTCATCGGCACTTTGCTGTATACGCGAATTGCCATGAACACCAGCACGAGCGCCATCAGAATGTCAAAGCCGTACAGCACAACCTTGTACCATGCCATGCCGTACAGGAAGCCCTTGTGCTCCTCAACCGCCGGGGCAGCCGTTTCTTCCGCGCTGTCCTTGTCCTGATTCAGCATGGCCGCATAGGCGGGGTCAACCGCCAGCGAGTTTGCCGTGTTGTAGAGAATCTGATGCACGGCTTCGCGGAGCAGCTTGCGGCACCAGCCGGATTTGACGTCGCTGAGCGACTGTTCCGCGGTTGCGTGCACGAGCGTGCCGCCCGCCGCCAGATACTGGTCAGAGCCAGCGCCCTTCATGGTGGTGGTGTAGTCGGTGATGTAGCAGCCGTGCCAGCCCCATTCGTTGCGGCAGATGGCGCTCATCAGCGGATAGGAGCCGAAGGTGAACTGCCAGCCGACGCGGCACATGGTCAGCATGATGCCCTGTGCGCCGCCCTTCTGGATGGAATACTGGAAGGGCTTGAGGTAGATTTCACGGGCAGCCTGTTCCGTGCCCCACACAGCCACACAGCCGTTGGCGGCGCGGTTGGTGTCGGCGTCGTTCATGACAAAGTGCTTGATGTAGGCGTGCATACCGTGCGCTTCAACGCCCGCGCAGACCGCCGCGGAGCAAAGACCGGTCAGCACAGCATCCTCGGAGTAGTATTCGTAGTTGCGCGCGCCGAAGGGGGTGCGGTGGATGTTGATGCCGGGCGCGTACCAGCCCTCGGTGTTGGACGCAATCGCGTCTTCGCCGATGGCGTTGCCGTAGATGCGCTGAACCTCTTGGCTCCACGTCGCCGCCGTCATCGTCGCGCAGGGATAGGTGTAGATGACCGCGTCCGTCAGGAAGTTCGCAATGCCGTGCGGCGCGTCATACTCATACGTCTTGGGCTTGCCAACGGATTCCACCGCCAGAGAGCCCCAGCCGGACTTGTTGAACAGCTGGTGCATCTCGGAGAGCTTGAGTTCATCCAGCAGCAGATCCCACTTCGGGTCGTTGTAATCCAGCCCCACCATGTCGATCAGCTTCAAATTGTTCTTCGCGCCGTAGGTGTAGGCTTCCTTGCCGGGATACAGGGCAGCATCCGTCGGGTCTGTCGGGTTCAGAGAAGCCGCAAAGCCCTTCAGCTCGAATTTCGCCCGCAGCTCGTCGGAAATCACATAGGTCGGCACGTCGCCGGAGATGTTGCCGACGTTGGATACGCCCTTCGCAACCCCGGTGGCGTATTCCAGGCCGCTATTGTCCATCACAGACCAGTCGGAGCGGGAGAGATAGACCGTGCCGTCCGCATAGACGATATCATCAAGCTGGTTGGTCACTTCCGCGCCGGAAACAGCGTCCTTGTTCAGCAGTTCCCGTTCGGAAACGGTGTACTTGGCTGCCATCGCCGTGTTGCCGTTTGCGGTCATGCCGTCCGCCGTGGTCTTGCCCTTTGCGGCAAGCACGTTGTTCACGGCCTCATGCGCATCGTGGGCAGCGGTCACATACCAGTCGCCCGCGTCAATCACATAGGTCTTGGCGTCCTTCGCGTCGTAGCTGGCAATGTCCTGCTTGGAGAAGGTGACGGACACGCGCTGCGACTCGCCGGGGGCAAGCTCAGATGTTTTGACGTACTGCGCCAGCGACACAGCCGCCTTTTCCACGCCGCCGGGGATGTAGGGCGACTGGACGTAGAATTCCACAACATCCTTGCCGGAGGTGAAGCCGGTGTTCTTCACCGTGACCGACGCGGTGCAGAGGTCGCCGTCCCAGTCCACCTTCAGGTCAGACCATTCAAAATCAGTGTAGCTCAGACCATAGCCGAAAGGATAGGCGACGGTGGCGGCGTAATCGTAATCGCCCGCGTTGCCCTGCTTGAGCACAGCATCCTCATAGCGGGTTTCATAGTACTTGTAGCCGACATAGATGCCTTCGGCGTAGTTCACATAGGAATAGCCGGAGAGGGAGCCATCCTCGTTCACATAGCGGTAGTCGCCGAAGTTCTGCATGGCGGCGGAGGACAGGTTGTCGTGCACATAGGTGTCCACCAGACGGCCGGAGGGGTTGATGGCGCCGGACAAAATCTTGGCAATCGAACCGATGCCGCCCGCCGGACGGGCATACCACAGCACCGCGTCAATGCCGTATTCCGCCTTGTCCGCAAAGTCCATCTGCATGGCGTTGGCGGAGCTGATGAGCACAATCACCTTGTCGAAGGCTTTATGCACCTCGGCAAGCAGTTCCTTTTCGTCCTTGTTCAGCTCCAGATAGTTTTCATCCGCCGAACCGCCGTAGCGGGACATGTCATACGGCAGGTCGTTGCCTTCCGCGCCCGTGCGCATCAGCACGACGACGGCAGCGTCGTTGTAATCCTTGTAGGAGGCCTTGACGTCCGCCGTATATTCGTTCTGCGGCACTTCGTCAATCACCCAGCCGCCGGTTTCGGAGCCGTTGCCTGCCGACAGGCTGCCCGCGCCGGAAGAATGGCTGGACGCGGCATAGAAGGCAGATAGCGTGGGGTTGACCGTGAAGCCTTCTTCCTCCAGCACCTTCTGCAAAACGCCGTTCTTGTTGTCGATGCCAAAGAGGCTGATTTTGCCGCCCTTCATGGGCAGCGCGTTCTTTTCGTTCTTCAGCAGCACCGCGCCTTCGGCGACAATCAGGTTCGCCACCTGCGCATGGTCGTCCGTGTCAAACGTCACGGTGGAAACGTTCTTCACGCCGACTTCACCGAAGTACAGCGTCAGGGCGGAGTCCCAATACAGCGCTTCATAGTTGGCAACGCCGACGGCACTGCACAGCAGCGCGATCACCAGCGTCCAGATAATTAAATAGGTACTTTTTTTCATACCCTTCTTCGCAGTGCTCATGATTTTCTCCTTTTCATGCGAAAGAAAATGGGGAAGGCGTATCGCCCTCCCCGCGAGGATTTTCCGGACTTACTAACACTTTGGGGATAAGCATTAGTCGTCGTCGGAATTGGTGATCACATAGTCAAAGGTGTCGCCGCTGACGGTGATGGTCACGGTGCATTCTTCCGCGTCAAACGCCGCGTCGGAGGTGGTCAGGTTGTCCAGCAGGTACGGGCCTTCAAACAGGTCGGCGATCAGATGGCTTTCCGCTTCCTTGCACTGCACAACGCCCGCCGCGTAGTCGCTGTCCGCGAAAGCAGCGTTTTCCGTGTTCTGGAAATAGGAGCCCGCCAGGGAACCCCAGTTTTCAGACGCGGTGCCCGCCGTCGGGAACATCAGAACGACCGTGTCGCCATCCTTCGTGTAAGTGCCGGTGAAGGTGTAAACGATGTCCGCCGTCACGGTGCCGTCTTCGGCGGTCTGCATCAGGCGCTTGGTGTACTCGTAGGTGCCGTCATCCTTGAGGACGACAGTGTTCTCGCCGGTCATGCCGATAGCGGTCACGAAGCCGTTGTGGAAGGTGTTGGACACGAGGTCTTCAGTCTTGTAGACCTTGGTCAGGGTGACGTCCGCCAGCGCGACGGACAGGAGCAGGCACAGGGACAGAGCGATGGAAAGCAGCTTCTTCATGGGAATTCCTCCATTCTTATTTGGCGATTTTTCAACCACATCGCCTTCGATTAGCATCATATCACAATGGCAACGGTTTGCTGCACTTTTTGCGGAATCTACAAAGAAAACAGCACAAATTAAAAGTATGCGCACAAAGGACAGGAACGGCAAAGGAATTTGATGAGAATTTTCCGGAAAGCCCTTTATCTATCGCTGTGTTCATGGTATGATAATAAAGGAAAAATGACGCGCCGTGCGGATTGCACAGACATTGTTGGAGGAAGCGCAATGAAGGAATTTCTGCCGAAATCCGCCGCGAAAATGGCGGATTGCCTGATGAAGCGTTACGGACTGCTGACCAGCCGCTGGAGCTATGACTACGGCGTGGCGTGGCGCGGCATGGAGGCGCTGTACGCCATGACGGGCGAAAAGAAGTATTTCGATTACATCAAGGACGCAATGGACACGTTCGTGACCGACGAAAGCGGCGCGATTCGCGACTACACGCTGGATGAGTTCAATCTGGACTACATCTGCAATGGGCGGCAGCTGCTGTATCTCTACAAGGCGACGGGGGATGAAAAGTACCTGCGGGCGGCGGACGTGCTGCGCGACCAGCTGCGCCGGCAGCCGCGCACATCCGACGGGGGATTCTGGCACAAAAAGTGCTACCCCTACCAAATGTGGCTGGATGGGCTGCACATGTCCGCACCGTTCTATGTGGAATACTGCCTGATGATGGAGGACGATGCGGGCATCCGCGATGCGGGTATCCGCGATGCGGCGAAACAGCTGCAATTGGCGTATGAGCACACCTATGAGCCGAAAACGCGCCTGAATCACCACGGGTGGGACGAATCCCGCGCGCAGCAGTGGTCAGACCCGGAGACGGGGCGCTCGGCGCACGCGTGGGGGCGCGCTGTCGGCTGGTATATGCTGGGGCTGGCGGATGTGCTGGCGCTGCTGCCGGAAAATCACGAATGCTTCGAGCCGCTGCGGGCGCTGATGGAGAAAATCAGCGCGCGGATGCTGGAAATCCGCGTGGATGGCGCGTGGCTGCAAGTGCTGGACTGCCCCGGCCGCGAGGGGAATTATCTGGAATCCTCCGGCTCGTGCCTGATGACGGCGGCGATTTTGAAGGCGGCGGCGAATCATCAGCTGCCTGACTGGATGCTGGCGGCGGCGCAGGAGAGCTTCCGGGCGATTCAGCGGCATTTCGTCGGGCAGATGCGGGATGGCACGCTGTTTCTGGCGAAAACGTGCTACGGCGCGGGGCTGGGCGGAAAAACGGACGCGTACCGCGACGGGTCGTATGACTACTATATTTCGGAAACCGTAGGCAGCTACGACATCAAGGGGACGGGCGCGTACATTCAGGCGGCCTGTGCCTACGAAGGGAGTGAACCCCATGCTTGACCAGCGCTTGGCAACCCGCGTGGAGAATTTTGTGAGCCGCCTGAAGCGCGAAAGTGTGTGTATGCACGGCTTCATCCTTGACGTGCGGGGCGAAGTGAAGGCGACGGCGTACTATCCGCCCTTTGAGGAGGGGAAGGCACACCGGATGTACTCGGTGTCGAAATCCATGACGGCGCTTGCCATCGGCCTCCTGCTGGACGAAGGGAAAATTTCGCTGGATGACCGCATTGCCGACTACTTCCGCGACTTCCTGCCCGAAAAGCCGGATGCGCGCCTGATGCGCCTGAAAATCCGCGATATGCTGCGGATGGCGACGTGCTACCGCGCCACCGTCTACCGTGAAACCGACGACGACTGGACGAAGCCGTTCTTCACCGCCGAACCCACCCACGAACCGGGCACGGTGTTCCACTACGATACGGGCTGCTCGCAGGTGCTGGCGGCGCTGGTGGCGCGGCTGACCGGGCAGCAGGTGATGGACTACCTGACCGCGCGTGTGTTCACGCCCCTTGGCGCAGACGACGAGAAGCATTGGCTGTGCGATCCCGCGGGCACCTGTCAGGGCGGCACAGGACTGTGCATGTCCCTGCGCGATTTGCACAAGGTGACACGGCTGGTGATGGACGGCGGGCGCGGAATTCTGCCGGAATGGTTCTGCCGGGAGATGACGAAAAAGCACATCGACAATTGCCTGTGCGCGAACGAGGAAGAGCGCTACGGCTACGGCTGGCAGGTGTGGATGACGCGCGCGGGCTGGGCGATGTACGGCATGGGCGGGCAGCTTGCCGTGGTGTGCCCGGAGAAGGATGTCTGCCTGTGCACGATTGCCGACACGCGCCTTGACCCCATCGGCGTGCAGCGCATCTACAACGCCTTTTTCGACGAAATCTACCCTTACTGTGGCATGGAGGATATGTCGCCTGTTCGCCTGTCGCCCGAAATTCAGCCGCTGGGGAACAATCCCGCGTGCGCGCTGGACGCGTCGCCTGTGTACCATTTCGCCGCGCCGAACCCGCTGAGCCTCAAGCGCGTGGAACTGCAGGGAAACACGCTGATTTGGGAGAACGCGCGCGGGCGGCATCCGCTGCAATTCGGGCTGGGGGAGAACCGCGTAAGTGAATTTCCCGGATGGCCGGGGCGCACGATGTTATCCTCCGGCGGCTGGGTGTCGGCGGATGAAAACGGGAATCTGCTGCGCGTCCGCTGCCAAATCATCGACGATGCCCCCTGCGGCGTGGACATGCTGCTGCGATTCACGGGCACTTGCCTGACGGTGCAGGCGCGCAAATCCTCCGATCCGGCAACGAATGCGTATGAGGGCGTGGCGACAGGGTATGTGGAAGGATATGCTGACGCGCCCTGATTGCCGTTATGCGCGCGCCTTCTTCCGCTCAAGCGCCGCCCAAACCGCGTTCTCCAGCATCCAAATGCGCAGCGCTTCGACGAGGAAGCGGACAATTACAGCGCCATTGCGATTGTGGCGGAATAAAATCAGCAGGGCTGCAAGCGTGCCAAATGCGCTTTTGCAGCCCTATTTTGATGCGCCATGACGCGGATGGCAAGGAATTGGGGGAATTTTCGGGCTTTTCAAATGCGGATTTTCGTGGTAAAATGGACGATAGGGGAATTTGCGATTTTTCCCCATAACCTCTTTTCGCGATGCGGATTTTGGCGTGTGTTTTTTACCTATGCGACTTGATTTTTCATGTCGCAGGGGATTTCGCTCCTGCGGGAGCGACCAAAGGGCTTTGCGATCGCCCTTTGGAAACCTTCGCTTGCACTCCCATGTTAGTGGTCTGTACCGCTGCTTGTGGATATGGGGGACAGTGTGGGTAAGCTGTGGATAAACACGCGGGCATAGCATGAAGAAGTGACCAACTCAATCGCGAGATGGGTGTCGAGAGGGTCGAAGACCCTTCGCGGGTGCAGGGCAGAGCCCTGCTGGGGTCAAGGGGCAAAGCCCCTTGGGTTTCCCCCATCAATGGTAAGGAGAAAGCAATGACGAAACTCAAGGTTGGAATGATTTCGCTGGGATGTAATAAGAACCGCGTGGATAGCGAGACCGCGCTGGGGCTGCTGCGGGAGCACGGGTATGAGCTGACGAACGATCCCGCGCAGGCGGATGTGCTGATGGTGAACACCTGCGGGTTCATCGCGTCGGCGAAGGAGGAGTCCATCGACGCGATTCTCGACATGGCGCGGTACAAGCAAATCGGCAAGTGCCGGGTGCTGGTGGTCACGGGCTGCCTTGCCCAGCGCTACGAGAAGGATTTGATGCAGGAGATTCCTGAAATCGACCTGCTGATGGGCGTCAACCAGTATCAGCAGCTGCCTGACGCGCTGGAGAAGGCGCTTGGCGGCGTGCGCAAGACCTACTGCATGGACGACCACACCTACTACGCCCACGACCGCGTGCTGACCACCCCGTCCTACACCGCGTACACCCGCATCGGCGAGGGCTGCTCGAACTGCTGCACGTTCTGCGCGATTCCGAAAATCCGCGGCCCGTACCGCTCCCGCCCCGAAGCCGACATCCTCCGCGAAATCGAAAGTTTGGCCAAGCAGGGCGTGAAGGAGCACATCCTCGTTGCGCAGGACACGTCGCGCTACGGCATGGATTTCGGCGGCGGATCGAAGCTGGCGGAGCTGATGCAGAAGGCGGCGAAAATCGACGGCGTGGACTGGCTGCGCGTCCTCTACTGCTATCCGGAGGAAACCAGCGAGCAGCTGCTGGACATCATCGCAAACACGCCCAATATTTGCAGTTATGTTGATTTGCCGATTCAGCACGTCAACGACGCGGTGCTGAAAAGGATGCACCGCCGCGGCACAAGCGCCGATATTCGCCGCGCTGTCAAGGGCGCGCACGAGCGCGGCATCACCCTGCGCACGTCGATTATCGTCGGCTTCCCCGGCGAGACGGAAGAGCAGTTCCAAGAATTGCTTGATTTCCTGCCCGAAGCCGAGTTCGACCGGCTCGGCGCGTTCACCTACTCCCCCGAAGAGGGCACGCCCGCCGCGAAAATGCCCGACCAAATCCCGGAGGAGGTCAAGGCGGAGCGGCTCGACCGGCTGATGAAGCGGCAGGCCGCCATCGCGCGGAAGAAGAATCAGGCGCGCGTGGGCACGGTGGAGAAAGTCCTTGTGACCGACCGCAACGCGCGCGGCGAAATCCTCGGCAGAAGCCAGCGCGAAGCCCCCGAAACCGACGGCGAAATCATCTTCACCGCGGGCGAAAGCAAAATGCCCAGCGTCGGCAATTTCGTGGACGTCCGCATTGAAAAAGCCAGCACCTACGACCTGACAGGGGTGATTGCATGAACCTGCCCAACAAATTGTCGCTCCTGCGCGTCGCGCTGATTCCGGTGATGGTGGCGCTGATGCTCCCGCAGACCCTCGTTTGCGATCTGCTCGCCGCCGCCGTGTTCGCCGTCGCTGCCCTGACGGATTATTTTGACGGCCATATCGCCCGCTCCCGCCACCTGATTACCGATTTCGGCAAGTTCATCGACCCCGTCGCGGACAAGCTGCTCAACCTCTCCGCCATGATGATGCTCGTCCAGCGCGGGACGCTGCCGGGCTGGGTCGTCGTGCTGATTTTGGCGCGCGAACTCGCCGTTGACGGCCTGCGCATGGTCGCCGTGGGGCAGGGGCGCGTGATTGCCGCGGGCAAGCTCGGCAAAATCAAGACCGCCAGCCAGATGGTGATGCTCCTCTTCGTGCTGATTACGCACCAGCCCGCCCTGACCGCCCCCGCGTGGGACGTTGTGAGCGCGACTGTCCTCGGCGCGCCGTGGATGCGGTGGATCAGCACCGTGCTGACGCTGTGGGTCGCCGCCATCACCCTCTGGAGCGGCATCGACTACTTCGTCCGCAACAAGGACTGCATCAAGGATATGTAATCATATCTAAAATGCACACAAAACAATAACTATCGCCATCGACCAGTAACATGGGAGGCGAACCCGAAGGTTTCCAAAGGGCGATCGCAGACTTCGTCTGTTTTCATTGCCTTTTGGTCGCCTCCGCAGAGGCGAACCACCTTATTCCTGCTTCCCTCTCGAACACGCCGCATAGTGCCCTTTGCGCACCTCGCGCAATTCGCAGCTCGCCGTTTTGCACGCTTCCGTCGCCCACGGACAGCGCGTGTGGAATACGCACCCGCTCGGCGGGTCAATCGGCGAGGGCAAATCACCTTCCAGCAGAATGCGCTGGCGATTGTCACGCGGGTCAATCGACGGCACAGCAGACATCAGCGTCCGCGTGTACGGGTGCTGCGGATGGTCGAACACCTCGTCCGTGTCGCCCTCTTCCACCAAGTGACCCAGATACATCACGCCCACGCGGTCGGAAATGTACCGAATGACGCTCATGTCGTGCGCCACAAACAGGTACGTCAGCCCGCGCTTGCGCTGCAATTCCTTCAGCAGGTTGATAATCTGCGACTGAATCGACACATCCAGTGCCGACACCGGCTCGTCACACACAACAATTTTCGGATCAAGGATCAGCGCGCGCGCCAAGCCGATGCGCTGCCGCTGACCGCCGGAAAACTCGTGCGGATAACGGTAGAAATGCTCCGGACGCAAGCCGACCTGCGCCATGATGTCCAGCGCCCGCGCCATCCGCTCGTTCTTGTCGCCGATATGGTGAATCGCCAGCACTTCCATCAGCATGTCGCCAACGCGCTGCCGCGGGTTCAGCGACGTGTACGGATCTTGGAACACAATCTGCACATCCCGGCGGAACGGCAGCATTTCCTTCTTGCTCAGGTGGGTGATGTCCTGATCGAATAGCGTGATTTTCCCGCTCGTCGGCTCCAGCAGGCGGATGAGCGTGCGCCCCAGCGTGCTTTTGCCGCAGCCGCTTTCACCCACCAGGCCGTACGTTTCGCCCTGCCGCAGCGCAAGGCTCACGCCGTCTACCGCCTTGACTTCCTTGACCGTCTGCCCCAGCGCCCCTTTGACCGGGAAATAGGTGCGAACGTCCTCCGCTTTCAGGATGATTTTCTCCTCGCTCACTGCGCGGTCGCCTCCTTCTGCGCCAATTCCGCTGCCCGGAAGCAGCGGACACTCTGCTTGTCGCTGACGGGCGTCAATTGCGGCGTTTCCTGACGGCAGCGCTCCGTCGCGTACGCGCAGCGCGGCGCGAACCGGCAGCCCGTCGGAATCTGGCTGAGCAGCGGCACCGTGCCGGGAATCATGTACAGTGGTTTCGTGCGATCGCCTTCCATGCGGGGAATGGAGCGCATCAGCCCCTCGGTGTAGGGGTGGCACGGATGGTCAAACAGCGTCAGCACATCCGCTTCCTCGACAATTTGTCCCAGATACATCACGATGACGCGGCTGCACGTCTGCGCAACGACGGCGAGGTCGTGCGTAATCAGCATCACGCCCATGTTCAGCTGCTCATTCAGGCGGACAATCAGCTCCATAATCTGCGCCTGAATCGTCACGTCCAGCGCGGTCGTAGGTTCATCGGCAATCAGCAGGTGCGGACGGCACGCCAGCGCAATGGCAATCATCACGCGCTGCCGCATACCGCCGGACAGCTCGTGCGGGTACTGGTCGAGGCGCTTTTCCGGCGCGGGAATCCCCACCAGATGCAGCATCTCCAGCGCCTTCTCGCGCGCTGCCTTCTTGGACAAATGCTGATGAATGCGCAGCGGCTCACTGATTTGGTCGCAGATGGTCAGCACAGGGTTCAGAGAACTCAATGCGTCCTGAAAAATCATCGACACACGCGAACCGCGGATGTCCTGCATCTTGTGGAACGGAATGTCCAGCAGCGACTGCCCTTCCAGCTTGACCGTGCCGCTGTACCGTACCAGCCGCCGTTCGTCATACAGGCGCATGATGGACTGGCTCGTGACGCTCTTGCCGCAGCCGCTTTCGCCCACGATGCCCAGGATTTCGCCCTGATACACGTCAAAAGAAACGCCATCAATCGCCTGCTGCCAGCCGCGCTCGGTGTGGAAGCTGGTCGCCAGCTGACGGACTTCCAGAATCTTTTCGCTCATTCCTGTGTCCTCCTTAGCGACCGCTCAACGGGTCAATCAGGTCGCGCAGGCCGTCGCCGAACAGGTTGAAGCCCAGCACGGACAGCGCCGTAAAAATCGCCGGAAATACAATCATCCACCAGCCCATGTAGACATAGCCGCGTGCCTCGTTAAGCATCCCACCCCAGCTCGGATAGGGCGACGGAATACCCGCGCCAAGGAAGCTCAGGGACGCTTCAGAAATAATCGCCGTAGCGAAGGTGAACGTCATCTGCACGATGATGGGCGAAAGGATGTTGGGCAGAATGTGCCGCCAGAGGATGCGCGTGCGGCTTGCGCCCACCGCCGTCATCGCCTCGGCATACGTCTGCTCGCGCGCCAGCAGCGCCTGTGAACGGGCAATGCGCGCCACGCCGGGAATACTAACGATGGTCAAGGAAATGATGACATTCTTCATGTTCGCGCCCAAGACCGCCATCAGCGTAATCGCCAGCAGAATGTTCGGAATCGCCTTCAAGCCGTCGCACAGGCGCATCAGCACGTTGTCCAGCACCTTGTTGACGGAGGCGTACAGCCCCAGCGCCGTGCCAATCAGCGCAGACAGAAGCCCAACGGTAAAGCCGACCGTCATGGAAATCTGCGCGCCGTAAAGGACACGGGCGAAGATATCGCGCCCCAGATTGTCCGTGCCGAAGAGGTGCGCGGCAGACGGCGCCTGAAAGCGCTCCTGCATCGTCGCGGTGTACGGGTCAACGCCCAGCAAGCCCGTAATCAGCGGGGCGAAGACAGCACAAATCAGCATCAGCATCACCAGCACCATACCGACGACGGAGAGTTTGTTGCGGAAAAATTTGCGGATGGAAACAGCGCGCTGCTCACGGACGAGGCGGCGGCGAAGCTGGCGCAGGGATTCGCGATTCTGCGCGGAGATGGATTCGGTTTTCATCATGCAGTTCGCTCCTTTCGTCAGTCCAGCCGGATGCGCGGGTCAGCCAAGCCGTAAATCAGGTCGATAATGAGGTTGATAAACACGTTGAGCATGGCAATCAGCAGCGTAATTGCCTGAATCACCTGATAGTCGCGCTTCTCGATGGAATCCACCATCAGCGACCCCATGCCGGGAATGTTGAACAGGCGCTCGACAACCGCCGCGCCCGCCAGCGCGCTGATGAAGCCCTGCCCGACGACAGTGATGACGGTCAGCAGCGCGTTGCGGAAGGTGTGCTTCGTAACAATCTTCCATTCGCGGACGCCCTTGGAGCGCGCCATCTTGATGTAATCGCTGCCCAAGACCTCCAGCATGGATGCCTTCGTCATGCGCATCATGTACCCCGCGTGGATGAAGCCAAGTGACACCGCCGGCAGCGTCATATAGCGCAGGAAGGGCAAAAATCCGTCCGTGAACGGGTTCTTATAGCCCGCCGCGGGCAGCACACGAAGATTCACCGCAAAGAGCAGCACCATGCCCAGACCCATCAGGAAGCTCGGCAGCGAAATGCCCAGCATCGACAGCACCGACACAAAGTAATCGGCAATCGTGCCGCGCTTCTTCGCCGCCAGCATCCCGCACGGAATCGCAATCAGAATGGTGATGAGCTGCGAATAGATGGCGAGCAGGATGGTCGGCTGGAAGTGGCTGGCAATCATTTCGCTGACAGGCTTATTGACGACGGCGGTTGACGTGCCGAAGTCGAGCCGCAGACAATTGCCCACCCAGCGGAAATACTGCACAACGAGCGGGTCATCCAGCCCCAGCTGCGTATGGAGCGCCGCAATTTCCGCCGCCGTTGCATCCTCGCCCAGCATAGCGGCCGCCGGGTCGCCGGGGGTGAGATGCACCAGCAGGAAAATGACCACCGACACAATGAAGATGGTCGGGATGAGCGACAGCAGTCGCTTGAGCACATACTTTTTCATGCTGTTCCTCCTCAGCAGGGATGGGGGGGTTCGCCTCTGCGGAGGCGATTCCCCATGCAACAAGAAAAGCAAAGCCGCAGATAGCCCCAAAAGTGGCGGCGCCGAAGGGGTCGAGGTGGGCGATCGGAAAGCCCCCTCGTCGCCTCCGCAGAGGAGAAATCCCTGCACAACAATACAGAAATAGGCTAAAACGAGCCGACAGCGCCTCTCCACGCTGCCGGCTCGTTATCAGCCGCTGATAAATTACTCTCCCACAACCTGCTTGCCGCCCACAAACACAGCCTTGGTGCGGCACTGAATGTCGCGCAGCGGATTGCCCTCGAAAATGGCGATGTCCGCATCCTTGCCGACTTCCAGCGAACCCACGCGGTCAGCGATGCCCACGACATGCGCCGGGTTGATGGTGATGGCGCGCCATGCGGATTCTTCCTTCATGCCCGCCTTAACCGCCAGACCCGCGCACAGCGGCAGGTAGTACAGCGGAATCACCGGCGCGTCGGTGATGATGCAGACTTCCAGACCTGCGCGGTCGAGGATGCCAGCAGTCTCGAATGTCTTTTCGCGCAGCTCCGCCTTGCTCTTCGAGCCGAACGACGGGCCGACCAGCACGGGCTTGCCCGCCTTCACCAACTGATCCACAATCAGGTGACCTTCGGTGCAGTGGTCGAGCGTAATGTCCAAATCGAACTCACGGGCAATGCGCAAGGCGGTCAGAATGTCGTCCGCGCGGTGCGCGTGGGCCTTGAGCGGAATCTGCTTGCGAATGACGGGCAGCAGAGCCTCCAGCTGCATATCAAACGGGCGGGTCTTGGTGGGGTCTTTTTCCGCCGCATCGACTTCAGCAGCATAGCGCTTCGCCTTGAAGAGCTGTTCGCGCAGGAGCGCCGCGACCGCCATGCGGGTGACGGGTTCCTTATGGCCGTTCTGACCATAGCAGCCCTTGGGGTTCTCGCCGAAAGCAATCTTCATGGCGACGGGATACTTGACAATCATATCGTCGATGCAGTTGCCATCGAGTTTGAGGGCAACGAACGTGCCGCCGAGGACATTCGCCGAGCCGGGGCCGGTGGTCGCGGTGGTCACACCGCCTTCAAGGGCGAGGTGGAACGCTTCGTCGCGGGGATTGATGCCGTCGATAGAGCGCATTTCGGGGGTCACGGGGCTGGAGTATTCGTTGCAGTCATTGCCCTCCCAGCGCATCCCTTCTTCGTCGATACCGATATGGCAGTGCGCGTCAATGAAGCCGGGGGTCACGAGGCAGCCCGTGGCGTCGATGACCTTGGCGTCCGCGGGTGCATCGACGGTCTTGCCGATGGCGGCGATTTTGCCGTCGTCGCCGATGAGCAGTTCGCCGTTTTCGATTTCCGCACCCGTGATAGGCTTGATTTTTCCACCCTTAATGAGAATCATAGGGGTCAACCTCCTTTATCTAACAAGGGACTTGCTCCCTTGAACTTTTCGTGTGATTTGCAAGAATTTCGCGTCTGCGAAGGCAAAATTCCCTGCACGATAGCAAAAGGCATTCAAAGGGAAGCGCCGCTTACTCTTCCTTCAAATACTTGTCCATCCACGCGGTGATTTCCTGCAAACGGCGGATGCGACCCTTGGGCTTGCCGCCGCGGCTCAGCTCGTGGTTCTCACCGTGGAACAGGCACAGGCGCGTCGGGACGCCGTGGTGAATCAGCGTTGAATACATTTGCAGCGCCTCCACCATCCAGCAGCGGTAATCCTCCTCCGAATGGATGAACAGCGTCGGCGTGGTGCAGCGGTCAGCGTATTTCAGCGGCGACTGCTTCCACATCTTGTCCAGATTCGTGTGGGTTGTGGCGAGAATCTGCCGCTCGGCGAACAGCGTGCCGATGTCGCTCGTGCCCTCCATGCTGACGAAGTTCGCAATGCCGCGCTGGGATGCCGCCGCCGCGAAACGGTTCGTGTGGCCGATAATCCAGTTGGTCATGAAGCCGCCGTAGCTGCCGCCCGTCACGCCCATATGCTTCTCGTCCATGTCGGGATAGGCTTTCAGCGCCTCGTCACAGAACGCCATGATGTCGTCATAATCAATCGTGCCGAAGCGGCCGCAGATGTAGCCGAATTCGTTGCCCCGGCTTTCGCCGCCGCGCGGGTTGCAGTAGATGACGTAGTAGCCGTGATTCGCCCAGTACTGCATCTCGTGGTAGTACACCGCGCCATAGGTCAGGTGCGGGCCGCCGTGAATGTCGAGAATGACAGGCGTCTTCTTGCCCGGCACATGGTCGGTCGGCGTCAGCACGAAGCCGTCAATCTGTACGCCGTCGCTGTTGATGAATTGCAGCGGCTGCGGGATAACGGGCGGCTTGGTGAGGAAGAAGTCGTCGTTCCAGCTGCTCAGGCGGGTCAGCTTGCCCTCCACAAAGCGATACAGCTCCTGCAAGCGCATGTCGTACATCGCCACGCAGTACACTGCGCCGTTCTGCACATCGAAGCAGTCAATCGAGCCGTCCTTCTCCAGCAGCTTCTCCATCTTACCCGTGCGGTCAATGCGCCACAGGTGCGTCGCATCATATACGCCAGTCAGGAAGTACAGGTACTCCCCGTCCGCGCGCATCACATAGCCGCCGCCCATGCGGCAGTCGCTGCCGACGGGGTTGCCGACGTTGATTTCGTCGTCCGTGTCGCACAGGAGGGTGCGCGCGCCCGTTTCGAGGTTCAGCAGCAGCAGGTCGGGACACTGTGCGCAGCTGTACCGATCCATCTTCGACCCGCAGTAGGCGAGCGAATCGCCCCAGAACGTCATGCCTTCGATGTAATATTCATCTTCCGGCAGCAGGCAGGTGATTTTGCTCTTCTCCGCGTCGTAGCAGTAAACGCCGACAAGTTCCTTTTCAATCGGCTCCACCATGCAGCCCGCGTAGGCAATCTTCATGCCCTCTACGCACACTTCCATCACGCGGAAGCGCGGCGGGGTGATGCGCTTGAGTTCTTTGCCGTCCCAGAGATACAGCGTCTTGCGGTTCTTGTTGATGACGCCCTTGCCGTTGAACCAGAAGGGATATTCATCGAACACAGTGCAGACCTCATTGCGCTCCTTCTCCGCCAGACGCGCCGCGAGCCGCTCATGCCCTGCCAGCCCTTCCAGCGCGGCTTCGGTCGTCAGGTTATCAACGCGGGAGAACACAATGCTTCCATCCGTCAGTACGCCTTCGAGCGACAGGGAGCCTTCGCCGCGGCATACTTCTTCCGCCGCACTGCCCGCATTCTGGCGGTACAGCACGGTCTGCCCATCCGGGAAAGCGTCATCCGCTTCAACCGGCACGGTATACAGCAGCGTTTCCGCGCCCTGCCAGCAGAAGCCCTTCACGCGCCCGGAGTTCGTCAGACAGACATTTTCGCCGCTTTCCGCGTCAATGCGGTAGAGGTTGGCGTTGTAGCCGTTCTTTGCGAGGTCAGGCGTCGTCGCGACATAGGCGACCTTCTTCCCATCGGGGCTGATTTGCACCTGCGAGAGGAAATTATACATGAGGAAATCATCGAGTTGAAGCTGTTCCACGCTATTTCCTGCCTTTCAGGGCACAGCGGTAGGTGCTGCGTCCGCAACAAAATGGAAAACTGGTGCGTTTTCTTTATGCAAAGAATTCCAGAGGGTGCTTTTGAACCCTCTGGTTGTTCTTTGTTGCAGGGATTTCGCCTCTGCGGAGGCGGCAAGGGGGCAATGGAAACAGACGAGTCTGCAATCGCTCCCTTGGTTTTCCCCCCTTACCCCTTGTTTGTCAAATCGACCTTGGAGGCGAGGTAGGCGAAAGCGAAGTAGCAGTCGTTTTCGTCGCCCGCCTTCACCACGCGCTCCATCAGGTCATATGCCTTGTCAGGCTGACCATTCTGAAGGAAATAGTTCGCGATGCCGAAGCCCATGGTGATAAGCTCCAGTGCCGTAACCTCCTCCGGGTCGGTGGACAGCAGCTCTTCCGGCTTCTTCAAGCCCTTGTACATCAGCAGACGCGCATAATAGGCGGTGTTCTCGCCCGGATTCATGTGGTCGGTGATGCGCGCAAGAATCTTCGCCGCTTCCTCGTCGTTGCCAAGGCGCTTGAGCGTCATGTAGTACCAGTCGGTCACGGCAATCAGCTCCGGATCGGCGTCTGTCAGCTCATAGCAGCGCGCATACGCCTTCGCCGCCTTCGCATAATCGCGCAGGAGGAAGTAGCTCAGACCCAGATGGTAGAACACATTCCAATCATTCGGATTCAGACGGGACGCAATCACGAAATCCGCCGCGGCGTCCTCAAAGCGCCAGCAGGACAGGAAGCGATGCGCACGATGACGGTAATATTCCCAGTTGAAGGGGTCGCAGGAAATCGCCATGGCGTAGCACTCTTCCGCCTCGCGCATCATGGACACCTTCGCCAGCGCATGACCCTTCTTCATCCAAGCGTCGCCGCTTTCGGGATTCGCCGCCACAGCCGCGCTCGCCGCCTGAATATCCGCCGTCTCCGGCACAACGCAGCGCACAAAGCTCGCCGATTCATATGCCTGATTCATTGTTCTCGCTCCTCCCTTCAAGCCTGACCGATGTTCTTCAGGTCAACACGCGCTGCCAGGCAGCCGAACGCCGCGTACCACTTGCTGTGTTCCGCCGTGTACACGACCTTCTTGAGCATTTCGACGCCCTTTTCTTCCTGGCCGTTCATGCGGTAGTAGTTCGCCACGCCGAAACCTTGCGTGATAACGTCCAGCCCCGCACCGTCGCCCGCGTTGGTGAAGAGCGTTTCCGGCGCGCGCAGCCCCTTGTAGACGCGCAGACGCTGATAGTAAGAGTTCGCCACCTCGTCGGACACAGGCATGTCCTCGGTAATTTCGTCCAGCAGCTTCGCCGCCTCTTCGTCCTTGCCCAGCCGCTTGAGCGTCATGTAATGCCAGTCCGTCACGGCGCAGATGTCGTCAGCGGTCTTGTTCAGCGCGGCACAGCGCGTGTACGCCCAGTCCGCCTTGTCATACATGCCCAGCAGGAAGTAGCTCAAGCCCAGATGATACCACACGTTCCAGTCATTCGGATTCAGGCGGGACGCGATGGTGAAGTCCGCCGCGCCGTCGGCAAAGTAGCCGCAGGACACGAAGCGGTGCGCACGATGGCGATAGTATTCCCAGTTAAAGGGATTGATGGCGATGGCGCGGGAGTAGCATTCCGCCGCCTCACGGTAGTAGCCCAGCCCCGCCAGCAGCAGCCCGCGCTCCTTATGGAGTTCGGCATTCTCCGGATCCTTCGCAATCTTTTCGTCGATTGCGGTCAGTTCCGGGGTCGTCGGCAGTTCGTTCCGCTCCCAAGACGCGACCTGATATTCCTGCACCAGCGTGCTGGAGCGGGCAATGTCCAGACCGACCTTCTTCTTTTCGCTCATGGTTTGTCATCCGCCTTTCTTTTTCGCGATGAATCAGGGTCTTTCCTGCCTGTGATTCATATTTATTGTACGACTTCAGTCGTCCCAATGCTTCAGCTGATCGGCAGCGGCGTGTTCCGCAAAACCGCCCCACGTTTCGTCGCGGCCCGCAATGCGCGTCAGGATTTCCTTCGCCTTCTCGCGGTTGCCCAGCACATATTCCTCGTACACTGCCAGACCATATGCGCCCGTGGCGTACATGTGGTCATCCTTCGCCGCGGCTTCCGCCAGTACTTCATCGATATTCCGCGTACCATTGTAGACCAGTACGCGATCGAAGTAGCCTTCGCTCATGCCGGGTTCCATGTCGGCATGGATACGCGATGCCGCCTTGCGCATGTCATCGATGCGCCCCATCTTCATCAGCGTCATGCAGTACCAGTCGGTCGTGCAGATGCGGTATTCATCCGTAGGCGACAGCGCATAGCAAGTTTCATAGGCTTTGAGCGCGCGCTCGTAGCTGCCCATCAGGTGGTAGCTCAGCCCCAGATGATACCAGCAGTCCCAGTTCTTCGGGTCGATGCGCAGCCCCATCTCGAAATCCGCCGCAGCTTCCTGATACTGCCCCAAATTCACATACGCATGACCGCGATGACGGTACAGCAGGGACATGAACGGGTTATAGGTCAGCCCGATGGAGTACGCCTCCAGCGCCTCGCGGAAAAACATCTGTCCGCGCAGCGCCAGCCCCAGCGCCATGTACTTCTCAGCGTTCGTCGGGTCAGCAGCGACGGCTTCCCGTGCCGCCTTGATTTTGTCGTTTTCTTCCACCGTGTCACGCGCGGCGAAGATTTGGTTTTCCTTCAAGCCCTTCTTGCTCATAGGAACAATACCTCCTCAATCCAGATTGACGATGAACTGCACTTCCAGCTGATTTTCGTCGCCCGACGGCTTCGCCTGCACAACGACGCCCGCCGGAGGATTTTCCGGGTCAATGAACACCTTGCGTGCGCCGAGGTAGTCATTCACCTGCTCGATGTCGCGCACATAGCCGTATTCCATGAGGATGTTTTCCTTCTTGTAGCCGAACTGCTCGAACAGCTCCGCGTAGCGCTTCATGACCGCCTCGCTCTGCGTCGCCAGCGTCTTGAATTCCGGACGTGCGCTGTGACCCGTGAACCACGCGATGCCGTTGTACTCCACCACGCGGCTCATGCCCGGCACAACGTCGCGGCGGGTAATCTGCGGGTTTTCACCCGTTGCCACAAACAGCGCCAGCTCAATTTCCAGCTTCGGGCCGAAGGGCGTATTCTGGCGCGGCGGCGCTTCAACAATCACGCCCGCCGGAGGATTCTCCCCGAAATAGGCATTGAACGGCTCGGCGATTTCGCCGTAGTGCGCCATATTCTTGATGAAGCCGTTCGCCGCGATGACGTTTTCCTTCTTCAGACCGAACTTCTCGAACAGTTCGTCATAGCGGTTGAGTACGCCCGTCACCTGTTCGCCCAGCGTATCCGCCTTGGGATACACATGCCCGGTGAAATACGCCATGCCATCGTATTCCACCATGCGGCAGCCGCGGGTAACATCATAGCGCTTAATCGGGAGGCTGTCATTCGTCGCGACGATGAAGCTCAGCTCCATCAGGATGTTATCCCCCACGGGCGAATGCTGAATCGGCAGCCCCGTGACCGTCACGCCCGCCGGCGGATTCTGCGGGTCAATCCACTGGAAGTAGATGTCGGCGAATTCGTCCTCATCATCGGCGTTCTTCATGAAGCACGTCGTATAGAGGATATTGCTCTTTTTCAGGCCAAATTGCTTGAACAGCTCGTCATAGCGCTTGAGGATGCCCTCTGCCTGCTCTTTGAGCGTCTGATACTGCGGCGCGGCATGACCGGTGAAGAATGCCAGATTCTTCGAGAAGGTCACGCGCGAATAACCGCCCTTCGATACATCCAGATGCTGAATTCCCATGATTTTTCTACCTTCCTTCCATATTACAACAAGGAAACCGCAAGGGGCTTTGCCCCTTGACCCCAGCAGGGCGCTGCCCTGCACCTGCGAAGGGTCTTCGACCCTCTCGACACCCTTTTCGCGATTGAGTTGCGCGCATTTTCATGCTGTGTGCGCGTGTTTATTCGGGGTACGTCCCTGCTTACACCTTGCAGCAGGCCACCCAGTGGTCATTGCCGACATTAACCAGTTTCGGCTTCTGCGCAGTGCATTCCTTGCAGCAGCCGTGGCACCGCGTGTGGAAGCAGCAGCCCTTCGGCGGGTTGATGGGGCTCGGCACATCGCCTTCCAGCATGTCCTGCATCGCGGGGATGTCCGGGTCGGGAATCGGAATCGCCCCCAGCAGTGCCTTCGTGTACGGATGCAGCGGGTTGTCGAACAGTTCCTTCTTCGGCGCAATTTCGACGATGTTGCCCAGATACATCACAGCAATGCGGTCGCAGATGTGTTTGACAACGCTCAGGTTGTGCGAAATGAAGATGTATGTCAGCTGATATTTCCGCTGCAATTCGCGCATCAGATTCAGAATCTGCGCCTGAATCGACACGTCCAGCGCGCTGACCGGCTCGTCGCAGACAACCAGCTTCGGGTCAAGCGCCAATGCGCGCGCAACGCCGATGCGCTGCCGCTGGCCGCCGGAAAACTCGTGCGGATAGCGCGTGTAGACCTCTTCGCGCAGACCGACGTCGTGCATGAGCTGAAGCACGCGGGCACGGCGCTCCTCCTTGTTGCCCATGTGGTGGACAATCAGCGGCTCTTCGATGCAGCGCCCGACCGTGAAGCGCGGGTCAAGGGAAGAATACGGGTCTTGGTAGATAATCTGAATTTTCTGGGTCAAGTCCATGTTCTGCTGGCGGTTCATCTTCGCGAACAGGTCATGCCCCTCGAAGGTGACGCTGCCCGCCGTGGGCTTGTTCAGCCGGACAACCGTGCGCCCTGTTGTGGATTTGCCGCAGCCGCTTTCGCCGACCAGACCGAACGTCTCGTTCTCGTACACGTCGAACGTCACGCCGTCTACCGCCTTGACATACGCGGGTTTGCCCTCCGCGTCGCGCTTGCCCTTGATGGGATAATAGATTTTCAGGTCCTTGATTTCCAGCAGCTTCTTCTTTTCGTTCTCGCTCATCCCTCAACGCCTCCTTCGTACAGGAAGCACCGCACCTTGCGCCCGTCTTCGAGCGTCACCAATTCCGGCATTTCCTTCTTGCAGCGTGCGCCGCACTTCTCGCACCGCGGCGCGAACCAGCAGCCCTGCAGCTTCTCACTGGGCGACGGCACCATGCCGGGAATGCTGGGCAGCTCCTCCATATCGTCATCCGTCAGCTTCGGAATCGAGCGCAGCAGACCAGCCGTGTAGGGGTGCAGCGGATTCTTGTAGATGGAGCGCACATCGCTGTACTCCACCGCCTGTCCACAGTACATGACCATGACGTGCTTGGCAATCTGCGCCACAATGCCGAGGTCATGCGTGATAAGAATGATGGATGTGCCCATCTTCTCCTGCAATTGCTTCAGCAGACGCATAATCTGCGCCTGAATCGTCACGTCCAGCGCGGTCGTTGGTTCGTCCGCAATCAGGATTTTCGGGTTGCACGCCAGCGCCATGGCAATCATAACGCGCTGGCGCATACCGCCGGAGAGCTGGTTGGGATAATCGTTGATGACATGTTCCGGCTCCGGGATGCCGACGAGCCGCAGCATTTCGATGGACTTTTTGAGCATTTCCGCCTTGCCCATCTGCTGATGGAAGCGGAACGATTCGCCAATCTGCTGTCCGACGGTAAAGACGGGGTTCAGGCTGGTCATTGGCTCTTGGAAAATCATCGAGATGTCATTGCCGCGGATGCTGCGCATTTCGCGCTCCGACTTTTTCACCAAGTCCTGACCGTGGTAGATGATTTCGCCGTCGATAATTTTGCCGGGCGGCGAGGGAATCAGGCGCAGGATGGACAGCGAGGTCACAGACTTGCCGCAGCCGCTTTCGCCGACGATGGCAAACGTTTCGCCCGGCTCAACCTCGAAATCCAGTCCGTCCACTGCGGGGACGACGCCCTCTTCGGTATAATAGTAGGTTTTCAAACCTTTGACCTGCAATACGGGTTCCGACATCAGGATGACCTCCTCATCATACTATTTCTAAATGAGAATGGAAAAGGCGCAAGCAGCTGGCGCAGGCGAATTTAGAAATAGTATTAGTTATTCTTGAGTTTCGGGTCAAGCGCGTCGCGCAGACCATCGCCCACCAGCGAGAAGCTCATGACCACCAGCGTGATGGCAATACCGGGGACAAGCACGCCCGTGGGGTAAGTGCGGATGACTTCGCGCATCTGCGACAGCATTGCGCCCCATTCGGCTTCCGGCGGCGTCACGCCCAAGCCGAGGAACGACAGGGACGAAGCCGTCAGAATCGCCGTGCCAAGGCTCAGCGTCACATTGACGATAATCTGGGACATGGAGTTCGGGATGACGTGGGTGAAGATGATGCGCAGATTACTTTCGCCCATCGTCTTGCACGCCTCGACATATTCCGAGCTTTTCAGGCTCAGCACGACACTTCGCACCATGCGTGTCAAGCCCGGTATGGTAAATATCGTAATAGCAATGACGGTGTTGACCGAACCCGGTCCCAGCACCGCGACGATGGTAATCGCCAGCAGCAAACCGGGGAACGCCAGCAGGATGTCGATGAACCGGCTGATAATCGCATCGACCCATCCGCCGAAATAGCCGGCGCTCACGCCGAGGAGCACACCAATCAGCGCGCCGGACAGCACGCCCGCGAAGCTGATGGCCAGCGACACACGCGCGCCGTAAATCATACGCGCCAGCGTATCGCGACCCAGATTGTCCGTGCCGAGCGGATGTTGCACCGTCATCGGGCCATACTTCTTCATGACGCTCTGTTTGAGCGGGTCAACCTGCCACACCAGCGGACCGAGAATCGCAATCAGCACGAACAGGATGAGGACAGCGGCGGCGACCACGGAGACCTTTCTGCGCATGAACCGGCGCAGCACAGGATGTTTGTTCTTCATATCTGCCGTGTTCCTCCTACTATAATAAAGTCGTATCTACGCCAACCTTCGGTAGAGACAAAAACGA
>OGNY01000364.1_pt1 | contig 42909 bp, 38 predicted proteins | sample 1573551 | NCBI WGS metagenome assembly OGNY01 (sample SAMEA2581885, study PRJEB24529) | metagenome | biome: Human gut stool | place: China | collected 2011
AGCAGCTGCCGCACCTCGCTCGCCGTATCGGCACTTAGAATTATGCGGTGTTGCCCTATGTAAATAAAAATGCAGATCATGCAGGAAAGCGGGGAAGAAAACACACCGCCGTTTATAAAAAGATACCTTATTATAATAGGCGTGTCAAGCGCAAAAATGTACAAAACAGACAAAACGACGCATGCACAGACAGGGAGAACTGTAGGGAAAGATAAATATTGCAGGTTTCTTAAAAAAGTACAGGTTTTTCCGCCGCGATTGGGGAACTGCCGTAAAATTTGCAAACCGAACCCCAAAAAAACCATCCATTTCGACGGGAAGATGATGTATTATAATGGCAACGAAAGGGACAGGCCCCCATGGGGGACAAGCCTGGATCCCGAAAAATGTTTTCTTATTAGGAGGAGAAACATTATGCGTAAAATGCAGAGAATTGCTGCTCTCGGCCTGGCAGGTACCATGGCCCTGAGCCTGGCCGCCTGCGGCGGTTCCGGCGCCTCTACCGCTGACACCGCTTCCACCGCGGAGAGCACCGCTTCTTCCACCGAGGCCACTGCCGAGAGCACCGGCGACGAGGCTGTCACCCTGAACTGGGCCCTGTGGGATAAGGACTCCACTGCTTACTGGCAGGCTCTGGCTGACGGCTATATGGAGAGCCACCCCAACGTCACCATCGAGATGACCGACCTGGGCTCCACCGATTACATGACCCAGCTGGCTACCCAGCTGGCCGGCGGCAACGGTGAGCTGGACGTTCTGTCCATCAAGGACATCCCCGGCTACTCCAACCTGATCAACCTCGGCATGCTCGAGCCCCTGAGCGGCAAGCTGACCACTGACGAGAGCAAGTTCAACGGCGTTCTGGAGCAGCTGACTGCCGAGGACGGCAACTATTACGCTGTCCCGTTCCGCTCTGACTTCTGGGTCGTCTACTACAACAAGGACATCTTCGATCAGGCCGGTGTCGAGTACCCCACCAACGATATGACGATGGCGGACTTCGACGCCAAGATCCGCGAGGTCAATGAAAAGGCCGGTGTCTACGGCAACATCTACCACACCTGGCGTTCTACCACCACGCTGTTCGGCATCCTGGACGGCCAGCACACCGTTATCGACGGCAACTACGACTTCCTGAAGCCTTACTACGAGCAGGTCCTGTCCGAGCAGGCTGACGGCGTTATCCCCAACTACGGCGAGCAAAAGACCTCCGGCCTGCATTACTCCGGTGCCTTTGAGAACGGCCAGGCGGCTATGTGCAACATGGGCTCCTGGTTCATCGCTACCCTGCAGAAGTACAATGCGGAGGCTGCCTCCAACGGTGTCCAGCCCGTCAACTTCGGCATCGTCAAGTATCCTCATCCGGACGGCGCACCTGCCGGTTCTACTCTGGGCACTGTGACCAGCCTAGCCGTCAACGCTAACTCCGAAAAGAAAGAGGCTGCTCTGGACTTCGTCAACTGGTGCGCTTCTGAGGACGGCGCCAAGTGCGTTGCTGCCGTCGGCACCTTCCCCGCCGTTGCCAGCGACGAGACCAACAAGATCATCTCCTCTACCGATGGCTTCCCCTCTGACGACGCTTCTCTGGAGGCTCTGAACACCACCGCCATCTACCTCGAGATGCCTCTGTCTGACAAGGCTTCCGAGATCGAGACCATCCTGAACACCGAGCATGACGCCATCATGACCGAGAGCGAGACGGTTGACGAGGGCATCGCCAACATGAACGAGCAGGTCCAGGCTATCCTCGGCTGATTCCCAAACGATTCCCTGACTTCTTTTTCATAAGTTTTCCTTTTCCTTCCAAAAGGGGCGGGCGGGCGCGCCTGCCCCTTACTTATTGCCAAAACACCGAGGAGGTATGACCCATGGCTGAAACCACGCAGGCTGTGCAGGCAAAACCGAAGCGCGGCATGAGCAAATCTCTCCGCGACAGTCTGGTTGCCTACAGCTTCATTGCACCGAACTTCATCGGCTTCTGCATCTTTACGCTGGTGCCCATGATCTTCGCTATCGGGCTTTCGTTCTGCAACTGGGACGGTGTCCATCCCGTTGAGTTCACCGGCATCAGCAACTTTGTTGCCCTGTTGAGCGACAAAACTTTCAAGGCTGCTTTTGTCAATACGCTGGTCTACGCCATCGGCACGGTGCCGCTGACGCTGGTGTGCAGCCTTGGTCTGGCCATGCTGCTGAACCAGAAGGTCAAGTTCCGCAACTTCTTCCGTACCGTTTCGTTCTTCCCCTACGTTGCTTCTCTGGTCGCCGTTGCTGCGGTCTGGAACATGATCTTCAGCCCCTCCATGGGCCCGGTCAACCAGATCCTCGCAACCCTTGGCGTGGAGAACCTGCCCAAGTGGGCCGCCGGTAAGGACACCGCTATGCTCACGGTCATCCTGTTCAGCGTCTGGAAGAACATGGGCTATTATATGGTCATCTACCTGGCCGGTCTGCAGGGCACCAACCCCGAGCTGGAGGAGGCTGCCGAGCTGGACGGTGCCAGCAAGTGGCAGATCTTCTGGAATGTAACCCTGCCGCAGCTGAAGCCCACCACCTTCTTCGTTATCATCATGCTGACCATCGCCTCCTTCAAGGTGTATGACCAGATGTACATGATCACCCAGGGCGGCCCCGGCAATGCGACCATGACCCTTGTTTACTACATCTACAACGTAGCCTTCGTCAACACGCCGAAGTACGGCTACGCAAGTGCCGTGTCCATGGTGCTGTTTGTGCTGGTGCTGTTTGTCACCATCATCCAGTTCAAGGGCTCGTCCAGCAACGACTAAGGGAAGGAGGAAACACACATGGCTACTACCGCAGTTAAGAAAAAGACAGGCTCCATGAAGGCGCAGCATGTTGTCAGCCGCGTGCTGATCTACGCACTGCTCATCGTCGTGGCCGCCCTGATGCTCATCCCGTTCCTGTGGATGCTCTCCGCATCCTTCAAGCTGAACAAGGACGTCTTTACGTTCCCCATTGAGTGGATCCCCTCGAATCCGCGCCCGCAGAACTATGTGGACATCTGGACGAAGATCCCCCTGCTGACCTTCGTTAAGAACACCGCGTTCCTGACCATCATCGTCACGATCTTACAGGTCCTGACCTCCTCCTTCGCCGCCTATGCGTTCGCCAAGCTGAACTTCAAGGGCAAGAACGTGCTGTTCCTGGGCTACATCGCGACCATCGCGGTGCCCTGGCAGGCTTACATGGTGCCCCAGTTCATGATGATGCGCTCCTGGCACCTGAACAACACCCATCTGGCCATCATCTGCCTGCAGGCGTTCAGCGCCTTCGGCGTTTTCATGATGAAGCAGTTCTATGAGGGTGTTCCCACCGAGCTGTGCGAGGCTGCCCGTATCGACGGTCTGTCCGAGTACGGCATCTATGCCCGCATCATGCTGCCGCTTTCTCTGCCCGCTGTATCGACGCTGGTCATCTTTACCTTCGTCAACACGTGGAACGACTTCCTCGGACCCCTGATCTACCTGACCAAGACCGAGCTCAAGACCATCCAGATCGGCCTGCGTATGTTCATCAGCCAGTACTCTGCCGAGTATGGCCTGATCATGGCGGCTTCCGTTGTCGCACTGATCCCGGTCCTGATCGTATTCCTGTCCCTGCAGAAGTACTTCGTTCAGGGCGTTGCATCCTCCGGCCTGAAGGGCTGATATAGCTACCCAGCAGTTACCCATTTGTACGGGGCGCAAGGCGAAAGCCCTGCGCCCCGGTTTTTATTAAGATAAGAGATAATAGATAAAAGATAAAAAATATGGTGGAGTGCTCCGACAAGGCGCCGCACGAAATTCCTCAACCGCCATTTTGTTTTTGCCAACGGGCAAAAACTCCCTCTTTTTTATTATCTATTATCTAAAAAAAGAGGTTCTCCATGAAAACTTTCAAAAACCCCATTTTGACCAAACCCGAGGCTGAGCAGGCGCTGGATACCGCTATCGCGCTCGTCCGCCGGAATCTGCCGCTGTATACCGACCACTGCCAGAACCATTCCAGCGTCCATGACATCTATCCCCAATGCGAGAACAACCAGTGGACCTGCGGCTTCTGGCCCGGCGAGGTCTGGCTGAGCTATGAGCGCACCGGCGACGAGGCGTTCAAAAATACCGCGCTGACCCTGGTGGACAGCTTCCTCTACCGCATTGAGCACAAGATCGAGGTCGACCACCACGACATGGGCTTCCTGTACAGCCCGTCCTGTGTCGCCGCCTACAAGCTGACCGGCAGTGAGAAGGGGAGAAGGGCCGCTATCTTGGCTGCCGACCAGCTCTGCACCCGCTTTCAGGAGAAGGGCGAGTTCTTTCAGGCGTGGGGCGCGCTCGGCGCTGCCGACAACTACCGCTACATCATCGACTGCCTGCTGAACGTGCCGCTGCTCTACTGGGCCAGCGAGACCACCGGCGACGCCCACTACGCCGATCTGGCGCACAAGCATGTCACGACCTGTCTGGCCAACTCCATCCGCCCGGACGGTTCGACCTACCACACCTTCTTCATGGACCCCGTGACCGGCGGCCCTGTGCGCGGCGCGACCTGTCAGGGCTATAAGGATGACTCCTGCTGGGCCCGCGGTCAGGCGTGGGGCGTCTACGGCACGGCCATCAGCTACCGCTACACCAGACGCCCCGAGTATCTGGACGCCTTCCGCCGCGTGCTGGCCTACTATCTGGAGCGCCTGCCCGAGGACCTGGTCCCGTACTGGGATATGACCTTCACCAGCGGCACCGAGGAGCCACGCGACTCATCCTCCGCGTCCATCGTGGCCTGCGGCCTGCTGGAGGCCGCCAAGTACGTCGGCACCGACGAAGCTGCTGAGTACACGAAGCTGGCCGCCCAGATGCTGGGCAGCGTGGCCGCGCACTACGCCGTCAAGGAAGGCCCGCAGGGCATCGGCCTTGTGCGCCACGGCACCTACAGCAAAAAGAGCCCCTACAACACCTGCACGCCCGAGGGCGTTGACGAGTGCGTCAGCTGGGGCGACTACTTCTACATGGAAGCGCTGACGAGATTGACAAAGGATTGGGAGCTGTACTGGTGATGAAATTACATACAAAGTCCGATTTTACGGCGCTGATGCACCGATTTCTGGACCCGCTGCTGCCGCTGTATTCCGAGGGCGGCGCACGGCTGCACCTTGGCGACACCGGCGTGACCTACCCGGGCCGCACGATCGAGATGGAAGCCTTCTCCCGCCCGCTGTGGGCGCTGGCCCCGTTCTGGACGGGCGGCGGCAGGGTGGATGACTTCCTGCGCATCTACCGCAAGGGTCTGGCCAGCGGCACCGACCCCGAGAGCCCCGAATACTGGGGCGACCCGAACGATTATGACCAGCTCTTTGTGGAGATGGCCGCGCTGGCCTGCGCGATCCTGGAGACGCCTGAGAGCGTCTGGGAGCCGCTGACCGACGCCGAAAAGGCCAATCTGGCCAAGTGGCTCGACACGATCAACCACCATGACCTGCCCGGCTGCAACTGGCTGCTGTTCCGCGTGCTCGTCAATCTGGCGCTCGACTCTGTCGGGATGCCCTGCGATATGGCCCGCGCCGCCGCTGATATGGCCGAGGTCGATAAATGGTACATCGCCGACGGCTGGTACTCCGACGGCCCGGCGGACATCAAGCCCCAGAAGGATTACTACAACCCCTGGGCCATCCAGTATTACACCGTGCTCTACAGCGTGTTTGCCGCTAAGAGCGACCCCGCCCGCGCGGCGCTCTACCGGGACCGCGCGACCAGGTTTGGCCAGCAGTTTGCGCGCTGGTTCGATGAAAACGGCGCGGCGCTGCCTTTTGGCCGCAGCCTGACCTACCGCATCGGCCAGAGCGCTTTCTACTCCGCCTGCATCTGGGCCGGTCTCGAGCCGCTGCCCCTGCCGGTCATGAAGGGCATCATCGTGCGCAATTTGAACTGGTGGCTGGCACGGCCCATCTTTGACCGCGACGGCGTGCTGACCATCGGCTACGGCTACCCGCAGCAGTACATGGCCGAGCAGTACAACGCCCCCGGCAGCCCGTACTGGGGCCTGAAGGTCTTTTTGCTGCTGGCCCTGCCCGACGACCACCCGTTCTGGACCGCCGAGGCCGCCCCGCTGCCCGTCGAGCTGACCCGCGCCGGTGTGACCGGCCAGCCCAGCGCAGATCTGCTTTTGCAGCGTCTGCCGGACGGCCAGCTGAACGCCTACTCGCCCGCCAACTACGAGAAGGGCGACCACGGCCAGTTCGTCGAGAAGTACGGCAAGTTCGTCTACAACACGCGGTTCGGCTTCTCGGCCAGCCGCAGCTATGTGCAGCTGGAGCAGGCCGCGCCCGACAGTATGCTGGCCTTCGTCATCGACGGCTGGACCTTCGTGCGCCGCCACAGCGACAGGTTTGTCCTGATGGGGGACCGTCTGCTGAGCGAGTGGCGGCCCTTCCCGGGCATCAAGGTCACGACGGAGCTGGTGCCCACTAAGTGGGGCCACGTCCGCAACCATACGGTGGAGAGCACCATCGCCTGCACGGCGTATGACTGCGGCTTTGCCGTGCCCAAGTTCGCCGCCGGCTTTGCCGCCGCGGCCAACGGCACCGGGGCCGAGGCCCACAACGACACCTGCCGCTGCACCGTGCAGGGCCGGGGCGGCGAGGGCTTCCTTGTGAACGCCTACCCCAACACGAACCTGTACGACCCCAACACGGTCATCCCCGCGGTCAGGTACGACGTCCCCGTCGGCACGTCCGTCTTTACCACCACAGTGGAAAGTTGGTATAAGTAAGACCTATTCGCATACTAGAGGAGAGGTAATGTATATGTATCCGCAGTCCAATTCTGCCCGCAGCGTCCGGGATCTGTCCGGCGTTTGGGATTTCCGCTTCAACGCCGATGAGCCGTGGCAGCCCATCGCGGTGCCTGCGTCCTACAACGACCAGAGCCCCGACCCGGAGTTCCGCCGCCATTACGGCATGGCCTACTACCGCACGACCTTCACCGTGCCCGAGGGCGCGCGCCGGGTGCTGCGCTTCGACGCTGTGACCCACAACGCCGTGGTGCGGCTGAACGGGCAGAAGATCGCCAGCCACCGCGGCGGCTTCCTGCCGTTTGAGGCCGACATCACCGCGCTGGCTCAGCCCGGCGAGACCGTGACGCTCGATGTCGAGGTGGACAACCGCATCGGCCACAGCTCGCTGCCCGTCGGCAACGAGGGCGGCACGGCGTTCTTCGGCTCCGACAACGCGGGCATTCCCGCCGTCGAGGCCGGCAAGGCGCGCCAGCAGGCTCAGGGCATCAACCTGCCGAACTTTGACTTCTTCAACTATGCGGGCATCACCCGCCCGGTGCACCTCTACACGACCCCGGCGGCCTACATCCGCGATGTGACCGTCGCCGCCGATATGACCGGCACACTGCGCTACACGGTGGACACCGTGGGCGAGGGCAGCGTCAAGGTGGAGATTCTGGACGCAGAGGATCGCATTGTGGCCTGCGCCGACGGTGCCGCGGGCACCGTGCAGGTGGAGAATGCCCGCCTGTGGCAGCCCCGCCCCGGCACGCCGTATCTCTACACGGCGCTGGTCAGGTTCGGCAAGGACGAGTACCGCCAGAAGTTCGGCTTCCGCAGTGTGGAGGTCAGCGGGCACAAGTTCCTTATTAACGGCGCACCGTTCTATTTCAAGGGCCCCTGCAAGCATGAGGACTCGGCCTTCCGTGGCCGCGGCTATGATGCCTGCGTGCCGGTGACCGATTTGAAGCTGTACGAGTGGCTGAACGCCAACGCCCTGCGGATGAGCCACTATCCCTACGCCGAGGAGGTCTACGACCTGTGTGACCGTCTGGGCATCGTCGTCATCGACGAGACGCCCGCCGTCGGCATCGGCGCAGGCCCGGCCTGTGACCCGTATCAGACCTTCCCGCTCAAGACCTACCACAGCGCCGTGCTGCGGGCGATGATCGAGCGCGACAAGAACCACCCCTGCGTTGTGCTGTGGAGCCTGGGCAACGAGCCGGACACCGAGCACTTCCCCGAGAGCGCCCGCGACTACTGGCGCCCGCTGTATGAGCAGGCCCACACCCAGGACCCGCAGGACCGCCCGGTCACGATGGTCTGCTGCCAGAACGACTACACGAAGGACATCACGACCCGCACGATGGACGTCGTCTGCATCAACCGCTACTACGGCTGGTACAACCTGAGCGGCGATCTGGATAACGCGGCCTACGCCTTTAAGAAGGAGCTTGATTTCTGGGAGACCATCGACAAGCCGCTGATTTTGTCGGAGTACGGCGCGGACACGGTGGCCGGTATGCATGGCTTTGCCCCCGAGATGTTCACCGAGGAGTTCCAGGTCGAGTATTACCGCACGATCAACGGCTGTCTGGATGAGCGCCGTTTTGTCGTGGGCGAGTGGCCGTGGAACTTCGCGGACTTCTCGACCCAGCAGGGCCCGATGCGCGTGGGCAGCTGCAACCGCAAGGGCCTGTTCACCCGTGAGCGCACCCCCAAGCTGGCCGCCCACTACTTCCGTGACCGCTGGGGCAAAAAGGAACCGAACGACCGGTAAGCACTACCCCTGAGATAGAAAAAAGCCCGCTGTTCAACGCAACAGCGGGCTTTTTCGCGATTATTTCAGATTCGGTCTGTCCTGATCGCCGTCGGCCTTGAACAAGACGAAGTTCTCGGGCTTGTTCGTGAAGTAGTAATACTCGGTGTTCTCGTGCACGGGCGGGGTCAGGTAGTTCGGGATGATGCAGCCGTCGCCCTCGACGCGCTCGGTGAAGCCGGCGGCCAGCCAGACGTCTGCAGGGATACCGGCGTTGTAGCAGTCCATGTACTCGGCACCCGCGTGGTTCAGGATGGCGTCCAGCGCCGCGCCGATGCGGGGCAGCACGCTGTCCTCACCGATGAAATCCACGAGCCGCACAACGGCGGCACAGCCGGTCTCCTGCGCGGTGACGGTGCGGGTCACGACGTAGGCCAGCAGCTTTCCGTTCTCCTGCGCGGCCCAGACATCGTACTTGAAGTGCGGATAGTGGAAGTACCGCCGCCGCATGTACCACACATCCTTGCGCGGCGTGTGGGGCGTGGCGGGCATACCCAGCGGGATCAGGTCCGCGGCGCTCTCGATTTTAGCAAGGCCCAGATCGCGCTGCACGGGGGGCAGGGAATACCGCAGCGGCTTTGCCAGATAGTAGGCGCGGCGGCGGCCCAGCCGGTAGTAATGGGGCAGGCGCTCGGCCTTCCAGCCCAGGAACTGGTAGAACGTGCAGGTGTTGGGGCGGATGTTATTGCAGGCGACGACGTCGGCATTCAAAAGCCCGGGCAGGGCGTTCATCAATTCCAACCCCACGCCGTTGTGGCTTTTGGCCGCGACCCAGACGCTGACCCAGATGTCCGGCCTGCGCTTTGTGTTGGCCAGTATGTACCCGGCGGCGCTGACGTACTCGCCGTCCTGCTCCGCCACGGCAAACTGCGGCACGCCGCCGCGGCCCGCGTAGTAGTGGTGGTACAGCTCGGGGCGGTTCAGCAGCGGCAGGCGCATATCAAAGTTTGCGTTGATAAAGTCGATGATGGCGGCATCCTCGCCGAGGCATGCCAGCCGGAATGTTGTATCAGACAATGGCCGAACCTCCCGTGACCGGCAGCGTTACGCCGGCGATGAAGCCTGCCTCGTCGGAGAGCAGGAACCCCATGGGCCGCAACGTCCGCGGGCGTTGCGTTGCGGCCCATGGGGTTCTCCTCCGCCGCGGCCTGCACGATGAGATCGGGCGTGTCCTTCAGGAAGTTCGTTTCCATCATGCTGGGGGCGACGCAGTTGACCGTGACGCCGAAGCGGGCATACTCGACGGCCAGGCTCTTGACCAGCCCGCCAATGGCGCTCTTGGCCATGACGTAAGCGGCGGTATTCTTGGGCGGGCAGCCGATGGTGTAGCTCGTCTGGATGAACAGCACACGGCCAAACCTGGCCTTGGCCATGGCGGGCAGCACGGCGCGGCAGAGGCGCACGGCGCTGTGGACCTGAATTTCCAGATCGCGGTCAAAGCGGGTCTGGTCGAACGCCTTGAATTTGGCGTTCACAACGGGCAGCGCGGGCAGGTGGATGAAATGCGTCGGCGCGGGGGCAGAGGCCGCCAGCACCTGCACGAAGGTATCGACCTTGGCGCGGTCCGACAGGTCCACGTCGAACGGGCGCACCTGACCGGGGAAGCGGGCGCAGAGGTCAGCCAGCTTTTCCAGATCGCCGCAGCCCTGGGCCAGCACAAGCGTATCGGCGGGCGCGTTTTGCAGCAGCCGCTCGATCAGCGCGCGGCCCACATCGCTGGTGGCACCGGTTATTAAATAGGTATAGGACATGATTTTCTCCTTGTTATTTCGCCAGCCCGGCCTTGATGATGCCGCGGGTCACGCGCTTGCCGTCCTGATTCGTGATAACAGCCTTGATCTCGGCCTCGCTGCCGATCTCGCTGACGCTGACAACCGTGCCCTTGATGGTCAGCGTGTCGCCGATGAAAATCGGCTTGGCGAATTTGCACTCCACGCCGTGGAGCAGGCAGTGCTCGCCGGGCAGATAGACGCCCGCCAGCGTAGAGAAAAAGCTCGCGCCCAGCATCCCGTAGACGACCCGCCCCGGGAAGCCGCGTCCCCGGGCGTAGTCGGCGTCGATGTGGATGGGGGAGACGTCCCCCGTGATGGCGCGGAATGCGTCCATCATCTCCGACGTGACGGTCACGGTAAATTCCTCGGTCAGGCCGGGGGTCATCTCCGCCAGCGTGTAGTGGTTCATGGCAGGCTCCTTCGTTGTTCGAAAAAAGGCGGCAGGATGCCGCCTTACGTATTCTCTTGGCCTCCTCTGGAAGGCAAGGTTTTTACACCATCCGTGCAACCAGATCCAGCAAGTCGCCGACATCCTTCAGGCCGCGGACATCCGCGAGCTTGAACTTGATGTTGAACTTCTTCTCGATGGCCGTCAGCAGGTTGATCTGCTCCAGGCTGTCCCAGTCCTCGATGTCATCGGCGCAGGTGCTGCGGGTGATCTCCAGGGTGTCGTCGTCAAAATTATCGCGGAAAATATCCTGTACCGCGTTCAGAATTTCCTGTTCGCTCATAGTATAGCTCCTTTATAGTATGGTAGTTACCTATACTATAGCATAAAAGCGGGGCAGACGCAAGAAAAAGTGAGGAGAGAGGAGATGCCGCAGCGTTTCCGGGTCGATGACGAGCATAGACCCCTGCACGTAGGGGCGGATTCCATATCCGCCCGGAAAGTCTGCGGCGGCCTCTGCCTTCCCCGGGCGAGCGATGCTCGCCCCTACAGACCGTTTCCCACAGTGTTCACTCCTCACTGATTCACAGCCCATAATCCTCCAGCCGCCGCTGCAATTCCGCCTCGTCGGCTACAAAAACGCCCTGCTGCAGGGCTAAGACGTCGCTTTCGGGCAGAAGGCGGGTGTAAAGGTCGTCGTAGGTCGCCAGCGGGCCGATGCCGTCGGCGGTGTACAGCGCTACGTGCCCGCCGCTGTCCTTTAAAAGGTAGCGCGGCGCGGCGGTTTCCGGCTGTGGGCGGGCAAACCAGACCAGCGCCGCCGCAAGGCAGAGCACGGCCAGCCCCGCCAGCAGCGAAAGGTACAGCCCGTGCCCGTCGATTTGTCGGTTTTGCATAATAATTCCCCCTTGCACGGTTAGTATGGCCGCCATGACAGACAAAAACACCGAAAGTTGTGAATTTTACGTCTGACGCTGTACTTTTGCCCCCTTTTTGTGGTATAATCCATTCTATAGCATTGTGCAATTTCGTGTTACCACGCTTCGATACAGACCAAAGGAGGCGGTTCCCATAGAACCCAATCAGCAGCGCCATATCTCCACAGATGGCGTAAAGACGACGGCAGGCGCCACCGGCCAGCCCGGCGCACCCGCACCCAAGAACAAGAAAAAGCCCAAAAAGCGCCGCAGCATCATCGGTATGATCTTCAGCTTTATCGGCTGTATGCTCTGCCTGTGCATTATGGCGGCCAGCGTGGGCGGCGTGCTGCTGTCCATGTATATCGTGCAGGTCACGGCGGATGACGGCGAGACCCTCGATCTGGATAACCAGAAAAACCGCCAGACGTCGATCATCTACGACATCAACGGCAACGAGTACGCCTCGCTCTCCCGCAACGAGAACCGTATCTGGCGCGAGCTCTCCGCCATGCCGGAGAATCTGCAGAACGCGGTCATCGCCATCGAGGACAAGAACTTCCGCACCGAGCCCGGCATCAACCTCAAGGGCACCATCGGCGCGGCGCTGAACGCTTTCACCGGCAACCGCATCTGGGGCACGAACCGCGGTGCGTCCACGCTGGAGCAGCAGCTCATCAAGAACCTGACCGGCGATAGCGAGCAGGACAACATGCGTAAGGTGCGCGAGATCTTCCGTGCGCTGGGTCTGGACAACAAGTACAGCAAGGAGACCATCCTTGAGGCGTACCTGAACACGATCCCGCTGACCGGCATCATCCACGGTATGGAGGCCGGCTCCATCGAGTATTTCGGCAAGCATGTCGAGGATCTGACCCTGGCCGAGTGCGCGACGCTCGCCTCCATCACGAAGAACCCGACGAAGTACAACCCCGCCACGAACCCCGAGGAGCTCATCAAGCGCCGCAACCACGTGCTGTATGAGATGTACACCCAGGGGTATATCACCGAGGCCGAGTTCAACGCTGCCAAGGCCGAGACTGTCACCCTGACCGAAAAGACGAGCACCACCGAGAACGCGACCCGCTCGTCCAGCAACTCCTGGTTCACCGATGCCCTGTACACCCAGCTGCTGAGCCAGCTGCAGGAGGACCTGAATTACACCGCCGACGAGGCGAAGGAGCTGATCTTCTCCGGCGGTCTGCGCATCTACTCCACCGTTGACCCCAAGGTGCAGGAGGGCGTCGAAAAGACGATGTACAATGAGGACGACCTCATCCCCGCCCTGTGGCATGAGGAGCCCGTCTGCCTGCGCGATTATCCCGCAGATTCCAGCAGCTGGGACGAAGTCCAGTACGACGACGCCACCGGTCTGCCCATCACGAAGGACGGCTATGCGGTCTACGGGCAGGAGGCCATCCCCGTCTACGCGGACGAGGAAGGCACGACGCTGAAAATGGGGACCTCCACCGACCCCGATTACCCCAACGACACCACCGTCTACCTCTGCGTGTATGAAAAAGTCCGCACCCAGGCCGCTATGGCAATCGTGGACTACAGCGGCAACATTCTGGGCATCGGCGGCGGCATCGGCGAGAAGAAGTACGATTTGGGCTTCAACCGCGCGACCTCCCCGCACCAGACCGGTTCTACGATGAAACCCATCGGTGCCTACGCGCTGGCGCTGGACTACAAGCTGATCAACTATTCCTCCCAGATCCTGGACTCCCCGTACTACTCGGTGGAGGACAAGAAGGTCCTGAAGGATGAGTATATCGGCAAAATGAGCCCCTATTCCGAGGCAGCCCAGTCCCGCAGCGATGTCTGGCGCGCCTGGCCCACCAACTACGGCGGTGCAGGCGGTCAGGGCAACCCGATGCTCGTCTACGACGCATTGCAGCAGTCTTACAACACGGTGGCTGTCTGGGTCGGCGATATGGTCGGCGTGGACTACCTGTATAACTTTGTCCATGACACGCTGGAATGCAGCTATATCAGCGCCGAGAACGATATGGACCTCGGACCGCTGGTCCTGGGCTCCCAGAGCAGCGGCCTGACTGTGGTGCAGCTGGCTGGTGCGTACACGATGTTCAACACCGGTACATTCACGACACCGCACTACTATACCGAGATCACCGATTACCAGGGCAACATGATCCTGGACAACAACAAGTATATCAACACGACCCAGGCCATCAGCGCGGACACGGCGTACATCATGAACCGCATGATGTGGAATGTCCTGCACAGCAGCAAGGGTACTGCCTACGGCAAAGGCCCCGACGGCGAGATGGACTCTGTGGCCAAGACCGGTACGACGAGCAACTACAAGGACTACACCTTTGCCGGTCTGACGCCGTACTATGTCACTGCCATCTGGTGGGGCTGTGACCGCCCGACCGAGATGAACACGCTGGGCAAGGCGGGCCGCAACGCCAGCCCCATCCAGTACGCCTGGAAGGCACTGATGGAGGACCTGCAGGCCGACCTGCCGGTCAAGGAGTTTGCCAAGGGCGAGAACGTCGTTGAGAAACACTTTGACACCTCCACCGGCGCAATCATCTCCAGCGGCGGCAGTGTGGGCTATTACACCGAGGACAACCTGCCCGACAACAGCTACACGGTCTCCGAGGACGACCCCTACGCCGCCCTGGCCCAGGCCGCCGCGGACGCTGCCGCCGCAGGGGACACCACCACTGAGCCGACAGAATAAAAAGCTGCCTCCCATGTAGGGGCCGGGCATGCCCGGCCCGCGGCCTTTCCGTAAGCATACGTCTGCCTTACACGACAGGGCCGGACATGTCCGGCCCCTACCGCACAGCAGAGAAAAACACACCATTCGAATCGTACCCGGTTTGGATGGTGTGTTTTTGTATCGGATACAGTTGTGCTCGCACAAAAGATATCGACTTTTCCCCGCTGTGGGCTGTGCAATTTGACAAATTGCACAAAAACCGCCGCAAAAGGCTTGCAACCGGGCCTTGCCCGTGGTATGATGGGACACATCGAGAACAGTTGTACACAAGGGGGATACATGATGGCCGAGAGGCGTTTTCTGCTGGTAGACGCGGATGTTCTGCCGGAAGTCTTTGTCAAGGTGCTGCAGGCCAAGGAGCTGCTGGCCTCGGGTGCGGTGAGCAATATCTCCGCCGCGGCCAAGCAGGCAGGCATATCACGCAGTGCCTTCTATAAATATAAGGATACGGTGTTTGACGCCGAGACCGGGCGCGAGTCCATCACCGTGGTGGCAACGCTGCTGGATAAGACCGGCGCACTGCAGGGGCTGCTGTCGGGCATTTCGGCGGCGGGCGCGTCCATCGTGACCATCACCCAGTCCCGCCCGGAGAACGGCGCGGCCCAGGTCGAGGTCACAGTCCGCACCGGCACGATGCAGATGCCGGTGGATGAGATGCTGACCCGCCTGTCCCACCAGCCGTGCGTGGTGGAGATCCACAGAGGCGCGTGACTGCAGGGTAGGGGCGAGGCATGCCTCGCCCGCAGCCTTGCCGGAATAGCTCTATCGCGGGAAAGCCGCGGGCCGGGCATACCCGGCCCCTACAGAGCATATACCGAGTGAGTGTAAGAATAGGGGGATTTTTCCAATGGCTAAAATCGCAATCATGGGCTTCGGCACGGTCGGCTCCGGTGTGCTGGAGGTCTGCCGCCGCAATGCGGCCTCCATCGCCCGCCGCGCCGGTGAGCCCGTTGAGGTCAAATATATCCTGGATGTGCGGGACTTTTCCGGTTCTCCGGATGCCGCGCTTTTTACGAAATCCATCGACACGATCCTGAATGACCCCGAAATCAAGGTCGTCGTCGAGACCATTGGCGGCACAAAATTTGCCTACCCGTATGTGCGCCGGTGCCTCGAGAGCGGGCGCAGCGTCTGCACCTCCAACAAGGAGATGGTCGCGACCTACGGCGCAGAGCTGCTGGCCCTTGCCAAAGAGCACAGCGCGGCCTTCCTGTTTGAAGCCAGCGTCGGCGGCGGCACGCCGATCATCACCCCGATGCACCAGTGCCTGGCCGCCAACCATATCAGCAGCATCCGCGGCATCGTCAACGGCACGACGAACTTCATGCTGACGAAGATGAAGCGCGAGAACATGGGCTTTGACGAGGCCCTGAAAATTGCCCAGCAGCTCGGCTACGCCGAGACGAAGGACCCCGGCGACGATGTGGATGGCCGCGATGCCTGCCGCAAAATCGCCATTCTGGCCAGCCTCGCCTGCGGGCATCACGTCTACCCGGACAACATCCCGACCCGCGGCATCCGCGACATCACCGTTGCTGACATCAAGGCCGCCGAAAAGCTCGACAGCACCATCAAGCTGATCGCCTGGTACAACGAGGGCGGGGACGGTCAGATGGCCGCGGGCGTCGAGCCGATGCTCGTCTCCAACTCGAACCAGCTGGCGGGCGTCGATGACGTGTTCAACGCCGTTTTGATGAAGGGCGATATGCTCGGCGACGTCGTGTTCTACGGCAAGGGCGCGGGCAAGCTGCCCACCGCCAGCGCCGTTGTGGCCGACGTCATTGACGCTTTGAAAGAGGGCGTCAAGGTACACGACTCGCTGTTCTGGAAGCCCGCCGAGAAGCCGGCGGGCCTGCTCGAGGACAGGAATACCTACCCGTGGTACCTGCGCGTGACCGGTGTGGCGGCGGTGCTGCTGCCCAGCGTGGCCGGTGCGGGCCATGTGGTCTTTGAGGACAACGGCGAGGCTGCCTATCTGGTCGAGGCCGCCACGTCTGCGGATATTGCTTCTGTCACGGAGAAAATCGGAGTGCTGGGCGGCAAGGTCGCACTGGCCATGAAGAAGCTGGAAGACTGAGAGGAGGGCAGGGTATATGGTAACTGTAACCGTCCCGGCCACCAGCGCCAACGTCGGCGCCGGGTTTGACTCGCTGGGTCTGGCCGTGTCGATGCACAACGTCTTTACGTTTGAGGAATCGGACCGCATTCAGATTTCGTCCGTCGATGGGACCCACGTCCCGGCGGGCAGCAACAACCTGGTCTACCGCTCGGCCCGGGTCGTCTATGACCAGCTGGGCATCCCGCTGAAGGGTCTGCGAATCACCCAGCGCAACGACATCCCGATGGCGCGCGGCCTCGGGTCCAGCTCGGCCTGCATCGTGGCGGGCATCATGGGCGCGAACGCCCTGCTGGGCGACAAGCTGACCGAGCGCCAGATGCTGACGCTGGCGACGGCCATCGAGGGCCATCCCGACAACGTCGCCCCCGCCATGCTGGGCGGCTTTGTGACCAGCGTCATCGACGAGGGCCAGGTCTACAGCGTCAAGAAGGACATTGACCCCGAACTGGCGTTTGCGGCGTTTGTGCCGGACTTCCGCCTGCTGACCAGCAAGGCGCGCGCGGCACTGCCCGCCATGGTCAGCCATAAGGATGCCGTCTACAACCTGTCCCGCGCGGCGCTGGCCACGGCGGCCTTCTGCGAGGGCAACTACGCGCTGCTGGGTGTGGCGACCAAGGACGTGCTGCACCAGAAGTACCGCCTGCCGCTGATCGAGGGCGGCGACGACGTCTTTGAGCTGGCGCAGGACCTGGGTGCGCAGGCCGTTTACATCTCGGGCGCCGGGCCGACCATCATGGCCGTTGTGCACAAGGACGACACCGAGTTTTTCACCCGCGCAGAGGCAGCGCTGGCTGCGGACAGCCCGCTGCGCCATTTTACCGTGCATCGTCTGCTGGCCGACAACGTCGGCGCAGTGGTGAGCTGATACAGGAACAGGGGAGAGAGTACACCAATGGGCTTGATCGTACAAAAATTCGGCGGCTCCTCGGTCAAGGACCGGGACCGCATCTTCAACGTGGCGCGCATCGTCATGAACACCCGCAACGCCGGCAACGACGTTGTCGTGGTCGTCTCGGCGCAGGGCGACACCACCGACGACCTGATCGCCAAGGCGGCGGAGATCACCTCCGACCCGTCCCACCGCGAGATGGATATGCTGCTGGCCGCAGGTGAGGAGATTTCGATTTCCCTGCTGACGATGGCCTTGCAGGAGCTGGGCGTCTCCGCCATCAGCCTGACGGGCTGGCAGGCGGGCTTCAACACAGACCGCGCCTACTCCAAGGCGCGCATCAAGCGCCTGGATACCGAGCGTGTCGAGAGTGAGCTGGCGCGCAACCGTGTGGTCGTCGTGGCAGGCTTCCAGGGCCTGAACCGCTCCGACGACATCACGACGCTGGGCCGCGGCGGCAGCGATACCTCCGCCGTGGCGCTGGCCGCTGCGCTGCACGCGGACCGCTGCCAGATCTTCACCGACGTCGAGGGCGTCTACACCGCAGACCCGCGCAAGATCCCCAAGGCAACCAAGCTCAAGGAGATCACGTTTGACGAGATGCTCGAGCTGGCGTCCCTGGGCGCGCAGGTGTTGAACAACCGCAGCGTCGAGCTGGCCAAAAAGTACAATGTCGAGCTGGAGGTCATCTCCAGCATCAATCCGGTGCCCGGCACCGTTGTTAAGGAGGAGACCAAAGTGGAAGGTATGCTCATCAAGGGTGTTGCAAAGGACACCGACGTCGCCGTTTTGACCGTGAAGGACGTGCCGGATGTGCCCGGTATGTCGTTCAAAATTTTCAGCCTGCTGGCCCAGAAGAACATCAACGTTGACATCATTCTGCAGACCACGGGCCGCGACGGCAAGAAGGACATGAGCTTCACCGTGCCCCTGGGCGACGCCGAGAGCGCCGTTGCCGTGCTGAAAAACGCCACGCACCGCATCGGCGGCGGCGACATCACCGTTGACAAGACCTGCGCGAAGGTCTCCATCGTCGGCGCGGGTATGCAGAGCCACTCCGGCGTGGCCTCCACGATGTTCGAGGCCCTGTTCAACCAGAACATCAACATCAAGATGATCTCCACCAGTGAGATCAAGATCAGCGTCATCATCGACGAGGCTGACGCCGACAAGGCAGTTGCCGCCATCCACGACGCATTTATCAACTGATTGTAAGGTCTTATATAGAGGGAAATGGGTCGTCCCCCGTGCACACGATGGTGCACGGGGGACGTTGTGTATTTATATATAAAGACAAGCGGGCAGAGCCCCTCAGACCTCGCGGGCTTCGCCCGCGAGAAAGCCTTCTCACGCAGTGGGGAGGTGGTCGAGCGTCAGCGATGACCGGAGAGGCTCTGCCCGCTTCCTGCTATTACAAAAGCTTCTCACCTGCTGCAAACTTCGCCGTCAGCTTACCCTTGCCAAGGTACGCATACCGCTCCAAACGCTCCGCAGCGCTGAACGCCCGCATATTTTTAAGCGGGTCATCATCCAGCACCAGCGCGTCAAACGCATAGCCGTCCTCAAACAGGCCGACCTTCTCGCCAAAATCGGCCCAGAAATCTCCGCCGCCGACAGTCGCCATATACAGCGCCTCCACCATCGTCAGCGGCTTTTCACTCTGGTCGATATACCGCCAGCGCAGCTTGCTGACCTGCACGGCGGTAGCCATGACCGTGAACAGGTCCAGCGTCTGACCGCCGGCCACGTCGCTGCCCAGGCCGACGCGCCAGCCGCCGTGCAGGTAGTGCGCCGCGGGGGCGATGCCCGCAATGACATTCTCGTTGCTGGTGGGGCAGTGGGCGATCATGACGCGGTTCTGCTTCATCAGCGCGGCCTCGTCATCGGGGCTGTAGATGCAGTGCGCCATGACAGTGGGCACGCCGCCGAACAGGCCGTACCGGCTGTAGCTCTCGCCGTAGAATTTTGTGCCGGGGCACAGCTCGGCGACCCACGCGATCTCACCCGGATTCTCGGACAGGTGACTCTGCGCAGGTACGTTGTATTCTCTTGCCAGTTCGCCGAGACCGCGCATATACTCGTCACTCGTGCTGGGGGTGAAGCGCGGCGTGATCATCGGGCGCACCGGGCCCGCGTGCAGGGTGTTTTCGGTGCGGCAGGTATCCAGCCAGCGGCGCGTCTCGGCCAGACCCGCGGCGGCAGACGGCTCACGGTAGCTGTCAGGGCTGTTGCGGTCCATACCCAGCTTGCCGACAAAGGCGGAAAGCCCCGCGCCGCGCAGCTGGTGCATCAGTTCGAGCGTTGCGTCGGTGTGCAGCGTCGCAAAGATGCAGGCGCGCGTTGTGGCGCTGTTTTTCAGGTCGCGCACAAAATAGGAGTAGCCCAGCCTGGCGTAGGCCGAATCGGCGTAGTGGGCTTCCTCGGGGTAGGTGTACTGCTGCAGCCAGTCCAGCAGCTCCAAATCCATCGCCGTGCCGCAATAGCTGTACTGCGGCGCGTGCAGATGCAGGTCCACAAGACCCGGCGTGATGATTTTACCCGTATAGTCGAGAACTTCCACCCCGGCGGGGGCAGTCTCGCTGAATCCGGCGCACAGGCCGTTTTCACACAGCAGATAGCCCTCGCGAACGCGGAGGGTGTCCGGGGCGGGGGTGTCGAGGAAGGTGCCTTTCAGGGAGAAAGTGTTCATATAGTATACCTCTTTATATAGAATTGCTCTGTAGGGGCCGGGCATGCCCGGCCCGCAAGTTTACGGCAGGTGTCTGCCCACCCGCGGGGCGTCGGGGACGCCGCCACCTACAAAGCGGCGATTCCAGACTCTATTATAAACAATCTACCCCATCTGTTGCAAGTTTTTTATTTACTTTACGTCGCTAAAGCGGTATAATACTAATATCTATTGATATTTGAAAGGAATAACGATTTGGAACGTAAACAACTCGCGCCCGGCGTTTGCATTACAACGCTGGATGCTTCTAAATTCAACCGCTGCCGCATCACGCTGCATCTGCGCTTTCCGGCAAAGCGGGAATCCGCCACCGACGCCGCGGTGCTGGCCCTTGTGCTGGAACGCGGCTACGCGGCCTGCCCCGATATGACCGCGCTGTCCCGCCGCCTGGCCGAGCTGTACGGCGCGGACCTCGGCGTTGACCTGGCCAGCGCGGGCACGGACCGCGTGCTCTCCGCTGATATCTGCGGCATCAAGGACGCTTACGCGCTGGCGGGGGAGAACCTGACCGCCGCCTACGCCGACATTGTGCTCGGCACGATCTTTGACCCGTATCTCGTGGACGGCGCGTTCGACCCCGAGGCCGTGCGCATCGAGACCGAGACCCAGGCCCGCCGCCTTGAGGCCGAGTTCAACTCGAAGCGTCTCTACTGCGTGCGGCAGGCCCGCCGCAAATTCTACGGCGACACCCCCGCGGGCATCGAGCTGGGCGGCTACCCCGGCGAGCTCGTCAATGTGACGCCGCAGAGCCTCAAGGCCGAGTATGACCGCATCCTCTCCACCGCGTACATCGACGTGATGGTGCAGGGCGTCGATGAGGCCCGCGTGGCCGATATGCTGCTGAAAAAGCTCGACGGCATCCGCCGTGACCCGCACCCGTTTGCCGCGCCCATCGCCATGCCCGCCACGCCGCTGCGCCATTTTAAAGAGGAGATCCCCGGCCTGACCCAGGCCAAGCTCTGTATGCTGTTCACCACGGGCGAAGCCAACCCCAACCCGCCCAGTGTCAGCATCCTGCGCGTCGCCATGAGTGTGCTGGGCGGCTCTGCCACCAGCCGTTTGTTCCGCAACGTGCGCGAGAAGCAGTCCCTTTGCTACTACTGCGGTTCTGCCGCCCAGCGCGCCACCGGCGTCATGATGATCGACTCCGGCGTCGAGCCGGGCAAGGAGCAGCAGGCCGAGGCCGCCATCATTGCCGAGCTGGAGGGCCTGAAAAACGGCCCCATCACCCAGGAAGAAGTGGACGACTGCCGCCGCGGTCTTTTGTCCAGCATGGACGCCCTCGGCGACAGCCTGGCCGCGCTGGAAAACTGGTACTATGGCCAGATCACACGCGGTGAGCCGCTCTACCCGCCGGAGTACGGCAAGGTGCTGACCAGCGCCGTCAGTTTGGACGAGGTGCGTCAGACGCTGCAGAGCTACAGCTATTCGGTCTGCTACGCCGTGACCGCCGAGCCGGGCACGCAGGGAAAGGGAGGCAGCGAGGATGTTGAATAACGATCACGAGAGCTTCGCCGCTGCCCAGGCGCGCGCCGCTGCCGCCGTCAGCTGTGAAAGCGTCGTGCTGCCCAGCGGCCTGACCGTGCTCTGCCGCACGATGCCGGGCTACAGCAGCGTCCACGCGATTTACGCCACGGGCTTTGGCTCCGTCCACCGCGCGTTCAGGCTGGACGGCAAACAGGTCACACTGCCCGCCGGTACGGCGCATTTCCTGGAGCACAAAATGTGCGAGACGCCCAAGGGCGACTCCTTCACCTTCTACGCCAAGACCGGCGCGTCGGCCAACGCCTTTACCAGCTATGACCGCACCTGCTACCTGTTCTCGGCGACCCAGAAAATTGACGAGAACCTTGACATTCTGCTGGGCATGGTCGGCAAGCCGTGGTTCACCAAGGCCACGATTGCCAAGGAGCAGGGCATCATCGGGCAGGAGATCAAAATGTACGACGACAGCCCCGACTGGCGGCTGCTGAACGCGCTGTTCCGCTGCCTCTACGCCGACCACCCGCTGCGCGACGACATCGCGGGCACGGTGGAGAGCATTGCCGAGCTGACGCCCCAGATGCTCTACAGCTGCACCAGGGGGTTCTACGCGCCGTCCAATATGGTGCTGAGCGTCGCGGGCAAGATCACGCTGGCGCAGGCTGTGGACGCCTGCAAGCGCAACGGCCTGTACCGCGCCCGCGCCCCGCATGAGGTCGAGTGGGACATCCCGGCGCAGACCGGCCCGCTGCCCCACAAGGAAGCGTTCTTCACGATGCCTGTCACGAAGCCCTGCTTCGGCGTGGCCTACCGCGAGGAGCCGCTGGCCGAGGGTGACCTGAAGCGCGAGCTGCTGCTGGACATGCTGGGCGATCTGGTCGTCGGCGGCCTGACGAAGCTCTACCGCCGTCTGTACGATGAAGCGCTGGTCAACCCCGAGTTCTCCGGTGACTTTATCGCCGTGCGCGGCGCCTGCACCGTGGCCTTTACCGGCGAGAGCGACACCCCGCGCCAGGTCGTGGACCTTTTACAGGAGGAGATCGAGCGGATGCGCCGCGAGGGCGTTGACCCCGAGGTCTTCATGCTTGTGAAAAACCAGATGTACGGCGAGCTGCTGGGCGACGTGGAGGCCGTGGACGATGCCGCCGAGGAGGCCGCCGCGGCCTGCCTGAAGGGCCGCACGCTGGCGGACGAGATCGCCGCGCTGGCTGCGCTGACCGTGGAGGACGCCAACGCCCTGCTGCAGACGGCCCTGCGGGAGGAAAACCGCGCCTACGTGCAGATCGACCCGACAGAAAAATAACGAGGTTAAGTTGAAAATGGTCTATCATGTGCAATTTCCCGGGTTGGGCCTGGATCTGACGATCAACCGCGTGGCGCTGGCCATCGGCGGGTTCAACATTTACTGGTACGGCGTCATCATCGCGGCGGGCATGCTGCTGGCGATGCTCTACGCCTTCCGCAATGCCGTGGACTACGGCATCGACTCGGACCGTCTGGTGGACGTTGTGGCCATCGGCACGGTCATGGCCATCGTCTGTGCCCGTATTTATTACGTAGCTATGGCACCCTTTGCGTATCAAAGCCTCTGGGAGATGATCGACATCCGCAAGGGCGGCATCGCCATCTATGGCGCGGTCATCGGTGCGTTTGTGTTCGGCGCCCTGGCCGCCAAATGGCGCAAGGTGCCGCTGCTGCCGCTGTTTGATCTGGTGTCGCTGGGCTTTCTGATCGGGCAGGGCATTGGCCGCTGGGGCAACTTCGTCAATCAGGAGGCCTTCGGTACAAACACGACGCTGCCCTGGGGCATGTACAGCGAGGGCACGGAGGCGTATCTCAAATCCGTGCAGGTCACGCTGCCCGCGGGCGTGACCGTGGACCCCGCCGCGCCGGTGCACCCGACGTTTTTGTATGAGAGCATCTGGTGTCTGGTTGGCTTCGCCGTGCTGGCTTCGTTTTACAAAAAACGGCGGTTCAACGGACAAATCTTCTTGGGCTATATCATCTGGTACGGCCTGGGCCGCGCCTGGATCGAGGGGCTGCGCACCGACTCGCTGCTGATCGGCAATACCGGTCTGCGCGCCAGCCAGCTGGTGGCGATTGGGTCGGTCATCGTGGCCGCCGCGCTTATGGTCATCGGTCTGCGCAATGCCAAGGGCAAGCCGCTCATGGTGCCGCTGGCTGTGAAGGACCTGAAAAAGCAGGCCGAGGCAGGGGACCGCTTCGCGGCGGACACCCTGCCCGCCGGCGCACCCCACGCTGAGTTTGTCAAGGCCACCGATGCCATGAATGCGCGTCTGGATGCGCTGGATTTGAGCGAGGTCGAGATCGAGGAAATCGAGACGCCGAAGGAATAAACAAACGCTTTGCAGCGCGGCGATAGGCGCTGCTGGTGTAAGACCCGACACCGTTTTGCCCGCCCCGGCGGACAAAAAATACATTTGAAAGAGGGAACTATCATGGGAGCAACTGTCATTGACGGCAAGGCATTGGCCGCCGCCGCGAAGGCCGAGGCCGCAGAAAAGGTCAAAGCGCTGAAAAGCAGGGGCATCAACCCCTGCCTGGCGGTCATTCTGGTGGGCGAGAACCCCGCCAGCCAGGTCTACGTCCGCGGCAAGATCAACGACTGTGCGCAGTGCGGCATCGAGAGCCGCAGCATCAACCTGCCCGCCGACACCACGCAGGACGCCCTGCTGGCCGAGGTGAAGAAGCTGGCGGATGACTCCGCTGTGCACGGCATTCTGGTGCAGCTGCCGCTGCCCGCCCAGATCGACGAGAAGGCTGTCATCGACGCCATCCCGCCCGAGAAGGACGTGGACGGCTTCTCGCCCGTCAACGTGGGCCGTATGCAGATCGGCGAGCCGTGCTACCTGCCCTGCACCCCGGCGGGCTGCATCCGCATGATTGAGTCCACGGGCACCGACATTGCGGGCAAGAACGCCGTCGTCATTGGCCGCTCGAACATCGTGGGCAAGCCCGCGGCGCTGCTGCTGCTGGCGAAGAATGCCACGGTCACGATCTGCCATTCCAGGACGAAGAACCTGAAAGAAGTCTGCGCCGCCGCGGATATTCTCGTGGCCGCCGTGGGCCGCGAGGGCTTTGTGACCGGCGACATGGTCAAGCCCGGTGCCGTCGTCATTGATGTGGGCATCAACCGCGGTGCGGACGGCAAGCTGCACGGTGACGTGAACTTTGCCGAGGCCGCCGAAAAGGCCGCCTACATCACCCCCGTACCCGGCGGCGTCGGCCCCATGACCCGCGCCATGCTCATGCTGAACACGGTGGAGGCGGCAGAGCGGCAGAGCCGCTAATAAAGGCTTCCCCCTTGGGGGGAAGCTGTCCGCGAAGCGGACTGATGAGGGGCAACCTTGCCATTGCAGCCCACTGATGGGATATAACCGCAGACTTGCCCCTCATCCGGCCCTGCGGGGCTACCTTCAGTCTACGCGCTAAGAGCCGCCTACGGCGATTGCGCTCCGACACGCGCCAGCGGGCGCAGCCCCTTTGGGGGAAGGCAAAAGAAATCCTAAAATTTTAACCTTCCCACGCCCGAAAACCCCTTGACAAGCCCTGCTCCTATATGGTATGATACTAGAGCCGCATGGTATGGGCTCTATAAGTGTGTGCTTTTATCGGTGCAACGCCCTACAGACCAGCGAGACTTATTGAAAGAGGTTATCCACTATGTACGCAGTTATCAAAACCGGTGGCAAGCAGTACAGCGTTAAGGTCGGCGACGTCGTCTACGTCGAGAAGCTGAACGCTGAGGACAACAGCGAAGTCACCTTCGATCAGGTTCTCGCCGTTGGCGAGGAGGGCTCTGTCAAGGTCGGCACTCCCGTTGTTGAGGGCGCTTCCGTTGTTGCCAAGGTCGTCAAGACCGGCAAGGGCAAGAAGCTCAACATCCTGACCTATCGTCCCAAGAAGGGCAGCATGGTCCGCAAGGGTCATCGTCAGCCTTACACCAAGGTGGAAATCACCGCGATCAACGGCTAAGGAGGTAAATCACAATGGCACATAAAAAAGGCGTAGGTTCTACCAAGAACGGTCGTGATTCCGAGTCCAAGCGCCTCGGCGTCAAGCGCGGCGACGGTCAGTTTGTTCTGGCCGGCAACATCCTGGTCCGTCAGCGCGGCACCCACATCCATCCGGGTGAGGGCGTCGGCATCGGCAGCGATGACACCCTGTTCGCTCTGGTCGATGGCCGCGTTCACTTCGAGCGCATGGGCCGTGACCGCAAGCGCTGCACGGTCAAGCAGTAAAAAAACCGGTACGGGCGGGCCTTTGCGGCTCGCTCGTTTTTTGTGATTTTTTGTAAATGAGGTACCACATGGCAACCAGTAATTTTATTGATACCGCCACGATCTGGCTGCACGCCGGCAAGGGCGGCGACGGTGCGGTGACGTTCCACCGCGAAAAATTCGTGGCGGCGGGCGGCCCCGACGGCGGTGACGGCGGGCGCGGCGGCGACATCATCTTTGTGGCCGACGACAACCTGTCCACCCTGATGGACTTCCGCTACAAGCGCAAGTACACCGCGCCCGACGGCGAGAATGGCCGTGCCAAGCGGATGAGCGGCGCAGACGGTGACGACCTGGTCATCCGCGTGCCCCGCGGCACCGTGCTGAAGGAGGCCGAGACCGACCTCGTCGTGGCCGATCTGACGGGCAGTGAGCCTGTTGTCGTGGCCAGGGGCGGACGCGGCGGCTGGGGCAACAGCCATTTTGCGACCCCGACCCGCCAGATCCCCAAGTTTGCCAAGCCCGGTCTGCCCGGCGAGGATATGCACCTCAAGCTCGAGCTGAAGGTCATTGCGGACGTGGGCTTGATCGGCTTCCCGAACGTCGGCAAATCGACGCTCATCAGCATTATTTCTGCCGCGCGTCCCAAGATCGCCAACTACCACTTCACGACGCTGACCCCCGTGCTGGGCGTCGTCCGCGTCGGCCCGGAGCAGAGCTTTGTCTGCGCCGACATCCCCGGTCTGATCGAGGGTGCTGCAGAAGGCGTCGGCCTCGGCCACGACTTCCTGCGCCATGTTGAGCGCTGCCGCCTGCTGCTGCACGTCGTTGACGTCTCCGGCTGCGAGGGCCGCGACCCCAAGGCGGACTTTGAGCAGATCAACCACGAGCTGGCCGGGTTCAGTGCCGAGCTGGCGGACCGTCCGCAGATCGTGCTGGGCAACAAGTGCGACATTGCAAGCCCCGAGCAGGTCGAGGAGTTCAAGCAGTACGTCGAGGCCAAGGGTCTGACCTTCCTGCCCATCTCCGCGGCGACCCGTCAGGGTGTGGACAACCTGCCCGCGCTGGTCTACAACCGCCTGAAGGATCTGCCCCCGGTCAGGGTCTATGAGGCCGAGTACAAGCGCCCCGACAAGAACGCCCAGCCGACCCGCCCGTTCACGGTGGAGCGCACCGGCGACCACGAGTTCACCGTCGATGCCCCGTGGCTGGAGCGTATCCTCGCCGGTACGAACGTCGAGGACTACGAGAGCCTGCAGTATTTCCAGACGCAGCTGGGTGATTCCGGCATTCTGGACGAGCTGGTCGCCCAGGGCGTTGAGGAAGAGGACACGATCAAGATCGGCGAGTACGAATTCGATTATCTGTACTAAGTAGTAGAAAATATGCTGTTTACACAAAAATCCGAAGTCGACATTCACGAAATGTCGCCGCTGGCGCTGGCTTTTGTGGGCGACGCCGTGCTGGAGCTGCTCGTCCGCGCCCGCCTGGTGGGCACGACGCGCTTGCAGCCCAATCGTCTGCATACCGTGGCGACGCATTACGTCAGCGCCCACGCGCAGAATCTGGAGCTGGACATCATCGAGCCGATGCTGACCGACGCCGAGGCCGCCGTGCTGCGCCGCGGCAAAAACGCCAGCAAGGCCACTGTCGCCAAGCACGCCACCGTGCAGGAGTACCGCGCCTCCACCGGCTTTGAGTGCCTGCTGGGCTGGCTGTACCTGCAAGGCAGGAACGACCGCATTGAGGAATTGTTCAACGCGATGTGGGACGGGTATAAGCCGGAATAATAAGTAAAAAGCCTTCCCCCGAGGGGGAAGGCGGCCGAGGCCCCGCCCGAGGGCGGATGAGGGGAAAGCCTCCGCAATTTGCCCGGTAACGGGTTGTAGTGGCAAGGCCGCCCCTCATCAGCCGCCTGCGGGCGGCAGCTTCCCCCCAAGGGGGGAAGCCTTAGGAAACCCGCATCACTTGTAGTTCTTGCTGTCGGTGGTGTTGGTGGTGCGGTTGGTGGTTTTCTGCTGGGTACGGTTCGTGGTTTTCTGGGTCGTGTCCGTCGTGCGATTGGTCGTGCGGTTCGTCGAATTGTTAGTCTGATTCTTAGCCATAGGTGGTAAGCTCCTTTCGCAAGTAAAAACGATCTACAGTCGTTTTCGGACTGCAAAGGTAGTTTGCCCGCCCATGGCTTTTTTATGCAGAGGGGGCTGCTATGGAATTTCCACAGGATTTTACCGCGCGGGAGCGGGCACTGCTGGGGGCGCGCTTTGACGAGCTGTACGCCTACGCCACGCCGCAGCCTGCCCGCGGCGTAACGGTCAACGCGCTGCGCTGCACGCCGGAATGGTTCGCGCAGCATGCGGACTTTGACGCAAAGCCGTCCCCATTCTGCCCCACGGCCTTTACAACGGCGGCGGACTTCCGCCCGGGGCGGCACGCCTGGCACCACGCGGGCGTGCTCTATGCACAGGAGCCGAGTGCCTCGGCCCCCGCTGCGCTGCTGGACGTGCAGCCCGGTATGCGGGTGGCCGACCTCTGCGCCGCGCCGGGAGGCAAGACCAGCCAGCTGGCGGCGGCTCTGCAGGGGCAGGGCCTGCTGCTGGCCAATGAATTCGTCGCCGCCCGCGCTGAAATTCTGCGCCAGAATCTCGAGCGAATGGGCGTGACGAACGCCGTCATCACGAACGAGGACACCGCCCGCCTGGCCGCGGCGATGCCCGGGCAGTTTGACCGGGTGCTCGTCGACGCGCCCTGCTCGGGTGAGGGTATGTTCCGCAAGGAGGCCGTCGCCGCCGCCCAGCACAATAACGCCTTAGTGGCGCACTGTGCGGAGCTGGGAGCCGAAATTCTCGAAAACGCGGCGGCGCTGCTGGCTCCGGGCGGCGTGCTCGTCTACTCGACCTGCACATTTGCCCCGGCGGAGGACGAGGAACAGATCGCGGCCTTCCTCGCAAAGCACCCCGCGTTCACGCTCTGCGACCTGTCCGGCTGCGGCTTTGGCCGCCCGGGCGAGGCCAACCGCGCCCCTGACTACCCGGATTTCCGCGCCGGATACACCCGCCGCATCTGGCCCGCCGACGGCGGCGAGGGCCACTTTATGGCGAAGCTGCAAAAGGCAGCCGACGCCGACGCGCCCACCCCGCCGAAGGGCAAGCCGCCCAAGGCGCCGAAAGCTCCGGCGGAGTGGCTCGATTTTGCCAAAACCTATTTCCCGGCGCTGGCTTCCCGTCCGCTGGCCGGGGCGGGGGAGTGGCTGCTGCTGCCCGCGCCGGGCAGCGAGACGCTGAACACTGCGAAGCTGCGCGTCGTGCGCGGCGGCGTTCTGGCGGGCAGCGTGCTGAAAAAGCGGTTCCAGCCCGCCCACGCGCTTTTTATGGCCTACGGCGCACAGTGCACGAACCGCGAGGAGCTGACGCTGACCGACCCGCGCACCGCCGCCTGGCTGCGGGGCGAGGAGATCGACGCCGCCACCGCGCAAAACGGCTGGTGCGCCGTGCTCGTAGACGGGTTCCCGCTCGGCGGCGGCAAGGTCAGCGGCGGACGCATCAAAAACCATTACCCGAAGGGCCTGCGCAATCTGCAATAAAGCGGGCGGCCCCTCTTGAAAAGAACGATTTGTTGTGCTATAATAATTTACTGGTAATTATCGGCTGCAATGCCGTTGCCTGTGTGAATACAAATTAGGGGGATTTTTCCATGTCCGGACATAGCAAATGGAATAACATCAAGCGTAAAAAGGAAAAGACCGACGGCGCCCGCGCCAAGGTTTTCACTAAGATCGGCCGCGAGATCGCCGTGGCCGTCAAGGAGGGCGGCGGCAACCCCGCTTCCAACTCCAAGCTGGCGGCTCTGATTGCCAAGGCCAAGGCCAACAGCGTGCCCAACGATAACATCCAGCGCATTATCAAGCGCGCCGAGGGCGGCGACAAGACCGAGTATGAGGCAATCACCTATGAGGGTTACGGCCCCGGCGGCATCGCCGTCATGGTCGAGACCCTGACCGACAACCGCAACCGCACCGCGGCCAATATGCGCCATTACTTTGACAAGTTCGGCGGCAACCTGGGCCAGATGGGCTGCGTCGGCTTCATGTTCACCCAGAAGGGCGTCATCGTTGTCGATCTCGAGGACAAGGATCCCGATGAGCTGATGATGGATGCGCTGGACGCCGGTGCCGATGACTTCGATGCAGGCGAGGACGCCGCCGAGGTCACCACCAGCCCCGAGAACTTCACCGCCGTCTGCGACGCGCTGGAAAAGAAGGGCTACAAGTTCATCTCCGCCGACGTGGCGCAGGTGCCTTCCACCACCACCGTGCTGACCGACCCCGATCAGCTCGTCCAGATGGGCAAGCTGCTGGACGCCCTGGACGACGATGATGATGTCCAGAACGCCTGGCACACCCTCGAGAACGAGGAAGACCTGGATCGCTAAACCACAAGAATGCCAAAAGAGAGTGAAGGGCGACTTTTGCTCTCTTTTTTTGTACGGCAGAACGGTAGGGGGCGGGCATGCCCGGCCCGCAGCGTAGAAATGACCCGAGATTTTTGGGCTGCCGCAAAGTTCAGGGCCGGACATGTCCGGCCCCTACAAGCATGTTTTTAATTGAAAAGGAGCGTTACTATGCCAAAACTCCTTTGCCCGCACTGCCTGCAGCCGCTGGATGGCGGGTACCGCGGCGAGTGCCCCCACTGCGGGCGCTCGCTGGAAAACCGCAACCCCGAGGGCGCGCTGCCTCTGGGCACCCAGCTGGGCGGCAGGTACACGGTGGGCACCTATTTGAGCGCCGACGGTGACGGTCTTGCCTACCGCGGCGTGCTGAACGACGAAAAGAAATTCGTCCTCATCAAGGAATATTTCCCGGTCACACTCTGCAACGGCCGCAGCGCCGACGGTGCGCTGATGCCCAAGGAGGAGAAGGAGGTCCTGTTCAAGACGAGCCGGATGGACTTCAAGGACCTGTACGACGACCTGAAAAACCTGACCCCGGCCACCGGCCTGTCCACGATTCTGGACGTTATGGAGGAAAACAACACGGTCTACGCCGTGGAGGAGAGCGAGAAGGGCATGACCCTGTCGCATTACCTGCACCTGCGCAGCCGCACGCTGACCCCCGCCGAGGCCCGCACGCTGCTGCAGCCCATCATGGAGGGCGTGGCTCTGCTGCACAAGTCGGGGCTGATCCACCGCGGCATCTGCCCGGACAACATCGTGCTGCCCATCGACGGCACGGCCCGCCTGACCGGTTACGGCACGCTGGCGCTGCGCACCGGCGGCAGCGAGCTGAAGAGCCAGCTCTACCCGGGCTACGCCGCGCCGGAGCAGTACTCTGCCGCCGAGTTCAGCGGGCGCTACACCGATGTTTACGCGCTGGCCGCGGTCTGCTACAGGATGGTCACGGGGCAGACGCCCGTCGCCGCGCCCCAGCGCAAAGTGCGGGACAGCCTCGAGTCGGCGCACAGCCTCGAGGCGGGTGTGCCTACATGGTTCTCGCAGGTGCTGGCCTGCGCGCTGCGGTTGGACCCCGCCAAGCGGATGCAGACCGTGCCCGAGCTGATGAGTGCCCTGACCGACCCGAATGTCGCAAACGCGATGTTTGAGAAGGGCGACAACCAGATCAGCACCCGCAAAATCATGGCCGTGTCGCTCGTCGTCATCTTTGTGCTGGTCGTGCTGCTGCTCTGGAGCCTGATAGGCGGCAGCAAGGCTGACAGCACCCCTGTCGCAACGCCGCAGCCGACAGCAGCCGGCACGACGGGGGAGACCACCGCCGAGACCGTGCCGAACCTGGTCGGCCTGCGCTACACTACTGACATCAAGGGTAACTCTGCCTACGACGGTTTCCGCATCGTGATGGTGGAGCAAAGCTCCGACACGGTGGCGCAGGGCGTCGTCATCAGCCAAGACCCGCCTGCAGGCACAGAGAAGCTGATGGACGACCAAATCATCCAGATCACGGTCAGCAGCGGCCCGAGCCTTGTGGAGATGCCGGACATCATCGGCTTTACCCAGGCCAATGCCAGCAAAAAGCTGGACGCGCTGGGCATCCAGTACAAGATGGTCATGGTGGATAACGACGGTACGATGGCCGCGGGCTGTGTGGCGAGCACCGACTACAAGGCCGGAACGAAGATAAACACCGAGAATGTGACTGTCATCGTCAGCATCGCCGGGGAGCGTGATGACACGCTGGTGGCGCAGACGGGGAATGCGGCAGAAAGCAATTCGGCTTCCCCTGAGGGGGAAGCTATCACCGAAGGTGACTGATGAGGGGCAGGTTTTCCGTGATACCCCGCTAACGGGTGACCACAGGAACGCCGCCCCTCATCCGGCCCTGCGGGGCCGCCTTTCAGTCTACGCGCTAAGAGCCGCCTTCGGCGGTTGCGCTCCGACACGCGCCTGCGGGCGCAGCCCCAAGGGGGAAGGCGAAGCAAAACAAAAAAGAGCAGTCTCTTGCGAGACTGCTCTTTTTCAGTGCATTTCAGGCAATGCCGACGCGGCGAAATTAGTCGCTGACGTAGGGCATCAGAGCCATGTAGCGGGCACGCTTGATGGCAACCGTCAGCTCACGCTGATGGAAAGCGCAGGTGCCGGTAACACGGCGGGGAATGATCTTGGCGCGCTCGCTCACGTACTTGCGCAGGCGGGGCAGATCCTTGTAATCGATGTGCTCGACGCGGTCAACGCAGAAGGAGCAAACCTTCTTGCGGCCACGATGCATCGGACGAGAAGAACGATCCATAGCCATTGTGGAAACCTCCTTGTTAGAATGATACTTTCGATTTTAGAACGGCAGGTCGCCCTCATCCTCGATCAGTGCAAAGTCGTCATTGCTGCCGGCAGAATAGCTCGGCGCAGGGGCGGCCTGTGCAGCGGGACGGGGAGCGGGGGCTGCCGTGGGTGCGCCGTAACCGGCATCACCCATCGGTGCGGCGTTTGCGGATTTGGGAGCGGCAAAGTTGACGTTGTTGGCCACGATCTCAATCGCGGTGCGGTTGTTGCCGTTCTTGTCCTGATAGCTGCGGCTCTGCAGACGGCCGTCAATGGCGATCAGAGAACCCTTCTGGAAATACTTGCAGACAAACTCTGCCGTGCGGTCCCAGGCGACAACATCCAGCCAGTCAGCCTGACTCTGGCCGTTGGCGTCACGGCGTCCGCGATCACAAGCGATGCGGAACGACGCAACGTTCTTGCCCGTCGTAGTCTGGCGCAGCTGCGGGTCCGCGGCAAGGCGGCCCATGATTGCAACAACATTCAGCATTGGTTTACTCCTTACTCCTCAACAGCAAGAGTCATGCTGCGAAGAACGCCCTCGGTGATCTTGAAAACGCGGTCCAGCTCAGCCGGGAAATCGGGCTCGCTGGTGAAGCTGATCACCGTGTACACACCCTCGGTCTCATCGTTGATGGGGTAAGCAAGACGCTTCTTGCCCCAATCATCAACAGAATCGATCGTACCATTCGCTGCGATCAGGTTCTTGAACTTGTTGATCAGAGCGTTGGAAGCCTCTTCGTCGAGGTTCGCGGTGGTAACCATCATGGTTTCGTACTTAGCCATATTCTGTGCACCTCCTTTTGGACATTAGGCCTTCTCTTTTAACGGAAAAGACAAGGATAACCGTGTGATTTCACACAGCATCTAATTATAACAAGTAAATCCGCGTTTGTCAACGCAAAATTTGCCCTGCACAGCACAAAATTGCGGATTTTTTAAAAAAACCTGGACATTCCGTAAAAGTGTCCTATTGCTTTTTCTGCCCGCTTTGCTATAATGGGCTTAATAATGTACAAGTCTTGCTTGCATAGCCGGACGCGGCGCTAGTAGGGGCGAGCATTGCTCGCCCGCTGCCCGCTTGCCATGCAGGAAACGATGGGGGAACGCAGGGCAGCGATAAGGCTGCGCGGGCGACCAATGGTCTCCCCTACATGTGTTCCCGCTTTGAAAAAGAGAAATGGAGCGTTCGTATGAGAATCGTGGTCGTCGGCCTCGGCAAGGTTGGCCGTGCCCTGACCGCCCAGCTTACGGCGGAAAATAACGACATCGTCGTCATCGACCAAAACCCTGACCTGATCGAGGACATTGTCAATATCTATGACGTGCGCGGTCTGGCCGGCAACGGCGGCTGCTATGACGTGCAGAAGGAGGCGTTTGAGGACGGGGCAGACCTGCTGATCGCCACAACGTCCAGTGATGAGATCAACATCCTGGCCTGCCTCGTCGCCAAAAAGCTGGGCACGCAGCACACGATTGCGCGTATCCGCAACCCGGAGTATGAGAAGCAGCTGCGCTTTATGCGCGATGACCTTGGTCTGTCGATGTTCGTCAACCCGGAAAAAGCCACGGCGCGTGAGATCGCCCGCGTGCTGCGTTTCCCGTCTGCCATCAAGCGTGAGCAGTTCTGCCGCCAGCGGTTTGAGCTGATCGAGTACCGCCTGGCCGACGACAACCCGCTGGTGGGCTTGCAGCTGTCGGACCTGTACCGCAACATCCGGGTCAAAATTCTGATCTGCGCCGTCGCCCGCGGCAGCGAGACGATCATCCCCACGGGTATGTTTACGCTGCGGGCCGGGGACAAGATCTACCTGACGGCCTCGGCCCGGGATCTGGAAGCCTTCTTCCGCAAGCTGAACCTGTTCAAGGCCAAGGCCAGCAACGTCATGATCGTCGGTGCAAGCCGGATGACCTACTATCTGGTCAAGGAGCTGCAGGACATCCAGAAGCGGGTGACCGTCATCGACAGCGATGCGGCCCGCTGCCAGGAGATGAGTGAGAAGTTCCCCGGCGTGCTGGTCATCCACGGTGACGGTGCGGATGCCGAGCTGCTGAGTGAGGAGCGCATCACCGATATGGACGCCTTTGTGGCGCTGACCGGCCTGGACGAAACAAACATCATTCTGGCGATGTACGCCTCCCAGATGAACTCCTGCAAGGTCGTGGCCAAGATCAACCGCGAGTCCTTCGCCGAGCTGGCCGCTGCCAAGGGGATGGTGGACAGCGTCGTCTCTACGGCGTCGGTCACGTCGGAGTCCATTGCCATGTACGTCCGCGCCATGCAGAACAGCTTTGAGTCGGAGAACATCAAGACGCTGCACCGTCTGGTGGGTGGGCGCGTGGAGGCACTGGAATTCAACGTGGCGCCGGGTTTGCCGTTCATCGGCGTACCGCTGAAGGATCTGACCCTGCGCAAGGGGCTGCTGGTGGCGGGCATCGTGCGCCGCAATGGCCAGACGGTCATCCCGTCCGGCAACGATGCCCTGCAGGAGGGCGACGATGTCGTCATCGTCACCACCGACACAACGCTGCACTCGCTGCGCGACATTGTAAAGTGAGGGCGCGGCCATGAACTATAAAATGGTAGGGTTTGTGCTGGGGCGCATCTTCCTGATCGAAGCAGCCCTCATGCTCTTTCCCATGGGCTGCGCCGCCATCTACGGCGAGTGGAGCGTTGTGCTTTCCTTCCTGTGGCCGACGCTGATCGTGCTGGTGCTGGGCCTGATAACCAGCCTGCGCACCCCCCAAAACACGAAAATCTACGCCCGCGACGGCCTGGCCATCGTGGCGCTTGTCTGGGTGCTGATGTCGGTTTTCGGCGCACTGCCGTTTGTCATCTCCGGCGAGATACCGTCCTTTGCCGATGCTTTTTTTGAGACGGTCTCGGGCTTTACGACGACAGGCTCGACAATTCTGACCGACGTCGAGGCGCTGAGCCACGGCACGCTGTTCTGGCGCAGCTTTTCCCACTGGATCGGCGGCATGGGCGTGCTGGTCTTTGCCATGGCCGTGCTGCCCATGACCGATGGCCGTGCCATGCACCTGATGCGCGCCGAGGTCCCCGGCCCGACCTGCGGAAAAATTTCCAGCAAGCTGAGCGACAGCGCAAAGATTTTGTATGCCATTTATCTGGTCATGACCGTCATCGAGACGATTCTGCTCTGCGCGGGCGGTATGCCGCTGTTTGACGCGCTCATTCATGCGTTCGGCACGGCGGGCACGGGCGGCTTCAGCAACAAGGCGCTGAGCGTCGGCGCGTACAACAGCCCGTATTTTGAGATCGTCATCGGCGTGTTCATGCTGCTGTTCGGCATTAACTTTAACCTGTATTATTTCCTGCTGCTGCGTCATTTCCGTGCGGCGTTCGCCTCTGAGGAGATGCGCGTCTACTTAGGCATCGTCGCGTTCTCGACGCTGACGATCACGGCGAACATCGCGAGTATGTACGACAGTGTCGGCACGGCGCTGCGCACGGCGTTCTTCCAGGTGTCGTCCATTGTCACGACCACCGGCTACGCCACGGCGGACTTCAACCTCTGGCCGACCTACTCCCGCACCGTGATCGTGATCCTGACGTTTGTGGGCGCATGCGCGGGCTCGACGGCGGGCGGCTTGAAAGTATCGCGCGTCATCATCCTTTTCAAGGCGGCACGGCAGGACCTGAACAAGATGCTGCACAGCCATGCCGTGACGACGGTCCGCTTTGAGGGCAAACCGCTGGACGAAAAGACGCTGCGCGGTGTGCACAACTATTTCAACATTTATATGCTGCTGCTGACGCTGTCGGTGCTGCTGCTCTCGCTGGACGGGTTCGATCTGGTGACGACGTTTACATCCGTCGCGACCTGCCTGAACAACGTCGGTCCCGGCCTTGAGATGGTCGGCCCGATGGGCAGCTTTGCGGATTTCTCCGCTCCGGCCAAGCTGCTGCTGGCCTTTGACATGCTGGCGGGCCGTCTGGAGCTCTACCCGATGCTGGCCCTTTTTGCCCCGCGCCTCTGGCGCAAGCGCATCAACGCGATGCACGAGGCAAGAGCGAAGTAAGTACGAGAGTTTTATTCCTTTTCTTGCAAGAAAAGGAACCGAAAAGAATTCCAAACAAATAAAGAAAAATGCGGGAGACTGCCGGTAAAAGGGCAGTTTCCCGCGTTTTGTTACTTACTCTACGAATAGCGAATCGTCCCCATACCGCCCAATATGGGATGGGTCTTTCTCGGAATAATACAAATTGCCCAGCACTTCTTCCGGGGCGTTGTCGGCCAGGTAGCGCGCGTGCAGCTCGGTGGCGAAATGGGTGCCCTGCAAAATTTGCAGTGTGTCCGTGTAGCTGGTGCCGTCGATCTCATATTTGACCGTGATGATGTAGACGTAATCGGTGTTGTCCCCATTGACAGAGTAGGAGGTGTGCTCCTTCGCTTTCATGTCGGTAATGCGATAGGCGTCCGGCAAAATCACGCTGGTGTAGGTGTGCTTGCGGTAAATGTCCACCCCCAGCACAATGAGAATGGAAAACAGTATGCCGATCCCGCAGACCGCCAGTGCCGCTAGCAGCGCCTGCTTGTCGGATTTGGTGATCTTCAGCTTCATGCGGCGGGCCTCCCACAGTGTTTTCTCTATTATACCATACACCGCTGCCTATGTCTATTTCCCGCCGCGCCCGCATACCCTGTACCAAACCAAAACAGAGGAGGGGCTTGCCATGCGGCGGGATGCAGACAGAGAGGAACGAAACGCAAGATTGCTGGCGGGCGTGGTGCTGGCGGCTATGTTGGTGATGCTGTCCGGCATCATCCATCTGCTGTACCACCGGGAGTACGCCGAGACCGACACCCCCAACGACTGCTTTGCGGTGTCGGCGGCGACGGGGGAGACGGCGCTGCCCAAAATCGTCTGCCTGACCTTTGACGACGGCCCCAGCAAAAACACCCGGCCAATTCTGGAAATTCTCGATAAGGAGCAGGTCCCGGCCACCTTCTTTGTCTGCGCGCAGGACGCCAACGAAAAATATCTGCCCCTTGTGGCGGACATCGCGGCGGCGGGGCATCAGATCGCGCTGCACAGCGCGACGCATCAATACTCCAAAATTTATGCGAGCACTGAGGCATTCTGGCAGGATATCAGAACGCTGCGCCAGGCGTTGGAGCCGTATGTGGATGTGGCGGCCATCGACTGGCTGCGTTTCCCCGGAGGCAGCACAAACACAGTCAGCCACCGCTACGGCGGAAACGGCATCATGAAGGCCCTGAAGGCCCAGGCCGAGGACAAGGGCTACCACTGGATCGACTGGAACGTCTGCGCCGAGGACGCCACCGCCAGCCACCCGGATGCCGCGCAGATTTTGCGCAACATTCGCCGCGATGCTGATGGTCAGGACACCTGTGTCGTCCTGCTGCATGATACAAAAGCAACAGGTCAGACCGTCAAGGCCCTGCCCGATATGATCGCCTATTTCCGGGAGCAGGGCTACACCTTTTGTACGGTTGCACAGATGGATGCCTTGCAATGTGAAACAAAATAGGGTATAATGTACAAGAATCGAAAAGCGGTGGGAGGCGGAACGATGCGCAAAACGGAAAGCCAGAAGATAGCCCTCTGCGGTATGCTGGGGGCACTTTCGGTGGTGCTTTTGCTGCTGGGCAGTGCACTGCAGATCGGCACCTATGCCGCGCCGATGCTGGCGGCGTTCCTGCTCATCCCGGTGCTGGAGGAATACGGCACGCGCTACGCGCTGACCCTCTACGTCTGCGTGGCAATTCTGGCCGTGCTCTTTGTGCCGGAGACCGAACTGGCGCTGTTTTACGTGCTGGTCATGGGGTATTACCCCGTGCTGCGCGTCAAGCTGAACGGCGTAAAAAGCACGCTCCTGCGCTGGGTGCTGAAATTCGCGGTGTTCAACGCGGGCACGGTGCTGGTGTATCTTTTGCTGTTTGCGCTGCTCGGGCCTGCCGTGCTGGACGAGCTGCTGGCCGACGGCATCGGGATGCTGGCAGCACTGCTGGCCGCGGGCAACCTGTCGTTCTGGCTGTGTGACCGCGCACTGGCGGCACTGACGCGGTATTACCACGTCATACTCAAGCCAAAACTGAAAAAGAAGTTTTAATTCGGGGAGGAAAACAACATGTGGTACGATGAGGCAGTAGTTTATCAGATCTACCCGCTGGGGCTTTGCGGCACACCGCTGCAAAACGACGGTGACCAGGCGCAGGCGGGCGAACACCGCATTCTGCGGGTGCTGGACTGGGTGGAGCACATCAAGCGCTTGGGCGCGACCTGCGTGCTGTTCAACCCGCTGTTTGAGAGCGACGCCCACGGCTATGACACTCGCGACTACAATAAGGTGGACTGCCGCCTGGGCACAAACGACGACCTCAGGCAGGTCTGCGCGGCGCTGCACGCGGCGGGCATAAAAATCCTGTTTGACGGCGTGTTCAACCATGTGGGCCGTGGCTTCTGGGCGTTCAAGGACGTGCAGGAGAAGCGCTGGGACAGCCCGTACAAGGACTGGTTCCACATCAGCTTTGACGGCAACACCAACTACAACGACGGCTTCTGGTATGAAGCGTGGGAGGGCTGCAACGAACTGGTCAAGCTGAATCTGCAGAACCCGGCGGTGAAAAACTACCTGTTTGACGTTGTGCGCGGCTGGGTGCGGGACTACGACATCGACGGCCTGCGTTTGGATGTTGCCTACTGCCTCGACCTTGGCTTTCTGGCCGAGCTGCGCGGGCTGGCCGACAGCATCAAGCCGGAGTTTGCACTGGTGGGCGAGACGCTGCACGGCGACTACAACCGCTGGATGAACGACCACGCCTGCCACAGCGTAACGAACTACGAGTGCTACAAGGGCTTGTATTCGAGCTTCAACACGGGCAACATGCACGAGATCAGCTACAGCCTGAACCGCCAGTTCGGCTCCGAGCAGTGGTGCCTGTACACGGGCAAGCATCTGCTGAGCTTTGTGGATAACCACGATGTAACGCGCATTGCGACGATTTTGACGGACAAGGGCTGCCTACGCCCCATCTACGGTCTACTGTTCGGTATGCCCGGTGTGCCGTCGGTCTACTACGGCAGTGAATGGGGCATGGAGGGCGACAAGCGCAACGGAGACCCGACGCTGCGCCCGGCGGTGGAAAAGCCCGAGGAGAACGACCTGACCGCCTGGATCGCGGCGCTGGCCCACGCCCACACGGGCAGCAAGGCGCTGTGCCGGGGCAGCTACCGCAATGTGCTGGTCCAGCCTAAGCAGCTGATTTTTGAGCGCTACGCCGACGGTGAGCGGGTGCTGGTGGCCATCAACGCGGACGGCAATCCGTTTGACGCCCACTTTGACGCGGGCTGCGGCCGCGCGGTGGACCTCATCACAGGCGCTGACCACGACTTCGGCGGCGGCAGCACGCTGGAGCCGTACAGCTGCCACTTCTGGAAGTGCGAGCGGTAATACGATATAAAAAGGCACCTGTCCGTGTGGGCAGGTGCCTTTTTGTGTTATGCTGTATGTTGTAGGGGGCGGCGTCCTCGACGCCCCGCAGGGCAGTATGTAGAGCGGCCAGCCCTCAGGCCGCTGCAGCGGGGTGAGGGTGCCCCGCCCTACAATGTATGGGTTAAAGGGGCAGCCCCTCTAAAGCCTGCGGGCCGGGCATGCCCGGCCCCTACGGGGCGGCCCATGTATGGGTTAAGGTTTTAAAGTTTCTTTGCCTACTTTCTTTTCAAAGAAAGTAGGTCACAGGTTCGTATACCCCATCAGCTTTTCATCCACGACGGCGGCGGTGTCGCGGCCCTCGCGCAGCGCCCAGACGACAAGGCTCTGGCCGCGGCGCATATCGCCGCAGGCGAATACCTTCGGGTCGGCAGTGGCGTACTTCACATCGGCCACGGTGCCGCGCTTCGTGCGCTCGACGCCGAACGCATCGGCCACATAGGGCTCGCAGCCCGTAAAGCCTGCCGCGATCAGCACAAGGTCGCAGTCCACGGTGAACTCCTCGCCGGTGGGCACCATCTGGCGGCGTCCGTCCACGACCTCGCTTTTCAGCTTGGAGATCAGCGCGCCGCAGACCTGCCCGGCCTCGTTCTTGTAGAACTCCTTGACCGTCGTCTGGTAGACGCGGGGGTCAAAGCCGAATTTGGCAATGGCCTCCTGCTGGCCGTAGTCGGTTTTCAGCACGCGGGGCCACTCGGGCCAGTCGTTGCCGGGGGCGCGGGCCGCGGGCGGGCAGGGCATCATTTCCAGCTGCATGACGCTCTCGCAGCCCTGGCGGATGGCCGTGCCGACGCAGTCGTTGCCGGTGTCGCCGCCGCCGATGACCAGCACGCGCTTGCCCGCGGCGGAAACCGCCTTGCCGTCCGCAAAGTTGGAATCCAGCAGACTGCGGGTCACGCTGGTCAGGTAATCCACCGCAAAGAAGATGCCCTGCGCGTCGCGGCCCGGGGCCTGGATGTCGCGGGCCTGCTTCGCGCCGCAGCACAGCACCACGGCGTCATAGCGGGCCTTCAGCTCCTCGGCGCTGACCGTATTGCCGGCGTCGGCGTTAAAAACAAACTCAATGCCCTCGTCCTGCAAAATCTTCACGCGGCGGTCAATGACCCACTTTTCCAGCTTCATGTTGGGGATGCCGTACATCAGCAGGCCGCCCGCGCGGTCCTCGCGCTCATAGATGGTCACGCGATGGCCGCGCTTGTTGAGCAGGTCGGCCACGGACAGGCCCGCGGGACCTGCGCCGATGACCGCCACGGTCTTGCCCGTGCGGGCCGGGGGCGGCACGGCATGAATGGCGCCGCTCTCGTAACCGTATTCCACGATGGCGCGCTCGTTTTCCTTGACCGTGACCGGGTCACCCGTGACGTTGCCGCAGGTGCAGGCCGCCTCGCACAGGGCGGGGCAGACCCGGCTCGTGAACTCCGGGTATCGGTTCGTGGCGATCAGTCGGTGCACGGCCAGATCCCACTTGCCCTGATAGACCAGGTCGTTCCACTCGGGGATCAGGTTGTTCAGCGGGCAGCCGCTGAACATGCCGCCCAGCTGAACGCCGCTCTGGCAGAAGGGGACGCCGCAGTCCATGCAGCGTGCGCCCTGGGCCTGCTGCTCGTCGGTGTGCAGCGGGACGTGAAACTCGTTAAAATTCCGGATGCGCTCCTCGGGCGGCAGCTCTAAACTGGTCTGCCGCGTAATTTCCATAAATCCTGTCGGTTTGCCCATGGTACTCTGCCTCCCTTACTTTGCGCTTTTCATGGCGTAGAACGCCTCGATCTGGGCCTGCTCGCTGTCCTCGCCCTTTTCCTCCATCTGGGCGATCAGGCGCAGCATTTTGTCGTAGTCGTGGGGCAGGACCTTCTTGAACTTGGGCAGATACTCGCCGAAGTTGTCAAGGATTTCCTTGCCGCGCGGCGACCCGGTCAGCTCCACATGCTCACGGATCAGGTCTTTCAACAGCGATACATCGTACTTGTGCTCCACAGGCTCCAGGCTGACCATGTCCTTGTTGACGCGCTGGTAGAAGTCCCAGTCCTCGTCCAGCACGTAGGCGATGCCGCCGCTCATGCCGGCTGCAAAGTTCTTGCCGGTCTTGCCAAGCACGACCACCGTGCCGCCGGTCATGTACTCGCAGCCATGGTCGCCCACGCCCTCCACAACGGCAGTTGCGCCGGAGTTGCGCACGCAGAAGCGCTCACCGGCCACGCCGTTGATGAACGCCGTGCCGCCCGTAGCACCGTACAGTGCCACGTTGCCGATGACGATGTTCTCGCTGCGGTCAAAGGCGGCGTCCTTCGGCGGGTAGACGACGAGCTTGCCGCCGGACAGACCCTTGCCGATGTAGTCATTCGCGTCGCCGACCAGCTCGAGCGTCAGGCCCTTGGGGATGAACGCGCCGAAGCTCTGGCCGCCGTAGCCGTGGCAGACGACATGGAACGTGTCGTCGGGCAGCGTGTTGCCGAACCTGGCGGTGATCTCGCTGCCAATGATCGTGCCGAACGCGCGGTCCGTGTTGCCGACGTCCAGCGTGACGGTGCTGGGCTTCGGCTCGGCGGAGTCGAAGCTCTTTTTGAACTTCTTCATCAGGATGCGCATGTCGGGGGTCTTTTCCAGCTGGAAGTTGTAAACATCCTTCGCGTTGAAGTGTACGTTGGAGTTCTCGACCAGCGGGTTCTGCAAAAGCGCGGTCAGGTCCATCTCACCGGCGCGGGAGCCTGCGGGCGCGGCTTTGACCTTGAGCAGGTCGGTGCGGCCCACCAGATCATCGACGGTGCGCACGCCGAGCTTTGCCATGTACT
>OGNY01000379.1_pt1 | contig 42020 bp, 32 predicted proteins | sample 1573551 | NCBI WGS metagenome assembly OGNY01 (sample SAMEA2581885, study PRJEB24529) | metagenome | biome: Human gut stool | place: China | collected 2011
TTCACCTATGCACTTTTGGAGCCCTTTTTCTGCATTTCTATTTTACCATAAACACCCGCTTTGTTTGCCTGACAAACTCACGATATCCGCACAATATTTGGCTCAATATTCCGAAGAAGTGGCTTATCAACATAAATTTGCGATAAAATCATGCGGGCGAACGCTGTTCGCCCCTACAATGTGCCAACGTGTTATGCAGAATATTTTTTATATCAGCAAATTCTAGGGAGAAGCTCTCCGCCAGGCTGTGGAAGAAGGGTCTGTGAGCCTATCTCTGTTTTCATTACAACTCTGCCTGCGTTATCCTCTGTGACCTCGCCTATGATTGCGGCGTTCTCTGAGTTTTTGCACTTTCTAAGGGCAGAAACGATATCCTCTGCTTTATCCTTTGGTGCGAATATAACAAGTCTGCCCTCGCAGGCAAGATACAATGGTTCTAAGCCCAGCATACCGCACACGCCTTTCACCTCGTCTGCCACCGGTATTTTCTCAGCATCAAGGGTTATTCCCACACCGCTTTGACCTGCTATCTCGTAAAGAACAGTGCCTACACCGCCTCTTGTTGCGTCACGGATAACATGGATATCGTTTGTAACGTCGAACATTGCTTTTACGTTTGCCCAGAGGGGTGCACAATCGCTTGTTACGTCTGCCTCTATGCCGAACTCGTCACGAGCTAAAAGTATGGTACAGCCGTGTCTGCCGATATCACCTGACACTATAACGGCGTCGCCTGCTTTGGCAAGCTTGCCTGAGGTGTTGGCGTTGTCCATTATCCTGCCTATGCCCGTAGTGGTAATGAAAACGCCGTCTACCTGACCTTTTCCTGCCACCTTTGTGTCACCTGCACATATCTCGACACCTGCTTCCTTGGCGGTCTTTGCCATGGCGGCGGCTATCTCCTCAAGCTTATACATCGGAAAGCCCTCCTCGATAACGAAAGCGCAGGAGAGATACAAAGGCTTTGCGCCCATGCAGGAAAGGTCGTTCACAGTGCCGCAAATACTTAGCTTGCCGATATTTCCTCCTGCAAATTCATATGGAGAAACTATAAAGCCGTCTGTGGTGAATGCTATCTTGCCCTTTTCCATTGAAAGCACGGCGGCATCGTCGGCGGTCAGGTCAGGGTTAGCGAAATGCTCCTTGAAAACACGGTCGATAAGTTCGGAAGTCTGCTTTCCTCCTGCGCCGTGGGCAAGGGTAACAAATTTATCTGTCATAATTATTCCTCTTTTCGGATAGTTTATTTTACAAATTGCCATACTGATAATATGCCGAGCAAGCGCCCTCATTTGACACCATGCACGCACCTATAGGGTGCAGCGGTGTGCAGACCTTGCCGAAAACTTTACAGTCTGAGGGCTTGCACTTGCCCTGCAAAACATCTCCACAGCGGCAGGCTGGGTTTGGCTTGCCTGTTATTTTCGGCAGGGAGAATTTTTTTCGTGCGTCAAAGTCGGCATACTCGTCACGGAGTATCATGCCTGACATTGGGATAATACCAAGTCCACGCCACTCGCTGTCGCAGGGGGTCATGACCTTTTCCATAAGCTTTATGGCGGCTGGGTTGCCCTCGGGCTTTACTACTCTAGGATAGCAGTTTCTGAAAAACGGCTCGCCACGCTGAGAAAGTTCTATGGTAACAGCAAGAGCCGTAAGAAGTTCAGCCGCCGTGAAGCCCGTAACAACGCCTGAAACGCCCTTTTTCACAAGCTCCTCGCACACGGCTGTGCCTGTGATAGCGTTGACATGGCCGGGGTACAAAAATGCGTCTGCGCTTCCCTCCAAAGCCTTATAAGCATTTGGCATGGTCTTGTTTGCACCAAGAATAGAAAAGTTTTCAAGCCCCAGCTTTTTCGCTTTTTCTACTGCAAGGCAGGCTGATGGGGTGGTGGTCTCAAAGCCAACGGCGAGAAATACCACCTGCTCATCTCTATGGCTTTCGGCATATGAAACTGCGTCAAGGGGGGAATAAACTGTCTTTATGGTCGCACCCTTTGACCTTGCTCCTGCAAGACTCATTTCTGTACCTGGTACTCTTATAAGGTCGCCGAAAGTGCATATCACCGCACCTTTTTCAAGGGCGAGCATACAAGCCTCGTCGATAAAGCCAATGGGGGTAACGCACACAGGACAGCCAGGACCTGAGATAAGCTCAACGCTCTCAGGAAGGAGCTTTCTTATGCCAAGCCTGAAAATCTCGTGGGTGTGAGTGCCGCAGACCTCCATTATGCGAAGCTTTTTGCCGTCATCACGTTTGTAGGAGCTTATTATCTCCTTTGCATTTTCTATAGTGTTCATTGGATACTCTCCATTATCTCGTCAGTTTCTTCGCTATCGTCAGAGGTTATCTTTGCGATAGCCACCCCTGCGTGTACCATGACATAATCCCCTACCTCGAGATCGTCGATAAGGTCAGCAGATACCTCTCTTTTTGCACCGCTTGCGTCAATAACAGCAGTGCCCTCGTTTACACTTACTACCTTTGCAGATAAACCTACACACATATCAATACCTCCAAAAAAATTTAATCTATATCACAAAATCAGAAATGAGATACACAGGCGACCAAAGATCGCCCCAGCTTATTGAAAAAGTTCGACAAAAACGGGACGTCGAGGGCGCCGTCCCCTACAATTGGCGTAAATACGCTATTTATATGTAGGGGCGAACAGCGTTCGCCTGTTATTTTTGTATTTTTCAACAGTCTCAGGCGACCAAAGGTCGCCCCTACAGAATAAGAAAATCATCGCCGCTAGGCGATACCTTAATTCCTCATTCCTCACTCCTCATTCCTCATTCAGATAAAACGCTTGTCCCAAAGCTATACCACCGTCATTGGCAGGCACAAGGCTGTGGATAAGCACTCTAAGTCCCATTTTTTCAAGGCGGCACTTCACCATTTTAAGCAGAAGCTTGTTCTGAAAAACTCCCCCGCTCAAGGCACAGACCTTTACGCCTGTTCTCTCGCTTATGGTCCTGCACGCCTGTGCGGTCATGTCCGCAAGAAGCGAGTGAAACTCATAGGCAAGGCGGTTTTTGTCCTCACCATTTTGCATACCCTGGCAAAGACGCTTGATAAGAGCCTGAGTGCAGAGCATTATCCTGTCCTCTTTTTCGGCAGTGAGCTTTTCCATAGGCTCGTAAATACTGAAAGGCTCACGGCTGAATTTTTCTGCCGCAAACTGCAGCGCCATGGAAGCTTCGCCCTCAAAGGTAGAAGAACGCCTTATGCCAAGCACTGCTGAGGCAGCGTCAAAAAGCCGTCCTGCGCTTGTGGAGCTTACTGCGTTTACTTTTTTCTCTGCCATTACGAACAGAAGCTTGTACTCTTTCGCTGTACAAATGCCAAGCTTTTCACAGATCTCTCCGCCCCTTTCCCCATAGGCTGAGCCTGCTATCATTGCGGCGATACGCCAGCCCTCTTTAGAGGAAAGATCGCCGCCCACCTGCATGAAGGGCTTTATGCTTCCCATGCGTTCAAAGCCTGTGCGGTCGCAGAGAAGTATCTCTCCTCCCCATATGGTGCCGTCTGTGCCAAAGCCTGTGCCGTCATATGATACACCTATGACCTTTTCGCTATAGTCGTTTTCTGCCATGCAGGATAGGATATGAGCATAGTGGTGCTGGATTTTTTTCAGAGGCAGGTCAATCCCCTCGGCAAATGCAACTGTATTGTATTTGGGGTGCATATCGCAGACTACGTTTTGCGGTGTTGCTTCCAGAAGTTCGCACATACGCTTCACTGACTCCTCAAGCGCCTTTACGGTGCGGATATCAGCCATATCGCCAACGTAGGAAGAGAGATAGTAAAGGCTTCCCTTTCTGATACAGAAAGTATTTTTAAGCTCACCGCCTATGGCAAGGGTCTGACCTTTATCACTGCACGATGTCATAACAGGCAATGGTGCATATCCTCTTGAACGCCTTATTATGTAAGGCTTGCCCTCAAATGTATCCATGACAGTATCGTCTGAGCGTATCAAGATACGTCTGTTGTGGGATAATATCAGGTCACAGAAGCCCGCTATTTCGCTGAGTGCGTCCTCGTCGCTTCGACATATAGGTGCGCCACGGACGTTTCCGCTGGTCATAACAAGGCGGTCGGTCATTTCCACGCCGTCATCGTAATCAAAAAGAAGCAGGTGCAAAGGGGCATAGGGGAGCATTACTCCCACTGTGGGATTATCGGGTGCAACGCTTTCGCAAAGGCTTCCGCTAGTTTTTTTATCAAGAAGCACGATAGGCTTTTGCCAGCCTGTGAGAAGCTTTTCCTGCACTTCGCCAAAATCGCACTCACGCCTTGCGGCAGAAATATCCTTCAGCATAACGGCAAATGGTTTTGCAGGGCGGTTTTTAAGCTCTCTGAGCCTTTTCACTGCGCTCTCGTTTTTTGCGTCACAGCAAAGGTGAAAACCGCCTATGCCTTTGACAGCGATTATCTTCCCTGCCATGACGGCTTCTCTTGCGGCTGTGATAGCCTCAGCGCCTTTCTTTTCACTGCCTATGATATAGACCTCCGGACCGCATTTGTTACAGCACACAGGCTGGGCGTCATAACGCCTTGTGGCAGGGTCGGTGTATTCCTCCTCGCAGTCTTTGCACATTGGAAAGTCAGCCATTGTTGTACGCTCTCTGTCATAGGGCATAGAGTCCATAATAGTGAGCCTTGGACCGCACTGAGTACAGTTTATAAAAGGGTGGTGGTATCTTCTGTTTGTTTTGTCGAAAAGCTCTTCCTTGCATTTTTCGCACACTGCAATGTCAGGGGATACGAAAATATCCCCTTTTTCCTTTTCGCTGTCGATTATCTCAAAGCTGTCAAAAGGCGGTTCGTCGGCATGGGCGGAAATTATCTCCATTATCACCGAACGCTCAGGGGGACGGCTTTCAAGGGCTTTTTTCAAGTCCTCCACAGCCTTTTCACTGCCCTGTGCGTGTATCTCAACATAAGAGCCTTTGTTTGCCACAGTGCCGCAAAGTCCAAGGTCTGACGCTTCACGGCTGACAAAAGGTCGGAAGCCCACGCCCTGAACGATACCATAAACACGAATCATCTCAGTTTTCATCAGATAAGCTCCCTGACGGTATCCTTTATCTCGTCCTCTGCTTCACTGCTGAGAACGTCTATAAGCACGTCCTCAAACTCCTCACCGTCCTGACCCTCATCTATGGCAGCATTTCTGAGCCTGCCTAACATTCTCACAGTATGCACTGTAGGTCTGCGACGAACGGAGTCCATGAGAATGTCCTCGTAACCTCTGCCGTAAAACTGCTCCATATATCTCACCACGGCACTTGTCATGCTGATATCAGCCATGGGGTGTCTTTCGAGAAATCTAAGCAGAGGCAAAACTGCATTTATCCCCTCGCCGCTTTCGTCAAGCTCCTCCATGCAGTTTTCGGCTTCATATTCAAACTCCTCTGAGCCGAGATATTCTTCAAGACGCTCTATAATTTCTTCTGTCATATCTTTTCACTCTCTCCCTGCAAAAGTCTGCCTGAAAGTCCGAAATGCGGAAAGTCTATAAACTCGCCGCTGAAATTTTTCATAACACGTCTGAGGGTCTTGTCTGCGATAACAACGTCATAGTTATCACCAACATTGTCGCAAAGGTCGCTTTCGTCTGCAAGGAAAAAATCACTCTGCTGTGAAAGCTCTTTTTTCTGCATAAAAAACGTTGCCGATGTGCAATGACACTTGCCGCTTTTTTCTGTGATAAGCTTTCTCACAGCGTCAGCCGCCGTTTGGTTATGTATTACAAGGACTTTTTTATCCGTAAAGCTATCGGCTTTTTGCACTATCTCCTCAGGCAGACAGCTTCGTGGATATTCTATCTCATAAGGCGTGCCGAACTTTTCTTTGAGATACTCCGCCGCCTTTATTGCCGCCGCTGAACAGACTATGTTCATCTCTGCCGCAGCCGCATTTTTCACATCATCAAGGGTGCTTCCCATGCCGTAGCATATAACATTCTCCCAACCCCTTGCCTTATATTCCGCCACTATCCTCTCGGGGCTTATGATACTAAGCTCCAAAGGCGTTGCACCTATAATGCCAAGCCTGCCTTTCTGAACAGGCTTGCTCTCAGTGGCAAAGGTCTTGAAAAGCTCTATCCACACCGGCTCTGAGCCACTATCATAATAGTTCGTGCCTGTACACTCGGCTGTTATGCAAGGAAGTCCTGTTTTCTTCTCTGCCATTCGTTTCAACGCCCTCATATCTGTTGCGATGACAGCAGGCACAGGTGTGCCTATTATGGCGGTAAAGGCTGGTCTTATCTGCTCACAGGCTTTGGAGAGCTTTTCGATAAGCCTGTCGTCACGTCCTAAAATTGCGTCCATATCACGAAGCCCCGCGCTGAAAACTGCGCTCTTTTTGGTAAACCACCTTGGCTCGTCAAAGCCACAGACGTTGCCTGCACAGCCGCCTGCGTCGCATATTACCATTAGTCCTCCAAGCTCGTAAAGCACTGCCGCCGCACCTGATTGGTCAGGTGCAAAGGGTGACAAAAGCTTCAAAAGATTTTTCATTTATCCTCCGCTCCTTTCCCGTCAAGCGCCTTTTCAAGGTCGCAAAACAGCTTTTTCACTCCTGCATAACCGAAAGGCTGGATCTCGTCATTGAAGTCCGCTCCTGCTATGTCAGGGTGGTAATAGGCACAGTCCTTGCCGATATAAACGTTCACCCTCTCGTCAGGCTCATAAAAGAGCATTGTTGGTGAGAGGTTTGAATATATCTTCGTTTCAGGGGAAAGCTGGGCTATCTTTTTCACAAAGCCGAAATTTCGCTCCCCCACAGTGCCGAATATCTCCGCCACCTTGAAGCCGTATCTTATAAGAGCCAAAGACACTTCTATAGGGTCGCAGTTTGAAAACTCGCCCACTGCAAAGCACAGCCCTTTATGCTTTTCTCTGAAATCATCTACAAGAGCCATGGTCTGCTCATAATACTCTTTATCGCAAAGCTCCGCTCCTATCGCCTGACCCAGCAGACGATACTGCGTAGATATCTTGTCAGCCTGAAAAACTCTCGCAAGCTCTATAAAAGGTATGTTAAGCTCCTGCTCCATTTGCTGGGCGGCATATCTTGCTTCCGCATTGAGTACAAGGGAAAAATTCGCTTGTGACATTTTTTCATATTCCTCGAAGGTATCGCACCTTGAAAGCTCCCTTATGGTCTTTACGCCTGCACTTTTCAGCAGGCTGTAAAGCTCGCAATCCTCCTGCAAGGGTGAGAAATAACCGAGGATATTCACCTCGTCAGACTTTCTCTTGCGTGGTTTCAAAAGGGAATACACCGATTTTCGCACTGAAGCCATAGGGGGCAGACGCTTTTCCCTTGTGAGGGCATACATATAGCATGGCACAACAGGCACGCCTGCTCGGTCGCTGGATTTTCTGCACACTCTGTCCATATCAGTGCCGAGGAGAGCGTCAACGCAGGTTATACATATCATCACCGCTGAGGGAGTGTAATCAAGGCTTTGACATACCTCCTCCACGGCTTTTGGTATCTTTGTGAGGTGTCTGCCTGTGACGATATCGGTATCGTCAAGAAGCAGGTAGAAGAATCTGTCACCGTAGCCGCTTTCCGCACTGAGCATGGTGGTGTTTCGTCCACAGCAGGCAGGAGCCACAAGAAGCATAACCGAATTTGGCACTGCAAGTCCTGCTCTTTTTACACCAAAGCCCTGCGCTCCCGGTGAATTGAACGCCAATGTTGCAGGAGAGCTGTAGATAAGGTGCTTTGCCGAAAGAAGCTCGTCAGGGATATTATCTTTTCCCTTTTGGGCAAGCTCCGCCGCCGTTATGTAAAACGCTTTAGTCATCGTTGTCCTCCTGCATAATGGTCTGGGCAAGCTTCAAAAAGCATTTTGCCGCCTGACAATCAGGCTCGCCCTCTATGACGGTCATGCCCTTATCCTCACATCTGATGATATCGTCGCTTCTTGGTATATCCGCAACGATATCAAGCCCTGCGCTTTCTGCAAAGGCTCTGACCTTTTCTTCCTCGCCCTCAACGTTTCGCCTGTTCATGACGATACCACGGACTTTTGCATAGCTTCTGTCGGCAAAGTTTTTCACCGCACTGTTTATATTATTTGCGGCATACAATGCCATTTTCTCGCCTGAGGTGACGATAAGCACCTTTGAAGCGTAGCCCTCTCTGATAGGTGCGGCGAAACCTCCGCACACAACGTCTCCGAGAACGTCATAAAGCACAACGTCAGGCTTATATTTTTCAAAAAGCTTTAAGTCTTCAAGCAGGCTGAACGTGGTGATTATACCTCTGCCTGCACAGCCAAGTCCTGGGGTAGGACCGCCTGTTTCGATACAAAGCACTCCGCCATAGCCCTCTTTTGATATCTCCTCTATGCTCTCAGGCTCATCGTCATGCTCTCTGAGATAATTCATCACAGGCATAACAGGCTCGCCACCAAGAAGATTTATGGTAGAGTCAGCCTTTGGGTCACAGCCTATTTGTATAACTCTTTTCCCAAGACTTGCAAATGCGGCGGCAAGGTTTCCCGTAACTGTGGATTTTCCTATTCCGCCCTTTCCGTAAACGGCTATTTTTATCATAAAAGTATCCGTGCGAAAGCACGTTCCTCCTTTTTATAGGTTAAGTATTTTGCTTACATCTTTATCTATCAGATCGGGGATATCTTTAAGAAAACATCTTCCCGAAAAAGCAACGTGCGGCAGTGAAACAAATCTTGCCCCTTTGCATATAGGTCTGAAAAGCGGGTCTGCTATGACGGTCTTATGCTGTGAAAAAAGCTTTTCAAGCTCTGCTTCTTCCTCGCAGAAAATGTCCGTCCCTGACAGCACCTCGCTGTTTCTTATGCCAACTGTCGCCACAGTTTTTGCGCCAAGTTCAGCCCCTAGGGAAGAAGCAAAAACGCTTTCCCCTGCAACTATCATATGAGCATTCTCTACAGCTTTTTCACCGCAGGAATTTATACAAACGCCCTCTGACTCTGCTCTTTTCAGGTCAGCGGAAAGCTTTTTGGAAAAGCTTTTTCCCACAGGCACGCCCACAACATATGGCACTCCATAGGTATCGAAAAGATACTTTGCCGCAGCTATCCCGTCTGAGGATATAACAAGGCTTACAGCCGCCTGTGGTGCGGTAGAGATCTCATCAAGACTGCTGTCCATAGCAAAACAGCTTTGCACTGAAAAGCTGTTATCCAAAAGCCACTTTTTTATGGAGCTTACGCTGGTGTTCACTGAAAAGTCAAGAGGCGTTGCACCAATAATATTCACTGAATTTGCCTGCTTTTCTTTTCCCTCACGGCAGAATAGCTTTGCGATATTAAGGAAAGCCCCCTCTGCTCCTTGAAGATAGGAATGAGTGCCGTTGGTATCAACGAAAAATGTGGTCAGACTCGTTTCACGCTCTATCTCCTCAGCCGCCGCACTATAGTCAAAGCCTGTCATTGCAGGCATTGGCGAACCGCAAATGGCTATGAATTTGGGTGAAAGCTCACCTGCCGCTTTTGCCACATCACGAATGAACTTGCCGTCATCGCCCATAACGGCGTCCGCTTCTGTTAGTGCAGAAATATATATCATGCTTTTGCGGTCATACCAGCGTGGCTCGTCATGGGTGGCGTAGGTGGAGTTACAGCCCGAAGCGTCATGGACGACGGTCATTCCACCAAGCTCATAAAGTGCCGAGCATACTCCCGAAGTATCCGCCGCATATATGGATATCACTTTTGCATTCATAGACAGCTTTCACACCCCCAGCCCTTGTGTTGTATCACCTTACGTCTGTCCTTTTTGTTTACTGCTCCATCAGCCATAAGCTCTGCAAGCCTTTTTATGCCCTCGAAGCCGTATCCCCCGCCCCCTGCGACTATATCAACGAAATTATCAGTCCGGCAGAAAAACGCTGCTTTCTGACCTACTGCAAGATATTTTTCTTCGCACTGTGAAAACTCCATTTTCACATTCACAGTAGGGAGAATTTCAAGGTCGTGGCAATGGGCTTTCAGCCACTCAAAGTCTGCCCTTTCCTCCTCTGAAAAGCTGTCGGCGTAGCAACGCTTCACATTGAAGCCTTTCTCTGCAAGAAGTCTGCAAAAGCCAAGGGGCCTTGGCAGAGCGGTATAATCCACGGCTATAGGCATATTTCCCACTATCTCAAGAGCATTTGCAAGAGCCTTGTCGGCGGCTTCTCTGTCAGCAGAAAAGTCAGGAGTTTTCACACCAAGCTGGGTGCAAAGCCTGCTGTAATTTTCCTCTATCTCATCATAGCCATAGCACAAGGGCAGATACAAATGCTTTGTGCCAAGTCGCTTTTCAAGCTCCTCTCCTGACGGCTTTGCCGTGGGGATATAGGTGATATTCAAAGAGCTTTCCGCCATGGAGAGATACTCCTCATAGGTCTTGCACTTTGTTATGTCAAGAAGCTCAAAGCCTGCTGAGTTTATTATTTTTACAAGCTCGGAGGCTTCGTCCGTGGCTCTGTCACAGCCTATTATTGCCGCCGTTTCAGGCTTCTTTTCGCACTTTTCAAGTGGCTCGTAAAGCTGTTTTCTCATAAGGCTGTCAGGAGAGATAGACTTTCTCATGGTGGGCGTCATGTAGCAATCTATAAAATGCACCTGTGGGAACAATGCCGAAAGCTCGTCTATTATCATTTTGAAGTCACAGCCTGCAAAAAGGTGAACACAGCTTAGGAAAAGCAAAACGCATTTCGGCTTTTCCTCAAGCCTGTTTATTATATCCCTCACTCCGTCGATAACGTCCTGCTCCATTGTGCCGTCATACAGATCCTGCTCAGAAACAGTCACCCATGACATTCTGTTCATGGCATTCATCTCTGCCGCAGTGAGGATAACGCCCCTTAAACAGCCCTGTGCGCAGACAAATATCTGCCGTGACTCAGGGATAAGCATACCGGTATGGACGATATTCCACACGCCCCTTGTGGGGGGATTATATTCAAGACCGCTTTCAAAAGGTGCAGGAAAAGCCGCCTTCGTTATATTTATGCCGCTCTCTTTTATCATTTTTCTTCTCCCATACCGCAAAGCTCGGCTATCTTATCCGCCAATGCTCTATACTGCTCTGCCGCAGTGCTGTCAGGAAAAGCTTCCATGACAGTTTTGTACATATCCTCAGCTTCGCTCACAAGGTCGCTTCGGTCTATCTCTGCTATCACAGAGCTGTGAAAATCAGCCGCAAGCTCTGCCGCTTTTTCCTCCTCGTTTTTTACGTTGCGTTTATTGAGGATAAAACCGCCAAGTGAAGCATATCCACGGCTTTTGAAATTTTCCACCGCCATTGCGATGTTTGCGGCGGCATATACAGACATACTCTCGCCTGATGTGATAATAAACACCTTATCGGCATAGCCCTTTCGCATTGGCATTGAAAAACCTCCGCACACCACGTCTCCGAGAACGTCATAGATAACAACGTCAGGCTGATATTTTTCATATGCGCCCTTTTTTTCAAGCTCCTCCAAAGCGGCGATTATACCTCTGCCTGCACAGCCAAGCCCCGGCACCGGTCCGCCTGCTTCAACGCACACAACACCGTTATAACCTACCCTTACCATATCTTCAAGGTCAAAGCTTTCGCCTTTTCGCACAAGGTCAAGAACGGTGGGTATCCTCTCTCCCCCATGGAGAAATATGGTGGAGTCGGCCTTTGGGTCACAGCCTATCTGCATGACTTTCAGACCTTTTTGTGCAAGTGCAACACTGACGTTTGATGCCGCCGTTGACTTTCCTATTCCGCCTTTTCCGTAAAAAGCAAGCTTTATCATTATCTGTGATCTCCTCTTGATATCTTTATTTTATAGCCTATGGACTCCATTCGTCTTTCAAGGCAAGCCCTGCACTGTGCAGACTCGTCACCTGTGCATATCTTGTTGTCATAGAGCATATATTTTTTTCTCACTGCCACAGGGGACAGATTCGGCATTATAACGTTCGCACCTGACAGCACCCCTTGTTCTCTCCCTTTGGGGTTTATAGTACCAAGGGCTGTGGTGGCAGGCAAAAGAACGTCGGGGAGCATTATCCTGCAAATGCTCAACAGAAAGAGAGTAAGCTCATATGAGCCTTGTGGACAGCTTCTGAAAGGCGTGTCCTTATGTGGGAGAAAAGGTCCAATGCCTATCATTTCGGGCTTGAAACCGCACATAAACTCCATATCCTCAGCAAGGCACTCCGCCATCTGATACGGTGAGCCTATCATCATTCCACAGCCTGTCTGATAGCCTATCTCTTTAAGATCTGAAAGACACTCCATTCGGTTTTTCCAAGACATTTCGGCTGGGTGGAGCTTTTTGTAATGCTCCTCGTCGGCAGTTTCGTGCCTGAGAAGATACCGGTCTGCACCTGCATTGAAAAGGGCTTCATAATCCTCACGGCTTTTCTCACCTAGGGATAATGTTACCGCACAATCAGAGTGGCGTTTTTTTATCTCGCTGACGATACCACAGAGCATTTCTCTGTCATAGAAAGCGTCCTCACCGCTTTGAAGCACAAAGGTACGGAAACCATAGCCGTAGCCCTCGTCACAGCACTGCAAGATCTCCTCGGCGGTGAGCCTATATCTGCTCACGTTGCCGTTTGAGCGCCTTATTCCGCAGTAAAGGCAATCGTTTTTGCAGATGTTTGAAAACTCCACTATGCCCCTTATGTAGATATCCTTGCCGAACATTTCCTGCGAAATGCCCATTGCAAGCTCTGCGGCATAGGCTCTGTCGCTCTCGTCATATTCTTTTATAAGCTTCACCCATTCATCATGGGAAAGCTTTTTCTCGCAGTTTAGTTTATCAATAAGTTCTCTGACCGCCATTGTGATCTTCAAGCTCCTTTACAAGATGTGGAAACACTTCTATGCTACGTTTGAGAATACCCTTCATATAGGCAATGGCAATGCCGTAATTTGTGAACGGCACGTCTGCGTCACAAGCACACTTCATTCTGTAAGTAAGCTCTTTTGATCCGAGCATACAGCCGCCACAGTGTATGCAAAGCGCAAAGTCTGAAAGCTCCTCCGGAAAGCCGTGACCTGAGGACAATGTTATATCAAGTTCCTTGCCTGTGTATTCTTTCAGCCAGTTCGGAAGCTTCACAGAGCCTATATCACCGCACTGTCTGTGATGTGTACAGCCCTCTGAAATAAGCACCTTGTCACCGTCTTTAAGATTGTCGATAGCTTTCACACCCTTTACTGCGGCGTCAAGAAAGCCCTTATATCTAGCCATAAGGATAGAAAACGAGGTGAGAGGGATATCCTCGGGAGTATCCTTTGAAACTCTTGCGAAAGCCTGACTATCCGTTATAACAAGTGCAGGCTTCTCTATCCTGCCAAGCACTCCTGAAAGCTCAGTTTCTCTTACCACCACTGCACAGGCGTTTGCTTCAAGAACATCTCTTATGGCCTGCTGTTGTGGCAGGATAAGCCTGCCCTTTGGTGCGGCGCTGTCGATAGGGGTGACAAGCACCACCATATCGTCAGGCTTTATAAGGTCGCCCACAAGCTTCATTGTCATGGTGTCTGTTTCAGTGAGCTTTGCAACGGCGTTTTTAAGCTCCTCTATGCCTGTTTTCTCTTTTGCGCTGACGTACACTGTCCCCTCCTCTTTTGGGATATCAGTGAGCAGGTCGGCTTTGTTTTTGGCTATAATAAATGGTATGTTTTTCTCTTTGAATATTGAGATAAGCTGTTTTTCGCAGTCGCCAAGGGGCAAGGTGCAGTCTGTTACAAGAACGGCGCAATCTGTTCGATTTAGGATCTGCTTAGTTTTCTTCACACGAAGCTCTCCAAGCTCGCCCTCGTCGTCAAAGCCGGGGGTATCTATTATCACAACAGGGCCAAGGGGCAAAAGCTCCATTGCCTTTGTAACAGGGTCGGTGGTAGTACCTTTCGTATCGGATACCACTGCAAGATCCTGATTTGTTACTGCATTCACAACGCTTGATTTTCCTGCGTTTCGTCTGCCGAAAAATCCTATATGTATACGTTCTCCGCTTGGTGCGTCATTAAGTCCCATTGCAAAAGCTCCTCTCAAAAAAATAAGCCATACCCCTATGGATACAGCTTTTCTATAGCAAAACAAGACCACACGATAGTGCAGTTTTCTGCTTGATGTGTATTCTTTCGCCTTAAAGGAGAAAACTCGTTTTCGGCGTCAGGGTCACAAATATTTATTAGATTTTTACTGTGGCGAATAAAGGGTCTTGGCGGTCACTCCCTCAAGCCTGCCTATCTTGCCTGCAAGAGAATTTATAACGTCCTGCGGAGCGTCAACTGCCACACTTATTATGTTCATGCCACGTTCTCGGTATGGCAGACCCATTCGTCCTATTATATACTCGGCATGCTCATGAAGAATTGCGTTTATCTCCTGCGCAGAGCCGTTATCGTGTGCGATTATTGCAAGTATTGCCACACGGGTATCCATAAAACACCCCCGTAATGTAAAAGTGTACTTTGTTTTACTTTATGATAGCACGATTTGTTGGCGTTGTCAATTGAAAGTTATCTATTTGAATAAAATTTTTAGATAACATTTGACTAAAATATACGACATATACTATTGACAAGTAGAGTTAGCCATGGTAAACTTATTTTGTGAAGTTCTTTTAGATAAAACATAAGAATAAAATATAGCTATGGAGGAAAAGGCAATGACTCTTGATAAGCTTAAAACGGGTGAGTCTGCCGTGATAAAAGCGGTAGGTGGCGAGGGTGCGCTTAGGCTGCGTTTTCTCGACATGGGACTTATACCCAAAACAAAGGTGAAAATGCTAAAGCGTGCGCCAATGGGCGACCCTCTTGATATCGTGCTGAGAGGCTACGAGCTGACGCTCAGGATAGAGGACGCAAAAAACATAGAGATAGAAAAAACAGAGGAGAATGACCATATATGAGATTTGCCCTTGCAGGAAATCAGAACTGCGGAAAGACCACGCTTTTTAACGCCCTTACAGGGTCTAATCAGCACGTTGGAAACTTTCCAGGTGTAACAGTCGAGCAGAAGGTCGGTGACATAAAGGGGCAGAAAAACTGCACTGTGGTGGATCTGCCGGGAATATACTCACTGCGCCCTTACACGCAGGAAGAGATCGTCACCCGTGACTACATAATAAATGAAAAGCCTGACGGCATTATAAACATTGTTGACGCCACCAATATAGAGCGAAATCTGTATCTCACTTTACAGCTTCTTGAACTGCGTGTGCCAATGGTGCTTGCCTTAAACATGATGGACGAGGTAAGAGCCAATGGTGGAACGATAGACGTAAAAATGATGAGCGACGCACTTGGCATACCTGTTATACCGGTAAGTGCGGCAAAGGGCGAGGGTATCTCAGACCTTATCGATAAGGCTGTAGAAACTGCCCGAAACAAGACAAAGCCTGTTGTCACAGACTTTTGTGCTGACGACTCCCCTGTTCACAGATGTATACACGCAGTTGTTCATCTCATCATGGATCACGCTAATCGAGTGGGCATACCGCCGAGATTTTGTGCTTCAAAGCTTATTGAGGGTGATAAGAATATCGAGGATCAGCTTGAGCTTAATCAAAACGAGCTGGAGCTTCTCGAACACTGCATAGTGGAAATGGAGGACGAATCAAAGCTTGACAGAAATGCGGCGCTTGCAGATATGCGATACGACTTTATCGAGAAAGTCGTTGCCATAAGCGTTGTGAAATGCCACGAGAGCCGAGAACACAAGCGGAGCGTAAAAATAGACCGCATACTAACGGGAAAATACACTGCACTGCCTGTATTTTTCGGGATAATGTTTCTTGTATTTTTCCTCACATTCAATGTTATCGGCTCGACCCTTTCCGATTGGCTTTCCCTTGGTATAGACAAGCTCACCGACCTAGCAGACAAAGGGCTTACAGCCTACGGCATAAACCCTGTTGTGCACAGCCTTATAATAGACGGAGTTTTTGCAGGCGTTGGAAGCGTTCTAAGCTTTTTGCCTATAATAGTGACGCTGTTCTTTTTCCTTTCCATACTGGAGGACACGGGCTACATGGCACGAGTGGCATTCGTAATGGACAAGCTTCTTAGAAAGATCGGTCTTTCGGGACGAAGCTTTGTGCCTATGCTCATAGGCTTCGGCTGTTCAGTGCCTGCCATAATGGCGACGAGAACGCTTGTATCAGACCGTGACAGAAAAATGACCATACTTCTTACCCCTTACATGAGCTGTTCGGCAAAGATACCTATTTACGCAGTTTTCTGTGCAGCATTTTTCAAAAAATATCAGGCGCTTGTGATGATAGGCTTATACATAACGGGCATAGTGCTTGGGATAATAGTTGCACTGATACTGAAAAATACAGCTTTCCGTGGCAAGCCTGTGCCGTTTGTAATGGAGCTTCCAAACTATCGTCTTCCTTCGGCAAAAAGCGTAGGACTTCTTCTTTGGGACAAGGCAAAGGACTTTATACAAAGAGCTTTCACAGTTATATTCTTTGCGACTATCATAATATGGTTTCTTGAAACCTTTGACGCAAAGCTCAACGTTGTAAAAGACTCCTCCGACAGCCTGCTCGCCCTTATCGGTCAGGCTATATCGCCAATATTCAAGCCTTTGGGCTTTGCAGATTGGAGAGTGACCACCTCGCTTATATCGGGCTTCACTGCAAAAGAAGCGGTAGTAAGCACAATGGCGGTACTGATGAACACAAGCACTGCAAATCTTGGCACTGCTCTTTCGGGAGCATTCTCCACCCTTTCCGCAATGAGCTTTCTCGTATTCACCCTGCTTTACACCCCATGTGTTGCGGCGGTGGCGACCATAAAGAGAGAACTTGATTCAAGGATACAGACAGTAGGCGTTGTGATAATGCAGTGCATGGTGGCATGGCTTTGCGGCTGTGCGGTATATCAGATAGGAGCATTATTATGAATACAGCCGACTGGATAGTGGTGATACTTCTGCTTTTATGGGCAGTGGCGGCGGCAATAAGTATATCAAAGCAAAAGAAAAAAGGTAAATGCTGTGGCTGTTGCTCACACTGTAACAGCAGATGCGGCAAAAAATAAGGCATAAAAGTAGCGGAGAACTGCAAAAAGAATGCGTTCTCCGCCATTTTATTAATATATAAGCAACACTAAGAAAATCAAAAATTTACAATACAACTGACTTTTTTCGTTAATATACCTGACAAATAAGCAAAAGTGTGATATAATATAGCTTAGGGCGAAGTAATCTACCCTGTTTTTTTTGAAACATGGTTAGTTTAATCTAACTTTATAAAGAAAACCAACTTAGAAAGGTCGGTATTATGAAGAAACAATTTTTTAGCAATGAGAAAGACGGTTTTTATGGTACATATTATGAAAATCCAAAGGGTGCAAACTGCGCAATGATAGGTCTGTTCGGCGACGATCCTAATGACTTTATGGCAAAGTGCGGAGCAAAATGGCTTCACAAAAATGGCGTGAACGTTATGTGTATGTCACCTGACGTGAAGAACTACGGCCATGTGAACTTCCCGCTTGAAAGGATAGAGACCGCTATAAAGTGGCTCAAAAGCCATGGAAACAAGAAGATAGGCATAATGGGAATGAGTACGGCAGGAATGGATTCCCTTGTGGCAGCTTCATATTTCCCTGACATAACACTCACTTTCGGTCTTACGCCAAGCGACTTTGTATGGCAGGGCTTTGAGCAGGGCGAAAAAGACGGCTGCAAGGAATGGCCTATCCCTGACGCTTCCACACTTTCATGGCAGGGCAAGCCGCTTGCCTATATGCCGTTCGTTTATGCCCACCCTGAATACTATCACAAGATAGAAGAAGAAACCAAAGGCTCGGGAGATATAACACGAAGCACGCACCTTTTTATCGACTCTGAAAAGGCAAGAGAACATACAGAGGAAGAAATGATAAAGGTTGAGAACATCAAGGGCAAGCTTATAATGGTGGGTGCTGATGACGACAGCTTCTGGGAGGCAGGAAAATACGTCCGCCGCATGGATAAGCGCTTGAAAGAACGCCCTCACGAGTGCGATTACAAAGCCCTGACTTACGAGCATGGAACGCACTTTGTGCTTCCTGAGACAATGCTCAGAAAAGCACTTCCTGTGGGACTTAAATTCGTAATGAAATTTATTTTCAAGGCTGCAAAGGACTATCCTAAGGAGTGCGAGCAGACAAGAAAGGATATCGACAGACGACTTTCTGCGGCTTTAAAACAGTGGGTAGCTGAATAAAAAAGCCCATAAAATACGCTATTTTGTGTAGAGGCGACCTCTGGCGCCCCTTGCTCGATATGTTTTACGATAAACAAAGACCGACTTCCAGCGAAAAAAAGCTGAAAGTCGGTCTGTTATTTTTTGCAACAGCATAAATGCTTTCAAAAAGAAGATTTTTGTGAATTTTGTGAGTTTTCTATTGACATTAGAGTTCGGATATGGTAACATTAACGGTGTGTGAATATTTTCTAATAGCAATCACATATCAAAGCAAAAAAGCAATTATTTTATATAGATAGTGGTGGGTCGTCATGACCCTGACGAAGGAGCAAGCTATGTTTACAAGCGATACAGCGAAATATAAAATAATAGGTATCTGCACTTCATGCGTACAATCTGACTATGTGAGAGAGATAGTATCTTCCATAAGCCGAAAGGGTGTAAAAGAGGGCTACAAGGTGCTTCTTTTCAACACCTTTTGCGACCTTTATCACAACAGCTCCTACAACCATGGTGAAGCAAGCATTTTTGATCTTATAAATTATGACATTCTTGACGTACTTATAATAATGCCAGAGGCAATAAAAAGAGACAGCATTTCCAACGAGATAAGCAAGCGTGCCCATGAACACGGTGTTCCTGTCATATGCGTTGACAGTACAATGGATAATTGCTGCAGTGTGACATTCAATTACTCTAACGTTTTTGAAAAGATAGTTCGCCATGTGATCGAATTTCACGGCTGCAGAAGAGTTAATTTCATTGCTGGCGTAAAGGGCAATGCTTTCTCAGAAGAGCGTATAGAAGCATACAAAAAGGTGCTTGCAGAAAACGGCATAGAATTTGAGCCTGAGCGTCTTGGCTATGGTGACTTCTGGGATATGCCAACAAAAGGAGTATTGCAGAAATTTTTAGAAAGCAGTTTGGAATTTCCGCAGGCGATAATATGTGCAAACGACGCTATGGCGATAACAGCTTGCAGCATACTGAGAGAACGCGGCATAAAAGTGCCTGAAGACGTTATTGTAACGGGCTTTGACGGCATCGAGCTTGAACAGTATAACAGCCCTCGTCTTACAACGGCGGCTGTAGACAATGATGTGCTTGGCGAAAAGATAATAAACGCCATAGACCATATGATGAACGGAGTTCCTCTTCCTGAAAAAATAGAGGTCAACTACACCATGAGGATATCCCAGTCTTGCGGCTGTAAGAAAATAGACCCGAGAGAAGTAGGCGACAAGATCCTTGAGCTTTACCACAGAATGAACAATTCTGATGGTCACGAACAGCATATGTTCTCTTATCTTGCAAAAACAGTGGAATGTCACACCGTAGAAGAAATGGCAAAGGTAATGGCACGTTCGGGAGATTATTATAGCTGGGTATGCACAAACTCTGATTTTCTGTCAAACACGAGGCAGAGAGAACGCTTTAATAACAGCTTTACAAAGCAGATGAGAGTTTTCATGCAGACTTTTGACAACAAATACAAGACCGGTGAAGTATTTGACACCAAGGATCTTTTGCCTGATATGGAGCAAGTCCTTGGACGCCATAACTGCTTAATGTTCTCGCCGCTTCATTTTCAGGACGAGGTCATAGGCTATGCGGCAAATTCATTTAATCCTATATATTTTCTTTTCCAGAACACAAGGCGTTTTATAAACAACACGAATCAGATAATGGAGAGCTTTAAAAACCGCCAGCGGCTTGAAAGGGCAAATGCAGAGCTTGCAAGGATACATATGCTTGACCCCATGACGGGGATATATAATCGCAGGGGCTTTTACAAGAACGTAAGAAAGCTTATTTCAAAGGCTGAGAAACAGGGCGTAGGCGTATGGGTTTTCTCTATTGACATGGACAACCTTAAAAAGATAAATGACCTCTATGGTCACAACGAGGGTGACAAGGCGATAAAGGCAGTGGCGTCGCTGATGACAAAATGCACTGTAGATGGTGGGATATGCTCACGCTTCGGCGGCGATGAATTTGTGGCTGTTATCTCCGAAACAGACGGTGCAGACAGCTTTTACGAAAAGGTATTCCGCAGCATTGCAGAATACAATCGCAGAAGCAAGTCGCCATATGATGTGTCGATAAGCTGTGGCTACAAAGCTGGAAAACCGAAAACATTGAAAGAGATCGACGATCTTATGAAAGCGTCAGATCGGGAGATGTACACGCAAAAGCGTAAACATCATAGTCGGCGGGACTAACAGACATAACAAGAGGGCGGATAGTTTGAAAACTTTCGCCCTTTTGTTATGCTATTTGAGTATGCCAACTCCCTCAAGAAGGATCTTCAGCCCGATCAAAACGAGTATAATGCCCCCTGCTACCTCTGCCTTGCTCTTATATTTTGAGCCGAACTTGTTGCCGATAACAACTCCACCCACAGAGATAAGGAACGTTGTCAAGCCTATAATGGTTATAGACGGCACGATACTCACCTTCAGGAAAGCGAACGTTATTCCGACTGCAAGTGCGTCGATACTTGTTGCTATGGCGAGTATAAAAAGCTCCTTGATATCTAGCTTTTCCCCGTCAAGCGACTCCTCGTCATCATCGCCGCCCTTTATAGATTCACAGACCATTTTTCCTCCGATGAAAGCAAGCAGGACAAAGGCTATCCAGTGATCCACCGATTCTATATACTGCTCGAACTGGCTGCCCAATGCCCAGCCTACAAACGGCATAAGAGCCTGAAAGCCTCCAAAGAAGCCGCCTATTATAAGTGCGTGCTTATAGTTTATTTTTCTCATATTCAAGCCCTTGCAAACAGACACTGCAAAAGCGTCCATAGATAGTCCAACACCGATCAGAAAAAGCTCAATAAATCCCATTTTTATCGCTCCTACAATTATTTCAGGCAAAAATAAAAAGCCCGATACAAAGCTGTACCCGACTTAAAAAGCTCAGCATACAGCTATCCTGTCAGCCGTATGTGAGTCTTGTTACTAAAGGCTTTTGCCCTCTCGACAAGCCAGACCGCCAAGACGATCAGTATGTTGACTTGCCCCGCAGGATATCCCCTGCGTCAACTACTCCCTCACTGGTAATAAAGTATTATTATCATATCATAAAAGTTTTCCTTTGTCAACTTTTTTTGTCAAATAAACATTTGACAAAATTGCAAAACTGTGATATAATAACGATTGTGATGTGTTTCCGTAGCTCAGCTGGATAGAGCGACCGCCTCCTAAGCGGTAGGTCGGGTGTTCGAATCACCTCGGGAACGCCAAAATGTGGAGACAAAAAAGATGTCTCCTGCGAAAAGCCCGAATATATCGGGCTTTTTTGCTACCCAAAGGTAAACAAAAACGAATGAAGGCGAAATGGGGTCTGTTTATGACCGAACAGAAAAAGAATACTATCATAACAAGCGGCATCGCTGTACTTGCCGTGATACTGGCATATTGCTTCCGAATTGTGGGCAGGGGCAGCTTCTACCCGATGCTGTTTTCCTATCTGCGCAGCTTTATCTATATCGGTCTGTTCGCCGCCTGGGGGCTCTCCGTCCGTCAGCGGATCGTGCAAAAGCAGGTGTGCAGGTTTATGACGGTCACCGCAGTACTGCTCATCATATGGATGGTAGTCCGTTCGGCAAAGTATTTTATATTTTGGCAGCCGGATGCAGTCCGTTACCTGTGGTATCTGTTCTATCTGCCCATGCTGTTTGTGCCTATGCTGGCGCTGCTGATCGCCATGTCATTGGGAAAGCCGGACGAATACAAATTCCCCAAGGGAATGTCGATTCTGTGGATCATCTCCGGCACATTGCTTCTGCTCGTGCTCACAAATGACCTGCACCAATTCGTATTTACCTTTCCGAAGGACGCCGCCGTGTGGACAGACAAAAACAACGGCTACTCGATAGGCTACTTCATTATTGTAGGCTGGCAGGTGCTGTGTGCCTTTGCCGCACTCGTAATTATGTTTTTAAAATGCCGTGTGCAAAAAGGAAGGCTCCACTTTCTGCCCATTGTTCCTATGCTGCTGACGATCGTTTACAGCGTGCTTTACTATGCGGGTGCGGATTGGCTGCTCCACTTGTTCGGCGATATTGCCGCATTCCAAAGTGTGATGTATATTCTGACCTTTGAGCTTTGCATCGCCTGTGGATATATACATTCAAACAGCCGTTATGTGGACTTGTTTGCCTCCTCTGTCGGCACATCGGCAGAGATCACCGACAAGGACTTTACCGTTCGGTATGCAGCTGTAAACACTGCGCCTATCTCAAAGGAAACGATGAAAAAAGCCGAGCAAAGCCCGGTCACGATGGGCGGCTTGACCGTTCACACCATGCCCATTGATGGCGGCTATGCCGTATGGACAGAGGATGTGTCGGCTTTGCGTGACATCAAGGAGGACTCCGAGCTTCTTGCAGACGAGCTTGCCGACAGGAACGAAATACTCCGTTATGAATACAAGCGTGAAGCCAAGCACCGCAAGGTGGAGGAGCAAAACCGCCTGTATGATCTCCTGCGTTCCGCTACGCAGACGCAGATCGACCGCATTGCAGAGCTCACTAAGGAATACCGCCAAATCTCAAGCACCGATCCCGACAGTGCCAAAACGCTCCTTGCCGAGATCGCCGTGCTGTGCAGCTATATTAAACGCCGCAAGCATCTGACGCTCCTTACCGACCGAGATATTAAAATAGCGGAAACGGAACTCCACCGTGCCTTCAATGAGTCCCTCCAAACGCTGAAGCTGTTGGGCGTCCGCAGCTCGCTCTATGTGGACGAGTCTCTTTCCATGCTCTCCGGCAAAACGGCGACTGCTGTATTTGATTTTTATGAATCGGTTATTGAAGCCGACATTTTGAATTTAACAGGCATACAGGTAAGCCTCATAAAGGCAAACGGCTTGCGCTTGTCACTGAATGTGTGCTGCAAAGCCGACCTTTCCGCTTTGGTAAGCGGAGACGGTATCCGCTGTGAAAAAGAGGACGACGAGGAATACCAGCACCTTGTATTTGAAGCGAAAGAAGGTGACAGGAAATGAGTGCATTTTCTTCCCTTTCTGAATTTTGGCAGACCATGCTGCCGTTTATCATGCTTGTGGAGATCGTCCTTGAGATCGGGCTGTTTATGTATCAGCTTCTTCGCAGCAATAAGCCGGTGCGCAGCCTGCTGAGTCTGGCAGTTATGGCGGTGATGATCCCGCTGCTATTCTCCGTTTCTCAGGCAGATCCCGATAATATCGGGGACGCATTTCTGCTGGACGCACCGTGGCTGATATTTGCCGCTGCCATTTTCCTTGCGGCAGTTCACTTTGCCATTGCTCTGCCACGGGAATACCGCCGTAAAAAGGACGAGCTCTCGCCGTTCTCCATTAATGAAGCAACCGATAAGCTGCCTATGGGCATCTGCTTTGCCGACCCGAACGGCAGGATCATCCTGTGCAACAACCGTATGCGCAGGCTCTCCTTTGCCCTTTGCGGCCACGAGCTGCAAATCAAAAGCGATATGGAAAATGCCCTGAGCGTGCCGGACAGATCCGTAACCGTCAAGGATGATTGCTACATCCTGCCCGACAAGACCGTCTGGCAGTTTCGCACACAAAATATCACCGTGGACAGCGATGACCGCTGGCAGCAGATAACGGCGCACAATGTAACCGAGCTGTATAACGGCTACCAAAAACAAGAGGAAATAAATGAAGAACTGGCAGAAGTCAATCGAAAGCTCAGGAAAATGTACGCTCGCATGGAGAACGATGTCAAAGAGAAGGAAAGCCTTGACCTAAAGGTCTATATTCACGATACCATCGGGCGAAGCCTCCTGACCATCCGTGACATCATAGACAGCGGAGAAGATACCGAGCGAAAGCTTGAGGCGCTGCAAAATGCCATCGGTATGCTGGCAAGCAACCGCGTCACCTCTGTCAGCACAATGGACGAGGTAAAAAGAACCGCACAGCAGCTTGGCGTGGCTGTAAAAATCGACGGCTACCTGCCCCGTGATACCGCAGCCGAGGAGCTGACCGTTGCTGCCGCCAAGGAGTGCGTGACCAACTGCATCAAGCACGCAGACGGGAATGAGGTATATATCCGCATTGCCCAGCGCGGCGAACGCTATGATGTTACCATAACCAACAACGGCAAAATACCCACAGAGCCGATAAAGGAGGGCAGCGGCCTGTCAACGCTTCGCCGCAGTATTGAAAGCTCCGGCGGTGAAATGCATATTTCGCACAATCCACGCTTTGCTCTTCTTATTACGATTCCCGCAAAGGAGATGAGCCTATGATAAACACCATACTTGTAGAAGATGATCTATACATCCAAAAGCACTTTGTCGATCGTCTTGCGGCAGACGGCGAGTTTCATCTTGTCGGCGTTTTCCGTGACGCCTTTGAAGCGGAAAAGCACTGCGACGCCACCGTAAAGCTCGTCCTTATGGATGTGCAGACGCAGCATAAGCATTCCGGTCTTGCCGCCGCAGAGCGCATCAAAAAGGCTTTTCCGCAAATCAAAATCGTTGTGGCTACCTCGCTTGTCGATCCCGAAGTTTTGCAAAGAGCCAAAATGGGTGCTGCCGACAGCCTGTGGTATAAGGACCACGGAACAGAGGAGCTGATGAGCGTGGTAAAGCGCACTCTGGCAGGGGAAAAGGTATTCCCCGATACCGCTCCGGCCATTGAAATGGAGGGTACGATGTCCGATGTCTTCTCGCCCCGGCAGTTAGACATACTACGCCTTTATATAAAGGGCTTTACCTATCAGGAAATTGCCGATAAGCTGGGCATCTCCAAAAACGGCGTTCGCTGGAACCTGGACGATATGGTGGAAAAGAGCGGTTTTGAAAGCAGAGAAGCGCTGGTTGCAACCGCCATTGAAAACAAGCTCATGGTGATCACCTTAAAAGACGAATAAGCAAAACTGAACCCCTTGGCTGTACGGTCAAGGGTTTTTTCGCGCCCAAAAGGCAAAATTTTTTTGAAAAAAATCGAGATTTTTCTTCTGTTACTGGCACAAGTGCCAGTGACAAACGCCAAAAAATCAGTATAATAGATAATGTAAGATTAGGATTGTGCTTTTAGAAGGTGGTGATGAATGATGAAAAAAATCGTTCTGGACATTCAAAGCGATATCCATGCGCACACCATGGAGCGAATGCTGATGCAAAAATTGGACGATTGCCAAGTTGTGATTTCCGAGTCGCCGGACGCAACCGCCGAGTGGTGCAAAACGCATCGACCGGATGTGCTTTTAATGGAGGTCAAGGCGTATTCGCCATGGATGTTCAAAGAACGAATGGCGATCCGTGACAAGGTAAAACGGAACACGGAAAGCTGTCGTGTCATTCTCTTTGTGGATGATGATACAGATGAAGAGTTGACCGAAAAGGTACGGCAGGCAAAGCGCGAGGGTCTGATAGACGCTTTTCTCTTCGGTTCGGTATCCGAAAACTACTTTGCTTCGGTCATCGACAGTGTTTAAATCAGGCAACACAAAAAGCATAAAAATCTTCAAAATAATTATGAGGGAGGAATAATAGTATGACAAAAACGAACAAACGAAGGCGCGTCGCCAGCGTCCTGTTGGCGCTTGTGATGCTGCTCTCACTGATGCCGAGTCTGGAGCTTCCCGCCCATGCCTTTTGGGAGGACTACGACCAAGGCACAGATTGTATCTACTGCGACCACTACCACTGGGGTGAGAATATGTGCGACGGTTGTGGGTTCTGCACTGTTGACTGCAACTCCGACTGCTTCGCTGAATTCCACTGCAACGATTGTGGTGAGTGTCTGTTCAATACAACCTATTGGTGCGATCAATGCTACAAGTGCGCCGACTGCATGGAGGAAACGCACTGCTCCACCTGCGGCAAATGCTACATCGGCGAGGATGACCAGCTGTGCGGCGAATGCTATAAGGGTCCCTGCTGCTCCATAACCATCTGCGACTCCTGCGGCTTCTGCGATGACTGCGCAAACGATGACAGCGACCCGATGCACTGCTCGCTTTGCAACAGCTGCTTCGGTTCGGTGGACGAGTGCGTGGACGACGATGATACCGGCGTCATCCACTGCATCGATTGCCACACATCCTGCGAGCAGTGTGAGGAATGCCTGCTGAACCAGGAGTCCTGCGAGGACTGCGGCCTGTGCCTTGAGTGCTGCCGAGATAACTCCGAGGGCGGCGGCTGCCCGGACGGCGAGACCTGCGTGGAAAGTGCCGAGTGGGACGAGCACATCTGTCAGGGCTGCGACGGCTGGGTCACAGATAAGGAGGACGAGGACGAGTTCTGCGAAACCTGCGAACTGTGCAAGGAGTGCTGCGAGGGCAACTCCGACTGCTCCGAGGGAATGTGCGCAATGGACACGGACTATGCGGATCACTTCTGCGAAGACTGCGGCCTGTGCTTCCACGACAGCGATCCCTGCGAGGACGGCTGCGATCAGCGCTGCAAGGACTGCTGCCGAGATGCCGTAAGCGCTATGGGCTGCGATCATGACGACTGGTGCTTCAGCGACTCTGATTTTGAGGATCATCTGAAGACGGAGCATTCCGGCGCCGGACATACCCACATAGCCTCCGCCACCTGGGCGGCTGACGGAACGCAGCACTGGCACCCCTGCCGCTATTGTGACGATAAAAAGCTGAATGCCACCAACCATGAATTTGACGTCAATGGCGTGTGCAAGGTCTGCGGCTACATCAGCGGCAGCTCCATCGTCATCAACCGCCAGCCGAGGGGCGTCAAGTGTAAGACCTCTATCTACGATGATTATAACGAAGAGCCGGAAAACGGCCTGCTGTTCTATGAAAATAACCCAGTCACCTTCTCTGTTTCGGCAAAGAGCCTGAAGGGCGACGAATTGACCTATCAGTGGTATCGGAAGAATAATGAGAATCCTACGGTGGCGCCCTACAAGCTGCCAGAGGGTAGGTTTTACACGGGTGTGACGACCTCCACACTGAAGATGCCGGTTTCCACCCAGGCCTGCCAGGAGGACTACTCCTACTACTGCGTCATCGGCAGAAAGGGCGACCCTTCGGACACCATGAAAACGGCGGAGGCAAAGCTGACTGCCACCCATGCCTACAGCCACAAGCAGGCGGGTGTGCGTGTGCCCACGGAAGACAGCGAGAGAACGCCGAAATACAATGTCACTTGGGTCGATAAGCATGGGGTTACCCATGACGGTGTCGTGGGCGGCGACCCGAAGTGCGACGGCCACAAGCTCCCGTGCCTGTTCGAAGCAGGCGAATACGAAGCGCATTATATGACCACCGGCTCCAAGGAGCGCATCTTCCCGCATACCTTTGTGCTTGACAGAAGCCTTGACGCGGTAGGCGGCGGCAGAGTCGATGTGCTCAGATGTTCCGTCTGCGACTATACCGTTACTATAAAGAGCCATGTCCATGATTACGGCTGGAACTGGGACTGCACCGGCTTCGGCAGTATCTATGAGTATACCTTCAACATCGGCGGCTCGACCAAGACGGTGGAGCAGCTCATCCTTGAATCCGACTATGCCCACCCCGAAAAGTGCAAGGTTCCCGGCTGCGAGGAATTCATCATGGTTCCCCACAGCTGGGGCCGCTGGAATGTGGTCAAAAACCCCGATACCGAGGGTGGCAGAGGCGGCATGGAAGCTGAATGCAGCATCTGCGAATATACAAAGACGAAAATCGACAAGGATAATGATGAGGGAACCGATCATTGGACAAAGGACACCGCCCTTGTGACGGTGAAAAACGGTCGGGCAACCCGTATGATCGTCAAGCCCGGCGACAAGATCAGGCTTTATCCCGAGGAGAGAACCGGTCAGAAAGCCATCGGCTGGAAGGTGGAGTATCGCCGCGAATACAATGAGTATGACATCATACTTGTTACCAGAAATTGGAATACCAATGAGGCGAAGACCCTGTTCAAGCTGGTGACCAACGGCTCCGCCCTCGAGTGGGGCTGCACAATCCCAGAGTTCAGCGCCATGGGTGCCCCCGGCGGCGGCAGTTTCTTCTTTGAGCCTGTCTATGCAGGCTGTGACCACAGCGGCGGCACCACGGTGCTCAATGCGAAGGAGCAGGTCTGCGACCGTAAGGGCTATACCGGCGACACCGCCTGTGCAGACTGCGGCCATGTCATCAGTGCCGGTTCGGATATCTACCCACCTGCAAACGCCGGTCATAGCGGTTCACTGCAGCCGCTGTACTACTACGGCACGGCCAACTCGGCAACCACAGACGCGAGCCATGGTGGAAAACGCTATAACGCCAAATCGGGCGACTGCCGACACCGCGCCTATGAGGGCGACTGCCGACACCGCGCCTATGAGGGCGACTACCGCTGCACGGCTTGCGGCGGCACCGTAAAGGGCGAGATCGGCGACTTCAGACATAGCGGTCCCCTTGAACTGCGGGATGTAAGAACGGCGACCTGTACAGAGAGGGGCTATTCCGGCAACCAGTACTGCACATCGTGCGACAGGATCGCGCAGAAGGGCGTCTCAACCCCGTCCCTCCACGAAATTGCCGATAACTACAAGCTGATCAATGAGGTTAAGCCAGGATGCACCACCTCAGGCTATAGCGGCGACCAGCAGTGCACAGCCGGCTGCGGACAGATTATCCGCTACGGTCATGTCGTTAATAAGCTCAGCCACGACTGGGACGGCGGCAAACCCGCAAAACAGGGCAAGAGCGAAGGAATTCTCTACACCTGCCAGCGTGCCGACTGCGGCGAGACAAGGTTCGTCAGAAGCTCCGCCGCGACCAAGTTCACGGTCACGGTCATCAAGGGCACGGCCTCCATTGCCGCAGGGATACCTATCACGGACAAGATCGCGCAGAACACCGTTGTGACCGTTACGGCGAACGCACCGGAGGCAGGCAAGGTCTTTGACAAGTGGGTCGTGCTGGAGGGCAATGTCACTCTGGCAGACGTCACCAAGGCGACTACCACCTTCACCATGCCCGGCAATGATGTGAAGCTCGAGGCCACCTATAAGGATGCGCCTCCAAGCCATACCCACAGCTACGGCACAGAGTGGAAGTATGACGGCACCAACCACTGGCATGAGTGCGAGTGCGGCGACAAGGCCGACACGGCAGCACACAGCTTCCAGTGGGTGATCGACAATGCCGCTACCAAGGAGGCCACCGGCATCAAGCACGAGAAATGCACCGTTTGCGGCGCCAAGCGCAGCGAGAATACGGTCATCGACAAGCTCCCCGACGGCGGCAACACCGACAATACAGGCAGCAGTGATAATAACACCAATAAGCCAGGAAATGACGACTCCACCAAGTGTCCTCAGACCGGTGACAGCAGCAACCACATCGGTTGGCTGGCTGCTCTGTACGTTAGCGGCGGCGTTCTGACTCTGCTGGGCGTAAGCGGCAAAAAGAGAAAGAAATCCGAAGTTAAATAAGCCGACGCTTCCGAAATCGAAATAGCCTAAACACAATAGGCGGTGACGGATCATTCCGCCACCGCCTATTTTCCTGAAAGCGAGCTTGCCAGCAAGTCCCTTTCCGAAAGGCGGCAAGCGACACCCACATTCTGACCATGTATCCCCAGCCGAACGGGGACGGCAATCTCCGACACTCTTTCTTTATGCCTTCGACAAAAATCAGAGCAAAGCTCAAAAATCTTTTAGGAAATTAAAAAACTTGGTTTTAGCCCCCTCAACTTTTCGGCATGGAAAGTGAGGGGGCTTTCTCTATAGCCTCCGCCCGTTCTTTGAAAACCGAATAGTACAGCGCATCCTTTTGTAGGGCGTAATTTTTTTGCCTAAAAGCAAATTTACTCACTGTCAAAAGCTTGAACTCACTACAAATAAAAAATGGTAACACCAGCAGGAAGTTATTTTCCTGCTAATGTTACCTCATTTACAAGTATCACAAGATTTAAAGGGGAAATGATAAAGACTTTGTAATGCTTATCGTAATTCTTGTAGCTTTACGCTTAATTCTTGTAAATGTTTTTTGGCTCTTTAGCTTGATAGCCACCATACATTGATGCACATCCGCAGGCAGCTATACCCATTCTCTTAGTTGCTCTGGCAATAAGGCTGGCAAGCAATTTCTTAAATGATCTCATTCTTATCACACCTCTTTTCTTTGATCTTCGCTGCTATTATTAAAACTGCAATTAATAGATTTGTTAACAGGATCATAGATCCAACCATCTGATATCTATTGATAATCGCCCCGCCAAACAGATCAAGCAACAGAAAAACTATCATTCCCATCGCTTTGAACTTTGGCTTTTTTTCTTTTTCTATAGGCTTATTTTTGTTCTCCACAGGGCAGAATACAAAAGCTATTATCTCTTCAAACACAACCAAGGCAACTATCACCCATATATTTATATATCCGCATACCTTGTCATTAAGAAAAGCTGTAGCAATAAATGTCGAACACATCAACAGATTGCATCTGAAATATGTATCTGCATGATACCCTCCGGTAATAACCCTGACAGCAATAAACACTGCCAAATATATTACGCTTTCCAGCAAATGCCCTGTTAATGCTCCCATAAGCAATACAAGCACAATGTTTAACATTGATGAGATAGTTATTTCTATGCCATACCGATAAAAATCCTGTATCTCATCCGCTTTGCCGATAGCTTCCTGCTCGGTCAAAAAATTAAGTATACCCGATACAACAAGATCCATAAACTACCGCCTCGCTTTTGTCTTACCCTAATTTGAATTTTACTAGAATAACAGCAATATGTCAAGCTTTTTGGAATGAGTTGCAGGTTTTTGTCACGAAATGCAGCAACGGCCCCGAACAATCAGTTCAGGACCGTTGTATCTGCCATCAATGTTACCTGACAGCAAAACATTCCCTCCGACTCATAGAAATCGCATCTGCCATTATATTTTCTTGCTATCTCTCTGATTATTGAGGTCCCCAGACCATGCTGTTTTTTATCAGCCTTTGTGGTCGTAAGCCTTGGATTACTATCCATAACAGAATGATCTATTGAATTTTTTATCAAAAACGTATATGTATCCGTTTCTCGGTCGATCTTCAGATACAGAAATTTATTTGCGTCGTCGGCTATTTCCTTGCATGCCGTTATAGCATTCTCCAATGTGTTGCTCAACAGGTCGCAAAGGTCAGTTCCCTTTATTCCCTCAAAATCTGAAACTGTTATACATGATATTTTTATCCCCAAGGAAGAAGCCATCGTAAGCTTTGCGTTAACGATAGCATTTACAATATTATTCTTCGTTTTAACATAGGACTCCGACTTCTCGATAAGGTCAAAGCTTTCTGAGATAAATTTTCTCGTTTCATCTATTTTTTGGACTTTCAACAGTTCATTGACCGTTTCATATTTGTCTTTTATATCATGCCTTAGTTTTCTCATGGCATCATATTGCGACTCGGCGTTTCCGATAAACTGCTCAAGATACTGCTCTCTTAGTTTGACTATCTCCATTTCCTTGAGCTTCCGATTCTTTTTTATCAAAGAATTTATTATCCAGAATATAAGTATATTAAGAACAAAGACAAGCATATATGACAGATTTATATACAGCCTATGGCCATCGTCTGCCGAAAGGGACAATTCATGTATTACCATAACGAGAGAAAACGAAATAATAAGCACTGCAATTATCGTAACCCAATCTGAAGCCGTATAATCATCTGTGTGTTTAAAGGCCATCAGTATTAATCTAAATACAATGAATATAGAGATCTGGATCATTATAAGCGTCACAAATCTAAGCAAGCTTTGTTCGACCACAAGCTTCCTGAGGGATATTTTAAAAAATGACGATACAACATTTAGTTCCAATGACGTTATCAACAAGATCGCAACCTGCGAGAGGGATATGGAAAGAAATTTCTTTACAGCATTGCCACTAAAAAAGCAAAACGCAAAAACAAGCAGACTTGCCCAGTACAAAGCACTTCCAAAGCCCTCAAATACAGTGAAATAATTAAAAACAGTGACCAGACAGCCTTCACAAACGGCAAATATAACAGCCCATATCTTAGCCCTTTCATGAGATCTTGGCGTAAGAAATCTATATATAAACCATGTTTCCAGACCGCCCTGATAAAAGTTTATCAAGATCTCAAATATCGTCCACAATGTAATAGTCATCACTTTCTCCTCAGATATTCAGTCAAAGCGTCGTCAACTGCATTCTTATATCCTCGGCTCATGGGAAGCTCTGAACCGCTTTTGAAGATCACTGTTTCATTTGAACGGCTTATGTTAAAAACATATTTCAGATTGACGATATATTTTTTATGCACCCGTATAAAATCAAATTTACGATAAGCTTCTTCTATCTCGCCAATGCTGTCTCTGACTGCAATAGTATCCTTATTATTTGCAAAATGATATATGATGCTGTGGCTATTGCTCTCTATATAAGTTACATCCCGAAGCTTTACAGAGATCCTTCCCTGCTCCCTGTTCTCCAAAACCACTGTCTTTTCCTGCTTCAATGCGTCCGTCAACTGTCCTGCTACCATATGGAGCCTATCCTTCATAACATCAGCGTCAGGATCTTTGCATATAAAATTCAGCGGTCTGAAATTAAAGCTGTCATAAACCAGCTCCTGATGACTTGTCACAAAGATCACGAAGCAATTACCATTCTGACCTAGCTGCCGTGCGACTTCAAAACCTGTCATTTCAGGCATATCAAGGTCAAGAAATATAGCCGAAAAAGGCTTTTTACCATGGCAGTAAAAAAAGCTCTCAGCTTTGGTAAACGTTTCTATATCAGCTTTGACCGACCTTGATTCAAGCTCATTTGCCAGCATAGATTTAAAAAACTGAAGAAAAACAGCATTATCATCACAAACTGCGATCCGCATTTTTTCACGTCCTTTTATAACATAGTCTATGTACGATTTTATATTACCATAATTATACCATAAGGTCAAGCCATAAGGCGTTTCTCAGCTCCCTGCGTCAAGACCACACCTGGCGGCAAACAAAAAAGGGCTGTTCTAACAGCCCTTGAGAGTGTTGAAATAGGCTCAAACAAACGGATCGCCGTATTTCTGCAAAGCAGAAATTGCACCGTTCCCCTACAAACGACGTAAATGTGCTGTTTGTAGGGGCGAATAGTGTTCGCACGTTGATCTGACACTTTTCCAACTTATTTCGTTTTTGATCCCTACCCCTTAGGCTTTTTCATAGTAAGCGAAATACGCTTTTTCTTCAGGTCAACGTTAAGTACCCAAACCTTAACTACCTCCCCGACCTTTACGACCTCAAGAGGGTGCTTTATATATCTGTCGCACATCTGAGAAATATGTACAAGTCCGTCCTCATGGACGCCAATATCAACGAACGCTCCGAAGTCTATAACGTTTCTCACTGTGCCCATAAGCTCCATGCCCGGCTTCAAGTCCTTAAGCTCCATAATGTCGCCGCTTCTCATAAGCGGCGGCGGAAGCTCGTCACGAGGGTCACGACCCGGCTTTTCAAGCTCCCCTACTATGTCCTTTAACGTCGGAGCACCTATGCCGATATCTGCGGCAAGCTTCTTCATGCCCATTGCATTGACTTTCTCAGCTATCTGCTTTACGTCACCCATGTCCGCAAGGCTCAGCCCGCACCTGTCAATAAGCGCCTGCGCTGCCTTATATGACTCAGGGTGAACAGCGGTGTTATCCAGCGGATTTTTTCCGCCACGCACTCTCAAAAAGCCTGCGCACTGCTCAAAAGCCTTTGCGCCAAGCTTCGGAACTTTCATAAGCTGCTTTCTTTCGGTGAAAGCACCGTTTTCCTCACGGTAGGAAACAATATTCTTTGCAACTGTCATATTTATGCCCGATATATATGACAACAATGAGTATGAAGCCGTATTAAGGTCAACGCCTACTGAGTTTACGCAGTCCTCAACAACGCCCTTTAAAGCCTCGTCCATTCTCGCCTTTGGCATATCATGCTGATACTGTCCAACGCCTATTGCCTTTGGGTCTATCTTTACAAGCTCTGCAAGAGGGTCCTGCAAACGGCGTGCTATTGATACTGCTGAACGCAGTGAAACGTCATACTCAGGAAACTCCTCAGCCGCAAGCTTGGAAGCGGAGTAAACGGAAGCGCCTGCCTCAGACACCACCATGTAAGAAACTTTCTGCGGAATTTCTTTGATAAGCTCCGCTGTGAACTGCTCCGTTTCTCTTGAAGCAGTGCCGTTTCCTATGGAGATAGTCGTAACACCATATTTCTTTATAAAGCCCGTCAGAATACGCTTAGCACGCTCTGTATCCTTCTTTGGCGGAGTAATGTAGATTATCGCAGTGTCAAGCACCTTGCCCGTAGCGTCCACTACAGCAGTCTTACAACCGTGAGCATATCCTGGGTCAAGACCAAGGGTAACAGTGTCTTTAACAGGCGGCTGCATAAGAAGCTGTCTGAGATTTGAGGAGAACACCTTTATTGCCCCCTCCTGAGCGTTTGCCGAAAGCTCCGCCCTTATCTCACGCTCTATGGACGGATAAATAAGTCTTTTATAGCCGTCCTCACAAGCAGCCGTAACAAGCTGTCCGCACTCTGACTTGTTTTTTACATATTTTGAAACGCATGCTCTCTCTCCTGCACCCTCGGGGACGTTCACAGATACTTTTAGAACGCCCTCTTTTTCACCTCTGTCAAGAGCCAAAACTCTGTGACCTGCTATCTTCCCAACAGCCTCGGCATAGTCGTAATAGTTCTCGTACACTGACTCGGTATTCTCGTCAGACGCTTTTGAGCTTATCACGCCTATCTGCGAAAACAGCGTTCTTATGTACTTTCTAAGGTCAGCGTCGTCAGAGATATCCTCTGCGATTATGTCCATTGCACCCTGCAAAGCTTCGTCAGCCGACTTCACGCCCTTTTCCTCGTTGATAAATTTTGACCCCTCGACCTGCGGGTCGCATTTCTTATCCTGAGTCAAGATAAGTTCAGCCAGTGGTTCAAGTCCCTTTTCTCTTGCCACCGAAGCCCTTGTTTTACGTTTCGGCTTGAAAGGTCTGTAGATATCCTCCACCTCCACAAGGGTCTTTGCATTTTCGATAGCAGACATTATCTCGTCTGTCATTTTCTCCTGCTCAGTGATAGAAGAGATTATCTCGCCTTTACGTTTTTCAAGATTTCTCAGGTAAGTGAGCCTGTCAGCGATCTCTCTAAGCACCTGATCGTCCAGCGAGCCTGTCAGCTCTTTTCTGTATCGTGCAATAAACGGTATAGTTTTATCGTCATCAAGGAGTGCAACAGTGTTGTCTATCTGCTCCTGTCTGAGCTTAAATTCTTCCGCAAGGGTCTTGTTAATGTCCATGTTTTTACCAATCCTTTTTATTACTTTTTTGCGTATTATCACATATAATATTATAGCACATTTTCGATAAAAACGCAACGAAAATGCGGTCGAAAACTGTAACAAAGATATTATATAATACATATAGGATCAATCAGAAAATTAATAAAAGCAGGCAAAAATGCACTTGAAAAAAGGGCATAGATATGATATTATAGAAGAATAAAACAGTATTCAGGAGTGTTTATATGCTAAATCAGTTTTCAAGAACCGAGCTTTTATTCGGCAAAGAAGCAATGGAAAAGCTCAGCAACAGCAGGGTTGCGGTTTTCGGCATAGGCGGTGTAGGCGGATATGCAATTGAAGCCCTTGCACGAAGCAGTGTAGGCGAACTTGACCTTATAGATGATGACAAAGTGTGTCTGACCAACATCAATCGTCAGATAATTGCCACAAGAAAAACAGTAGGAAAATACAAGGTAGATGTGGCGGAGGAGCGTGTTCACGACATCTGCCCTGACATAAAGGTAAACACCTACAAGTGTTTTTATATGCCTGACACAGCGGATCAGTTTGATTTTACTCAGTACGATTATATCATCGACGCCATTGACACTGTTACGGGCAAGCTGGAGATAATAAAGCGAGCAGACGCCGCAGGAGTGCCTGTTATATCCTCAATGGGCGCAGGCAACAAGCTTGACCCCACAGCATTCCGAGTGGCGGACATTTATCAGACAAAGGTCTGCCCTCTTGCGAAAGTCATGCGACGAGAGCTTAAAAAGGCAGGCATAAAGTCGCTGAAAGTTGTTTACTCAGAAGAACAGCCTATCCGACCAATAGAAGATATGGCTATTTCATGCCGTCAGAACTGCATTTGTCCTCCTGGTACGGCAAGAAAATGCACAGTGCGCCGTGATATTCCAGGTTCAACGGCATTTGTGCCGTCAGTTGTGGGACTTATCGTGGCAGGAGAAGTTATTAAAGATCTTGCAAAGAAATAATACAACAAACAAAGGACGAACCGCTGATTAGCTGTGGTATAATGGTTTTGGAAATCAGTCGGGAAAACTGCCCGACTAATCGGAATTTGAAGAGGTAATCTATGGACTATACAATTAGAAATATAAGAGAAACTGAATATAAAATATTAAGCGATTTTTTATATGAGGCAATATTTATTCCCGAAGGTGTCAAAGCACCTCCAAAAGATATTATTAATAAACCTGAATTACAGGTATATATATCAGATTTTGGAAAGCACAGTGGAGATTACTGTCTTGTTGCAGAGTCTGACAAAAAAATTGTGGGTGCCGTATGGGTTCGTATTATGAATGATTATGGTCATGTTGATAATGAAACTCCATCTTTTGCAATATCATTATTTCCAGAATACAGAAACCATGGAATAGGAACTGCTTTGATGAAATCAATGATTGATCTACTGAAAACAGAAAAATATAAGCAAGCATCACTTGCCGTTCAAAAAACAAACTATGCAGTTAATATGTACAAGAATGTTGGATTTGAAATAACTGACGAAAACGAAGAAGAGTACATTATGATATGTAAGCTTTAATTCGTCAAATTCCCATTTATCGAACAGCTCCCTCTTCACAGCACTATTATTTGAATTTTTCAGAAAGGAAAAACTGTTATGCAAGAATGGCTCATGACAATAACGCTTGGAATAATCGGAGTATTTTTGATAGCTGTTACATATGCCGCATTATATCAAAGCAAAAAAAGCCAAAAACACATATCTGGATTTCCATTTTTCGGTGGGTTTATTCTTGCTGTTGCATTTCTCTTCTCTCCTATTAAATGGTTAGCTTTTCTGGGCTTCATTGATTATGGTTTGTGGCTCCTGCCATATGTATTGATTATGGATTATTATAACAACAAAAAATTCAAAAAGATATATGTGCAGCAGAATTTTGAACAACGCATCAGTGATGAATCAAAAGAATTACGTATCAGAATTTCTGAAAGAAATGAAGAATGGGTACAGCCGTATATTACGAATTTAGTTTATGAACTCAAAGTGCCTAAGCTATTATATGCTGTTTGTACAGACCAAAATGGAAAGAAATTTTTACTTATTGATAAATGCAAAAGAAAAGGCAACATTGAAATAGTTCCTTTTGATAATAATACTATTCTGCTTACAGACCTCAACTCAAAAAATGTTGATTATTCAGTAGAAATTGAAATCAAAGACAATCCATAAATAGTTTCCCATTTATCGAACAGCTCCCTCAACACAGCACTCATGACGTGTGCTGTGATTTTTTTAGACAAACAGTGCTTCCGCACACTTACAATAACGTAAGCATACGAAAACACTGTTCCCATACATTACATTTACAAACTGCAATACTAAATCATATATACAAAAAAGAGCCATAGCAAAAGCTACAGCTCTCTGGCTCCCCCTGTTGGACTCGAACCAACGACCCTTCGGTTAACAGCCGAATGCTCTACCGACTGAGCTAAGGAGGAATATGACTAAACAGAGAAGAATGATTTCTTCTCTGTTTAGTAAGGTGTCGGCAGCACCCTATCTTACCGGGACGTTACCATCCAAGTATTTTCGGCGAAGAAGAGCTTAACTACTGTGTTCGGCATGGGAACAGGTGTGACCTCAACTCAAACGCCACCGACTAAGTGAAGAGGAACGAATCCTCAAAATTGAATAATGAAAAAGCTGTTGGTTAAAAGGAGTAGTCATAACCAATAAGGTTAAGCCCTCGACCGATTAGTACTCGCTAGCTAAACACGTCACCGTGCTTACACTTTGAGCCTATCAACCTTGTAGTCTTCAAGGGGTCTTACTCTGTAAACAGAAGGGATATCTTATCTTAAGGGCGGCTTCACGCTTAGATGCCTTCAGCGTTTATCCGTTCCGCACATAGCTGCCCAGCTGTGCCACTGGCGTGACAACTGGTGCACCAGAGGTGCGTCCATCCCGGTCCTCTCGTACTAGGGACAGCTCCTTGCAAATATCCTACGCCCACGACAGATAGGGACCGAACTGTCTCACGACGTTCTGAACCCAGCTCGCGTACCGCTTTAATTGGCGAACAGCCAAACCCTTGGGACCGAATTCAGCCCCAGGATGCGATGAGCCGACATCGAGGTGCCAAACCTCCCCGTCGATGTGGACTCTTGGGGGAGATCAGCCTGTTATCCCCAGGGTAGCTTTTATCCGTTGAGCGACGGCATTTCCATTCACATACCGCCGGATCACTAACTCCAACTTTCGTTACTGCTCGAACCGTCATTCTCGCAGTTAGGCTCGCTTTTGCGTTTACACTCTGACGCATGGTTTCCATCCATGCAGAGCGAACCTTTGAGCGCCTCCGTTACTCTTTAGGAGGCGACCGCCCCAGTCAAACTGCCCACCTAACAATGTCCCCCGACTTGCTTCAAAGCCGCAGGTTAGAATTCCAGCACTCCAAGAGTGGTATCCCAAGGTCGACTCCACACAAGCTGACGCCTGTGCTTCCCAGTCTCCCACCTATCCTGTACGTGAAATACCGAAATCCAATATTAGGCTACAGTAAAGCTCCATGGGGTCTTTCCGTCTAGTCGCGGGTAACCGGCATCTTCACCGGTACTACAATTTCGCCGGGCGGGTTGTTGAGACAGTGCCCAGATCGTTACACCTTTCGTGCGGGTCAGAACTTACCTGACAAGGAATTTCGCTACCTTAGGACCGTTATAGTTACGGCCGCCGTTTACCGGGGCTTCAATTCAATGCTCTCACATCTCCTCTTAACCTTCCGGCACCGGGCAGGTGTCAGCCCCTATACGTCATCTTTCGATTTAGCAGAGACCTGTGTTTTTGCTAAACAGTCGCCTGGACCTATTCTCTGCGGCTCAATCACTTGAGCACCCCTTATCCCTAAGTTACGGGGTCAACTTGCCGAGTTCCTTAACAACCCTTCTCCCGTTGGCCTTAGAATCTTCTTCCTATCTACCTGTGTCGGTTTGCGGTACGGGCACCTAAGATATTCATACAGCTTTTCTTGTCTCTTTCCATGATGACTTCTCTACTCATTTTCGATCCCTTACGACCGGGTCAACCATCGCCCGGCTACATCACTTCTAAAGCGTCCCTGTACTTAAATCTTTCGGTGGCTACGGAATTTCAACCGTATGTGCATCGGCTACGCGTCTCCGCCTCGCCTTAGCCCCCGGCTTACCCTGAGCGGACGAACCTTCCTCAGGAAACCTTAGATTTTCGGCCATTATGATTCTCACATAATTCTCGCTACTCATTCCGGCATTCTCACTCGAATAAAGTCCACCAGCGCTTCCGCTCTGACTTCACCCCTTATTCGACGCTCTCCTACCACTCTAAATTACTTTAGAATCCCAAGCTTCGGTACATTGTTTAGCCCCGTTGAATTTTCGGCGCAGGGTCACTCGACCAGTGAGCTATTACGCACTCTTTTAATGAGTGGCTGCTTCTAAGCCAACATCCTGGTTGTTTATGCAACCCCACATCCTTTTCCACTTAACAATGTTTAGGGACCTTAGCTGTGGGTCTGGGCTGTTTCCCTTTTGACAATGAGACTTATCTCACATTGTCTGACTCCCGTGAATCAATTATCTGGCATTCTTAGTTTGATAGGGTTCAGTAATCTTTCGACCCCTAGCCCATTCAGTGCTTTACCTCCAGTAATCTTTCACGAGGCTAGCCCTAAAGCTATTTCGGAGAGAACCAGCTATATCCGAGTTCGATTGGAATTTCTCCGCTATCCACACCTCATCACCGGCCTTTTCAACGGACGTGTGTTCGGCCCTCCATGGAGTTTTACCTCCACTTCAGCCTGGACATGGATAGGTCACTCGGTTTCGGGTCTATTGCATACGACTTTTTCGCCCTATTCAGACTTGCTCTCGCTTCGGCTCCGTGCCTTAAGCACTTAACCTTGCCGCATACAATAACTCGCCGGACCATTCTACAAAAGGTACCCGATCACACTTTGACGTGCTCTCGGTGCTTGTAAGCATAGGGTTTCAGGTTCTTTTTCACTCCCCTCCCGGGGTTCTTTTCACCGTTCCTTCACAGTACTATTCGCTATCGGTCATTAGGTAGTATTTAGGCTTGGAGGATGGTCCCCCCATCTTCCCACGGGGTTTCACGTGTCCCGCGGTACTTTGGATACAGCTCGCTGACTTTCTCTTTCGCTTACGTGACTCTCACACTCTTCGGTACGTTTTCCCACACGTTTCAACTAGAAATTATCAATACTAAATGCTGTCCGAAACCCCATAAGTATTGCTACCTATGGTTTAGCCTCTTCCGCTTTCGCTCGCCACTACTCACAGAATCTCGGTTGATTTCTCTTCCTCGCCCTACTTAGATGTTTCAGTTCAGGCGGTTCCCCTCATATACCTATTTGATTCAGTATATGATGTATGTGCATACACATACGGATTGCTCCATTCGGAAATCTGCGGATCAATTCATACTTGCTGATCCCCGCAGCTTATCGCAGCTTATCACGTCCTTCGTCGGCTCCTAATGCCAAGGCATTCTCCCTACGCTCTTCTTAGCTTAACCATTTTTGAATTATGTCTAATCCTCTTAATTTTTATGCTAATTGCAGGTTTTTTTACCCGACTTTAACTTTCGTTATTGTCGTTCATTTTTCCTCATTTGCATTACTTTTGCTTTTCATTATTCAATTTTCAAGTTTCGTTCCTTGCAAGATCTCTCTTGCTGGTGGGCACAAGTGGACTCGAACCACCGACCTCACGCTTATCAGGCGTGCGCTCTAACCACCTGAGCTATGCGCCCATTATGCTTTACATAACGGCACTCAAGCTGTTCGTCTTCCTTCGTCCCTTGGTGGAGATGAGGAGAATCGAACTCCTGACCCCCTGCTTGCAAAGCAGGTGCTCTCCCAGCTGAGCTACACCCCCATATGCAGGGACTAGGTACTCCATTGTGCTGTTTTAAAGATACTGTTTCCAGCATCCTCAAAATTGAACAAAAACTACTTTCTTAAACCTTTGCTGACCGGAGAATTGTTTTATGAGAAGTTTTCTTTCCTTCTCTGTTCTCCATAGAAAGGAGGTGATCCAGCCGCACCTTCCGATACGGCTACCTTGTTACGACTTCACCCCAGTCATCAATCCCACCTTCGACTGCGCCCTCCTTACGGTTAGGCTACTGGCTTCGGGTGTTACCGACTCCCATGGTGTGACGGGCGGTGTGTACAAGGCCCGGGAACGTATTCACCGCAGCATGCTGATCTGCGATTACTAGCAATTCCGACTTCATGTAGGCGGGTTGCAGCCTACAATCCGAACTAAGACTGCTTTTAGGGGTTCGCTCCACCTCGCGGCTTTGCATCCCTCTGTTGACAGCCATTGTAGTACGTGTGAGGCCCAGGTCATAAGGGGCATGATGATTTGACGTCATCCCCACCTTCCTCCGTTTTGTCAACGGCAGTCCTGCTAGAGTGCTCTTGCGTAGCAACTAACAGTAAGGGTTGCGCTCGTTGCGGGACTTAACCCAACATCTCACGACACGAGCTGACG
>OGNY01000386.1_pt1 | contig 41689 bp, 30 predicted proteins | sample 1573551 | NCBI WGS metagenome assembly OGNY01 (sample SAMEA2581885, study PRJEB24529) | metagenome | biome: Human gut stool | place: China | collected 2011
CCTATTGGATAAAGGAAATTTCAAAATTTCCACTATAATACATTATCCCTATGATTACAGGTGAAATAAAAAGATTCCTTAGAGATGATGGAATAATAAAAGTGAGCCGCAGCATTAAAGAAAACAGCTATAAATGTATGCTGGCATCAGAAAAGCTTAAGACTGTATTAAACAGAGAGCCGACATTAGAAGAGATATCAGAAGAGACAGGTATAGGGATAGAAGATATAATAGTGACACTCGGTGCTAATGAGACGGTGGAATCCATATATAAGACTGTGTATCAGAAGGATGGCAACGAGATATGTCTTTTAGATAAGCTTGAGGGGAAGGATAATTATAGTGACAGAGTTGTTGACAATGTTGTTGTAAGAGAGCTTATAGCAGAACTTAGTGAAAGAGAGCAGAAAATCATAAAAATGAGATATTTTGATGATTATACACAGACACAGGTTGCTGACATACTTGGAATATCACAGGTACAGGTATCACGTCTTGAGAAAAAAATACTTGTGAAAATGAGAAATAATCTCATGTAAAGAAAATGAAAAAATATGTGTATATATAGATAAAACTGTTAATACTTCATATATCAGGCTTTGGCCTTAAATGGAGGAATAACATGTCAAAGACAGTATATCTTAAGTTAAGACAGCTTACGAAGACTAACAAAGCGGATGTATATCTGTCTGATATTGCAGATGTATATGCGGATAAGAAGATACTTGCACGTATAAAAAGCATAAAGGTAGCGTGCTTTTATAAGGTGAAAAAGGACAGGGCGTGTATAAATGTCATGCAGGTAATATCCTGCATAAACCAGCTAGATGATACGCTTGAGATAAATAATATAGGTGAAAGTGATGCAGTAATAGAATATAAAAAAAATGACCAGCCGGCATGGATGAATATCGTTATGACAGTAATCGTCTGTATAATAATATTTATTGGGAGCGCGTATGCTATTATGGCATACAACAATGACGTTAATACAGCCGAAATATTTGAAAAGGTATATAGTATGTCAGGTGCGGGATATCTTTCAGAGTATAATGTGCTGGAGATATCGTATGCCATAGGATTGTTTGTAGGAATAGCTGTATTTTATGATCATTTTATGGGACACAGGTTAAGCAAGGCACCAACACCTATAGAGGTTGCGATGAACCAGTATGTTAAAGATGAGAATCAGACACTTATAGACAGCTATAACGAAATGCCTAAGGCTGTAAGAAATCATTATGACGGAGTGAAAAAATGCTGATGTTAAAAGTAGCATGCCTTATTGTAACAGGTATTGCAAGCGGGCTTGTTACTGCAACAGGACTTTTTGCACTTATATCAAGTATAGGACTTATCAACAGATATGCAGATGTAACCAATACAAAGGAGCATATATTACTATATGAGGAGATGATAATAGCAGGAGCAGGTATAGGAAATATATGGTTTGTTTTTGAACTGCCATGTCATACAGGTATAGCAGGACTGCTGATATATGGTTTTGTAGCAGGAATATTTATAGGAACATTCTTATTATGTCTTGCAGAAACAGTAAAAGCACTTCCAATACTTACGCACCGGTTGTGCATAAAAAAAGGAATAGGCTTTATTATTATGTTTATTGCAGTTGGAAAATGTGTTGGACATCTGATATACTATCTTTTAGCTTATGTATAAGAGATGATATTGGAGGATTGTATATATTATGTTTAATAGAAAAGAACTGTCTGAAAGGGCGGTGAAGGTACTAAAAGCACATTATGGTATTTTTCTTATAGTATGTCTTATCGCAGCATTTATTGGGAGTGAATTTACAGAAACCTTCAGTCTTTTAAGAATGCCTGTGTCAGTATATAAGAATATAGCGGACAATGCAGACGATAAAGAAGCGATAGAAGAGCAGGGGGTTACTTTTGTCACATCTGATATAGATAACAGGACAAAAAGTGCAATGCTTAATGCACTTATATCTGTCTTTATGAATAATGAAGAACAGGGGAAAATCAATTCAGAAAACATAATAGAAAATGCGAAGGCAAATGCAGGAGAGATTCTAGGAAGAACATCTGGTATATTATCCTCTGTTGTAAACAGTTTTTCATCAGGTGCGGTTGTTTTTATGATAGTTGATATTATATATGGAATAACTGGTTCAAGGCATGTAGTTGTCATATTGCTGCTTATACTTTCACTTTTCGTATACTTTGTGATCCGGTATATGATTAAGATGAGTTATATTGTCATATCAAGAAGAATTTTTCTTGAGAGCAGGACGTATAAAAAGGTCGGAGTTGGCAAGTTTATGTTTCTTATGCGTATTAAGAGATGGATGCACGTTGCCTGGGTGCTTTTTGTAAAAGATGTATTTACCATATTATGGTCTTTAACTATAGCAGGAGCATTTATCAAGCCGTTTTCATACCAGCTTGTCCCTTATATCATAGCAGAGAATCCGGATTTAAGTGCCACAGAGGCAATCACATTGTCAAGAAATATGATGAATGGCTATAAATGGAAAAGTTTTTGTTACAATATATCGTTTATAGGCTGGTCTGTGCTATGCTTTTTAACCTTTGGACTTGTCGGAGTGTTTTTTGCGAATCCTTACAGGACAGCCTTTTTTACAGAAATGTATGTAGAAATCAGGAAATTGGCGAAAACAGAGAATATAAAAGATATAGATAAGCTTAACGATATATATCTATATGAAATGGCATCAGAAAATGAACTTAAAATAGCATATGCAGATATATATGAATATATGAATCAGGAGGATCCGGAAGAAAGATTCATAGATGATATATCCAAGTCTGATATAAAATATTTTATAAGGCTAAGAAAAGTACTTGCGGACTGGTTTGGGGTTATACTTATTAATTCTAAAGAAGAGAAGCGGTTTGAAGACGATAAGGCTGAACAGATAAAAGCTGACAGATGTAAGCAGGAGATTTTAAGAGAGGTATATCCATCAAGATTATTTACACTTAAAGAGCACAGAGCGAATTTTGAAAGTACGGTATATATGAGGAATTATTCAATACCATCACTTATACTTATATTCTTCTGTATGTCGTTTATTGGATGGTTCTGGGAAGTATCATCACATGTTGTGCTGTATCATTCGTTTGCCAACAGGGGAGTGCTGCATGGACCATGGCTTCCCATATATGGCGTTGGTGGTCTGCTCATACTTATGCTTTTAAAGAAATTCAGGGAAAAACCAGTGGTTGAATTCTTACTTGCAGTGTTGTTATGTGGTGTTGTTGAATATTTCACAGGGCTTGTGTTAGAGCTTACACATGACGGACAAAAATGGTGGGATTATACAGGCTTCTTTCTTAATCTTAATGGAAGAATATGTGCTGAAGGACTGCTTGCATTTGGGATAGGCGGTATGGCTATCGTATATTTTGTAGCACCATTTCTTGATAATTATTTCAGGAAAATAAAGCTTGAGATTATACTTCCTATATGTGCAGCACTTATGCTTATATTCGTATCAGACCAGCTGTATACAAGAAAGCATCCTAATACAGGTGAAGGGATAACATGTATGCAGGATATAGATGAAAAATATATGAATAATATCTGTTAAATCAGACATCCTAATATTAAGAAAGCTGAAAATATGCATGGAAATGAGGAATATTATGGTGCAGGATGTCAATAAAAGAAATGAAAGCTATAACGAATATGTCAAAACAGTAACTAAAAAGGCAGATTGTCTGATGAACTGTCTGAAAGCCTTTATTATGGGTGGCTGTATATGTACACTTGGACAGCTTGTTACGAATCTACTTATGAGGGGAGGCTTATCAATGGATGATGCTTCCTCATATACAACGATAATACTTGTGTTCTTAAGTGCCCTCTTTACAGGACTGGGAATATACCCAAAGCTGGCAAACTGGGGAGGGGCAGGAAGTCTTGTACCTATTACAGGCTTTGCTAACAGTGTGGCATCGCCTGCTATTGAATACAAGAAAGAAGGACAGGTGTTTGGTATAGGCTGCAAGATATTTACTATAGCAGGACCTGTTATATTATATGGTATATTCTTTAGCTGGATAGCAGGATTAATATACTGGGTGTTGAAGCTTTTTTAAGATAATATGAAATAAAATACAAAAACAGAGGTAAAGATAACAATGGCAATGACCGAATTGGAACAGCATTATAATAAGTTTAATGAAGAGAAACGGCTTGACTCAAGACATGGGCAGGTCGAGTACATAACATCAATGAAATATATCCACAAATATATCGACAGCTTAAAGAAAGAAACAGGATGCGGTAATGCTGGCATAAAGATTCTTGATATAGGAGCTGGTACTGGAAGATACAGCGTTCCTCTTGCAGAGGAAGGATATGATGTAACTGCTGTTGAACTGGTAAAGCATAATCTAGGACTTCTTAAGGCAAAGAATTCATCGGTTAAAGCTTATCAGGGCAATGCACTAAAACTGAAAAAATTTGACAATGATCAGTTTGACATGGCACTACTTTTTGGACCTATGTATCATCTTTTTTCACATGAAGACAAGCTTAAGGCCCTTAATGAAGCTAAAAGAGTTGTAAGACCAGGCGGTATTATCCTTGTTGCATATCTTATGAATGAGTATAGTGTTATAACATATGCATTTAAGGAGCAGCACATAATGGAATGTCTTAGTGAGGGAAGGTTAACAGCAGATTATCATACTGTGTCATCAGAAAAGGATCTGTATGATTATATGAGAACAGAGGATATAGCAAGGCTTAACAAAGAGGCAGGACTTACAAGAGTACAGATAATATCACCGGATGGAGCAGCTAATTATATAAGACCATACCTTAATAAGCTGACAGATGAGGAGTTTAATGAGTTTATCAAATATCATCTGTCAACCTGTGAAAGAGCTGATATGCTTGGAGCAGCAGCACATACGCTTGATATATTGAGAAAATAAAAATGTATAATAAAAAAAATACTGTTTACACTATATAATACAGAAAATATTTAGGTATCAGGAGTGTGTAATGGTGTATGATAGCAGGGAAACAAAGTATATGTTTTGATAATAATGTATATATTAAGGCAGGGGCTGGTGTGGCAGGAAGCAAAGAAAAGCAGGGGCCGCTTGGCTGCTGCTTTGATGTTGTGTCTGATGATGATATGTTTGGCATGAACACATGGGAGGAAGCAGAAAGCAGACTGCAGAGTCTTGCATTTGAGACACTTTTGACTAAAGCAGGGTATATGCCTGATATGATAAGGTATATATATGCAGGAGATTTACTAGGGCAGCTTATAGCAACATCCTTTGGTCTAAGAGCTTATGATATACCATTGTTTGGACTTTATGGAGCGTGTTCGACTATGGGTGAGTCTTTATCTTTAGCCGCGATGTGTATTGATGCAGGTTATGCAAAGGATGTTGTGGCTCTTGCATCAAGTCATTTTGCGAGTGCAGAAAAGCAGTTCAGATTTCCGTTAGGCTATGGTAACCAGAGACCTCTAAGCTCTACTTGGACAGTTACAGGCGCTGGCGCATATATAATAAGCAGTAACAGTGAGGACAGGCTGGGATGCTATAAAGAATACGGATATGATATCATAGTGAAGGGGATAACTACAGGAAAGATAGTGGATTATGGGGTTAAAGATTCCATGAATATGGGAGCCTGCATGGCACCTGCAGCTGCAGAGCTTATAACAGCAAACTACAGTGATTTTGAAATAAAAGATGATTACTATGACATGATTATAACAGGTGATCTTGGAGATATAGGAAGAACAATACTGCTGGATCTGTTAAGGGAAAAAGGAATCAATATATCCGACATATATACAGACTGTGGACTGCAGATATATGATTGTAAAAAACAGAATACTATGTCAGGTGGAAGTGGCTGTGGCTGTAGTGCTGTTGTTTTAGAAGCGTATGTGCTTAAAAGAATGCGCAGTGGAGAAATTAAAAGAGTGCTTTTTGTTCCAACAGGAGCATTGCTTTCTCAGGTGAGCTTTAACGAAGGCAGATCAGTTCCTGGAATAGCACATGGAGTTATACTTGAAGCTGTAAAAAAGAAGGACAAAGAAAGAACGAGCGGTTGTTAATGAGCAGCTGTTAATGAGTGGTTGTTAAATGAGTGGCTGCTAAATGATATATGATAAAGCAGAAAAATATGAAAATGAAAAAGAGAAGGAGATGTGGATATGGACTATATAAAAGCGTTTATAGTTGGTGGTATAATATGTGCCATTACACAGGTGCTTATGGAAAAAACAAAGCTTATGCCAGGACGCATAATGGTTATACTTGTAACATCGGGTATTGTACTTGGAGCTTGTGGAATATATGAACCTCTTGTAAAATATGCCGGCTGCGGTGCCAGTGTTCCGCTTACCGGGTTTGGCAATGTTTTGTGGAAGGGCATGAAAATGTCAGTTGATAATTCAGGTTTTCTTGGATTATTCAAGGGTGGCTTTACAGCATGTGCAGTGGGTGTATCAGCAGCAATGATAGCCGGTTATATTGCCTCCTGCGTATTTGAGCCAAAGATGAAAAAATAGATATAAAAAGTCTGCTGTCATGGATGTTACAGGCAGCAGACTTTATTTTTGATTATTGTTTTAATTATGTTTAGTTGTTTTTTCTGTACTTGTGGATGAACCAGAGCTGTGAGTTGTACCTGATGTACTTGTTGTTGGAGTGGTACTGTTGTTTTTGTTGCTGTTATTTGCGCTTGTACTGCCAGAACTGCTGTTAGTTGAAGATGCTGCAGCTCTCTGGTGCAGCGTACACAGCTTTGTAAGCTTGTCTTCGGTTATTGAATATTCAGCATCTCTTGTTGTATAACCTGAATCGTTGCTTCCGATAGAATCACTTGATGGTTTCTTTGTAAGTATTCTTGTAGAGACGCTTGTGCATCCGGTGTTAGCGATATCACCTGAAACATTACAGATATTAACCTTAACGTGTGTGTCACAGCTTTCTGTTGGCTGGTTATCAGCAGCAAAATATTCTGTTATTATACAGCTTCCACGAGGATCATGGTCACATAAGCCCTCTACAGGCAGCTTGCCAGACTTAGAGCATACCTGGACTTCAACAATATCCTCAGGCTTTGTGAATTCACCTGAAGGAAGATCTGAATGTATCTGTTCCATAATAGAACGCCAGATAGATGTATGGTTAACAGAGCTTACCTGTCTTGAGTTATCATCATAGCCTACCCATATAGATGCTGTATAGTAAGGTGTAAAACCACAGAACCATATATCTGTATCGAACTGTGTGGTACCGGTTTTTCCAGCAGTTGGCTGGTTAGACACCTTTGCCCTTGTAGCAGTACCAGAGCTTACGACAGATTCCATACCACTTGTAAGAAGCCATGCTGAAGATTCTTTAAGAACCTTATGTGTTTCTGGTATTGAGTTATCTATTATTACGTTGCCTTCACTGTCAAGAACCTTTGTATAGTATATAGGCTTTGTATAAACACCTTTGTTTGCAATAGCTGCATAAGCTGCAGTCATATCTATGTTACTTACACCCTTAGTCATACCGCCAAGTGCAAGAGATTGTACTACATCGTGGCTTCCATTCACAGGATTTTGAGGAGATACAAGCGTTGACAGACCAAACTTCTGCAGGTAGCTAAAGCCAACAGCTGGTGTTATCTGTGTAAGTACTTTTACAGCTGGTACGTTTTGTGAACGGGTAAGAGCAGCACGTACAGTAATATAACCAAGATATTCACCTTCAGTATAGTTCTTTACAAGTCTTGCATCGGTTCCTGAATAGTAGTAAGGTGCATCATCAATAGCAGAAGCAAGCGTTATGGCTCCTGTATCAAGTCCTGGACCATATGCAACAAGAGGCTTGATAGATGAACCTGGCTGTCTTGCAACATCATCTGTAGCACGGTTAAGGCCTCTGTCTGTGTTTTTATCACCACGTCCGCCAACAAGTACTTTTACATATCCTGTTGACTGCTCCATAACAGAAAATGATATCTGTGGCTGTACAATAAAGTGGGAATCTTCAAATGTAACAGTACCACCATTAGCTGTCATGGCTTCCTTATATGTGTCAATATAGTTTTGTGCCTTTTCTTTATTGCTTAAAGTCAGGCTGAAAGAAGAATCTCCGTTATCGTTATACCATTTTTCCATATTGTTTTGTGAATAATATGAAAATGAGCCGTCAGTCTCTTTTACTGTAAGGTTATAATTGATTGTAAAATTGTTACCTGGGTAATAATCAGGATCATTAAGCACTGTATCAGCAGCTTCCTGCATACGCATGTCCTGTGTGGTGTACACTGAAAGTCCACCTGCGTAAATCAAGCTTGTTGCCTGCTGCTTAGAGTATCCATTCTGCTGCATAAGGTCAGTTATAAGCTGTTCTATAACTTCATCTACAAAATATGAATAGTTTGATGAAGATGAGGAAGAGGATACATCAATACCTTCAAGCCGTGCATATACATCATCTTCAACGGCTTCACTATATTCTTCTGTAGAGATATATTCCTGTCTTAACATATTGTTAAGAACAGCAAGCTGACGTTCTTTGTTATCATCAGGATTCCTTAAAGGGTTAAGCCTTGAAGGATTTTTAGTAATAGAGGCAAGGACTGCACATTCACTTAAAGTAAGCTCAGATACATCCTTATTAAAATATCCGTTGGCAGCAGCCTGTACACCATAGTAACCATTACCTAAATTAATAGTATTCAGATAGTTTTCAAGGATATTATCCTTTGACATAACTGTTTCAAGCTTTATGGCAAGGTACTGTTCCTGAACCTTTCTTTTGATTTTCTCCATAGTAGATTCGTTATATGCATTGAATACATTGTTCTTAAGGAGCTGCTGTGTGATTGTACTTGCACCCTGTGACATCTCACCATCTGATACAGTGATCATAGCAGCACGCATAATACCTTGAAGATCAATACCATTGTGCTTGTAAAAACGTTCATCCTCTATAGCAACGAATGCATGCTGAAGCTCGATTGGTATCTGGTCAAGCGATGCATATATACGGTTGGCACCGGTTTTTGCAAGAGTCTGTATTTCATTTCCTTCATTGTCGTATATCTTTGTGGCAAAGCCTTCTGGTGAGACATTAATAGATGATATGTCAGGCGCACTCTGTATAATACCCTGCGCAGCACCAAAAACCAGGCATGAACCTCCTATTACAACTGCTATAGCACATACAAGCAACAGTTTGACAAAAAATATGCCTAACTTTGTCTTGAACTTGGTAGCAGCAGAATTAAGAAGCTTTTTCTTTCGTTTTATGCCGTTTCCACCATAATTCATAAATGTAAAACCTCCATATTGTTCTGAATGGCAAATATGTGATATTATACCATATATTTATATAAGGGTCAAAGAGCTTTAAAAAGTGAGATATTTCTTAAGATTAAGTAACTATTAACGGAGAGATGATAATGAATATTGTATTAAAGAATGGCACAGGAGAAATAGAAGAAAAGAAATCAAGGTTTATAGCACATGTGTATAATGTAAGCAGTGATGAGGAAGCGGAACAGTATATTAATGCTGTGAAAAAGAAATACTGGGATGCAAGGCATAATTGTTATGCTTATATAATAGGAGATAAAGGGCAGATACAAAGATTTTCAGATGATGGTGAGCCGCAGGGAACAGCAGGAAAGCCCATTCTTGATATTATAGCTGCCACAGGACTTGTGAATTGTCTTATAATTGTCACAAGATATTTTGGCGGTGTACTGCTTGGAACTGGTGGCCTTATAAGGGCTTATCAGGCTTCTGCAAAGGCAGGGCTTGACTCATCAGATGTGTCAGCTGTATGTACAGGCATAAAAGCAAATATAACTGCTGATTATAATTCTTATGGAAAGCTGCAGTATATATGTAACGAACAGGGGGTTGATGTTCTTAACACTGGTTTTGGTGCAGATGTTGATATGGAACTTGTGGTAAAAGCAGAAACGGCTGGTGCTTTTGAGAAAAAAATCACAGATGCTTTTTCAGGAAATATAACATTGAAAAATAAAAAAAATGTTAATTTCTGCAAAAAAAGTTCTGGAGAAATAATATTTTTGTAAAATATGATGAAAAATGCTGACAGCAGTTTTTATAAAAGTATGAATAAAAAATTAACACTGGTAAATAAGCACAATACAAAAGTTTTATTTGGGAAAAATGTAAGGATGATTGTTAAAGTGATGTAAAAAAATACTAAAATGACAGTTATAATAGTGCAAAATTTACATAAAATATCAGATTTTAAAAATGTATAAAATATAATGACAGAATATAAAAACTTATCCAAGTTCATAAAATGTTTAAAATATGAATCCGCAAAGCCGCATAAATACTGGTATTCACAAAAAAATCAAAAAAAATACAAGAATTGTTAAAAATAGTCTTGTTAAAATAGTACAAAAATGGTAATATATCTATGTCAAAAACATATTAAGTGGGTCAGACCCCACAAGAACCAATATAGGGAGGTTTACAAGTTTATGAGAAAGACAGTTAAAAAACTTACTGCTGTAGGTTTAACACTTACTTCAGTAATGGGTCTTGTAGCATGTGGAAACAACGGTGCTTCAACAGAAAACAAATCAACAGTAGATTGGGCAAACGTAGAAAAGCCAGAAGCTTTCACTGTTATGGTTGATGGTACAGTTCCTCGGATGGAAGAATGGGGTGACAAGTTTGATGAACAGCTCAAGGAATTAACAAGCCTTGACTTCACAGTAACACGTCCAGACCACAACTCATACTATGATGCAGTAGCTAACTCAATGCTCGATGCAAGCGCTATGCCAGATGTTATCATTCTTTCATCTGACTACTTAGCACTTTATGCCAGCCAGGGTCTTCTCTGGGATATGACAGATGCTTGGAACAATTCAGCAACAAAGGCATCAGGAAGACTTATTGCAGATGCAGAAAAGATTATGCAGGCTAACTATGTTAGAGGTGTTGATGGTGAGAAGGCTCTTTACGGATTCGTACCTACACGTGGTAACGGATGCTGTACATATGTAAAGGAAGCTTGGGCTACAGCTGCTGGTTATACAAAGGCAGATCTTCAGAAGCAGATGTCATATGATGATTTCTACAAGATGCTTAAGAAGATGAAGGAAGCTAAGGGCGTTGATTATGTAATCTCAGCTCCTGGTTTCTATTCAAAGGAAGCACCTTATACAAACTATCTTCCTGAATTCTATCAGAATGCACAGTTTACATTCTACTATGATCAGGCTCAGGGCAAGTATGTAGATGGTTTCTCAGCAAAGGAAATGAAGGATGCTCTTCAGAGAATCCAGAACGCTGTTAAAGATGGACTTATCAACAAGGAATCAAGTACAAAGACAACAGCTACAGCACGTAACGACTTCAAGTCAACAGATCCTAAGACAGAATCAGGTGTATTTACATACTGGGCTGGACAGTGGGCTGACACTTTAAGGGGCTACTTAAAGGGAGTTGGCCTTGATGATTCAATCATTCCTATCCTTCCAGTTAAGGAACTTGGTAAGTACGCAGAAAGACTTTCACCATCATGGTGTATCACATCTCATGCTGCTGAGACAGGAAAGGCAGAAGGAATCTTTAAGTACTTCCTTGATAAGATGTTAGATGGTGGCGATATCCAGACACTTTGGGAATATGGTCCTAAAGGATATTACTACAACGTAAAGGATGATGGTTCATTCGAATTCCTTCCTACTAAGTCTAACCCTAAGTCAAAGTACTCTAAGGCTCATCTTGACTGCAACCTTGTTCTTGCAGGATTCTCTAACGGAAAGGATCCAGGAATGGCAGCACAGCCAGCTAACGTTACAGAGTGTTCAGAAATGTTCTTCAAGAACTCTCAGTTAGTTGATTCTCCTGCTATGACAGAAGAAGTTGGTAAGCTTATCGGTGATATCAATACACAGAGATATACAGTAGTTGATAAGGTAGCCAGAGGTGAATGGTCTGTTGATGAAGGTATGAAGCAGTATACAGATACAGTTGGTTCTAAGGTTGAAGCAGCTCTTAAGTCATTAAATGAACAGTTCGCTGGTAAGTAATTAGTGATTTAAACTACTTAATATGTATTATTAGTGATACCTGTTATCACATGTGGTCGTGCCAGGAGACCTGGTCTTCTGGCACGATATTTTGCTTAATAAGCATTGTTACTATAATATTAGGAAAGAAGGGTATAAAGATGCAGTGTAAGTCTTGTGGAACAGAGCTTCCTAAGAAGGCAAAGATTTGCCCTAAGTGTGGAGCACTTAATGGTAAGCCAGCTGGTAATACCAGATATTTAGCTATTATCGGTATGGTAATCATGTTGTTAGGCGGATTGCTTCCATTTGTTCAGTCAAATGAAGAACTTATGGATGGTTATACACCTAAGGCATACTCATTTGGTTTCATGAATATCAGCGTTATATTTATGTGGTATCTTTTTATGTTGCTTATCGTTGCTGGTATTCTTTTAGTTGTTGCTAAGAAAGAAAAATTATCAATTGTAACATCAGTACTTGCTACAGTTGTTGCATTTGTATCTATGTTTGCATTCCAGTTCTCTAGTACAGATGGTAAAACTAAGACTGGTGCATTAAAGTATGTATACCATAATATATCTGATTTATTATCAAACGGATATGGTGGTAATACTTATTCAATCGGTTCAGGTGTATATGTTATCATACTTGGACTTATAGTTGCTATCATAGGTGTATTCTGGGATGTTGTTAAGTTATTCAAGAAGGATCTCGGAGTAGATAGCAAGTATTTATCTAACTCATTAAATCAGAGTATTACGCAGAAGATGTTCTACTACAGAGGATTCTATATTATGTTCCTCCCAGTATTTATCATGATAGTATTATTCTTCTACTGGCCAATGTTAGGATGTCGTTATGCGTTCACATCATATGTATTAGCTAACCCATATTATATAGGTATTTTCCACTTCCAGACTATGTTAAGATTCGATACATATTTCTGGCAGGCATTCAGAAATACACTTGTATTATCAATCGTTAAGTTAATACTTAATACAGGTGCCGCAGTTATTATCTCACTTCTTCTTAACGAGATTACTAACATGGCATTCAAGAAATCAGTACAGACAATCATCTACTTACCTCACTTCATGTCTTGGGTTGTAGTTGCTGCTGTATTTAAGATGATTCTTTCAGTTAACAGCTCAGGTGTTGTTAATGGTGCTTTAATTAACATGGGACTTATCGATAATCCTATCGATTTCCTTGGTAGTTCTAAGTACTGGACAGGCACATTCTTCATGATGAACGTATGGAAGGATACAGGATGGGGAACTATTCTTTTCCTTGCTACATTATCAGGTATCAGTCCTGACCTTTATGAAGCTGCACAGATTGATGGTGCTAACAGATTCAAGAGACTTATATATATTACTCTTCCAGCTTTAGCTAACACTATCATCACAGTATTCATTCTTAACCTTGCTAAGGTTATGAACCTTTTCGAATCAGTATTCGTTACACAGAGTGCTGGTACATACGATGTATCACAGGTATTACAGACATACGTATACAACAAGACTTTCTCAGCTTCATTCTCTGATTACGGTTATACAACAGCCGTAGGTCTGTTTAAGTCATTTGTAGGTATGATCCTCGTACTTGGTTGTAACTACGCAAGTAAAAAAGTCCGTGGACGTGGAATTGTATAGGAGGTTAGACGATGAGTGAAGAACAGTTAGTTTATAAAAAGAAAAAGAAAAAATTTAAAATCTTCCCAATAGTCAATGCAATCTTCTTTATATTGGTTTCATTGTTAATTCTTTTCCCTATGTGGAAGGTTATTGTAGATTCATTTGATGCTCATTCAGCAACAAGTTTTAGATGGTGGCCAAGTTTATTCTCTGTAGGTGGTTATAATGCTATTTTCTCAAGATCAGCTTTATATAGTCCATTTGTTATCTCAGTAGTAACAACATTAGTTGGTACATTCATGGGATTGTTGCTTGCTACACTTGGTGGTTACGTTCTTATTCAGTGGGATATGCCAGGAAGAAACTTCTTTGCATATATGTTATTATTCACAATGATTTTCGATGGTGGTATGGTTCCTAAGTACTTAGTTATGCAGAACTTACACTTACTTGATACATTGTGGGCAGTAATCTTACCTATGTCTATCAACGTATATAACTTAGTACTTATGAGAAACTTCTTTGAAGGTATTCCAGAATCACTTTTCGAAGCTGCTCAGATTGATGGATGCTCACCTATGGGTATATTCTTTAAGATTGTGTTACCACTTTCTAAGGCTGCCCTTGCTTCAATCGGTCTTATGTTTGCCGTAACATTCTGGAATGATTATACAAACTTCAAGATTTATATCAGAACAGATAAGTTATACAACTTCCAGATTAAACTTCGTAACATGGTTATGGATAGTAATATTCCTAACGACGATTCAGTAGATCCTAACACTATTGCTAATGCATCTACAGTTGTTGCTATCTTACCTTTCATGATCATCTATCCATTCTGCCAGAAGTACTTTGTACAGGGTGTTAATGTAGGTGCCGTTAAGGAGTAATGAGCATTGTTATATAACATATATGGTGATGTACGGAAGTTATTATATTGAATATGACTTATGTTAAAATTAAAAGGCGGAAATGGTAATACCATTTCCGTCTTTTTTGTTTTATCGGACTTTTTATATGTAGTAATAGCATAGTCAGTATGATAAAATTAGAAAATAGAAATAGAGTAAAGATAGTGAAGATAAGGTGGTGTATGATGAGAAAGTTAGTAGATGCGATTTATCTTGAGAATATAGACGAGGTCAGAACTATACTTGAAAACGAACCAGGGCTTATAGATGAAAAAGATGAGCATGGTGTGCTTATGGCACTTCTTGCAGCTAAGACAGGTAATATTGAGCTTGTTAAATATATTGTAGAATATTCAAGAGCAAGCATGAACATCCATGATGACAACAATAAAAACATGTTACACTATGCGGCTATGTCAGGTGATGTAAAAACCTGTAAGTATCTTGTAGAAAGAGTAGGTATGTCACCATTATCAGGTGATATAAATTTACTTACACCATTTGAGATTGCACATAAGAATCATTTTATTGAGCTGGAAGAATATTTTGAGCAGGCAGTAGGGCACAAGCTGTCTGATATGTATCACAATCCTATAAGGACAGGAATGTATCCAGATCCATCTATTGTCAGAGTTGGTGAAGATTATTATATGGTTAATTCATCATTTATATTCTATCCTTGTATTCCAGTATCACATTCAAAGGATCTTGTGCACTGGAAGATTATAGGATATGCGATAACTAATCCTGAATGGGCTGGGATTAATGAACTTGAAGGAGGAAGAGGATACTGGGCACCTGATATATCTTACTATAAAGGTAAGTTTTATATTACAGCTACATACAGGCTGAATGATACAGGCAATGTATATAGAAAACAGATAGTAGTAAGCTCAGAACATCCAGAAGGACCATACAGCAAGCCGGCAGTTATAGATGAGGATGGTATAGATCCATCTATATTCAATGATGAGGATGGAAGAAGATATATGCTTCTTAACAGAGGTGCCAGAATATTCGAGCTGAACGAGGATGCAACAAAGCAGATATCAAAGGCAGAGCTTTTATATTATGGAGACAATAAAAGAGCACCAGAGGGACCACATCTTTTAAAGAAAGATGGCTGGTATTATCTGTTTGAGGCTGAGGGTGGAACAGGACCAGGACATAGAATAACTGTTTCAAGAAGCCGTGAATTAAAAGGAATATATGAGCCTTGTCCTTATAATCCTATTATGAGACAGAATAATCCAGATGAGATCATACAAAGATGTGGACATGGCAAGCCAGTACAGACACAAAACGGTCAGTGGTATATGGTTTACTTATGTGGCAGAAAAATAGGTGATGGCTACAGCATATTAGGAAGAGAAACAGCACTTGATCCTATAACATGGACTGCTGATGGATGGCCTATAGTAAACAATCTTAATGGACCAAGTGCCCTGCAGGTTAAGCCGGATCTTCCAGAAACAATATGGGAAGCAGAAGCAGATGATGATTTTAATGAGTCATCACTTAGTAATGAATGGTGGTTCTCAAGAGTTCCTGAGATGGATGGAATAAAGCTTGCAGATTCACATGTATATGTAAAGGGAAGTGAGTATGATCTTGATTCCATGAAATCAAGAAATATACTCCTTAGAAGACAGAAGCATTTTAAGTTTGATGCTATATGTTGTATGAAGATGCCAGAGCTATATCCGGGCCAGAACTGTGGAATGACCTGCTATTATGATGAGAATACTTATATTAAGTTTGCAGTGTTTGCTACGCTGGATGAAGAACCAAGGCTGATGTTAAATATAGTTGAAAAAATTGGTGAAGAAGTTATAACACATGAAGGCATAATGGTTGATAACAGCAATCCTTACATATATCTTAAGTGTGAGACGAATTATCTAAGACGTGTATTTTCATATAGTTATAATGAAGAGGACTATAAAAAAGTAGCTGCACTTGACAATGTATATTATCTATGTGATGAAGGCTATAATAAGGGAAAAAGATTTACCGGAGCCATGATAGGTATGTATGCATTTGCTGGAACATATGGAAGCCAGTACACAGATACTGAAGGAAGACATGGAACAGATGAATATTATGCAGCATTTGATTATTTTAAATATATAGAAAAGTAGATTTAAAATCATATAATGTAAGTAAAATATTGGGAAATGGAGAAATAATATGATAATTAACAGAGATGCAGAATTAGAAAAAAATATGTTTTCAAAATTATCAGACATTGATAATATCATGCATAAGAAGGATACATATGCACTTGGATTAAGACTTAATGCGCTTTCTTCTCTTTGCAGGGCATTAAGAACTAAGGAAGCGGTGAGTGCGCTTACAGCTGCACTTGATAAGCTGGAAGCTGATTATTTTACAGGTGATATTAGTGTGGATGGACTTAAGAGCTTTATGCCAGGTACTGCGTTATATACAGCTTATGATTTTACAGGTGATGAAAAGTATAAGAATGCAGCAGTAAAGCTTGCAGAAGGCTTTAAGAATCTTTCAAGAAATGATAAGGGATATTTCAAAGATGAAGATGAAAAGAAGTGTCTTTGCAAGGCATACATGTATGAACCATTTTATATGGCATATGAGACAAAGGATGGCGGAAAAGAGCAGTATAACGATGTTATAGCCCAGTATAACGCAATGAATGATGAGCTTTTTGCAACAGCAAAATATTCAAAGGATACAGATAAGGCTTTAAGAAGTCTTTCAATATATGCAGCAGCACTTATTGATACTATGGAAGTCATGGATCAGATGATATATGAAATATATAGGAAGATGCAGGATTATTATAAAGCATCAGTAAAAGCAGTATTAGAAGCCGGATACGGCGTTGATGGCTTTGAGGATATGGATGATGAAACAGAGCTTATGTTTGCATATGCTGTATTAAAGGGCTGCAGAATGAAGGCTGTTCATACAGAAAAATACGAAGGAACAGTATTAGGTGTATGTGATAAGGTTATGTCTGGTGAGATATTCACAGACGAGGATGCTAAAGCTGATGATAATATAGTCAGCATGGCAGCATTAGTATATAGTGAAACAGTCAGAAACAGGGAATATCAGGATTATGGCCGTGGTAAGGGAGGAGCATTATGGAGTTAGTATTGGTAACTAATACAGCAAGAAGTGCTGTTGTGGAATTAACAGAAGCAGGAAAGTATTATTCAGAAAAGGAATATGATATTTACGTAAATGGAGAGCATTTTGCACATACAGATAAGCAGATAACATCATTATATGGTTTTAAGCCAGATACAGAATATGAGATAACTGCGGTGTATGATGGAAAAGAATATGGACCAGTAGTATTTCATACAGATTATGAGTTCGTAACTCTTAATGTAAGGGACTTTGGAGCATATGGTGATGGAAAACATGATGATACCAATGCCATACAGTGTGCTATTATGGCATCTAAGAAGAATACAAGAGTGCTTGTTCCAGAAGGTACATATAGAATATCAAGTATATTCTTAAAGGATGATCTTACACTTGAGCTTGCTAAGGGAGCTACATTATTAGCTTTCACAGATAGAGAAAAATTCGCTATTCTTCCAGGAATGATTGAGTCATATGATGAAAAGTCAGAATATAATCTTTCTTCATGGGAAGGTAATCCTGTAGATTCATTTGCAGCTATTATATGTGGACTTAATGTTAAGAATGTAACAATAACAGGAGAGGGTACTATAGATGGTGGTACAACACATGATAACTGGTGGAAGAACTGTAAGGTACGTAACATTGCGTGGAGACCTAATCTGTTCTTTATTAATCATTGTGAATATGTAACATTACAGGGAATTACAGTACAGAATTCACCATGCTGGACACTTCATCCATATTTCAGTAATCATCTTAAGTTTATAGATGTTAAGATTAAAGCACCTGCTGATTCACATAACACAGATGGTTTAGACCCTGAAAGCTGTGATGATGTACTTGTACTTGGAACATATATTTCAGTAGGTGATGATTGTATAGCTATTAAGTCAGGAAAGATATACATGGCTGAAAAGTACAATATTCCAACTACTAATATGATAGTAAGACAGTGCTGTATGAGAGATGGACATGGTGCCGTAACAGTTGGTAGTGAGATAGCCGCAGGAGTTATGGATGTTCATATTAAAGATTGTATGTTTATGAATACTGATAGAGGACTTAGGGTTAAGACAAGAAGAGGAAGAGGAAAACGTTCAATTCTTGATGATATTTCATTTGAGAATATCGATATGGATAACGTTATGACACCTTTTGTTGTTAACAGCTTCTACTTCTGTGATCCAGATGGTAAGACAGAATATGTCGGCTCAAGAAAGCCACTTCCAGTAGATGACAGAACACCATCCATAAAGAAATTCGTATTTAAGAATATCAATGCAAAGAACTGTCATGTAGCAGGAACATATATATGTGGTCTTCCAGAAAGCAAGATAGAAGAACTTGTATTTGAAAATATTAATATAACATATGCTGATAATGCAAAGTCTGGAGTTGCAGCCATGATGTTAGGTTGTGATGAGGCAAGCAGACAGGGTATGGTAGTAAGTAATATAAAAAATCTTATATTAAAAAATGTACATGTTACCGGCTGCGATGGCGAAGAAATCATCGCTGACAATGTAGATGCAATAGTAAAAGAATAAGCCGGAATGTATGAAAGCAGGTGAGAAAATTGAATCTGAAAGCACCTAAAGGAATAGATGTTGAAAGCTGGTTTATAGAATGTTACAGAAAACATCAGGGACATCCCATGCAGATATTATTAGGTCTTTATAAAGGAAATTATCATAAGTTTTTTCTTGCAGTTGTATTTTTCGTTATAAAGCACGCTCCAGTATGGGTGCTCCCAATAGTTACAGCTAATATCATAAATGATATTACAAGCGGTTCACCAGAAACATATCAGAATATACTGATTCAGGCTGTTATAATGGTGGCACTTGTAGCAATGAATGTGCCAATGAATTATATGTATACAAGATATAAATCGTTAGCAACAAGGTATGCAGAAACGGGACTTCGTAAAGCACTTGTACGTAAGCTGCAACAGCTTTCAATATCATATCATAAGGAAACACAGTCAGGACGATTGCAATCCAAGATTATGAGAGATGTTGAGGCAGTAGAAACGCTGTCAACGCAGATGTTTTTAAGTATACTTAGTATTGCCTTAAATATAGGAATAGCGCTCATGGTAACAGTAAATAAGAGTATGGTTGTATTCATATTCTTTCTTCTTACAACACCAATAGCAGCCGCCACTATGGTATTCTTTAGAAACGTCATGAAGAAAAGAAATACTGAGTTCCGTAAGGAAATGGAAGAAACTTCTGCAAGAGTTATGGAAATGGTAGAACTTATTCCTGTGACGCGTGCACATGCACTTGAAGAAGAGGAAGTGCATAAAATGAGTGGACAGCTTTTTGCAGTTGCAGAAAAAGGATACAGACTTGATGTCATACAGGCACTGTTTGGTTCTGTAGGATGGGCGATATTTCAGGTATTTCAGGTCATATGTCTTGGATTTACAGGTTTTCTTGCCATTAAAGGAACAGTAATGCCAGGTGATATAACACTTTATCAGAGTTATTTTGCAACTATAGTAAGCCAGGTATCATCACTTATGTCGCTGATACCTACTATAGCAAAAGGTATAGAATCAGTGAATTCTATAGGTGAAGTGCTGCTTGAAGAGGATATAGAGCATAACGAAGGAAAAGAAGTTCTTGATGATATAGAAGGAGAATTCGATTTTAAAAATGTTATGTTCAGATATAACAATATAGACAGACCAGTGTTGCATGAGCTTAATCTTCATGTTGATAAAGGTGAAACAATAGCTTTAGTTGGAGAGTCCGGAGCAGGCAAGTCTACAATATTGAATCTTGTTATTGGATTTAACCTTGCTAATAAGGGTGAGGTTCTTGTAGATGGACATGATATGAATAAGATTGATTTAAGATCATATAGAAAACATATAGCAGTTGTTCCGCAGACATCTATACTTTTTTCAGGTACGATAAGGGATAATATAACATATGGTACAGAAAATGTGGATGATGCTACACTTGATGAAGTAGTAAAAGCTGCTAATCTTACAGATCTTATAGAATCTCTTCCAGATGGACTGGATACTATGGTTGGAGAGCATGGAGGAAAGCTGTCTGGTGGACAAAGACAGAGAATATCCATAGCAAGAGCACTTATCAGAAATCCGAAGGTTATAGTTCTGGATGAGGCAACATCCGCTCTTGACAGTATATCAGAAAAGCTTATTCAGGAAGCTCTTAACAATCTTACAAAGGATAGGACAACATTTATAGTTGCACATAGATTATCAACCATAAAAGATGCAGACAGGATAGCTGTTATAGCTGATGGTCACTGTGTTGAGTATGGCACATATGATGAGCTTATGGAACTTAAGGGTGAATTCTATCAGATGAAGAAAATACAATCATAAATTAAAAGCCGTTAACATCAAGTGTGTTAACGGCTTTTTGTAACGTATAAGCTGATTATAACTGTTAGTTGAACTATTAATTATTAGTTTAACTGTTAACTATTAGTTATTAATCCAGATTCTTAATGTAGAAATTAACTTTTCCTTAGTATCAGAATCAAGCTTAGATACTAACTGCATAATCTCGTTATCAAGTGCTGTGTTCTGGTAGTTCTTATCAACACTGCCAGCAAGATAGTCAAGAGAAACACCAGTAAGTTCTGCATAGTATGAAAGCATTCTTAATGTCATAAGATTACGTCCATTTTCTACGTTACTGATATAACCAGGTGTTACATCGAGAGCCTTTGCTACATCTTCCTGTGTTAATCCCTGAGAAATTCTTAACTTTTTAACTTTTGCTCCTAAATCGCTATCCATAGTAGACCTCCATTAATAATTATAAATTGTTAGTGTTAGTTTTATATAGTATCAGATAGGGGATATACATCACTATAGCAATGTATGATATCTGATATTTTAAAATTAGATGTTACTTTATTACTTCTTGTTAGCTCTGTATCTTGCTGTAGAATCAAGAATCTTCTTACGGATTCTTAAGTGTGTTGGAGTTACTTCAAGTAACTCATCTGTATCAATATAATCAAGTGCCTGTTCAAGACTTAATATCTTAGGTGGTACAAGTCTTAATGCTTCGTCAGCACTAGAAGAACGTGTGTTAGTAAGATGCTTTGTCTTACATACATTAACTTCAATATCTTCTGTTCTTGGGTTCTCACCGATGATCATACCAGCATATACCTTTTCGCCAGGTCCTATGAATAAAGTACCTCTGTCCTGTGCGTTGAAAAGACCATAAGTAACAGCTTCACCATCCTCATAAGCAATAAGCGAACCAGTTTTTCTGTAAGATATATCACCCTTGTACTCTTCGTAGCCTTCAAAAGAAGTGTTTATAATACCATTTCCCTTAGTATCAGTAAGGAACTCACCTCTGTAACCGATAAGACCACGGGATGGAATAGAGAACTGAAGTCTTGTATATCCTCCGTTGATAGGAGTCATACCAAGAAGCTCACCCTTTCTCTGGCTTAACTTCTGGATAACAGAACCAGTGAATTCATCTGGAACATCGATATAAGCAAGTTCCATAGGCTCAAGCTTCTTTCCTCTTTCATCTGTATGATAAAGAACTTCTGCCTTACTTACCGCGAATTCATAGCCTTCACGACGCATGTTTTCGATAAGAACTGAAAGATGAAGTTCTCCACGTCCTGATACCTTGAATGAGTTCTCTGAACCAGGATTTTCTTCTACTCTTAAGCTTACATCAGTGTTAAGCTCCTTGAAAAGTCTGTCACGGATATGTCTTGATGTAACAAACTTACCTTCTTTACCAGCAAGAGGACTATCGTTTACCATAAAGTCCATAGAAAGAGTAGGTTCAGATATCTTCTGGAATGGAATAGCAACAGGGTTCTCAACAGAGCAGAGTGTATCACCAATCTTAAGATCTGCAATACCAGATACAGCAACGATGTCGCCGAAGCCAGCTTCATTAACCTCTACCTTGTTAAGTCCGTTGAATGTGTAAAGCTTAGTTACACGGACTCTCTTTCTTAAATCAGGGTCGTGGTGGTTTACAATAGCGACCTCCTGATTAACCTTAATCTTACCATTCTCAATCTTACCTACACCGATACGTCCAACGAATTCGTTGTAATCAATAGTAGATATAAGCATCTGGGTATCAGCATCAGGATCACCCTCTGGTGCTGGAATGTTGTTAATAATACATTCAAATAAAGGCTGCATATCCTTTCTTTCATCGTTAATGTCAGCCATAGCGTAGCCTGACTTAGCAGATGCAAATATAAAAGGACAATCAAGCTGTTCTTCGTTGGCATCAAGATCTATGAATAATTCAAGAATCTCATCTATAACCTCAGTAGGTCTTGCTTCTGGTCTGTCAATCTTGTTAATACATACAATTACAGAAAGATTTAAATCAAGTGCCTTCTGAAGTACGAACTTAGTCTGTGGCATAACGCCTTCAAATGCATCTACTACAAGTACAACACCGTTAACCATCTTTAATACACGTTCAACCTCACCGCCAAAATCAGCATGGCCTGGAGTATCAATGATATTAATCTTAGTGTCTTTATAGTGAATAGCAGTATTCTTTGAGAGTATAGTAATACCTCTTTCACGTTCAATATCGTTAGAATCCATAACACGTTCAGCAACTTCCTGGTTAGCACGGAAAGTACCACTCTGTTTAAGAAGTTCATCTACAAGAGTTGTTTTACCATGGTCAACGTGGGCAATAATAGCGATATTACGAATATCTTTGCGTTTAGTCTTCATTATAGTATCCTTTCATTAATAATCTGCAGCTATAGTGTATCTGGTGTAAGCTTTACATTATGTTTACGTAAAGAAATGTATCAGATAACAAATATAGTTACATGAATCAAATAATACATCATATCTACCAACAATATATATTATACACTAGCTGGTTATGATTAGCAACTTTTATATTCTATCACAAAGCTTATAAAATACAATAGTATAAATACTAAAAATATTGTATATTATTTGATACATAATTAACCGGACATTACTATAACACGAAATTATATATAAGTATACCGGTATACTTATATGTTTTAAAAAAAATACATAGATTTAAAAAATATCTGAAACATAAAAAAAAATAAAAATATTAATTTGCATAAAGCTGTATAAATGTAGTAATATAGCGGTGTTGGAACACAATCTTTGTAATTATTAACCCACATATTTAATAATATTTAAAAAAAAATAATAATTTGTACACAACTTCTTCAAAAAAAATGTGTAATATTACAGCTGAATTAAACATATACATATGGAGAATAAAAATAAAGCACATGATTGCTTCTATATATCATATTAATCATCAGGAAGCAGTCAAAGAAGGGAGAAATACTTATGCTTGATAAGGTAATTGAAAACAACAGGGTATGCATCATAGGAGAAGTGGTATCAGAATTCACGTTCAGCCACGAAGTATTTGGAGAAGGCTTTTATATTGCCAATGTATCTGTAAACAGACTTAGTGATATGGTGGATATTATTCCACTTATGATAAGTGAAAGACTTATAGATGTCACTAAAGACTACAGAGGAAGAAAAATAGAGGTGTCAGGTCAGTTCAGATCTTATAACCGCCATGAGGGTGTTAAGAATAAGCTTGTACTTTCTATTTTCGTAAGAGAGTTAAGATTTATAGAAGATGACGAAGTTCCAGAAGAACAGTCAAAATCAAATCAGATATTTCTTGATGGTTATGTATGTAAACCACCTATATATAGAAAGACACCACTTGGAAGAGAAATCGCTGATATTCTTGTCGCAGTAAACAGACCATATGGAAAGTCTGATTACATACCATGTATTGCATGGGGAAGAAATGCAAGATTTGCAGGTGGTCTTGAAGTAGGAAGCCATCTTCAGATATGTGGAAGAGTACAGTCAAGAGAATATACAAAGAAAATAGGTGAAGAAGAGGTTGAAAAGAGAGTAGCCTATGAAGTGTCTGTAAGCAAGATAGATCTTGTTGAGGATGAAGAATAGATTATGGTTTTGTATGACTATGTACAAAGCATATATAAATAAGAAATAAAAAGTCAGAATGGTTGACAATGATATATACAAGTGTTATATTCATGTTAACTTTTTAATTCTACGAAGTAGAGGTCGCACGATTCAATAGTAACTGTACTGATGTCCCCAAGCATATGATGTGCAGCGAAAGGGGAGAGTGCCGAAGCAGATTATGTGGGAAGTTATCTGCTGGGCGTAAGATTAATAATCTTATGACTGTCATTATAGACATGTTTATGTCATATGATGGAGGGCTACGCAAGGATTTCTGATTTTTTAAATGAATTCTTTTAAGCCGGTCTGTCATGGAACCGGCTTTTTTTAATGCTGATGAATGAAAATAAACTTTTATTCATTATATCTGGCTTTGGGTGCTACCGGAATAGAATTGAAATAATATAATAATACAACGGATAAACGTTGGAATGGAGGATTTATGTCAATATTTACAGGTGCAGGTGTTGCTATTGTCACACCTATGAAAGCTAATGGAGAGATTAACTATGATAAGCTTGCAGAGCTTCTTGATTTTCAGATTAACAATTCAACAGATGCAATAGTTATCTGCGGAACAACTGGTGAATCTGCAACAATGACAGAAAAAGAGCATGTTGAAGCTATAAGGTTTACAGCAGATTATGTTAAGAAGAGAGTTCCAGTTGTAGCAGGAACAGGCTCTAACTGTACACAGACAGCAGTAGAACTGTCAAAGGAGGCACAGGCAGCTGGTGTTGATGCCTGTCTTGTAGTTACACCATATTATAACAAGGCATCACAGAAGGGCCTTATAGAACACTATACAACAATAGCCAAATCAATCGATCTTCCTATTATCATGTATAACGTTCCAAGCAGAACAGGATGTAATATACTTCCAGAAACAGCAGTTAAGCTTGCAAAGGAAGTTGATAATATAGTAGCTATAAAAGCAGCAACAGGTAACCTTTCACAGGAATCTAAGACAATGATGTTAGCAGAAGGCTGTCTTGATATGTATTCAGGTGAAGACGGACTTATCGTACCTCTTATGTCTATCGGTGCTAAGGGTGTTATATCTGTATTATCAAATGTTGCACCAAAGCAGACACATGACATATGTGCTGAGTTCTTTGCTGGAAATGTTGAGAAGAGCCGCCAGTTACAGTTTGAGGCGCTTGAGCTTGTAGATGCTTTATTCTGTGAGGTTAACCCTATTCCAGTTAAGACAGCTCTTAATCTTATGGGTATGGAAGTAGGACCACTCAGAATGCCTCTTTGCGAAATGGAGGAAGCTAACCTTAATAAGTTAAAGACAGCACTTAAGAATTATGGACTTATAAAGTAATGTAAGAAGCTATAATTTGGCAGATAAAAGAAATGTACGAACACAAACATTGAAATAATAAAGAAAATAATGTATGGAGGCTATGATAATGACAAGAATTATTATGCATGGCTGTAATGGACATATGGGAAGAGTTATTACAGACCTTGTAAGCAAAGATGATGAATGTAAGATAGTAGCAGGAATTGATCCATTCGACGATGGACATAATGATTATCCAGTATTTGCATCAGTTAAGGACTGCGATGTAGAAGCAGACGTCATAATTGATTTTGCAGCAGCAAAGGCAGAAGATGCACTTCTTGATTACTGTGAGGAAAAGCAGATTCCGGTTGTAGTATGTACAACAGGTCTTACAGATGAGCAGATTGAACATGTAAGAAAGACAGCCTGCAAAGTAGCAGTTCTTAAGTCTGCTAATATGTCACTTGGCATTAATATGCTTATGAAGCTTTTACAGGATGCCACTAAGATACTTTCGCCAGCAGGATTTGATGTGGAGATAGTTGAAAAGCATCATAATAAAAAGGTTGATGCACCAAGTGGTACAGCACTTGCACTTGCTGATTCCATAAAGGAAGTGCTTGGTGATGACTACTATTACAAGTATGACAGAAGCCAGGAAAGAGCAGCAAGAGATCCTAAGGAAATAGGTATCAGTGCAGTCCGTGGAGGTACTATTGTAGGTGTTCATGATGTTATCTTTGCAGGGGAAGATGAAGTTATAGAATTCACTCATACAGCATATTCTAAGTCAGTATTTGCTAAGGGTGCGATAGAAGCAGCTAAGTTCCTTGCAGGTAAGAGTGCAGGAATGTATGATATGTCTGATGTTATAGCAGCAAGATAGCATATAAACAATATCAAATAATCAGGTATTGAATTATAAAATTTGATAGAACCAATGCTTGTATAAATACTATGCTTAATTTTATTAAAGAGATTTTTTATAAATAATAATATATGTAATGCATAGGAATATGGAGGTTAGCATGAAACAATTTAAAATATTAATAAGTATATTGTTTATAATGTTATTTATGTGCATATTATCAGTAACTTATACATTGATAATATATCATAAAATTATTATTAGGGATTTGATTTTATTAATCATATTTTTATTATTAATTATATTCTTATGCAGGAAAAATAAATAATATTAAGTATCAAGTGTAATTTTGTTGAAGTATTTGTTTGATTATCTGTATTTGTGAAACAGATTCAAAATTAGCAATAGTAGTGTGTAGTATTGGAATTGGAATGCAGTTTATGCTAATACTTGATAAAATAACTAAAAGAAATTAATTTGATATTGCATACTAAATAAAGTGCAGGTATACGATTATTTGCAATAAATAAGTGCCTATTATATTTTAATCATATGATAGACACTTATTTTGCTATGCTCATATTAAATTATTAAGATTTAACGTATAGTATTTAATCTCCTCAGCAATAGTGAACCCCTCTGATCTATAAAGATTAACCGCAGGTATATTAGTGCCTGAAACATGAAGAATAAGAGGAAGTTTATGATAATTGCTTTTATTTTTCCAATCTTTTATGAATTCTGATAATAAATGTCTGGCATAACCGCATTTTCTCATATCAGGAGCAGTCCATACATCATGTATACATATGTGTGTATCGAAGATGTCGAATGCAACTGATGATATAAGCTCGTCAGATGTATTTGATACAAGCTGATATTCGTCATCATATTTTAACAGTTCCAAGGTATCAGGAAGAGAGGAAAGAGTAGCGCGTTCTGTATATTCCTGTGTGTTGTGCAGAGACATAAGATAATCACTATAGGCATATTTTATATTAATAGTGCCAGCATTGGAACTATCAATGAAATTATCTTTTATAGATGCGATATATCTTATATTATTATTGTTAATCTTGCTATTCTTATTGCAGTTGTTATGACTATCAGATATAGAACTGATTGTATTAATAGTATTAATAAGTGCCTGAAATAATCTTATAAAAATATGCTGGCGTCTGTATTCAGGAGCAACCATTGCAGTGATTTCTATAGTTGTATTATCTGGTATATTGCCTGTTGTATTATTTAGCTCAGGTTTTAAACAGGAAATAAAGCCGACAAGAGAGTGGGAATCACTTGAAAAAGCGGCAAGCTGTATTAAATCATCTGCTGTATATTCGTCAAAATATGGTTCGTAGCCGCATAGTCTGGAAAGTTTTAATACATCATCATATGAGAATACATTTTCTATACTGATATTAGAATTGGTAATATTATCGGCATATGCGTTATTATAAATATTTGAATTGTTGTTGTGCTTAAGGCTGCAAGCTTTATGATTTACTGACATTGTTTGATCCCCTTGGCTGGCGTTATTGTTTATTATTTGTATATCATTTAGATGACATTGATTCGCTATTGTTCATAGTGGCTGAATTTTGAACAGTAACGCAATTTGTTAATATGATGTAAATTTTATTCGAAAAATATTGTAGCAAATTAAAAGATAATGTACAATAATAGATAATATTTGTTTTATATTACAAGCAGATACGAATAAACAGCTATATTTCACAGCATATTAAGTGGAATGTGAATAATAGAAAGGGCGATTTATGAGTAAAGTAGCAATATTAACAGACAGCAATAGCGGTATTACACAGGCACAGGCTAGGGAAGTGGGTATAACAGTTATACCTATGCCTTTTTTTATTGATGGTGTGGAATACCTTGAGGATATTAATCTTACACAGGAAGAATTCTATGAAAAGTTGAAAAATGATGCAGACATATCTACATCACAGCCATCTATAGGAACATTGCAGGAATATTTTGATGAATTGTTAAAGGACAATGACGAGGTTGTATTTATACCTATGTCAAGTGGACTTAGCGGTACATGTCAGACAGCAACTATGGTAGCTGGTGATTATGATGGCAAAGTACAGGTTGTCAATAACCAGCGTATATCAGTAACTATGCGCCAGTCGGTTATAGATGCAAAGGCTTTGGCAGATAAAGGAATGAATGCCGGAGAGATTAAGAACATACTTGAGAAACACAAGATGGATTCAAGCATATATATTACTCTTGAGACACTTAAGTATCTTAAAAAGGGTGGAAGGATAACACCTGCAGCTGCGGCAATCGGAACTATGTTAAAGCTTAATCCTGTATTACAGATTCAGGGAGAGAAGCTTGATGCTTTTGCTAAGGCAAGAGGTAAGGCTTCTGCTAAGAAGATTATGCTTAAAGCTATGAAGGATGACTGTGAGAACAGATTTAAAGATTATGCAGCTGAAGCAAAGCTTCATATGGAAGTTGCATATACTGGTAATGAAGAAGAAGCTAAGGAATGGGCTGAGGCTGTAAAAGAAGCATTTCCAGAATATGATTTTCATATGGATCCGCTCTCGTTAAGTGTTGCCTGCCATATTGGATATGGTTCATTGGCAATAGCAGTGTCAGCTTATGTACCGGAGGCAGAATAATGGCAGCACCATTAAGAAGTGAGATTGATAATGAGTTCAAATGGGCGGTCAACGATATATATTCATCAGATAATGTCTGGGAAGAAGATTATAAGAAGCTTATAAGCCAGACAGAAAAGCCTTGTGAATATCAGTCTGTTTTAACTGAGTCGGCTGATAATCTTTATAATGTATTAAAAGAATTAAATGATACAGATTATCTTGTTGAGAGATTATATGTATATGCTTTTATGAGATATTATGAGGATACAGCTAATTCAATGTATCAGGATATGTCAGGCAGGGCGCAGGCGGCAGCAGCTAAGTGTGCAGAAAAGTACGCATTTGTTGAGCCGGCAATATTAAGTATGGATGAAAATATTCTCTATGAATATTTAAAAGATGACAGACTTAAGCTGTATAAGCATATGATTGATGATATGTTAAGCCAGAAAGAACATTCACTGTCTGAGAAGGAAGAAGTTCTTCTTGCAAAGGCATCGCAGGTAATGTCTGTTCCTAATGAGATATTCTCCAAATTTAATAACGCAGATGTCCATTTTGGCAGTATAATTGATGAATCTGGGAATAAGGTTGAGCTGACTAACGCAACATATGTAAAATATATGCAGAGCCAGCAAAGAAGTGTAAGAAAAGAGGCCTTTGAGTGTCTTTATAAGGAATATGAGCAGCATATCAATACGCTTGCAGCCTGCTTTTATGGCAACGTAAAACAGGCAGTATTTAATGCTGAAGCAAGAAAATATGAATCAACATTACATATGTATCTGTCTGATTCATTTATTCCTGTAGATGTATACAAGAATCTCATTAATACTGTAGATGACAATCTTAATCTTATGCACAGATATGTTGATATAAGAAAGAAAGCTTTAGGAGTTGATGAGCTTCATTTTTATGATATATATGCTCCGATGGTAGCGGACTATGAGTGGAAGGTTACCTATGATGAAGCCAGACAGATGGTTCTTGAAGCTTTAGCACCTATGGGTGAAGAGTATGTTGCTAAGGTTAAAGAAGGCTTTGAAACAGGCTGGGTTGATGTATATGAGAATAAAGGAAAGCGAACAGGAGCATTCTCGTGGGGGGCATATGGAACACACCCTTATGTATTCCTTAATTTTTCTGGAACATTAGATGATGTATTTACTATTATCCACGAGATGGGTCACGCAATGCATACATACTATTCTAATTCTAACCAGCCATATATATATGCGAGTTACAAGATATTCGTTGCAGAGGTTGCCTCTACATGTAATGAAGCACTTCTTATGAATTATCTGTTGGAAAGCTGTAAGAATGACAAAGATGATAAGAGAAGAAAATATCTTCTTAACCATTATTTTGAGCAGTTTAAGGGTACTTTGTTCAGACAGACAATGTTTGCTGAATTCGAGATGACAGCCCATAAAATGGTCGAAGAAGGCAATGTCCTTACTGCTGACAATCTGTGTGATGTATACAGAAAGCTTAATGAAAAGTATTTTGGAAGTGAGTGTGTTATTGATGATGAGATAGCATACGAGTGGGCAAGAATACCACATTTTTATACTCCATTTTATGTATACCAGTATGCAACAGGATATTCTGCTGCTATTGCGATAGCTGCTGGAATATTAAAGGGCGATAAAAACATTAAGGAAGGATATAGGAAATTCCTTTCAGGTGGCTGCAGCATGCATCCTATAGAGCTTCTTAAGCTGTGCGGAATAGATATGGAAAAACCGGATGTTGTTCAATCCGCACTTGATGTGTTTAAAGAACTGCTTACAGAATGGGGTTAAGTTATTAACACATTTTGTTCTATAACCCTGATCTGCAATTTGTTCTATAATCCTAAGAATAGTAAATAGTAAATAGTAAAAGAACCCTGCGGTATAGCAGGGTTCTTTTTTAGAGGTGTAAAATATGATAAACAAAAAATTTAAGTAGTTGTCTGTTAAATAAGGCTCTTATAAAGCTCTGTTATCTCTTCAACGCTTGTTTCTCTTGGGTTACCAGGTCTGCATGCATCATCATAAGCTGACTGTGCAAGGAATGGAATATCCTCTTCTTTAACAATATCTTTAAGATCAGCAGGAATACCAACATCCTGTGACAGCTTCTTAACAGCATCTACAGCAGCTTTTCTGTATTCTTCCTGTGTCATATCATCTGTACCTTTAACACCCATAGCTTTCGCAATATCACGATATTTCTCACCAGTTGCTGGAGCGTTGTATTCCATAACTGTTGGAAGGATAATAGCGTTAGCAACACCGTGTGGTGTATCATAGAGAGCACCAAGTGGGTGAGCCATGGAATGAACAATACCAAGACCTACGTTAGAGAATCCCATACCTGCTATATACTGGCCAAGTGCCATGCCTTCTCTTCCCTCAGGTGTGTTTTCAACAGCACCTCTAAGGCTCTTAGAAATGATTTCAATAGCTTTAAGATGGAACATATCGGATAATTCCCATGCACCAGCTGTGATGTATCCTTCGATAGCATGTGTGAGGGCATCCATACCTGTAGCGGCTGTAAGTCCCTTAGGCATACTTGACATCATGTCAGGATCAACTACTGCAACAACAGGAATGTCATGTGGGTCAACACATACCATCTTACGATTCTTGCTTGTATCTGTGATAACGTAGTTGATAGTAACCTCTGCGGCTGTACCAGCAGTAGTAGGAACAGCAATGATAGGTACAGCAGGCTTCTTAGTAGGAGCAACACCTTCAAGACTTACAACATCTGCAAACTCAGGGTTGTTGATGATGATGCCGATAGCCTTGGCTGTATCCATAGAAGAACCACCACCGATAGCGATAAGATAATCAGTACCGGCATCCTTGAATGCCTGAACTCCAGTCTTTACATTCTCTACTGTTGGATTAGGCTTGATATCTGAATATACTTCATAAGCTAAGTTGTTTTCATCAAGTACATCAAGAACTTTTTTGGTTACACCAAACTTGATAAGGTCTGGATCTGAGCAGACAAAAGCTTTCTTAAATCCCCTTGCAACAGCTTCTGTAGCTATTTCCTTAATAGCCCCCTTTCCATGATAAGATGTACCATTAAGAATAAATCTCTGTGCCATAATAAATATTTACCTCCATTCACGTTTTAATTCATAGTTACATTTTAACACTTTGTCAGAAATATACAAGTAAAAATATCAAAAAATGCAAAATTGTGTCTAAATTCATAAAAAACATTATATATATGTATACAATCGAGCACATAAAACGAAAAAAATGATTATTCATGTCGAAAAAATTGTAATTCATGCAGATTGTTCCACAGACGTGGATTAATTATGTATTATAAGCATAGTATCAGGGAACTGTTATCCAAAGATAAGTCAAAGATAAGTATAAGGGTGAGATTTATTTTTATTCTTTTATTGTAATCTTTATAGATGATGGTTAAAGCGGGAATTAAATAAATACATATAATTTACCAATATATAAGGAGGCGTTAATATGAAAAGGTTTTTGAGTGTACTTTTGTGTACGGCAATGCTGATTACAGCAGTACCGGGGATGTATTATGCACAGGGGTTTGGCAGTCAGACTGTATATGCACAGGAAAAAAGCGACAGTGATATACAGGAAATCGATTACCAGCTTAATGGAGGCCACTATGTAAGTGGATATGAGGCTCCTGTGAATTATCCGGTTCAGGAACTTCCTGATAAAGATAAAATAATTAATCAGGGATATGAGTTTGGAGGCTGGTATGATAATGCACAGTTTGAGGGAGAGCCTGTTACTAAGATTAATCAGGGTGATTATACAGGTGTAGTTGTGCTTTATGCCAGATGGATAGAAAGATATTATTATATTGATATACCTCAGAATGTTGATACAGCTGGTAAGGAGACTGGTGAAATACAGGTTTCTGGACATGCAGGAGGTTTATATGAAAAGGATAAGGTGAGTGTTTCAGTATCATCAGATAATAAGTGGAAGCTTATTAATAAAAATACTTCATATACTGATATTATGCTGGATTATGGTCTTTATCCTGATGGAAACAACGAAGCACTTGTGGATAATTCTATCGTATCAGAGCTTTCTAAAACAAAGCTTGATAACACAAGTAAGTACTTTGTAAGATTAACAGAGGCACCGGAGTATGCTGGTACATATTCAGACAGTCTTACATTTGATATATCCTTTGAAACAACTAATTATAATATAAAGTATGTTACAAACGGAGGAACTCTTTATTCAAAGAATAAGGATGAACAGCAGGGCAGCGTAGAACTGACGGAAGAGACATTTGAAGCTGGTACTAAGCTTTCGCAGCTTCCATCACCTGGAAAGGAAGGTGCAGTATTTCTTGGCTGGTGTTATGATTCGACATGTACAGATTATGTAAGCTCAGAGGACAGGCTGTTAAGCGATGTAGTGTTGTATGCAGCATGGACTGACACACAGGAGTTAAGGACTGTAAGCCTTGAATCATTTGCAAGAAGTTATGATGTTGATGCAGATAGTTTTTCAATAACTGTAACTGATAAGACAGGCAGTCTTACACAGGATGATGTAAGAAGCCTTATAACAATAAAGAATACAAGTGACCTGTCTGATGAGACATCAGCAGTTGTGTCTGCAAAGGCTGTTTTAGATGGAGAATATACATTTTCAGTAGAAAGCAATACAGGCTGGCAGCAGGGCAGTTCATATCGTCTTGAGCTTAATGATGACAGATTATATTTTACAGGTTATGATACAACTATAAGAGAGTACGATTTTACTGTTTATAAGCCAGAGGTGAAAAATGCCGGGCTGAATAAGGATATAAAGTATATAAGTTCAGGCAGTCTTAGCAATCTTATGGTTGATGGCAAGTCAGTAGATAATATATCTGTTTCTGCCATGACAGTTGGTGTTGATGGAACTATAACAGATTCAACAAAGGTTACCGGAAGTTTTACATATGTACAGGGTACATTAAGCTTAGGAGATAAGATAGCTGTATATGAAGGAAATGTTATTCCTTCACTTGATACAACATCAGTTTCAGATGATGATGTGTCATTTTTTGAGATAATTGCGGTAGATGGAAGCAGTTATTCATACAGGGGACTTGCAGCTAAGGAAATACTTTTCGTTCCTGATGTACTTCCTGTTAATATGATAGATGATAAAGACAATGATGCTGATAACAATAGTGTCACGATAGCACAGGACAAGCTGTCTTATAATAATGATACTAACAGTACAGATGATAATCCGTCACTAGGTGAAAATACAACTATAGATAATGGGGATTATCTGGCTTTATATAGTGATACAGAGGATAATATCCAGTATGCAGTTATAACAGAGGTTTCTAAAACAGATACAGATTATATAATTTTATACAATATGGTTACCTGGGAAGAAGTACAGGCAGCTATGGATATATATCAGACAGATAACATCAAAGGTGATGATATATTAAAGAACCAGGATGTTAACGAGATTGAAAGAAGTGTTGAACAGCAGGCAGCAGATAGTGGGTTTGCACAGAGTGTTGCTAACGAAGTCGCAAAGGCTGTTGTTATGACAGATTCTTACCAGGAGCTGAAAGAATACTTATCAGACAAACTTTCAGCTGATATAAGTGTCAGTGCAGTCAATGATGAAGAAGATGATTATGCTATGCAGTCAGTTGACGATGGTATAGCAGCATATGCAGATGATAATAAACCATCTGTAAGCATCGATCATATAAAAGCAGATCTTTCAACAAAGCTTAAGCACTTTGATAATATAAGTGGATTAAGGCTTGCACTTGATATTGGTGTAGAGATTGAGTTCTCTAATATGAAAGTAGTTGTTTCTGCTGCGTTTGAGCAGGAAGTAAAGATGAATATCAATGTAAGCGGTAAAGCTGTATGGAAAAAGTGGGAGGATATAATACCTTATATAGACGATTACAGAGTTGCAGTTTCGTTGGATCTTTATGATTATACAGGCATTAATTTTAATGTTGATGTAAAAACAGCAGAAGGCGATGACGAAGAAGATGAAGATTCAACAAAGCTTGATATAGTAGTCAATAAAATAGCAGAAGAATTAAAGAATATGATGGAGCTTGGAACTACATATATTTCTGAGAATTCTGATATATCAACAAGGCTGGAAGATATAAATGACTTAAAGAAAGATGATAATGAAGATGATTCAGAGGATGACAAGGAAATATCAGTGGCAAAAAGTCTTGCCGAGAGATATTCTGATATGCTTGAAAATGAATCTGACTGGGTGGATTTGTACACGAAGTCGCTTACATCATCACATGTAAGGGTTATTGGAATCATTGATGTAGCTTTTGAGGTTGAATTTGTAGTATCGGCTAATGTTAATATATCCATGGGAATGACATACTGGTACCAGAATGGTAAAAGGTATGTATACAGCATAATGGTATTCAGTAAAAATGTTACAAGTGATACTATAGATTTAAGTGAAGAAAAGTATGAGCTCTCTGTATATGCTATAGGAACTATAGGCATAAGAGCTGGTATACGTCTGAGTGTCAGTGTTGGTCTTATATCAACGAAGCTTGCCAGTGTAGGATTTTCGGCAGAGGTTGGTGGATACGCACAGATATGGGGATATCTATACTATCAGCTTAAGTATGCGGCATCAGAGGGAAGAAACAGCAGCTCTATGGGAGCGATATATATGGAAGTAGGCGTATATATGCAGGTTGATTTCCTCGCACAGGCTTTGGCAGGAACGTTCAGTTATAATCCGACACTTTTTGAGAAGCAGTGGCCTTTATACAGTGTAGGTATTGTTGAAAATGTATGCGATTTCACACATGACCAGGAAGAGTATAAGGATATAAAACTTAAGCGTGATATTAAGGCAGTGCGTATACCGGAAACATATTTTAGTATGCAGTATCTGGATATGAAGGAAGGTCTTGACGATGGTGAGTATTCCAACAAGATATTTGCTGATGACAGCAGATACTATGCTATTACAATGACTAATCCTGCATTTACATATGACCCATTAACCAATGTCATAACTGTTGACCCAGGTGATAAACCAGAGCAGGACGGAGAGATGATAATAACATGGAAGAGCCAGAAGGGTTCCTTCAATACTAAACCTATTACAAGAAGAATCTCTCTTCACTGGGATAACTTAAGAGATGGATATTATATAGCATTCCAGACTAATGGAGGCTCTATAGTAGATACAGTAGTGGCTAAGTATGGAAAAGAAGTAGCTAAACCTGAGGATCCGGTTAAGACTGGTTACACATTCGCAGGCTGGTACGAGGATGAAGCTCTTACTAAGAAGTATGAAATACCGGATACTATGCCTAATGAGGATAGAATAGTGTATGCTAAGTGGGAAGCATCAGATATGACATATAGTGTTGCTGACTATGTAGAAGGTACAGATGGCGTATATAGTATGGCATCTATACGTACAGAAACTGCAAAGACTGATGATACGGTAACAGTACAGCCTTCAGAAAGAAGCGGATTTATTACACCACCTGTATTATCATATGTAGTGCAGGCAGATGGAAGCACAAGATTTAACTACTATTATGCAAGAAACAAGTATAATATTAAGTTTGTATCAGAAGGAGAGACAGTTTCTGAGGGCAGCTATACATATGGAACACAGATGCCGACACCTTCCGTATACAGACCAGGATATGAGTTTGCAGGATGGGAACCAGAAGTAAGTTATACAGTTCCTGCAAGAGATATGACTTATACAGCTATATGGAAAGAGTCAGATGATGTTGTGTATACAACAAAGTATTATCTTGAAGATGAGAATGGCGGCTATGTGATAGATAAGGCTGGCATATCCAAGGGAACAACAGGACAGAATGTTACAGCTGCAGCTGCGAATTATGATGAAGGCAGTTATACAGTAAAAGATATACCATCTGGTATAGTAAAGGCGGATGGCAGTCTTGTTCTTAAAGTATACTATGACAGAAGTACATATGATATTACATATGATACAACAGGTGGCAAGCTTGAGAATAACAAGCAGGCAGTTAAGTGGGGAACAAAGGTTGTTACACAGGTTCCTGTAAGAGATGGTTATGCATTTGCTGGCTGGTATACGGATAAGGAGTGTACAAACAGCTTTAATGGTGTCATGCCTAAAGAGAATATAACGCTTTATGCAAAGTGGGATATGTCAAAGGTTAATTATACTGTTGAACATTATATGGAAAAAATAGATGGAAGTGGATATGAGCTTACAGACAGACAGGTTTATACAACTGATGTAGAAAGTACAGTCACTCCTGATGTGAAAAATGTTAAGGGCTTTACATCTCCACAAAAACAGTCCGTAAAGGTTACAGACAGTACAAAGATTATTAAGTACTACTATAAGAGAAATATACATAAGCTTACACTAAAGTATAACAATGGAGAAAATGATGGAGTTTATGAGTACAGATATGGTACTAAGTTATCTGTAGGACAGCCGGTAAGAAAAGGTTATATATTTACAGGCTGGGATAAAGATATAGCAGAAACTATGCCGGATGAAGATATAACATATACTGCAGGCTGGAATATAGCAAAGTTTACTATAAGCTTTAAAACGGATGGTGGAAGTAAGATAGACTCTATAACACAGGATTATAATACAGCTATAAGCGCTCCTGCTGCTCCGGTTAAGAAGGGTTACACATTTACAGGCTGGGATAAGGATATTCCAGACCGCATGCCGGCAGAAAATATGCTTCTTACAGCAAAGTGGAGTAAAGATGTATATAAGATAGTGTATAATCTGAATGGTGGAGAAGCAGATAACCCAGGTACTTATGAGGTTGACAGCAGTGTTATCACACTTAAGACACCAGTGCGTAAAGGTTATACGTTTACAGGCTGGAGTGGAACAGGCATAGATAGCACAAGTAAAGAAGTAGTTATAACAACAGGTTCTACAGGAGACAGGACATATACAGCTAACTGGAAGGAAAACAGCTATACTGTACAGTTTATACCTTATGGTGATGGAACAACAGGTTCTATGAAAGAAATGTCACTTATGTATACAGCTGAGGCAGCTATAGAGGATAATAAGTTTGTAAGACCTGGTTATACATTTGCAGGCTGGTCTGTTGAAGCAGGCGGCGAGAAGAAGTATGAGCCTGGTGAGGTTATAAGCAGACTTAAGTCAGGTGATGGCGAAAGAATCACTTTGTATCCAGTATGGACAGCAAATGAATATACTGTACATTTTGATACAGGTGCCGGCGAAAAGCTTGATGATATGGTTTGTACATATGATAAAGAATATGAACTGCCAGTCACTACAAGAAGCGGCTACAGGTTTATGGGCTGGAGTGTTGAGGATGGTGGAGCAGTTATATATCTTCCAGGAGCATCAGCATCTAATCTGGCATGCGAAGGTGAAGTGACATTGTATGCAAGCTGGCTTAAGGTAGAGTTTAACTATAGCACATATAACAGCTATCATGTTACAGATGATAGTAAAGAAACACCAGTCAAGTTCCATTTTATGATAGGTGGAAGCCAGGCGGGCAATTCATCAACAGATGGTGGACGTACCAATGTTATATATATGGATGGAATGAATTTGGAAGAGTTAAAGCGCGTATGCAGTACAATGACATTTACTATTACATATAAGCTTGATATGGACAAAGATGGATGGGCAGATATGGATATAACGTATAGGAAAGCTTCTAACCAGAGCTGGTATGGATTTGCAGAAAAAGATATAGATATAAAGAAGAATAATGGTAAAACATTAACTTACACGTATTCTATAAATATTTCAGATGTGGATGCTATATGCTATAGATTTGATGCACATGGAGATTTTTCTGATAAATATTGGCTTAGAAATATCAGATTCAATGCAAAGTTTCATTAAAGAGTATCAATAATATATAAAGAAGTTTATAATTAAAATTTGGGTTGTCACACTGATTGATCAGATTAGTGTGGCAGCTCTTTTTGACAAGAGCGCGAGACGGGTGCCACAAGGTCCAGTGGACCTTGGCACTGGCACGACCGAGGGGCGCTTTAGCGTCCCGAGAAATCGAACCCAAACTGCGAAGCAGTTGTGTTTCGAAAAGAGCCTCGCACTTCTCAGATAACAAAAAAGGACTTCCAATTCGGAAGTCCTTTTTATTAACAAGAGCGCGAGACGGGTGCCACAAGGTCCAGTGGACCTTGGCTTTGGCACGACCGAGGGGCGCTTTAGCGCTCCGAGAAATCGAACCCTTGCTGCAAAGCAGCATGCGTTCTAGAAGTGCATCGCACTTCTAGATAATAAAAAAGGATATCCAGACGGATATCCTTTTTTATTATCTAGAGCGCGAGACGGGGATCGAACCCGCGACCCCCTCCTTGGCAAGGAGGTGCTCCACCACTGAGCCACTCGCGCAAACAAGATATATAATATATGAAAAAATATGAATTGTCAATATCTTTTTAGCAGAATATTTTAAAAATCGTTAAATATAAAAGAAATATATTATATTTATTTGACTTTCAAACTATTTTAAGTTAAAATCTTCTAGGATATTAAGTGACATAATAATATGTCATTCATCAAAACAATAAGGAGTAGATAATACATGTCTAATATTGCAATAATAACAGATTCAGCATCTGATATAAAACAAAATAACAACAAAAATATAACAGTTCTTCCTTTAACAGTTTCATTCGATGATAATCATTATAAAGATGGTGTGGATCTTACACCTGATGATTTTTATATGAAACTTATAGAAAGTTCAACGCTTCCTAAAACAAGCCAGATAAATCCATATGACTTTGAACAGGCTTATGATAACCTTCTTAAGTCTGTTGATAAAATAATCGTAGTTACGCTTTCTTCCAAGCTTTCAGGAACATATCAGAGTGCCTGTATAGCAGCTTCAGAATATGAAGACAAAGTATATGTTGTAGATAGCGAAAATGTTACAGTCGGTGAACAGATTCTTATTGATTATGCAGTTTCATTGATAAATAAGAACATATGCGTTGAGGATATAGTTAAGCAGCTGAATACTATGAAAAAACGTATTCGTCTTGTAGCTTTGCTTGATACTTTGGAATATTTGAAAAAGGGAGGCAGGATATCATCAGGAGCAGCTTTTCTTGGAAATGTGTTAAGCATAAAGCCAGTTATAGCTATTGCTGATGGTGAAGTTTCTTTTCTTGGAAAGGCAAGAGGTTCTAAACAAGGCAATAATTTCCTCATACAGCAGGTGCAGGCATATGGCGGCATAGATTATTCATTACCAGTGCTTTTAGGGTATACAGGATATTCTACCGTTCTTATGGACAAATATATAAAAGATAGTAAAGAATTATGGGAAGGTAAAATACTAATTCCTCCTGTTGTCCAGGTAGGTGCAACAATAGGAACTCATATAGGACCAGGTGGAATAGCTGTGGCTTTCTTTTCTGAAGAGTGATATATAAAGCGGTATTAATTATTTTTTGCATTTTTTGAAAATTACCACTTGACATATCGGTGCAATGCGTGTATTATATCACTTGTGTTCGCATGGAACACAATATATAATATGCGCGAGTGGCTCAGTGGTGGAGCACCTCCTTGCCAAGGAGGGGGTCGCGGGTTCGATCCCCGTCTCGCGCTCTTTTAGATAACAAAAAGGACTTCCGAATGGGAAGTCCTTTTTTGTTATTCGAGAAGTGCGGGGCACTTCTCGAAACCCAACTGCTTGGCAGTTTGGGTTCGATTTCTCGGAGAGCTAAAGCACTCCTCGGTCGTGCCAGTGCCAAGGTCCACCGGACCTTGTGGCACCCATCTCGCGCTCTCTTAGATAACAAAAAGGACTTCCGAATGGGAAGTCCTTTTTTGTTATCCGAGAAGTGCGAGGCACTTCTCGAAACCCAACTGCTTGGCAGTTTGGGTTCGATTTCTCGGAGAGCTAAAGCACTCCTCGGTCGTGCCAGTGCCAAGGTCCACCGGACCTTGTGGCACCCGTCTCGCGCTCTCTTAGATAACAAAAGGGACTTATTTCACATCCCCGCGCCGCAACTCTCGGGTTTTCTGTGAACTTTGTTCACAAAAAACACCTCGCGGAATGTTACCAGTGAACCAATGGTATTTAGATA